>Ga0209498_1000276_pt1 | contig 31277 bp, 28 predicted proteins | sample WalLakDeSediment_FD_184131 | JGI IMG/M metagenome (GOLD analysis project Ga0209498, IMG submission 184131) | Lake sediment microbial communities from Walker lake, Nevada to study Microbial Dark Matter (Phase II) - Walker Lake 11/02/13 Deep... | ecosystem: Environmental > Aquatic > Freshwater >...
GCACCGTCGCGTGATCGAAGCCGTCGCGGCCGGGTTGGCGGAGGCGGGAGCGGTGGATGGCTATGTCTGGGACATGCTCTCGCGCCAGCGTCCGGATATCACGGCCCGCACCCGGATCGTCGAGCGTTCGCCGTATTTCGGCTTCCCGCCACTGGTCACGGGTACTCAGCTGCCGCCCGCACGCCGCGAGAAGCTTTCGGAGCTGTTCCTGACCATGCACGAGGATCCAGAGGGGCTGGATCTGCTCGAGCAGTTGGGCCTGACCGGTTTCACCTTGGGGGAGCGCAGCGACTACGACGATATTCTACTGATGGCGGAGGAACTGCGGCGTGTTTGACCCGACCCTGCCCAACCTCAGCCTTCGCTACAAGCTCCCGTTACAGGCCTCGGCGCTGGTTCTGATCACGGCACTGCTTCTGACCAGTGCCATTCTTGTACGCGAATACCAGCAAAGCCGGCAGGACCTGTTCAACAGCGCGGAGAGCACGGCCAGGCTGTTGGCGGCGACCCTGGTGCAGCCCTTGATCCACGACGATCTCTGGCGCGTCTACGCGCTGATCCATGCTCCTTTCGATCCGGTGGATCCCTGGCCCCTCGGCGCGGACTCGCTGCTGGTGCTGGACAATGATCAGCGAGTTTATGTGGCCAGTGAGCCGCGCCGGTTTCCGATCGGAGCGTCTCTTGCGGATGTCGACGGTCCATTCGCGTCTCTGCCGGGACGTCTGGATGGGATTCTGGAGGCTGGATTCCAGGCGCTGGCGTCGGCGGATTCCGAGCACTTCCTGTTCGTCGTCCCGATCCACTTTGACGGGGTTGCCTTGGGCAGCCTCGCGCTGGCCTATCCCCGCGCGCTGGTGCTGCCGCGATTCCAGAGCATCGTCACCCGGGCGCTGTTCGCCACCGGCGTCGTTCTGTTATTGATGCTGCCATTGACCTGGTGGCTGGGGCGAAGAGTCGCGCAGCCACTGGTGCATCTGTCGGGCTGCATGAATCAACTCGGTGATCGGGTTCCCTCCGAGGATGCCTGCACGCTTCCGGACTCGAGGGACGAGATCGGGCAGTTGGGGCGCTCGTTCCGGCAACTGCTCTCGCAGCTGCGGGACAAGGCGGCACTGGAGCAGGGCATGCTGGCCAGCGAGCGGCTGGCGGCCGTGGGCCGGATCACCGCGGGCATCGCACACGAAATCAACAACCCGCTCGGGGGCATGCTGAACGCAATCAGCACACATCGAAAGCACGGGGAGGCGGATCCGCTGACCGCGCGTACCCTGTCGCTGCTGGACCGTGGCCTGAAGCAGATCCGGGATACGGTCGGCGCCCTGCTGGTCGAGGCTCGGCTCAGTCAGCACGCGCTGACCCCGCAGGACCTTCAGGACATACAGACTTTGGTGGGGCCGGATGCCCAGAAGCGCTCGGTGCAGGTCGAGTGGCACAGTGCTGTCGGCACCAAGTTGAACTTGCCTTCCTCGCCGGTCCGGCAGATCCTGCTGAATCTGGTGCTGAATGCGATTCAGGCCAGCGAACCCGGCGGGAGCGTGCGCTGCGACGTGCGTCTATCCGGGCGCTTTCTCCAGATCGCCGTGACGAATCATGGCCGACCCATCGCGCGGGAACAGATGCAGCATTTGTTCGAACCCTTCGTCAGCGGTTCTGGTCAGGGCAGCGGGCTGGGTCTGTGGGTCACCTATCAGCTGGTGAGCCAGCTCGAGGGACGGATCGAGGTGATCAGCGGGGACGACGGTGAGACACGATTCGATATCTATCTGCCCGTGCCTGGTGAGGGTCACCTGTGAGTACCGAAGCGAGGATCTGCCTGATCGAGGACGACCCGATCATGGGGGAGTCTCTCTCGTACCGCTTTGAGCTGGAGGGCCTTGCGTTCGACTGGTACCAGGATGTGCAGGGCGCCCGTGCGGCCTTGCGCGAGCGGGACTATGCACTGGTCATCAGCGATATCCGCCTGCGCGACGGACGCGGCGACGAGCTGTTCGAATCCCTGCGCGCGGCGGGGGTGGCCATGCCGCCTTGGCTGTTCATCACGGGCTATGGTTCGGTCGACCGCGCGGTCGAGCTGCTGAAGCAGGGTGCGGCGGACTACATCACCAAGCCGTTCGACCTCGACTCACTGGTCGAGCGGCTGCGGCAATACCTGCAGGTCCCGGTGCCTGCTGCCTATACCGAGCGGCTGGGTGTCTCGCCGGTGATGCGTCACATCGCGGGCCTGTTGCCGCGACTGGCGCAGCAGGGGACGAGCATCCTGATCACCGGTGAGTCCGGTGTGGGCAAGGAGGTGGTGGCCCGTGAGCTCCACGCTCTTAGCGGCAATGCAGCCGCGCCGTTTGTCGCCGTGAACTGCGGTGGCCTGACCGAGACCCTGCTGGAGGCGGAGTTGTTCGGACACGAGAAGGGCGCTTTTACCGGCGCGTTGCGGACGCGCCCCGGCGTGTTCGAACAGGCACACGGCGGGACGCTGTTCCTCGACGAGATTGGCGACATGCCCCCACCGATGCAGGTCAAGCTGCTGCGCGTGCTGCAGGACCGCGAGGTGATTCGCGTCGGCGGAAGCCGAAGCATCCCGGTCGATTTCCGTCTGATCTGTGCAACCCATCGAGACCTTCGTGCGGAGGTGGCTGAAGGGCGCTTTCGCGAGGATCTTTTCTACCGGGTTCACGTGGTTCATCTGCGCATTCCGCCCCTCCGCGAGCGTCGCGATGACATTCTGTGGCTCACAAAGCGCTTCCTGGCCGAGGCCTGCGCTCGGGGCGGCGAGGCGGTGAAGAAGCTGACGGCCGCCGGCGAACAGGCCCTGCTGGCCTCCGAATGGCCAGGCAATGTGCGGGAACTCAGGAATGCGATCGACCGGGCCTGCGTGATGAGTGTGGGTGACCATCTGGTACCCGAAGCCCTGTTCGACGATGGCGGCCATGCGCTGCCCGGGGAAAGGCCACAGGTCAGGGGCGCGGACCTCTACGAATACCTGCGCGCCTGCGAACGCGACCACATTGAAACCGCGCTGGCTGAGCACGGCGGGCGCATCGCGGCCACAGCGGATGCGCTGGGCATCAGCCGCAAGAACCTCTGGGAGCGCATGAAGCGGCTGGGGATGGATTCCGGGGAATGACCGGGGATGGCTCCCTGCTCGAGCCGCCCACCGGAAACGACTCCCGACGCCGTCACCAGTGCGTGACAGTGAAAACGTTCGCGGCCGTCCGAAACACGAGTTCGTCGAAGATGAAAAGCCGCGAACTGTAGGTCGGGTTAGCCCAAAGGGCGTGACCCGACGGGTCTCGCACCTAAACATGGCCGCAAAACAGCGTCGTCCCCCGCACGTCGGGTTACGCTGCGCTAACCCGACCTACAGAGCTGGACCGTGACTTTCACGTTAACGTTGGGAGCGACCATCCGTAATGATTTGCCGCGGGTCGGCCCAGTCTCGATCCTGGAGCCCAGGGTCCGTATCGAAAGTCAGCTTATCGGCTGGCTGTAGACTCTCATCCCTCCCCGCTGAATGGCGCTCAGGGCCGATTGCAGACTGGAATGAGTGCGTGGCAATCAGGAGATAGCGATGAAAAGTGTCAAGGTGCTCGGCTTCAGTTGTGCGAACTGCAAGCGGGCCTACAAGCTGATCAAAGATACCGCGCGCGCGAAGGGTCTGGAAATCCATCTGGAGAAGGTCGAGGATCCCGCCGAAATCGCGCGCCATGGGGTCATGTCGACCCCCGGCATCGTCGTCGATGGACAGGTGGTTTACATGGGCGGCGTGCCCTCCCCCTCGCTGGTTGAGAAGTGGCTGGCATAGGCGTGGTCGATGCACACCTGCTGGGATAGCCCGTCCCGGAGACGACCTTTCAAAACGGGTGGCGGGCCGATCGGCCCGCCACCCGGCGTGCTTAAAGGGCGTGAGCGGCGTCCCAGGGTTCGGAACCCATGACCACCGGCAGCGAGAGTTCGTTGCCCCAGTGGGCCCAGCCGCCGTTGTAGAGGCGCACGTCCTCGAAGCCCAGCGCCTTCAGCTGGATGTAGGCCATGGTGTTGCGGAAGCCGTCGTGGCAGTAGGCGTAGATGGTCTTGTCCTTGGGGATGTCCGCGTACATCTCGGCCAGGTGTTCCAGAGAACGCCACTTCTGGCCATCCGTGCCCTGCAGACCTTCGACATTGACTGCGCCGGGGATGTGGCCGGCACGCACGGCGCCGTTCATCACCTCACCGGTGTACTGAACCTCGGGACGGGCGTCCAGCAGTACGATGTTCTCGTCACGCAGCGAGTAGACATCGCGATAGATGTCGGTCCATTCGATGACCAATCCGTCGCGTGCCGGCTTCAGCGTCACGTTCCCGGCTGTCACCTCGGGCGGCTCGGTGGAGAGATCGTTGAACGCCTCCCATTCTCCCGTGCCGCCATCCATGATCCGGACCCGATCCATGTCGAAGCCGTACAGGTCCAGCAGGAAATAGATCCGGGACGCCAAGGCGGTGCGCGAGTCGTCGTAGATCACCACCAGCGAGTCGTCGTTCACGCCCCAGCCGCGCAGGGTTTCCTGGAAGGCGTCCATGGTCGGGTAGCGCATGACCGGAACGGCATGATTGTCGCCGAGATCGGAGAAGCGCTGGACCTGCCTCGCGCCGGGGATGTGGCCGACGGTGAAGTAGCGGTTCGGGTAATAGCGGACCTCGAGCAAAACCAGCGCGGGATCATCGATGTGATCCTCCAGCCAGGTGGAGTCCACCAGGAAGTCGGGCCGGTCGGCCTTGGCGGCAGTGGCGAAAAGGAGCAGGCCAGCGAGAAGCGCAGCCCAGCGAAAGGTGGTCGTGGTTCGTAGAAACATCGTTCCTGGTCCTCTTTGGTTTTTGGATGTTGCGAGGATCCCCGCATCGCAGCCGCGTCGGTGTTCTGCGGTGGCGGCACTGAATCGGTGCAGGGCCTGGTTATTCATTGTTCCGGGCAAGAGCCCCGAGGGGCCACCCGGATGCGGGCGCCTTCTTAAGGACGACAGGTTGGGGAGGCGTATTCCCCGGCGGTAGTCCCCAGTCCGGTCGGAGCCGTGTATTTCCAATGGGTTGGCATTTTGATGACGATCGGATGAGCGCTCACGGGCCGGACGCCTCGCGTTCCCGGGAGATCAGCGCGGCCAACTGTTCCCGTGACATCGCACCCTGAATCAGGCGCTCGCCGACCACGAAGGCCGGTGTGCCCTGGAGACCGAGTTCCCGCGCCAGGGCGAGGTTGCGTTCAAGCGTTTCCGCAAATACGGGGTCCTCCATGCCGTCCTGCAAGAGGAACAGGATCAGGCTGGTCATCGGTGGGTGACCGCATGACATCATCGTACCTGTGCCGACCACTGATGTTGCGCCGGCCGTTGTCGCACCCGATCGTCGCGTATGGCCCGGCTCCGTGCCGGCGCCTGTTCCAGCAGCTTGCGCAACTGAATCCGACCTCGGCTCAGGCGGCTCATGACGGTGCCAATCGGAACATCGACCGCGCGGCTGGCTTCCATGTAGGTGAAACCTTCGAGATCGACCAGTTCGATCATCTGGCGATGCTGGGAACTGATCTGATCCAGGGCCCAGTGGATCTGATGCATCGTCTGGTCGCGATCCGCTTGCGCTTCGGGACAGTCACGGCAGGGGAGGTCCAGGTCATCGACGTCCATGTGCTCCTTTTGCGCCCGCCCCCAATCGAGGTAGCAGTTGTTCAGGATCCGGAGGAGCCAGGCCTGCAGCGCATCTTCGTCCTTGAGGCTGTCGACCCGTGACAGGGCCTTGATGACGGCCTCCTGTGTGAGATCGTCCGCGAGAGCGCCATTGCGACACCACGCGAGCGCCGAGCGGTAAAGCCGCTGGCGCATCGCACAGATTCGTTGCCGAAGCCGTTTCCCCCGATGTCGATCGCTTGCCAAGGTGTCTGCCTTTGCCGTGAATTCGTCGGAACGGATCAGTGTTGCGGGTTGCGCGAAGACTGTGTGCTCCCGGATTTCGCAACCGGGTGGGGCAGGATTGTCCATGTACCCCTCCCGCAGCAGGCCGGCCAGATTCGCCCAGCGCGGGTGCCAGTCGCGCGTGCTGTCCCGGGTCAGTCGACCCAGCCCCCGAGGGAAAGTAGACCCTTTATGCCCCAGTTGCAAAGTATGGAATGAGTCTCTCCATCCGGTCGCCGCTGGCGTAAGCAGCATCGATGCTCCAAAAAAGGATTCATGCGCTCAGGTTTGGCAGCGATTCACGTACTTATTTGAGAACATCTGAATATAACCAGATGCTAAAATACTAACGGTGGTCGGGATTGTCCCATTCATGCAAACCCGATCAGACGCAACGGCGTTCTCTGACGAGCGCCAAACTGGGAGAAGAGTCGTGAAAGGCATCGTTGAAGTGCCACTTTGGAAGAAAATGCTCACTCGCCAATGGTCCTTTTTCTGGGCCGGCGTCGGTTTCGGGATCGCACAGATCATCTTCATGATCGCGAAGTACATCGAGCATCTCGGGCAGGGGAAGGATCTGGTCAGCCAGCCGATCGGGGTCACCACGTACCTGGGCCGGATGTTCCACAACATGGAGGTGTTCTGGTTCAATGTCGAAAAGGGCGCCGGGATCTTCGGGCAGGCCTTTTCGACCGTCGATAGTTGGGGGCCGATTCTCGGCATGATGCTGGGCGGCTTCCTCGTGGCCATGGCCGAAAAGGAGTCACGCAACTGGGTCCGCTACAGCCCCCGGTTGTTGATCCTCTCGTTCCTCGGCGGCGTGATCTTCAGCTACGGCACGCGCCTTTCGGGCGGTTGCACGTTGCACCACCTGCTCGGTGGCACCCCGTTGATGAGCATCAAGTCCACGGTCATTCTGGTCAGCATGTCCATCGGTGGTCTGCTGGCCTTCTACCTGATGACGAAGCTCGGCCTGGCGAAGTATTTCAAGCACCAGGAAACCAAGGCCTACGTGAAGTCCATGGCCGGCAGGCGCGATGAGACCGACGGGATCACCTATGACCCGAACTACCGTCCGGGACGCGACCCGGTGCGCTGGGTGGGACTGATCTTCCTGTTCATGTTCCTGATTCCTTCGATCTACTACTTCTTCAGCCCGGAAGCGCCCAACAGCATCCCGAACGCGGGCATCGTGTTCATGGGTCTGGGTCTGTTGGCTGGCGTCGTGGCCGGATTCGCGATGGGCAAGACCGGCTTCGGCACCGAGTGCAGCCTGGTCGCCGTCGAGGCCGGGGCGATGATCAAGAAGAATGAACCCCGCTATCAGCAGCTCGGCATTCCGTCCGTGACCCGCTCGCTGATGAAAGGTCTGCTGCCGTTGCATGGCGTGCTTGCGGCCATGTTGATCACCAGTGGCTTCGCTTTGGGCGCATGGGTGCTGTTCGACATCCAGTTCGGGTACCAGAACTCGCCGGCGCGCGACATGTTGAACTGGTCCGGCCTGATCGGGGGTCTGCTCCTCGGCGCTGGCGCCGTGCTGCTGATTGGCTGCGAGATCCGTTCTTACATGCGTCTGGGGCTGGGTTACACCAACGCGCTGATCGGCTTCATCGGCTTCGCGGTCGGCTATGTCCCATTCTCGCTGTACTATGACGCGCATGTGAAATTCGCGGCCGACACGCTGATCATCACCGAGACCTACACCTGGGCCCAGGCGATCTTCCCTGACAATATCGCGATGCAGAAGGTGTTCGCGGTGTTCTGGATCGCGATGTTCCTGGGTCTCCTGATCTGGACGCTCAGGATCGGTGTGCGCAGGCTCGGTGCGATGGGTTCGGCGCAGCTGATGAACCGGAACACCGAGGAAGTGGAGACCGAGGTCAAGGGATCCGGATTCGCTGATTCCGGTGCGGCCGTTCCGGCACCTGCACGCGGATAAAGCAGGCGGTCGTGGCGTTACCGGCGGGCACAGCGATGTGCCCGCCTTTTTAATGTGGCTTGCGGCCCGGCGAGCCCATTGCAATCGTTCAACTAATCTTGTAGCGTGAAGGCATGGACCAGATCCGCGCCATCGTCGTTCTTGAATCCCTCGCCTCCGGGCTGCGCCTGGAGGTGTTCCGCCTGCTGGTACGCCAGGGTGCGCAGGGGATGGTGGCCGGAGAGATCTCCTCCACGCTGGACATCCCCCCGACCAACCTTTCCTTCCATCTGAAGAACCTGACCCACGCGGGTCTGGTGACGGTCGAGCAGGAGGGGCGGTTTCAACGGTACCGGGCGAACATGGCCCTGATGCTCGATCTGGTCGCCTACCTCACCGAGGAATGCTGTGCCGGTGACGCCGGACAATGCGAGAGCCTGCGCGGGGCTTCCGCGGTTTCGCCGGGCATCCTGCCCGCACTGCGTCGTCCGAGCGCCGAAGCCGGCTCCTGAACAACGCCGTCCTTTGAACGGCCTACATTCAGCCAATAATTCAATCATCCATGGAGTCTCACAATGATCAGCATCCAGGTTTTCGATCCCTCCCTCTGCTGCAGCACCGGCGTTTGTGGCGTCGACGTGGACCAGCAGCTGGTCGATTTCTCGGCTGATGTGGACTGGGCCAAGCGCAACGGGCTCACGATCGAGCGGCTCAATCTCTCCCAGCAGCCGGTCGACTTTGCCCAGAACGCTGCGGTACGCGGGATTCTCGAGCGTTCGGGTGAGGAAGCCTTGCCGGTCATCCTGGTCGACGGTCAGGTGGCCTTGACCGGGCGCTATCCGACCCGGAGCGAGCTGGCGCGCTGGGCCGGTCTGCCGGAACCCTCCAAAGTATTCAATATCGCCGCAGCGCCTCCGTGCTGTGGTGGTGGGACCGAGAGTTGAACATGGGCGATGTGCAACTGAACTTTCTGACCGACCCGCCGCGTTTCCTGTTCTTCACGGGGAAGGGCGGCGTGGGCAAGACCTCGATCGCCTGCGCGACGGCCATTCACCTTGCGGAAGCCGGACAGCGCGTGCTGCTGGTCAGTACCGATCCCGCGTCCAATGTCGGCCAGGTTTTCGGCATCGAGATCGGCAACCGGATCACCCCGGTGGACTCGGTCCCCGGGCTGGCGGCCCTGGAGATCGATCCGCAGGCTGCGGCCCAGGGCTATCGGGACCGGATCGTCGGCCCGGTCCGCGGGGTGCTCCCCGACGCCGTGGTGGCGGGCATCGAAGAGCAGCTTTCGGGCGCCTGCACCACCGAGATCGCGGCCTTCGACGAGTTCACGGCGCTGCTGACCGATTCCGAATTGATTGAGGGATACGCGCATATCGTGTTCGACACCGCGCCAACCGGTCACACCATCCGCCTGTTGCAGTTGCCGGGTGCCTGGAGCGGCTTCCTCGAGAGCGGGAAGGGCGACGCCTCCTGCCTGGGTCCGTTGGCCGGGCTGGAAAAGCAGCGCGAGCGCTATGGCGCCGCGGTGGCCGCGCTGGCCGATCCCGAGCGGACCCGCTTGATTCTGGTCGCCCGCCCGCAGCAGGGAAGCCTGCGCGAGGTCGCGCGCACCCATGCGGAGCTTGCGACGATCGGATTGCGGCGCCAGCACCTGGTGATCAACGGCGTACTCCCCGCTGCCGAGGCGGCCACGGATGCGCTGGCGGGTGCCATGTACGAACGCGAGACGCGGGCGATGGCGGATCTGCCGGTGTCCCTGCGCGACTTGCCGCGCGATCAGCTGCCGTTGAAGGCCTTCAACCTGGTGGGTATCGACGCCCTGGGGCGACTATTCGAGGATGACGATGCCGCGGATGCGGAGGCCGTCGAGCGGGATGCACCAGCACACGTTGCCCCTGATGCCCGGCCCCTGTCGGAGCTGGTCGAGGCGATCGCCGCCGATCAACACGGCCTGGTGTTGTTGATGGGGAAGGGAGGCGTCGGCAAGACCACGGTGGCGGCGGCCATTGCCGTGGCGCTGGCCGACCGGGGTCTGCCGGTGCATCTGACCACCTCGGACCCGGCCGCCCACCTCTCGGACACCCTGGCCGAGGATCTCGACGGGCTGACCGTGAGCCGGATCGACCCGCGGGAGGAAACCGAGCGTTACCGGCAGCACGTGCTGGAGACCAAGGGCAGCAAGCTCGACGGCGAAGGTCGTGCGCTGCTCGAGGAAGACCTGCGCTCGCCCTGTACCGAGGAGATCGCCGTGTTCCAGGCCTTCTCGCGGATCATTCGCGAGGCCGGCCACAAGTTCGTGGTGATGGATACCGCCCCGACCGGGCACACCCTGCTGCTGCTCGATGCCACGGGTGCCTACCACCGCGAGGTGAGCCGGCAGATGGACGGTTCCGGTATCGGGTACACCACGCCGATGATGCAGCTGCGGGATCCAGCACAGACCAAGGTGCTGATCGTGACCCTGCCGGAAACGACCCCGGTGCTTGAGGCAGCGAACCTGCAAGCGGACCTGCGCCGGGCGGGCATCGAACCCTGGGCCTGGGTGGTCAACCAGAGCATTGCGGCGACCGAAACGCATTCGCCCTTGCTGCGCCGCCGCGCGCGTGCCGAGCAGCCGCGGATCGCAGAGGTCGCGGATCAGTATGCGCAACGCCATGCGGTGGTCCCGGCATTGCGCGAGGAGCCGGTCGGGATGGAGCGTTTGCTGAAACTGCTCGATCCGATGCCATCAAGGGCGGAGCCTGTTACTGGCAGTTATTGACGTAGTCCCCGGCCCCACATAATTCTTCTCCTGATTTGCACGCATGCTCCGCACGCACGGGAAATCGCATTGACCGCGCCGAAACCGCCAAAATCTTCGTCTGCACGGCAGGCTGCTGCAACCTGTTCAAGCGACAGGACTGCGCCCCACCCATGGTCTCGCTGTGGATGCTGGAGGATCCACGGGTCCATTTCGCGAACATTGAGAACACGGAGTAGGCAATGACCGATCGAAACACCTCCGTCGAGGAGATCTCGACGAAGGAAGGCATGGGGGTCTTCGAGCGCTACCTGAGCGTCTGGGTGGCGCTTTGCATCGTCGCCGGGGTGGCCCTGGGGCAGCTCCTGCCGGTGGTGCCGGAGACGCTGGCGCAGTGGGAGTACGCGCAGGTCTCCATCCCGGTCGCGATCCTGATCTGGGCGATGATCTACCCGATGATGGTGCAGATCGACTTCAGCGCCATTCTCGGCGTCCGCCGCGAGCCGAAGGGCCTGGCGATCACCACCTCGGTGAACTGGCTGATCAAGCCGTTCACCATGTTCGCCCTGGCCTGGTTCTTCTTCATGTTCGTGTACGCCGCGTGGATCCCGGAGGACCTCGGTCGCGAGTACTTGGCCGGGGCGATCCTGCTCGGTGCCGCCCCGTGTACCGCGATGGTCTTCGTCTGGAGCTACCTGACGCGCGGGGACGCGGCCTACACGCTGGTCCAGGTCGCGGTGAACGACATCATCATGCTGTTTGCCTTTGCACCCATCGTGGTCCTGCTGCTGGGTGTGTCGAACATCCATGTGCCCTGGGATACGGTCGCGTTGTCGGTGCTGTTGTACATCGTGATCCCGTTTACCGCGGGCTATCTCACGCGGATCTGGCTGATTCGGAGCAGGGGGATCGAGTGGTTCGACAACGTGTTCATGAAGCGCCTGGGACCGGTCACGCCGATTGGCCTGCTGGTGACCCTGGTCCTCCTGTTCGCCTTCCAGGGGGAACGCATCCTGGAGAATCCGGGGCATATCGTCCTGATTGCGATCCCGCTGATCATCCAGACCGTTCTGGTGTTCTACATTGCCTACCTCTGGGCAAAGGCCTGGCGGGTGCGCCACGCGGTGGCGGCTCCCGGCGCGATGATCGGGGCGAGCAACTTCTTCGAACTGGCCGTGGCCGCCGCGATCGCGATGTTCGGCCTGCAATCCGGCGCAGCGCTGGTGACGGTGGTGGGCGTGCTGGTGGAGGTGCCACTGATGCTGGCGCTCGTGCGCATTGCCAATCGCACGCGCCACTGGTTCCCGGCCGATGCCAGGGCCCCTTCGACATGACCCAGATCAGCCTGACCGAGGCCGCCCGCGAGTGGCTGGCCGGGAACGGTGGGGAGGTGACTCTGCGGCTGTCCGCGCGTCATGGTTGCTGTGGCGGCCAGGCCGGGGTGCCGGTCGCCGAGCCGGGCGCGCCGCGCAAGGCGGACGGCTACGCCGCGCGGGAGATCGATGGTGTGCGGGTCTTCGTCGCAGACGACCTGGGCGCGGGTCCATACCACATTGATGTGGAGGGTCTGTTCCGCTGGCGCCGGCTGGTGGTGGAAGGCGAAATGGGACGAGTCTAGTACTCCGTCAAGGTGATATTTTCGCATTCAGTTGGCCTGTCAGCGTTCCTGGCAAGGCGCGGCTCGCAGCAAAGAGCACTAGGAGCAAGCGATGTTCGAACACATTCTGGTGGCAGTGGATTTCTCGCCCGCATGGGCCCGGCTCGAGGGCCAGCTCGAGCGCCTGAGGGCCTTGGGCTGCCGGCGGCTGACGCTCGCTCATGTGCTGGTCGCGGGCTATACCCAGGCCCCCGAGGTGGGGCATGGCCCGTATTACGAAGACCGCCTGGAGGGAATTGCCGCCAGGCTTCGTGATCGGGGGTTGGAGGCCGATACGGTCGTCTGCGCGGGTGCCGCGGCGGCGGAGCTGGAACGTGAGGCCCGCGAGCGCGGTGCTGGCGTGATCCTGGCTGGTAGCCATGGCCACAGCACGCTGCGCGACATGTTTCTGGGCAGCACGGTGCTCGACCTGGCGCGCCGCGCCCGGCGACCGCTGCTTTTGGCGCCCACGGCGGGCGAAGTGCCGCTGGCCGAGGCTCCGGTGTGTCGCCCCCTGCTGGCGACTGATGGCTCGAAGGCTGCCGAGGCGGCGGAGGATGCTTTTCTCAAGATCCTGCCCGAGTGCCGGCGCGGGGTGGTGGTTTCGGTCGGGCGCTGGGACGATGACCCCGATCGTGCCGACGAACGCCGCGCCATCGAGACCCATGTCGAGGGATTGGCGCGGCGGGCCGGGGAGCGCGGCTTCGATACCGTGCTCGTGGGCCAGGGCAAGCCCTCGGTGGTCATCGGCCGGGTGGCGGAGGAAAAGGGCGCGGATCTCGTGATCATCGGCAAGCGCGGTCGCAATCCGGTCACGGACCTGCTGATTGGAAGCACGGCCGAGGCGGTATGCCGTCAGGCCCGGCGCCTGACCCTGCTGGTGCCAGGCGGTGCATGAGGGAGACGTCGAGCCGGGGACGACGCTGGTTTGCGGCCATAGGTGGGTGCGAGACTCGTCGGGTTACGCCCTATGGGCTGACCCGACCTACAGTTTGCGGCTTTTCATCATCAGGGCTGGCGCAGGGCCATGAAAGTTAGCCGCTGTGCTACGCGGGCGCCTGGATGCAATCGGATGAACGGAGGCTATACTCGAGGTCAGTTTGGATGCGGGACCGGCGAGATGAAGAAGACTGCCTGGACAACCGTGGCAAGGATCCGATTCGTCGCCGCTGTTTGCCTGCTGTCGCTATTGCTGGTGCTGATGGCCGGTCGCGGGCAGGCGGAAGAGCAGCCGGTCTATCCGAGGATCGACGATACACCTCGCGAGATTGGCCTGGTGGTGCCGGATTGGTTCAAGCTCAGTTTTCTGGATCTGCGTGAGGATCTCGACGAAGCCGTCGCCGGGGGGAAGATGGGGCTGGCGCTGTATTTCGGTCTTGACCACTGCCCCTATTGTGAAGTGATGCTCCACCAGAACCTCGCCGAACCCGATATCCGCCATTATCTTTCAGAGCATTTCGACGTGGTCCCTCTGGACGTGGAGGGTGCCCGTGAGGTGGTGACCCTGGAAGGCGATCGATTGACAGAACGGTTGTTCGCTGCGAATCGACGTCTCAACTTCACCCCCGGCTTTTCCTTCATCGATGCGGAAGGTGACGAGATCTTCCGCATCCGCGGCTATTACCCGCCGTATCGTTTTCGCGCGGCCCTTGAGTATGTGATCGATCGTCACGACCGGGACGGAACGTTCCGTGAATACCTGGAGCGTGCCGATCCCCCGCCGAAGTTCGACCTCGAAGACATCAATGAACGGGACTTTTTTGATCAGCCTCCGCACATGCTCGACCGGTCCCGGGTGCCGGCTCAACGGCTACTGGTCGTCTTTTTCGAACGCCGCGGCTGTCATGCCTGCGATGTCCTGCATTCGGAACCACTGAGCAACCCTGAGGTGATCGAACACGTACGCCAGTTTCAGGCCGTGCAACTCGACCTGGATGCGGACACTCCGGTCATCACGCCGGATGGAGAGCGAACGACCGCGCGGGCATGGGGCGAGCGTCTCGGTATCCACTGGGCACCGACCATGGTGTTTTTCGACGAACACGGCCAGGAGATTATCCGGATCGAAGCCGTGGTGGGACTGCATCGACTTCATAACACCATGGAGTATGTCCTGACGCGAGCCTATAAGGAGTTTCCCACGTATCGTCGCTGGCGCACCGGAAACGTGGAATAGGGGCCGTTCGGGCTCTGTGGCAGACGCAACGGGCGTGCCCGCAGACCTTCGTCAAACGTGTGAGGCAATGCCCTCTGGCTCGCGCGGGAGTCGTCTCGCCAAGGGGTAGAGTTCTTCACATTCAGCCTGGATCCTCTTGGATACCAGCCGGAAAATGTCCTCCGCCTCGGTGACGAAACGCGCGTGGTCGTCGATAAGGAGGCCCCGCCGACACCAGCGACCGACGAAATCATTGAACAATTTCTTGATTTCCTTCTCTCCCTCGATGAAACGACGTGCCGTATTGTTGATTCCGACGTCCCCGTGGGTGAGCAGATCCCGGTAAACAAATTTGTTGTTTCGTTCGAAATGTTCCTGCACACGCGCAACGTATTGGTCAAGCAGGTTGCTGGCAATATCGGTGTCGCACATCTCGCGTTCCTGGATCAGGTGCGCGAGGACCTTGGTCAATTCGGCGATCTCGTGATTCTGTCGGTTCAGCAGGTCCAGTGTGAGCATGATGGGAATCCTCCTTCTGTGAGTGGCTAAGGGAATGCGAGAATCTTCTTTGGCCCGAAACGAGCCGGATTCCTCACTGAACCAGACGGACTGGCGTCACCCCAGGTGGCGGAGAACGCCAATGCATAAACCGGGCTTCCCATGAATGGAAGGTAGCACATGAACGGGTGATGAGCATCGGCAAGATCCAGGTGGGGGCGGTTCCGTCACTGGTGGCCCTTCAGAGCAATACCCAGTCGGGCAAGCAATGTCTCTTCGGGGAAGCCGTCGGCAATCATGCCGTTTGCCAATTGATACTGGCTGATGGCGTTGCGCGTCGCGGGCCCCAGGATGCCGTCTGCCTCACCGCTGTTGAATCCCTTGCTGTTCAGCTGCGACTGCAATTGCACGACCTGCGCCCGCGAGAGGCGGGCGGCATCTGCCGGTGGCGGACGGTACAGCCTGCCTGCACCGGAAATGCGGTCCGCCAGATGTCCGACCGCAAGAGCGAAGAACTCCGACCGGTTCCAGCCCATGATCACGTTGAAATTGGGATAGACGAGGAAGGCCGGTCCCAGGTGTCCGGCCGGGACCAGCAGGGCAGCCTCGAGGTCAATGTCGGCGACGGGGTTTCCGTGTATATCGGTGACGCCCAGTCTGCGCCACTCGTTCAGCGGCCTGCGCTCGGTCCGGCCGGCCTGGCTGTAGTCGAAGCCATGGGGCAGGACGACCTCACGTCCCCAGCGATACTTCGAGTCCCAGCCGAGGGCGCTGAGAAAGTTGCCTGCGGACATCATCGCGTCGGGGATGCTGTTCCAGAGGTCCCGTTTGCCATTGTCGTCACCATCCACCGCGTAGCGGAGGAACACGGAGGGCATGAACTGCACGTGGCCCATGGCGCCGGCCCAGGATCCCTCCATTCGTTCCAATGGGATCGCCCCTTCCTCGATGATGCGCAGCGCCGCAATCAACTCTTCGGTGAAGTACTCGGCTCGGCGGGGATCGCAGGCCAGTGTGGCCAGCGCACTCGGCACGGACATGCGGCCGAAATAACCGCCGTAATTGGTCTCCAGTCCCCAGAAAGCCACCAGGTAGGCGGGAGGAACGCCGGTCGCCGCCTGGACGCGTTCCAGCAGCGCCCGATGTGTCTGCAGCAGGGCGCGGCCCTGATCGATGCGCTGCGTCGTTACGCGTCGACCGAGGTAATCGACAAAGGGTGTGGTGAACTCGGGCTGTTGCTGGTCCAGTTCGATGACGCGATCCAGGTGCTCCACGCTGCCAAGGACGCGATCTGCCACATCCGCGTCCACGCCCTCCTGAACGGCCTTGACCCTGATGTCTCCGATACAGGCCTCGAACGCGGTTTCTGCAAGCCCCTCCAACGGAGCCAGGGCCGCCGCCAGCATTACGGCAAGGAGCATTTTCTTCATGACGATCAGGGCCTCGCACACGCGGGGTGATGGCCGCATCCCCGGATTGCCGAAGAGTCACCGTAGGGGATGGCCAGAAGGAGGGCCAAGGGTAACCGCAGTAAGCCATCGGCCACCACCGGATGCCAGCTCTGTAGGTCGGGTTAGCGTAGCGTAACCCGACGTGCCGGGGACGACTTATGGAGTGCGGGAGCTTGCTCCCGCTATGCGGTGTCGGGATGACCCAGCTCCCCACAGCGGCGGCAAGCCGCCGCACTCCATAGGTGCTTGTGCTTTCATCATTCGGGTGGTGAGCCCCGAGGCCATGAGCGTTGGCCATGGCCGCAAAACAACTTCGTCCCCGGCTGCGCCACCCCTGGCGATGAAGAGCCGCGCACTGTAGGTCGGGTTAGCCCAAAGGGCGTAACCCGACGGGTCTCGCTGGGGCGCTTTCGGCATGGCCGGCTAGTGGGGGTTGCGGGACGCCTGACGGTGCAGCAGCCACCCGGCGATGATCACGCCGGTGGCCACGACCACGACAATGATCGTCGCCAGCGCGTTCACCTGCGGGCTGACGCCCAGACGCACGCTGGAGTAGACCACCATCGGGAGCGTGGTGGCGCCAGGGCCGGATACGAAGCTGGCGATGACGAGGTCGTCCATGGACAGCGTGAAGCCCAGCAGCCAGCCGGCGACGAGCGCCGGCGAGATGATCGGCAGGATGATCACCAGAAAGACCTTCCAGGGCCGGGCACCGAGGTCCATCGCGGCCTCTTCGAGGCTCACGTCGAGCTGGGAAAGACGGGACTGCACGATCACCGCCACGAAGGCGCTGGTAAAGGTCACGTGGGCAATGGTGATGGTGGTCATCCCGCGCCCGGGAGGCCAGCCGATGAGCTGTTCCAGGGTCACGAACATCAAAAGACCGGAAAGTCCGAGGATGACCTCCGGCATCACCAGCGGTGCGGCGACCATGCCGGCGAAGAGCATGCGTGTGCGGAACCGGGTGAAGCGCACCAGCGTCAGAGCCGCCAGCGTTCCCAGGATCACCGACAGGGTGGCGGTCATCGCCGCCACGCGCACCGATAGCCACAGGGCGGCCAGGATGCGCTCGTTTTGCAGGAGCTCGACGTACCACCGCGTGGAAAAGCCGCCCCAGACAGTGACCAGGCGCGAGTCGTTGAAGGAATAGACGATCAGCGTGACGATCGGCAGGTAGAGGAATGCGTAGCCGAAGGCGATGGCGGTGAACAGCCAGAAGGAGCGCCGTCCGGTCATCCCCGATCCCTTGTGGTCTCGCGTTCCCCGATGCGCTGGAACAGCAGGAGCGGTATCAGGATCAGCAGCAGCATGGCCACCGCGACCGCGGCCGCGACCGGCCAGTCGCGGTTCGAGAAGAATTCGGTCCACAGCACCTTGCCGATCATCAGGGAATCCGGGCCCCCGAGCAGGTCCGGGATCACGAACTCGCCGACGGCTGGGATGAAGACCAGCAGGGAGCCGGCGATGATGCCGGGCAGGGACAATGGCAGGGTCACGGTGACGAAGGCCTTCCAGGGGTGGCACCCCAGGTCGGCCGCCGCCTCGAGCAGCGTAAGGTCCATCCGGACCAGCGTCGCGTACAGCGGCAGGATCATGAACGGCAGGTAGGAATAGACGATGCCCAGGTACACAGCGAAATTGGTGTGCAACAGGACCAGCGGCTGATCGATCAGTCCCACCGAAAGCAGCAGGTGATTGATCAGCCCGTTGCCCTGCAGCAGCCCGATCCAGGCGTAGACCCGGATCAGGAAGCTGGTCCAGAACGGCAGGATGACCAGCATCAGCAACACGATGCGCCAACCCGCGGGGGCCCGCGCGATGCCGTAGGCCATCGGGTAACCGATCAGCAGACAGAGAACCGTCGAGACCGCGGCGACCTTCAGGGAATTCAGGTAGGCCGAGAGGTAGAGCGGATCCTGCCAGAGGAAGGCGTAGTTGCCGAGATGGATCTGGACCGACAGGGTCCGGTCCTCGGCCCATTGCAGCATCGGGGTGTAGGGTGGACTCGCCAGGGCGATCTCCCCGAGGCTGATCTTCAGCACGATCAGGATCGGCAGCAGCAGGAACAGGAGCAGCCAGGCATAGGGCAGGGCGATGACCAGTGACCGGCCCAGGCGCCCCTGGGTCAGGCTCTTCACTCCTCGGTCGAATCGGCGTTTCAGGCTGGAGGTCCCTGCCGTGGCGGCGGTCTCCCGGCTTGTGGTCATACCGGCAGCACCACGCCAGCCTCGGAGTCCCAGCCAAGATGGACGGTGTCGTCCCAGGTCAGCGGACCGGCGGTGCGCCTGGCCCGGTTGGTGACCTGCACCTGGACCGTCATGCCCTGTTCCGTTCCCACGTGATAGACCGAGACGTCGCCCAGGTATCCGATCTCCCGAACCTTGCCACGCACCCAGTTGCGGTCGTCGGCGGGCGGGCCATCCAGTAGCCGGAGCTTCTCCGGGCGCAATGCCACCGCCACCGGCGTTCCGATGGCGAGGGGGTGTGCGTGATAGAGGACGATGTCACCCGCGGCTGCTTCGGTCTGGATGATCACCCTGTCGCCCTCGCTTCCTACCACCCGACCCTCCAGAAGGTTCACCGCGCCGATGAACTCGGCGACGAAGCGGCTGCCGGGATATTCGTAGATCTCCGAGGGAGTGCCGACCTGCAGGATGCGGCCTGCGTCCATCACGGCCAGCCGGGAGGACATGGTCATCGCCTCCTCTTGGTCGTGGGTGACCATGATGAAGGTCGTACCGACGCGCTCCTGGATATTCACCAACTCGAACTGCGTGCGTTCGCGCAGCTTTCGGTCCAGGGCCGCGAGCGGTTCATCCAGCAACAGCAGCTTGGGCTGTTTGGCCAGGGAGCGCGCGAGTGCCACGCGTTGGCGCTGACCCCCGGAGAGCTGGTCCGGCCTGCGCCGCGCATACTCGCTCATATGCACCAGCTCCAGCATCTCTCCGACCCGGGTCCGAATCGCCTGCGCGGACAGGCGTTCCTGCTTCAGGCCAAACGCGACATTCTGTTCCACAGTCATGTGCGGGAACAGCGCGTAGGACTGGAACATCATGTTGACCGGTCGCTCGTAGGGCGGCATCCGGGTGATGTCCTGGCCCTCGATCAGGATCTGCCCCTGGTTGCTTCGCTCAAGGCCGGCGAGCATGCGCAGCAGTGTGCTCTTGCCGCATCCCGAGGCACCGAGCAGCGAGAAGAACTCGCCCTTGAAGATGTTCAGCGAGACGTCGTCGACGGCGTAGGTCCGGTCCCCGAAGACCTTGGTGACCTTGCGGATCTCCAGGAACGGACGGGCGTCCGGATCTTGCCAGGCCTCGAGAACTCCAGGGTCAGGCCGGGTCTGGGGCATGTGGGAACCCGGGACTCGACGGCGCGCAGCGGCGGCCAGGCCGCGGAAGCCGATCGCGCACGGTGGTCAGCATCGTCGGTTACTCCGCGACAGTGCCGTCGAGAGGCATCGGCCGCCAGCTCAGCGTCCGGTCTTTATCTGGGTCCAGGCCCTGACCCGGGTACGTTGGATGTCGTCGGGCAGGGAGTCGAGGGTGACCAGCCGCTCGCGCAGCTCCGGGGTCGGGTACACGCCGGGATCGTCACGGATGGCCGCGTCGACCCAGGGAGTCGCCGCGGCGTTGGCGTTGGCGTAGGCCACCTCGTTAGTGATCTCGGCGATGTTCTCGGGCACCATCAGGAAGTCGATGAACGCATGCGCGTTCTCGGGGTTCGGGGCATCGGCAGGGATCGCCATCAGGTCGAACCAGAGGACGGCACCCTCGCGGGGTATCCGGTAGTCCACCTCGACGCCGCGTCCGACCTCTTCGGCGCGATCGCGGGCCTGGATCACGTCGCCGGAATAGCCGTGCGCCACGCAGAGATCGCCATTGGCGAGATCGTTGATGTATTTCGAGGCGTGGAAATAGCGGATGTGCGGACGCACCTGCATGAAGGTCTCGGTCGCTGCCTGAATATCCTGGGGGTCGGTGCTGTTGGGATCGATTCCCAGATAGAGAAGCGCGGCGGCCAGGGCCTCGCCCTCGTCGTCCAGCACGGCGATGCCGCAGCCGGCCAGCTGCTCCGCGATCTCTGGGTCGAAGAGGAGGGACCAGCTGTCGAATTCCGCGTCCTCGCCCAGGATCTCAGTGACCAGGGTCACGTTGTAGCCGATGCCGGTGGTACCCCACATGTAGGGGACGGTAAACCGGTTGCCGGGGTCCACCGATGCCAATTTGTTGGTCAGGATCGGGTCGAGGTTCTCGCGGTGCGGCAGCAGGGAAAGGTCCAGTGCCCGATACAGACCCGCCTGGATGTGACGCTCGGCGAAGGGGTGCGCGGTTGGAAAGATGACGTCGTAGCCACTGCGCCCGGCGAGCAGCTTCGCCTCGAGAATCTCGTTGGCGTCGTAGACGTCGTATACGACCCTGATGCCGGTTTGTTCCTCGAAGCGCTCGATCACGTCCTCCGAGATGTAATCGGACCAGTTGTACACGTGTACAACCGGCTGGTCGGATGGTGAACAGGCGGCCAGGGCCATCCCCGCGCATGCCACCAGAACTCCCCGAAACCCCGTTTTCATCATCGTTTCCCCTGTTGCGAGTCGCAGCGAACGGGACGATGTTCGGGTTCGCGTGCGGGGCTGTCAACCTTGTCCGTTCAGCTGTCCATGGATGCGGGCAGAATCGCACGGCTGCGACGGCATGATCGCCACGCACGACCGGCCGGGCTGCTAGACTCAGATTGTGTAGAGGAGGACAGCGATGAGCGAGAAATCGGTTCCGGATGATCTACTTCCCGTCGGCTATATCGGCCTCGGGATCATGGGTGCCCCAATGGTGCGGAACCTCCTGCGCGGTGGGGTGCCCGTGCAGGTCTGGGCGCGCCGGCTCGAACAGGCGCAGAAACTCGTCGCCGATGGCGCGACGCTCGCGGACAGCTTCGAGAGCCTGGTCGCCTCTGTCCGCGTGCTGTTTCTCAACGTGTCCGACACTCCTGATGTCGAGAGTCTGATGCTCGACGAGGGCGGCATCCTGACCCATGCCCGGCCGGGGCTGATCGTGGTGGATCACAGCACGATCGACCCGATGCGCACGCGGGTCATTGCGGAGCGCGCGCGCGAGGCAGGCATCGCGTTCGTGGACGCACCCGTGTCCGGGGGCGAACGCGGAGCGATCGACGGCACCCTGACCCTGATGCTGGGCGGGGCCGAGGCGGATGTCGAACGCGTCCGACCACTGCTCGCGCTGGTCGGCAGGACCCTGACCCGTGTCGGCGGGAGCGGGGCCGGTCAGATCGCAAAGGCGTGCAACCAGCTCATCATCGGCGAGACGCTGGTGGCGATCGGTGAGGCCTATGCCCTGGCCGAGGGCGCCGGCGTGGATCCGGCCAGGGTGCGCGAGGCCCTGCTCGGCGGCTTTGCCGGATCGAAGGTGCTGGAGATGCACGGCCAGCGTCTGCTCGACGACAATTTCGTCCCCGGTTTCATGGCCCACCTGCACGCCAAGGATATGGGGATCGTCGCCAACACGGCGGCGAGTCTCGGGCTGGATCTCGCGGGTGTGGAACGGGTTCGGGCGGCGCTCGCGCGCGCCCTGGATGGCGGCCATGCCTACGACGATTCGACCATCCTCGCAAGGTATTGCGTGGCGGACCGCTGAAGTCGATACGCCGAGGCCGCATGACCCAAAGGGGATAGGTACCTTCCGGAAGGATTCCCACTTGCTTTATAGTATTTTTGAGCCTCAAAGACGCCGGCGGCCCGCCGTGCCCCGGCGCCGATCAACGGGATTCCTTCATGAGCGACAATGGCGACAATGCCGCTACCCTGACTCTGTGCCGGACGATCCGGGGCCGGGTCCGCATTCTCAACCCCTGTGACGATCCGACGGCTGCGCCCGATCCGTCGAAGCCCCTGGGATACAACCCGGTGCAGCACCTTGCCATCGCACTGGGCTGCTGCATGACCGAATTCGCGCGCCGTTTCCTCGAGCGCCGCAATCTTCCACAAACCCTGATGGCGACGCTCGACTGGCAGGTGGATGGGCGGCGTTGCCGAATCTCGCGCATGGACCTGACCCTGCGCCTCGCGGTGACGCTCGACGACGAGGAGCGTCACATCCTCGACCGCATGATGAACCACTGCCCGGTACACCAGGCGCTGCACGGCAACGTGCCGGTGCACATTCACGTGCAGCAGTTGGCCGAGGAGGAACTGCGACTCGCCGAGGAGACCTGAGGCGATCTGGAGTGCGGCGGCTTGCCGCCGCTTTTGGGAAGTTCCTGGCTCTCCAGCTCCTGCACTCCAGATAGGTCCTGAGGTGCTGGTCAGGGCCGGGGCCTGTGGAGTGCGGCGGCTTGCCGCCGCTTTGAGTGATGCCTGCGCGTCCGAAAGCGGGAGCAAGCTCCCGCACTCCAGAGGGGTCGGAGTTATCAGCCCTTGCCCGCGAGCAGGGTCGCGCGGCCCGCATCCCAGCCGACAAGAATCTCTCCGGCACCTTCGATCACGGGCCTCCGGATCAGGGTGGGACGATCCAGCATCAGTGAACGCGCCTGGGTGGCATCGATACCATCGCGGGTCTCGGCCGGCAATTGACGCCATGTGGTGCCACGGCGGTTCAGCAGTGCATCCCAACCCACGCTTCCAAGCCAGCGATCGAGCAGCGGTGCGTTCAGCCCATCCTTGCGGAAGTCGTGGAAACGGTGCTCCAGGCCCGCTGCGGTCAGCTCCCGACGGGCCCGGCGCACCGTGTCGCAGTTGGGAATGCCGTAGACGACGAGATCCGCCATCAGCCGGGAATGTCACGCAGCAATGCGTTCAGGCCGACCTTGGCCTTGGTCTTCTCGTCCACTCGCTTGACGATCACGGCACAGTACAGGGAGTACTTGCCGTCCTTGGAGGGCAGGTTGCCCGATACCACCACGGCACCCGCGGGAATCCGGCCGTAGGTGACTTCGTCCTTTTCGCGGTCATAGATCCGCGTGCTCTGTCCGATGTACACGCCCATCGAGATCACCGCGCCTTCCTCGACGATCACGCCCTCGACGATCTCCGAGCGGGCGCCGATGAAGCAGTTGTCCTCGATGATGGTCGGAGACGCCTGCAGCGGTTCCAACACCCCGCCAATCCCCACGCCGCCGGAGAGATGAACGTTCTTGCCGATCTGGGCGCAGGATCCGACGGTTGCCCAGGTATCCACCATCGTACCCTCGTCGACGTAGGCACCGATGTTCACGTAGGAGGGCATCAGCACCACGTTTGGGGCGATGAAGGCACCCTTGCGCGCGGTCGCCGGCGGCACCACGCGCGCGCCCCCGGCACGAAAATCGCGGCTGCTGGTATCGGCAAATTTCGAGGGGACCTTGTCGTAGTAGTTGGTGAAGCCGCCCTTGATGAACTGGTTCTCCTCGATGCGGAAGGACAGCAGAACGGCTTTCTTCAGCCACTCGTGCACCACCCACTGCCCGTCGATCTTCTCGGCGACGCGCAAGGCACCGCGGTCCAGTTGTTCGATGGTCTCGCGGACCGCGTCCTTCACCGTGGTCTCCACGTTTCGCGGGGTGATTTCCGCGCGGCGCTCGAATGCGGATTCGATGATACTTTTTAGATCTGACATGTGGGATCCTTTGTTCATGTTGGTTATAGATTAAGGTCTGTAGGTCGGGTTAGCGTAGCGTAACCCGACGTGCCGGAGTGCCGGGGACGACGCTATTTTGCGCCCATGGGTGGGGTGCGAGGCCCGTCGGGTTACGCCCTTTGGGCTAACCCGACCTACAGCTGGCAGTTCTGTAGTTCTGTAGGTCGGGTTAGCGTAGCGTAACCCGACGTGCCGGAGTGCCGGAGACGACCCTGCCTTGCGCCCATGGGTCGGTGCGAGACCCGTCGGGTTATGCCCTTTGGGCTAATCCGGCCTACAGTTTGCGGCTTCGCCCGGGACACTCCCACAGCGGCGGCAAGCCGCCGCGCTCCACAATTGGATCGTCGCGCTCATCCTCGTTCCAGCAGTGTTCGGATGCGTTCGGCGGCCTCGATACAGGCCTGCGGCTCCGCAACCAGGGCCATACGCACGTGGCCTGCCCCCGGATCACCTTCCGGAGTCGGGCGCGACAGATAACGGCCGGGCAGCACCGTGACGTTCGCCTCACGCTTGAGGCGCCGAGCGAAGGCTTCATCGTCACCACCAGGAACCCGTGGCCAGAGATAAAAGCCGGCGTCGGGTCTTGCCACCTCCAGCACCGGTTCGAGCAGCGGGAGCACCGAGGCAAACTTCGCTGCGTATTGCCAGCGGTTCTCGTGGACGTGCTTTTCGTCCGCCCAGGCGGCGGCACTGACGGCCTGGATTGGCCCCGGGAGCGTGCAGCCATGGTAGGTCCGGTACAGCGCAAAGCGTTCCAGAATGCTCGAGTCGCCAGCGACGAATCCGCTGCGTAACCCCGGCAGATTCGATCGTTTCGAAAGGCTGTGGAAAGCCACACAGCGCGAGAAGTCCGTGTTGCCGAGACGTGCGGCCGCACCCAGAAGTCCCGGAGGTGGCGCCTTGTCGGGCGGATAGATCTCTGAGTAGCACTCGTCTGCGGCGATGACGAAGTCGTGCCGTTCGGCACGCTCGATCAGGTCGCCCAGTTGCCTCTCCGACATGACCGCACCCGCGGGGTTGCCTGGGTTGCAGATGTATAGCATCTGTATGCGGTCCCAGAGCGCGGTGGGCAGATCTTCAAACCGTGGCCGGTACCCGTTCGCCTGCTCCAGATTGTAGAAGAGGGGCTCGGCGCCGGCGAGCAGGGCGGCGCCTTCGTAGATCTGGTAGAAGGGGTTGGGCATCAATACGGCAGCGTCGGGTCCGGGCGTGACCACCGCCTGGGCGAGGGCGAACAGGCCTTCGCGAGTCCCGTTCAGCGGCAATACCTGACGCTCTGCATCGACCTTCGGGAGGTTGAAGCGGAGTTGGAGCCAGCGGGCGATGGCCGCGCGGAGCGAGGGTTCGCCGCGCGTGGTCGGGTAGCGGTTGAAGCCGGATAGGGCCTGTTCGAGAACAGGCTGGACGAAGGCGGGCATCGGATGCCGCGGCTCGCCGATGGAGAGCGCGATCGGCGTCGGCGTGGTGGCGGGCTGCAGATCCGCGAACAGGGCCTGCAGGCGCTGGAACGGGTAGGGTTGCAGGTGGTCGAGGTTCGGGTTCATCGGTGGGCACGGACTCTTCGGCGCGATCTCGCGGACGGATGCGGGCGCCCGCAAACTGGCGGGCGCGTAGTATACCCAACCCTGTGCAGCACGCTCTCTTCCGCTGACGTGCGCCCCGTCAGGGGTTTCCCTGCCGCAGGATTTCGAGAGCGCGCGTGATCGGAGCCTCGGACCAGCCGAATTGTGCGTAACTGGATCGCAGGTGGGACAGGTACTCTGCCCGCACGGGGGAGCCGGCGGCGACCCGCTGAAGTGGCCTACTTGTAGCGGCCACGGTGATGACGGCGGGTGGTCCCGCCGCCGATTGTGTGCACCTCGGTGCCATTTGCCGATGCGGGCCGCTCAGCGTGCTGCGACCGGAACGAAATAGAAGTCGCCCCCTTCGTGCCCTGCCGCGCGAATGGGCCGCATTTCGGGTGTCTGGGGTTCCGCGATGTCCTGTGAACGACGGCGCACATTGACTGCCACGCGGGCGAACAGCATGTTCTCCCGCAGCACATGTTCATTGTTCTGCAGGGCATCGATGAGCGCGTTGGCGAACAACGAATGCTGGCCGTCGAGGGTATCCAGAACCGGACGTACGCCGCCGGAGGAAATCACCACCCGCGAACGCCGAGACAGGCCATTTTGTATGGTATCCGGGGTCAGTGCAGCCTGGATGCTGCCGAGAAGCAGGGCGCTGGAGTCGGAGGCGAGGGTTCCCGCATAACAGGAATCCGCGAGCACCAGGATGGAGCGGGCGCGAATGCGGTCGAGGTGGTCGCTGATGACGGCATTGTTGAGCCAATGCGCGAGGCGGTCCTGTTCAGCGTCGACGGGAAGCCAGTAGCCCTGCTGCCGACGTCCCTGATCCCGCTCGGAAAGGTTGCCGTGGCCGGCGTAGTACACCAGAAGGTTGTCCTCCGGTTGAATCTGCTGATACAGATCGTTCAGAGCGCTCAGGATCTGTTGCTTGTCGGCGTTGGGCAGGAAAATGGTTCGGAAGCCGTACCGCTCCTGAAGGATCTGCCGAACCCTTTCAGCGTCGTTGATGGGCGACACCAAGGGGTCGATATGGAGGTAGTCCCGGTTGCCAATGATCAGGGCGTAATAGCGTCCGAAGCTGATACCGTCAAAGGTCGCTGGGTCCTGGTCAGGAAGCATGACCGGTTGCAATTCGGGGACGGATGCTGAGCGATGCTGCGGCAATTGCGCGAGTTGGGTCTGCAGTTGTTCCCGCTCGCGGTCGGTCCGCTGGAACAGGCCCTCGAGGACTTCGATCTCGGCCCGGGCATTGGCCAGGTTGGTGGCAAGTTCGGCGGCCCTTGCCTCGGCCGCATGATCCAAGGTCGCCTCCCGGGTCCGGGCAGCCTGCCGCTCCGCTTCCAGCGCCTGTCGGGCCAGTTGGGCCGCGCGTTCCGCTTCGGCGGCGCGTCGTCGGGCCTCCGCAGCCTGCTGCTCAACCTCGGCCATGCGCTGGCGGACTGCAACGGATTCCTGTGCAGCGCTTGCCATGGAAAGCCTCAGCTCCTCGGCCTCGCGTTCCGCCTCGGCGGCGGCACGTTGGGTATCGGCGGCACGGCGCTCCGCGTTGTTCAGGGCCTGTTGGACCTCGCTGGATGGATCCGGCGTATCAGAACCCGTGGGTTGCGTGGTCTGCAGGTCGCGCTGCAGTCGGTCGCGTTCGCTCCTGAGCCGTTCCAGTTGGTTGCGCAGTGCGGCGACGGTACGATTGTTGTCTTCGATCTGGCGGGTGAGCTGTTCTTGCAGGGCGTCGATCTCGCCCGCGAATTCCGAGCGCAGGACGAGTTCATCCTCGCCGAGTCCCGAGGCCCGGCGGTACCAGTTCAACGCTATCGCGGTGTCTCGTTCCACTCCGAGCCCCTGTTCGTAGAGATATCCCAGATTGATCTGGGCGCGCCCATGCCCCTGGTCGGCCGCACGCCGGTACCAGGCGGCGGCGGAGGCGTAATCCGGTTCCACACCCAGGCCCTTTTCGAAGATCTCGCCGACATAGGTCTGCGCCTCCGGCTCGCCGGCCTGTGCGCGCTCCAACCAGACGTTCAGGGCGGCCCGGTAGTCGGCACGGTCGTAGGCGGCATATTCGCCGCCCCGGATCTGGCAGTCGACGGTAGTGGTGCGGATCGGTCGGCGTGGGGACAGGTAGGTGGCACCACCCAAACGTCGCACCTGGCCCGGCAGCAGGCAGTCGACGATGTACAGATCCTGGGAGTCCCGGGCATCCGCGACCGTTTCACCCTGGACCGGTCCGGTACTGACGCAGCCGACCAGGAAGGGCAGGCCTAGGCCGAGGCCGATCAGGGCGAGGCCGCGAAGCAGCTTGCGGGTGGAGTAGGATGGCGATCTATGCACGGCAGGATCCTCGCTACGATGTCAGTCGATCTGTTCAGCCGGGACCACCCGAGTCCGCAGCAGACCCCGGGCGGGCACGATCGGCGCTGTTGCGCTGGCATGCGCACCCTGGCGGGCGCCGCGGCCTTGTTGAGTATAGCCCTGATGAGCGCCTGCACGAGCCCGGGCGCCGAGGTGCAGGCCGCGGCGCGGGCCCAGGCCATGACAATCCAGGTGTTGCCGGTGGGCGGGCTCGAGGTCACGGCGCATGTGCCGGCTCCTGGCTCCTCCGGGTCGCGCTGGCATGTGTACCTGGAGGGCGATGGCCTGCCCTGGTGGCAGGGACGGGTGCCGGCGGCGGACCCGACGGGCCTGCGTGGCATCATGCCGAGCCTGATGGCGCAGGACCCGGCCCCGCGCTTGTTGCTGCACCGGCCCTGCTATGCCCGCGCGCGGATGCCGGCGGGTTGCGAGCCCGGACTCTGGACCGATGCCCGCTACGGCGAGGCGGTGGTTGCCGCCCTGGACAGCGGGCTCGATCGCCTCGCGGCGGAGCAGGGGATTCAGCAGGTCGTGTTGATCGGCTTCAGTGGCGGCGGGACCCTGGCCCGGCTGCTGGCCGCGCGGCGCAACGACGTGGTGGCCCTGATCACGGTGTCGGCGAACCTGGACCATGATCTCTGGAGCCGTCTGCACGGATACCGGCCCCTGCAGGCATCGATGCGGATTCGCGATACGCCGCCATTGCCGGCCGGGATCCTGCAGTGGCACCTGGCCGGCGGTGCCGACACCACGGTGCCGCCCCAGGTGGTGCGTCAGGGTGTCGCGCACGATCCTCATGCACGGGTTCGGGAGCTTGAAGGCTTCGATCACCATTGTTGCTGGGCTGCGTTATGGCCGATGTTGCTGGAGGAACTCGACCACGCGCTCAACGCCCGGCCTTCAGCCGCACATTGACGGCCTCCAGGGCGCGCTCCAGGCGTTCGTGACGGGTGCCGAGTTCCGTGCGCACCAGGGATTCCAAGGTGAGTTGCATCAACTCCAGCGAGAATTCGTCAATGTCCGTGCGCTGCGATTCCCGGATGAAATAGTCCGCCACCGCGTCGTTGCGCCGGTCGATGATCACCCGCAACTGAGCCTGGTCGCGGCTCGCCAGGTCTTCGCGCTGGGCGGCATGATCCCAGGCCAGGGCGTAGCGGGTGTAGGCCTGCGGTACGTCGTTGGCCTCGAACAGGCGGTCGCCTTCCCGAATCATGTCCTTGGCTGTTTCGAGACTCACCGGAAGACCTTCCAGGGTCACCATCATGTCGCTGTCCTGGATCACCAGGTACCAGGACACGGAAGCGGCCAGGCCCAATACGATCAGTGCCGCCACGGCGCTGCGGGCGAGACGGGCCCGCGGCTTGATGGCATCCAGGAACAACCCGGCGTTGGCGAAGCGGTCGGCACGCCGCATCGCGAGCCCGCGCAACAGGGCGCGCTGGATGCGCTTGGGCGCATTGGGAATGGCGGTTGGACGCTGGCCGAGGGCCTGTGCTTCGCTGGCGGACAGCTTGCGTCCAGAGCCATCCAGAAAGGGGTGTTTCCCGGTCAGCAGTTCCTGGGCCACGCAGGCCAGGGCATAGACGTCGTCGGCCGGCTCGGGAGCCTCCCCCTCCAGCATCTCGAGACTGGCATAGGCCGGGGTCAGCGCGCCCAGGCTGGTGGGGTCGAACTGGGTGTGATCGCCCTCCCGGGCGGTCCCGATGCGGGCGGCCCGGGCAATCCCGAAGTCCAGAATCTTGGCTTCACCATCTTCGGTCAGGAAGACGTTGCCAGGCTTGAAATCGGAATGCACGATGCCCTTCTTGTGGGCATAGGCCAGACCGCGGGCCATGCGGTCGATCACGACCATCGCCTCCTTGAAGGGCAGTCCGCCGAGGGCGGCGCGGCGGATTACCACGTCCAGCGGCTCGCCCTGCAGGTTCTCCATGGTCATGAAGACCTGCGTACCGTCGCGATCGAAGTCGTAGACGGTCACGATGTTCGGGTGCGCCAGCAGTTGCGCCTTCTTGGCCTCCCGTTGCAGGGCCATCAGGGAATCGGGGTGGCGCCGGAAGTCGTCGTTCAGGAGCTTCAGGGCCACGTAGGGCTGGCTGTCTCGCGCCTCCTCCTTGCGCCGGTCCAGGGCGCGATACACCGAGCCCATGCCGCCCTGGCCGAGCAGGCGATCGAGCAGGAAGCGGTCCTTCAGCACCGATCCTGGCCCCATGGCAGCATCCGTGGTGCCGCGCCAGCGCTCGGGGTGCGCCCAGTTGGACTGGGTGCCGGTGGCTGTGCCGGTGGTCATGCCGGTGTTCGGATCGGTAATCGGTCCGGTGCCATCCGGGCGGGGCGCGGGCCTTACGCGGGTGGCGTCGTCCGCGGGTGCAACGGCCTGGGACGCGTCGCCGGCCACTGGTGTGGCGATGCGGGTGGCATCCGTAGCGACGGGGGGATCCATGGGCGTCTCCGGCGGCGGCGTCGCCGGAGTGGCGGCGGATGCCACGCGGGTGCGGTCATCGCCGGCGGGCTCCACGGTGGCCGGTCCCGGAACGGACGCCTGCGAATGGACCGAGTCCGGCTTATCGAGGTTCGGCGTATCGAGGGCCGGCGTATCGGAAGGGGAGGGCCGAGAGCCGGTGATTCGGGTGCGGTCGTTCATCAGGGGCCTATGCGCGAATCTTCAGTGGACGAACACGGCCACGGCGGTGGCGTTGTCACGGGCCTCGGTGGTCAGCACGGCGTCCAGCAACATCCGCACGCAGTCCTCCGGGGTGTCCCGGTCGAGCGCCGCGCGCAGCGGGGGCTCGCCGATGGCGCCATGCACCCCATCCGAGCAGAGCAGGAAACGGTCGCCGGAACGGAGCTCGCCGAATTGGGCGTCGACCTCGAGGACATTGGCGCCGCCGATGGCGCGGGTGATCACATTGCCGCGGGGATGACCCTCCGCCTGCTCCGGAAGCAACTCGCCCCGATCGACCATCTCCTGTACCGCGCTGTGATCGCGGCTGAGGCGCTCCAGTCGGTCGTCGCGCAGCCGATACACGCGGCTGTCGCCGGCCCAGAGCCAGCAGCACTCGGTGGCCCCGGCCAGCAGGACCACCACGGTGCTGGCGCTGTTGACCGGGGCGCTGGGATGGTGGGCGGCCTGGATCAGCGCCCGGTTCACGCTGATCAACCGCTCGCGCGCATGGTTCAGGCGTTCCTGGAGGTCGCCTTGTGGCGGCACGCCCTGCAAGGCCTCGGTGACGCTGCGGCTGGCCAGGTCCCCGGCGGCAAGCCCGCCGACGCCGTCCGCCACGGCCCAGAGCCCGATGTCGGGGCGATCCAGGTAGGCATCCTCGTTATGTGTCCTGACCTTGCCGGTGTCGGTCAGGCCCGCAGAGCTCAACCGCAGTGGCACGGGGGCATACGCGGGTTCGGGCGTCGGGGCCTCGGCC
>Ga0209498_1000277_pt1 | contig 31156 bp, 19 predicted proteins | sample WalLakDeSediment_FD_184131 | JGI IMG/M metagenome (GOLD analysis project Ga0209498, IMG submission 184131) | Lake sediment microbial communities from Walker lake, Nevada to study Microbial Dark Matter (Phase II) - Walker Lake 11/02/13 Deep... | ecosystem: Environmental > Aquatic > Freshwater >...
GTCCGGCATCGAACGCATCGGCGACGGCGCCGCCTTGTGGCACGACGGCCGCCTGGTCGCCGCCCGCGTCGGCAAGGCCGCCGACGTCGAGGCCCTGCGCGCCCTGCGCCGCGCCGCGGCCGAGGAGAGCGCCGAGATCACCCTCGACCCGCTCGACGGCCGCACCGCCGCCGCCCTCCACGGCCTCGCGGAACTCCAGCGCGGCGAGGGCATGCCCCCCGCCGGCCTCGTCGCCGAGGCCGAGCGCACCGTCTTCGTCACCCGCGGCGAGATCGACCTCGCCGTCGCCGGCGCCTGCGGCGCCAGCGGCACCTTCGTCGCCAGCGACCGCCTCGCCAGCGCCCCCATCCGCCTCCCCGACGAACCCGCCGGCTGGGAGAGCTACCGCTACGTCCTCACCCTCCGCGGCCGCGACGCCCTCAACCCCATGACCGACCTCTGGTGGCGCTTCGAGGCGCAGTACGGCGCCCGTGGGCGCACGCTGCTCGAGGCCGTCGGCAAGGGCGACCCGCTCGATCAGGTCGCGCGCGGTACCGCGACGGACTTCGACGAGGTGCGCAAGGCCGTCGAGAAGTGGGAGGGGGACGGGGTGGTGAGGAGGGGGACGTAGGTGCAGCCGCCCCTGCGGGTGGCCTACGTCGTCACGCGGTCGGACCAGGTGGGCGGAGCGAACGTCCACGTCCGCGACCTCGCGAGCTGGCTCCGCGCGCGCGGCCATGAGGCCAAGGTGTGGGTCGGCGGCAGCGGGCCGTTCCTCGACCTGCTCCACGAAGCCGGCGTGCCGTTCGAGGTGGTGCCGTCCCTACGGCGTGAGATTCGTCCGGCCACGGACGCCGCGGCCGCCCTGCAACTCTTGCTTGGTCTGCGCCGTTGGCGACCTGACGTGCTCTCGCTCCACACGGCCAAGGCCGGCGCCGTGGGACGCTGGATCGGTCCCACCATCGGAGCGGCGACGCTCTACACCGCTCACGGGTGGTCGTTCGCCCCCGGCGTACCGGTGACGGAGGCCCGTCGCCACCTGCGGTTCGAGCGCTGGCTCGCGCGCATGCCCGGGCTGATCGTCGACGTGTGCGAACACGATCGGGCTCTGGCGGTGGGCGCGGGTGTCGGGCGCGATGAACGCCACGTCGTGGTGCACAACGGGATGCCCGACCGAACCGACGTCACTGCCGCCCACCCCGAGCGCCAGCCGCCGCGCTTGGTGATGGTCGCGCGCTTCGAGGCGCAGAAGGACCACGCCACGCTCTTACGAGCGCTGGCGAGCCTCGACCCTGAATCGTCGTGGAGGCTCACGCTGATCGGCGACGGACACGGACGCGACCGCGCATCGCGACTCGCCGACGACCTGGGGATCGGCCGTCGTATCGAATGGGCGGGCGCCCTGCCAGACGTCGCTCCCACGCTGGCAACCGCGCAGGCCTTCGTCCTCGCCAGCCACTGGGAGGGATTCCCCCGGTCGATCCTCGAGGCGATGCGCGCCGGACTTCCCGTCATCGCCTCTGACGTGGGGGGCACGCGGGAGGCCGTGATCGACGGCGAGACCGGCTACGTCGTTCCGCCCGGTGACGTGATGGCGCTCGCAGATGCGCTGGGGCGGCTCATCGCAGCTCCCGACCTCCGCGCCCGCATGGGCGCCGCCGGCCGCAGCCGCTTCGCGAATCAGTTCACCTTCGAGCGCATGGCCGCGCGGACCCTGGCCCTCTACCTGCAGGTCAGCGGACGCGTGGCCACGCCGCCCTCCGACTCAACGCCGGAGGCCTAGGGCGACGGCCAGCACCATCAGCGTGACACCGTGCGGCGACCAAGCGCCGACCCAGGGGGCCACCAGGCCGGCCACCACGAGCCACTGCCCGGCCGCCGCCATGATCAGCCACCCAAGGCCGGCCAGCGACGCGAGCGCGAAAGCTCTCGTCACGGTCCTCGCGAAGGACACCGCCAGCGTGAGCGTGGCGATGGCGAGCGTCAACGAACCGAAGGCGGACGCGACCTTCTCGTGCCAGCGGAGGGCGGCCGCCCTCCGCTCCACGTAGGCGCTCCCCGGGTCGCCGGCCACGAACCACTGCCGGCTGAGGCTGCGCCCATCGCCGACCGTGCCCCCGCTGTAACGCGCCACCGTCTCGGACCTGGCCTCCGGCAGCTCCAGCGTCGTGAGCGGCGACCGACCACCCGTCAGCTCGTCGGCGACGCGGTCCGGCGTCGCGGTCGAACGATCGAGCGCCGCCAGGTCGAGCGTGACGACGGAGCCCTCGCGCAGGGTCAGCACGTTCGCCGACCAAGTCGCGCTCTCCGCCGTGACGACGGTGACGCGATCGCCGACGAAGGCGACGACGCGCACTACGCGCAGGCGGTCGGTTGCGGCGTCGTAGCGCTCGAAGCGCACGCTCGTGGCCTGTGGCATGAGCAGGTCCTGGCGGACCAGGCGATGCATCGCCGGGCGGTCCTCGGTGAGCGACCACCACAGGACCGAGGCCTCACGCTCGGCCCACGGGGTCACCCACTCACTGACGGCCAACGATCCCGCGATCACCAGCGTCAACGTCGGCCACCACGGGCGCACGATGCGGCCAAGGCGGATACCACCCGCCCACATCGCGACGGTCTCGCGGCTCGCCACGAGTTCGCCAACCGTGATCGCCGTGGCCGTGAGGGTCGCCACGGGCATCACGCGCACCACGACGGCCGGCACCTGCATCGCCACCCACTGCAACACCGGGCCGAGGTCCGCACCGCGCACCCAACGAAGCGAGTCGGACACCGTCAAGGCGAGGATCAGCCCCGCGAGCACGGCGCACCAGCCGACCACCAGTACCACCCACCGTCGCCACAGTGAGGACGCCAACAGCGTCATACGGCCAGTCCCTCGCGCCCCGGCGACGTCGCGTCAGCGCGGTCGGCGTCACGGTCCCCACGTGGCACCCCAGCGGAGGACCGCGCCGCAACCCCCAGCAGCAACGGCAGGAACACCCCGGGATAGCGCCACGAGTCATCCGTGAACTGCATCGTGAGGACCCCGAGGGCCAGCCACACGCCTTGCCAGCCAGCGAAACGCCAGGCGAGCGCCACGGCGAACCCGGCGAACCAGATCCCCGCCAACAGCGCGAGCACTCCGTGCTCGCCCCCGAGCTGCAGCCCCGCGTTGTGCGCCTGTGCTGGGAGGCCGCCTTCACCCACGCCCACCCAGGGATGATCGACCATCGCCGCCCAGGCATCGCGCATCTCGACCGAGCGCGAGAGCACGTTCCGGTCATCGAGCGACCAGCGCCCGAGACGCCCCAACCCATCGCCCTCGAACGACATGGCGACGACGGCGACAACGGCGACGGCGAGTGCGAGGCCGATCGCCGCGAACGTACGCCGTCGCTTGGGCAAGATCGCCAACCACAGCAGAGGGGCGAACGCGACGAACACCACCGTCGCCGTGCGCGAGCCAGTGAAGGACTGGCCGACCAGCGTCGCTGCGATCGTCACCGCGCCGATTGCCGGGTGGTGACTCACCGCGAGCGTCATCAGGCCCGTCGCCGTCAAGACGTGCCCCAAGAGGTTGGGCCCACCGAACCACAGACGCTGACGGGGAGGGTGCGCTTGCGGCGCCAGAGGGGTGCCGTCGCTGGTCGCGACCGAGACCCGGCGGACGTCGACGGTCGCGTCACCCCTGATCCGAAGCCCGGTCCAAACCCGCCCACCGGCATCTAACCGCGGCTCGGTCAACACCACGGCGAACCGCTGCCAAGCACCGCCCGGCTCGACCTCGACCTCGACCCAGGCGGCGCGCGTCGTCCGCGAGGGCGCGATGGCCAACTCGATCGTGGGCACCGCCTCAGCATCCCCCTGAAGCAGGCGCAGATCGAGGGACACCGTCAGCTCGGACGCCGGCCCGTCACTGTGCCAGAAGCGGCTGACGATGGTGGCGTCGGGCCGCAGCCGATGAAAACCCGTCGCGAGGGCAGCGACTCGACCAAGGTCGAGCCCTGGATCGGCGCGGACGTCGTGGAACGTGTGCAAGCCGGCCTGCCGCTCGATGACGAGCGCGGTCGCGAGCAGCAGCAGCGCGACGACGCCACCTACCAAGAGCGGTCGCGACGGCACGTTGGCCGCCCAAGCAGCGAACGCGATCAGCAAGACGGCGAACGCCAGACCGCCGCCGCTGCCCGTGATCGCGCGGTGCGCGAGCGCCCACACCACGAGGGGCGCCAGGGCGAACCACCAATCCCGGGTCAGGCGCCAGTTACCACCCCAGAACCAGCGGCCCAGCGCAAGGAGGGGAAGCGCGGCGAACGGCACCAACGCCACCAGGGCCGCAGTGGCCCCGGAGATCGCAACGCGCCGCTTGCGCCACGACCCAAGGCCTGCGGGGCGAGGCTCCATCGGCGCATCGTCGTCCACGTAGACGCATCCTACACCCCACCGCCGCGCCGTCGGGAACCCGATCACCGCGGTACGCTGACACCGATGGTGTCACCCGTAAGGCTGAGCGTCGGTCGCTGGATCGCAGTTGCCACTGGCGCCGCCGTGGCGTTGGTCCCGAGCATGGGGCCGTTCGTGGCACTGGTCGCCCTGCTCGGGAGCATGCGGCGGCTGAACCGGGGTGACGTCGCCTGGTGGCTGGCTGCGGTGGTGATGGCGGTTCCCTGGTGGTTCGGCGGCCACCCGCTCGAAGGCACCCTGCTCGGCGTTCAGATCATCGCGGCTTGGCTGCTCTTTCGCACGGCGGCGGACGCCCGTAGGAACCTGGTCGACGCCACGCTGCGCCGCGACGTAGGCCTCGGCCTGCTGATCGGCCTGGTCGGCGTCACGCTCAGCGGTCTTGCGCGGGTCGACACCGTCAACCTCGACGCGATCAGCTTCCTCACGCAGGCGATCGCCTGGCGAGAGCACCCAACGCTGTTCAGCCACGCGGTCTTCACGATCTCGACGCTGGTCGCCATCGGTAGCGGGTCGGCGCGGCGCGGCCTGATCGCCATGGCGATCGGCGGCGCGACGGTCCTCCTGACGGGGGCGCTCGAGGCCGTCGTCGCGTGGTTGCTGGTCGCGATCGTCATCGCATGGACCCAGCGAGGAGAGGCCGTTCGGTGGGCGAGTTGGGCCATGGTGGCGGCTGTGATCGTCGTCGCCGCCGGCGCTGGAAGCCTCCTCGGCCTCGGGCGCACCGGCTTCCTTTTGGCGCTCGAGCGCGCGCCGAACGCGGTCAACCTGCTGCAGGGAACCGAGGTCGCCGGCGGCGACTGGTGGCACGCCCTGTTCGTGGGTGCGACCCACGACCAAGTCCTCGTCGACGGCCAGCTGCGGACCTCGTACACGGTCACCAAGACCGGCGAGCAACCTTGGGCGCGGCTGCAGCAGATCGCTCGGCTCGATCCCGGGCTCACCACCGTCAGCGTCTACCTGCGACCCGAGCCAGACACCACGCCGGGCATCGACCTCTGGGGTCGCCTGGGTGTCGGCGACGACGCGCGCCAGTTCAACGTGTACGCCGTGTGGCGCCGCGGCGAGTGGCGGGCCACGGCTCGGGGTCCGTTGACCTTGGTGGACGCGAGGCTTCTCGATGCCCCCGGCGCAGACGGCTGGCTGCGGGCGTCCATCACGGTGCTGCACGAAGGGTCCCCTGCGGAGTGGTCGATCGGCGTCACCCCCGACCGCGTCACGGGCATCGGCGGTCGAACGACGTTCGCCGGGCTCCAGGCCGAGGCCGGCAGCGAAGCAAGCCCGTACGCACCGGCGCCCGCCTCGCGCGGGCTCGACCTCCCCACCGCCCGGGTTCCCGTGTGGATCGACGCCTGGAACGCCATCACCAACGGGCCCTGGTTGGGATGGGGCCCGCCGGGCCTCCCGTTGGCCGTCGCGACGCTCGATCCTGAGGCGGCCAGCCAGCGCCCGCTGCCGTTGCACGCCCACAACGCCTTCCTCGACGCCTGGGTCACGCGGGGGCCGATGGGGCCGGTCGGGCTGCTCCTGCTCCTGGCGCTGCTCGCGGGCCCCGCCTGGCGCCGCCGGGATGCCGCCGCCACGGCCGTGGTCGCGGGCGTGACCGTGATGAACCTGCTGGACACGTCGCTGCTGTACGGCGGCGTCACCTATCCCCTCGCGCTGCTGCTCGGTTGGCGGTCGGGGGCATATGGGGAGGGGCGCGCGCAGGCGCGGCGGCGCGCGCCTGCCACCCAGGCACGTCTCGGGCTGGTTGCGGGCGACCTGCTCGCAGCCGTGGCCGCCTTCGCCGCCAGCGCTGCGCTGGGCGGCCTCATGGCCGGCCGCTGGGGTCTGCACGCTGCGTGGGGCCTGGACACCCGCACCCTCGCGTACCTCCTGCTGCTGTGGCCGCTGGCGACGCTGCGTGAGGGCCTCTATCCCGGCTACGGTGTCTCCCAGGCGAACGAGCTCCGCAGAACGGTACAGGCCGCCGCCGGCGCCGGTCTCGTCGTCGTATTGGCGTCGCAACTCCTACCGGCCGTGGTCGGCGTTCCTTTCGGCAACGCCATCCTCATCGCGATCCTGGGCTGCGCCTTCGCGCCGATCGGCCGCGCACTGGCGAAGCGTGTGCTCCTGACGCTCGGGGCCTGGGGCAAGCCCGTCGTCGTGCTCGGCAGCGGGGTGACGCTGCGCCGGGTCACCGCCGCACTGCAGCGCCGCCGGCTCGACGGCCTCGTGCCGATCGCGGTCTACAGCGACGACCAAGCCGTCCTGGACGTGCGCCCGGTCGCCGACGCCGACGCGCTCCCGGGCGCAACGGTCACCGGCATCCCCTTCGACGGCCCGATCGACGCCGCCATCGAGGGCGGCCGGCGGTTGGCCGCCGACCACGCCGTGGTGGCCTTCACGGACGCATCGCCCGAGCAGCTGCAGGCGTTGCTCGAGCGCCTGACGGGCGCGTTCCCCCGGGTCCAGTTCGTGCCCAACCTCGCGGCCCTGCCCAGCCATGGCGTCTACGCGACCGACCTGGACCACATGCTGGCCCTCGAACTGCGCGTGGGGCTCCTCGATCCGACGAACCGCTGGCTCAAGCGCGGCCTGGACATCGTCAGCGTCGTGTTCGGCGCGCTCCTGGCGACGCCCGCGTTCCTGGCGATCGCCCTGGCGGTGAGGCTCGAGTCGCCCGGTCCCGTTCTCTACCGGCAGCGGCGCATCGGCCGCAAGGGTAAGACCTTCCAGATGTGGAAGTTCCGCACCATGGTCCGCGATGCCGACGAGGTGCTCCAGACCCTCCTCGAACGTGACCCCGCCGCGCGCGCGGAGTGGGAACGCGGCCAGAAGCTCGAGAACGACCCGCGCGTCACGCGGGTCGGCCGCTGGCTGCGCAAGACGAGCCTCGACGAACTGCCGCAACTCTGGAACGTGATGCGCGGCGAGATGAGCGTCGTCGGTCCACGACCGATCGTCCAGGACGAGGTCCAACACTACGCCGACGACTTCCGTCTCTACCGCGCCGTGCGCCCGGGGATCACCGGCTACTGGCAAGTGTCGGGCCGCTCACGCATCCCCTACCCCGAGCGCGTCGAGTTCGACAGCTACTACGTCCGCAATTGGTCGCTGTGGCTCGACGCGATCATCCTCTCGCGCACCGTCGGCGTGGTCGTCCGGGGCGACGGGGCGTATTGAGGCGGCGGCCCATCAAGCGTCGGGTACAGTGGCGGACGGCGGCCCGAAACGCCGAGGAGTCGAACCCGTGAGCAAGACCGTCTACGTCGGCATGAGCGCGGACCTCGTCCATCCCGGACACCTCAACGTCCTCCGGCGTGCGGCCGAACTCGGTGCCGTCACGGTGGGACTACTGACCGACGAGGCCATCGCCAGCTACAAGCGCGTGCCATACATGACGTTCGAGCAGCGACTCGCCGTGGTCGAGAGCATCCGGTTCGTCGATCGCGTCGTCCCGCAGCAGACCCTCGACTACGTGCCCAACCTGGAGCGGCTGCGCCCCGACTACGTGGTCCACGGCGACGATTGGCGGGTGGGACCGCAGCAGCGAACGCGGGCCCGCGTCATCGAGGCCCTGGCTCGCTGGGAGGGCGAACTCGTCGAGGTCCCGTACACCGAGGGGATCTCCTCGACCAAGCTCCACGGCGCCATGCGCGAGGTCGGCACGACGCCCGACGTTCGCCTGCGGGCACTGCGCCGCCTGCTCGACGCCAAGCCGCTCGTGCGCCTGCTCGAGGTCCACAGCGGCCTCACGGGCCTGATCGTGGAGCACGCCACCGACGAGGACGACCGCGGCAGACGCGAGTTCGACGGCATGTGGGCCAGCAGCCTGACCGACTCCACGGCGAAGGGGAAGCCCGACATCGAGGCCGTGGACCTGACCTCGCGCATGGTCACCCTGAACGACGTCCTCGAGGTCACCACCAAGCCGATCGTGTACGACGGCGACACGGGCGGCAGGCCGGAGCACTTCACCTTCACGGTGCGTACCCTCGAGCGCCTCGGCGTCTCGGCCGTCATCGTCGAGGACAAGGAGGGGCTGAAGAAGAACTCGCTCTTCGGCACCGACGTCGCGCAGACGCAAGCGACCGTGGAGGACTTCGCCCTCAAACTGCGGGCCGGGAAGACCGCTCAGGCAACCGATGCGTTCATGATCATCGCCCGCATCGAGAGCCTGGTGCTCGGGAAGGCCGTCGAGGACGCGCTCGAACGCGCGCGGGCGTACATCGACGCCGGGGCGGACGGCATCATGATCCACTCCCGCCAACGGGAACCGACCGAGATCTTCGCGTTCTGCGAGCGTTACGCGCGGCTCGCCGAGCGCCGCCCGCTGGTCGCCGTCCCCTCGAGTTACAACCGCGTGCGCGAGCGTGATCTCGCCGAAGCAGGCGTAGGCCTGGTCATCTACGCCAACCATCTCCTGCGCAGCGCCTACCCGGCGATGCTCGCGACGGCGCGGTCGATCCTGCGGCATGGTCGGTCCGCCGAGGCCGATGCCGCGGTGATGCCCATCGCCGACGTGCTGGACCTCATCCCGGGCACGCGCTGAGGCGCGCGTGGTCGGCACCGGGATGCCCCAGTTCCGCCACGTCGGCCAGCAGGCGCGGCGCTACTTCGGCGCGGTCGGCTGGCTGTTTGGCCTGGTGGTCAGGCAGCACCGGGGGCGCGTAGCCCTGGTGTTCGCCGGCTCGGCCGCGGGCGTGACGCTCGTCGGCGCCGGCCTCGGGGGAGTTTTCGCGGTGGTCTCCAGCCTCGAGTCCGGCAACGCCGTCCGGCTAGCGCGCCTCCAGTTCGGCGCCGGTGATGAGCGGTCGGTCCTCGCGATCGCCGCCTTCAGCAGCTTGCTGATCCTCGCCGGTGCGGTCACGCTGTACGTCGCCCGGAGCGTGTCGATCGGGGTCGCGAAGGACGTGCTCGGCCGGCTGTCGGCGGACACCCTCGCGACGTATGGGGGGATTCCCCCGCACCCCCTCGCGTTCCGCAGCGATCGCCACCTCCAGACCGCGGTCAACCGGATCCGATCGGGCGCCGCACGCAAGGGCTTCCTGGTTGTGCGGAACGCCTTCGACCTGCCAGTCCACCTGCTGACCTTCGTCGGCGGCATCGCCGTGCTCGTCTGGCTGCAACCACGCGCGTCGCTCGTCGCCATGGCCTTGCTGCTCACCGCCGCTCCCGTGTACTACTTGGTCAACCGCAACGCCGTGAAGATGACGAAGCGCTTCGAGGCGCTCGCCAGGCCCTCGGCCCGCGAGGCCCGCGCTCTCCTCGAGACCTATGCCCGCCGGCCCCACGACCCGCACGCCGACGTCCGTGTCGCGGTCGCCGCGGCCCCCGCAACGCGCGAGCGCGAGGAGGCGTTCGCGCACCGCTTCCTCGCCACGGTCCGAACGGTGTTCACCAGCCAGGTCCTGGGTGGTCTGGCGTTCCTCAGCTTGCTGGCGTACATGAGCACCCAGTACTTCGCGGGAAGGCTGAGCATCGCCGAACTCGCCGCCTTCATGCTCGTCCTGCGGTTCGTGTTGAACGCGGTCTCGGCCACCCTGCGCAGCTTCGCGCTGGTGTCGAGGTTCTACCCGGCGATCTACCGCCTCCACCTTTACCAGACCGGACAGGGGCAGCGACGCGCGCTGCCCCCGGACACGGTCTTCCGCCTACGGCTGATGAAGGGTGGGTTGCGGGAGCCGGGGACCCCGAGGCGCACCTGGGCGCTGAATCCCGGCGACGTCGTGGGCGTCAACGCACCCGTCGGGCCGTCACGCTACACCGTCTGGTACTTCGCATCGCTGCTGGCGCCGGCGGGCAACGGACTCGATACCGCGTTGGCGGTTCGCGACCACACCAGCGTCGTCGTCATACCACCGCCGCCCGAGACACCAACCTCGTTGCGCGCGCACTTCGGCATCGCGGCCGAAGCGCGTTTCGAGGACGTCCTGCACATGGCCAGCGACGGCGCCAGGGAAGCGCTTGCCGCTGCCAGCTTCGACTCGCTCGATGAGATGGTCCAGCCCGATGCGATCGAGGCGCTGCCGCGCGCGACGGCGGCGCAGTTGGCGCTGGCGGCGGCGATCCTCGAGAACCGCCCGGTCATCGTGATGTACTCGAAGTACATCCCGAGCGACATCGGACAGCGGCTGCCGGACCGTCTGACGGTCTCGGTCCACCAGATCCCACCGCAGCGCGATTTCGCGAACGTCCACGCCGTGGCCGCGAGCGACGCCACCGTGGTGGCATGGGGAAGCGCGCGCTGGGTCCGCGAAAACTGGCCCGCGATCAAGGAGCTCCGCAACGCCTATGAGGACGAGCTGACGAAGCGCTACGCCGACGAGGCGACCGACGAGGACGAGGGCGACGAAGAGGGCGCGTGACCGCGCGGCGCGCGAACGGGGCTACCAACCAACTCGGCGCTCGTACACGTCGAGCGGGTAAAGCTCGTGGTACGCGACCGCGTAGAAGGCACCCCCGCCCGCCAAGCCGTTGAGCTCATCGCCCAAAGCCTTGATCTCGGATCGCGTCAGGCACAGCTTGGCGAGGTGCGCCACGACCGTGGGGGCCACGCACATCGCGTCGTTGGAGTACGCGGGGTCGGGCACACGCCAACCCGCGCCGTAGTAGGCCTCGAGGAAGACCTCGGTGCCCTCGGGCACAGCCGCCTGCACGCCACGGAACGCCACGCGCCGCACGCGGCCGAACGCGTCGATGGGAAGATCGAGCGATGCCTGCTTGTGGGCCCACACGCGGCCGTCCTGCTGCCACAGCGGGCGGGCGTCCAGGTGCAGGTCGACGGACCCGCCCGGCTCGCGGATCCGGAACGGTTTCCCGCGGCGGTTGACGCCGACCTCGAACCCCTCGCGCACCAGCCCCCGCATGATCTCGAGGGTCTCGGCCTTCACGTCCCGGGGCGTTCCGAGCGACGACACGTAGCCGACGTCGAAGTCGTCGTCGCCGGGGATGAAGTCGCCCTGCCGATGCAGCCCCAACAGCGTGCCGTACAGCAGGAAGAGCGGCCGGTCGAACAGGCGCTCGAACGCCCGCGCTGCCCGCTCGTATAGCGCCAGCAGCCCTGCCTGCTGGGTCGCGAGCTCCGTGTCGCTGCGCCGGAGGCGCCCCTTCTTGTCGACCAACGGTCCGCCGCGCGCCCGCTCGCCGGCCGTGCCATCGCCGAACGGCACGGTGCACGCGACGACCTCGCCGGCGCCGGCCGTCAGCGGCCAGGTCGCCGCGCCACCGCGACCGACCGCACGCACGTTCACCCCCGCTCGGGGAGGCAGCACCGCCAGGGCCGGCCGGCGAACGAGGAATCCGAAGACTCCGGCGCGTCCGGCCGCCGGCAGGGGCAGGCGCCGGACGAGGGCGTCACCCACCCGCACCTCGAGGCCCTCGATACCGTCGTCCGTCACGGCCTTCTGCCGCAGCTGCCCACTCACGCGCAAGCCCATGTAGGAGACCCGGACGTCGAACGATCCCACCGCGTCGCGCCGGCGCTGCGGCGCAACCGCCGGCCCCGGCGCCACCTCGACCGCGAAGAGCGGGTCGTCCGGCGCGCGCTCGCCGAGGCGGTGGAGCCCTCGCGCCGCGGCGAACTGCAGCGCCTGGCGATCGTCGACCCACGCGCCGCCCGAGACCGCGTCGAGCACGCGTCGGTAGGCCCCGACGGCCTCGGTCAGCCGGCCCAAACGCTGCAGGTCCTCGGCTCGCAGCACCAGCAGGCGTTGGTCGCCGGTGCCGCGGTGCGCGGCCCACAGCAGCTTCTCCCGCAGGGCGGGGTGCACGAGCCGCGCGCCCCAGCGCAGCCCGCGACGCAGCGGCTCCACCCCGGAGCTCACAGCCGCTCGAGGACTTCGCGCAGCTTGGTGGACGACGTGTGCTCGGTGTACGGGAAGTAGACGATCTCGACGCCGAGCGGCGTGAACTCGGCCTCGAGCGCCGTCCACTTCGGCGTTCCGCGCCAGTCGTCGCCCACGAACATCCGCTGGAAGCGGTGGGCTCGCCACGCGGCGATCTTGTCCATCGACACCTGCGTCACGACCTGGTCGACGTAGCGAACGCCCGCCACGATCTCGCGACGCTCCGCGAACGGGATCACCGGCAGGCGGCCCTTCTGCCGCAACGCGAGCTCGTCCGTCGTCACGGCGACGATCAGATGGTCGCACGCGCCCCTGGCGCGCCGCAGAACGTTGAGGTGACCGATGTGGAAGAGGTCGTAGACCCCCGCCGTGTACCCGATGATCTTCAACCGAACCCTCCGCGCGATCGGCCTGCTCGTGCCGCGTACGGCACCAGGCCGAACGTCACCGCCGCCAGGCTACCCCAGCCGCGGCATCGCCGCAGAGGCTCGCCGCAACCTGCCCGTCGCCACACCCTGCGGACGCCCTGGGCGTCGGCCTAGCGCCGAAGGGCGACCACGAACGCTACGGCGATCGGGTTCGCGCTCGTGTCGGCATAGCTGGAACCGGCGACGACGAGTGCGTCGGCCGCGACGAGGGCCACCCCGAACGCGCGCTCGCCGCTGCCCGTGACGAGCTGGCGCGTCCACGTCACCTCGCCGCCCGCGGTGAAGGCCCGCACGAAAGCGTCGGTCTCACCTTCGGAGGCGAAGCCGGGCAGCGCGCCAGCCGTGTGTCCAGCGATGTAGATGCGCCCCTGCGCGTCGACGGCCAGCGCGTGGCCCTCGTCCCAATCCTCGGTGCCGAACTGCCTCGTCCAGCCGTGGTAGCCACTTGCATCGTACTTGCGCACGAAGGCGTCGAACGACCCGAGATGGCTCGCCCCGGTCCCGAGGCCGACGTCGATCTTCCCGCTGACGATCACGTCGCCCGCGGCGTCGACCGCGACGCCCAGCGCGGGCGCGTAGAAGGCGTTCGGGTCGCCGGAGCCGAACTGGCGCGTCCAGATCTCGACGCCGCTTGGGCCGACCTTGCGGACGAACGCGTCCGTCCAGCCGCCGGTCGCGCCGCCCAAGTCGCCCGCGGTGAGGCCGACGACGATCCCGTTGCCGGCCGCGTCCACGGCCACGGCGGTCGCCTGGTTCGGCAGCCCCGTACCGACGACCTGCGCCCACGCCAGGGTGCCGTCCGGCTCGTAGGTCCGGACGAACGCATCACCGTCACCGCCATCGGTCGAACCGACGATCCAGACGCGTCCCACGGCGTCGACCGCGACCCCAGTCGGTTCGTGGTCGCGGCCGCCGCCGAAGGTGTCGGACCACGTCAGCTCGCCACCCGGCCCATAACGGCGAACGAAGGCTTCCAGGCTGCCCGTGTCGTCGCCCGCGCCGTAGACCAGCGCGTGGCCCACGACGATGGCAGCGCCTGCGGCGTCCGTCGCCACGGACTCCGCGTGCGTGCGTCCATCGCCCTCGATCCGCTGCGACCACAGCACGTCGCCCTGCGGACCGACCCGCGCCACGAAGCCGCGGCTACCACCGCTGGCGGGGCCGAGTCCCCCGACTCGACCGTCACCCGGCTCCAGGTCGCCGCGGGTGAAGCCGACCACGAAGGCGCCACCGGCGCCGTCGGCGGCCACCCCCTTCGCCTCGGTGTGCGCGTCCACGCCGAGGGTGAGCGACCAGAGCGTCGCGCCGGGATCGGCACCGTCAGCGGAACCACCGGCGCAGGCCGCCATCAACGTCAGGGTGCAGCCCACCATCAGCGCCCGCAGCGGGTGACCTCGACCGCGGTTCATCGCCACCTCCCGACGACGCCTCCCACCCGGAGCGTCCTTGCGACCGAGTCTACGGGTCGACGTGCACCGGGCGGCCCCGCGGCTTCGCGCCGGCGTACTCAGGGCGTCGCGACGCGGTCACGAGCGAGCGGGTAGAGGTCGTCCCACGCATCGGCGACGAAGCGGCCGCCAGCAGCCGCCACCGTCGGCCGCGCCTCGAGTGCCGAGCGCAGCCGGCGGTACTCCGTCGGCGTGACCAGAGCACGCGCGAGGTACGCCCAGACCGCCTCCGGAATCGCATCGCGATGGTACGTGAACCCGGGGTCCGGAGACCGCCACCCCGGGCCGTACTGGTGCGCGAGGAATCGTTCGGTGGCGCGAGGAACGAGGACCCTGACGCCGCCGAGGCGCGCCTCGGCGAACGGCGCCCAGTCGGAGGGCTCGCTCGGCATGGTGAAGTGGTTGTGCGCCCACGCGCTCCCCGCGTCGAACCACACGGGCCGCACGTCGAGGTGGACGCGCAGCTCGGGCGCGATCGCGTCGGCCGCCGGGTCCGACAGGCGGAAGAGGCGCCCGCGCCGGTTGAAGGAGACCACGAAGCCCGACGCGACGAGCTGCTCGATCACGGTCAGGGTCTCCGCCTTGACGCGTTCCGGGTCGGCCCCTTCCGCGAGGTACCCCACGTCGAAATCGTCGTCGCCGGGGATGAGGTCGCCGTCGCGCCAGCAACCGAGGAGCGTGCCGTACATCAGGAACAGCGGTCGGTCGAGGACGTCGCCGAAGGCGGCGAGGGCCCTCGCGTACAGGTCCAGGTACGCGACGCGCCGCCCGGCGAGCGCGCCAGCGTCGAGCGGCAGCCCGCCCTTCTTGTCGAGCGTGACATCGCCCGCGAGCCGCCGGCGCAACGATCCATCCCCGTGCGGGACCTCGAGGACGAAGCCCTCGCTCCCCGCCGGCGTTCTGAGCGGCGTGCCGTGATCGTCGCGCACCCGCAGCGTCGTGCGGGTACCGAAGGCCGCCAGGGCCGAGCGTTGGATCGCGAAGGTGAACTCGGGGCGCCGCTTGCTGCCGCCGGTGGTCTGGTGCCTGACGACGAGGCCGTCGACCTCGATGCGCACCCGCGCCACGCCGGACGCGGCGGAACCGAAGACCCGCAGCCCGTTGTCGGTGATCTCCACCGCAAAACGCCCGGCATCCGCCGCCCGGGCCGAGCGCCGGTCGCTGGGGAGCGAAGCCACGCGGCACGTGATGAGCGGGTCCTCCACCCGTGCCTGCCCGAGCCGGGCCCTCAGCCGCTCGGCGGCGAACTGGGAAGGGTGGAGCCAGCGGAGCTCGGAGGCCCGTTCGCTCTCCCGCGCGCGCACGGCGGCGGCGTCGAACTGCACCAGCGCCCGCTCCGGCACGCGCGCGCGTTCCCACGCGTGGCCGACCGCCAGGTGCCGCGCGGCCGTCGGGCGCGCGGCGACGGCGAGCGCGCCCAGCGCGCCCAGCGCGCCCCAGGCGGCGGGCGCGTCGACCGCGGTCAGGAAGCGCTTGGCCGTGCGGACGTTCACACGCCCGCCAGCTTCCGCAGCCGGCGCCGCACCCGGCGGAGCAGCCGCAGCGCGGCGGCGACGGGCGGCCAGCGGCGCTCGAGCGCGGCCCAGCGGTCGCCCTGCCCCGGCACGCGGCTGACCAGCACCGCAGCCTGGTGCGTGCGGCGGATGACGAAGCCCGGGGTGACGGCCGCCTTGCTGCGCTGAACGGTGACCGAGGTGACCCCGTCGGCGAACGGGCCGTCGCGGATCTCGCCGATGACCTCGTCCACCGCCTCGGAGGGCCCCACCATCAGGCACTGCAACCAACCGTCCGAGCGGTACCGCACCCAGCCGTCGACGCCGCAGCGGACGCAGGCGTCGCGCACGAAGCGCCTCAGCTTGGCGCCGTGCACCTCGCCGAACACCATCACGCGGACCCGCTTGGTGCGGTCGTACGCCACCTGCGGCGCGGTGTCCCACTTGCGCATCCAGGTGAAGCGGTGGAGCGACTCCGGCGCCTCCGACAGGACGGGCACCGCCGCGAGCAGTTGCTCGCGCAGGGCGCCGGCCATGCCCGCCCCCGCGCCCTCGAGATGCTGGCGCACCGCCTGCTCCACGATCAGCGCGGCGACGTCGCGCGGCTCGCCGTAGACCGGAAAGTGGTGCCCGCCGATACCGGGACCGTCGTTCAGCTCGATGACCACCGCGTTGTCGGGGCTCGCGGGGCGCATGAAGTCCTCGGCCATGATGTCGACGCCGCAGGCTTGCATGCCCGGGATGGCGCCCGCGGCGACCTCGGCCATCTGCAAGTAGCTGTCGTCGACGCAGCCCAGCATCTGGATCGAGTCGGCGCCGGTGGACAGCCCCGCCTTGGCGTCGAACATCAGGAAGCGACCGCGCGCCAGCACGCTGCCAGGCTCCAGGCCCGCGAGCCTCAGGCGCTCGCTGCGGTCGCCGTCCAGCACGATGAGCTTGTCAACCAGGTTGGGGTTCGTGCGGCGCTCGCCGTTCTTCTGGTCGACGAGCTCCTCCACCGAATCGACGCCGTTGCCAATGACGAAGGGCGGAACGCGACCCGTGATCGAGACGCAGCGGCCGTCGACCACCAGGAAGCGCGCCTCGAGGGCGCCCGGGAACTTCCGCTCCACCACCACGCCCGCGCCCGAGTAGCTGCAGGCGAAGGTCCACGCGGCGCGGAACTCCGTGGCGTCGCGGATGCCTACGCTGACGCCCACGCCGTTCCCACCGTCGACGGGCTTGACCACGACGTCGGGGACGAGGTCGCGGGCGTACGCGAAGCCCTTCTCGACCTCGTGGCTCTTGAAGTAGGCGCCCTCGGGCACCGGCACGCCACGCGCCTCCAGGAAGCGCTTGCTCAGGAACTTGTTCGAGGCGGCCATCGACGTGATCAGCGGCAGGTACAGCGTCCGGGTGCCGCTGAACGGCAAGACGCCGGCCTCGGTGACGGCGTACGCGATCCCGGACGAGATCCACGCGACGTCGAGCCCGCGTCGCCGCATCGCATCGGCGACCAACGCGGTGTCGACGCTGCCTTCGATGCCGAGGAACGGCGAGCCGCCGTACGCGTTGCGCTTCGCGAGCAGCGCCTGGGCCTGCGGGTTGTTCGCGAGCAGCGGGATGCGCGGGTAAAACGACGGTTCCAGCATGCGCCCCGATCATAGCGGTGGACCCACCGGGGCATGTGGCGGCGGGCCGCAGCGGCGCTCGCGCCGCCGATCCGCGGCGGCGGCGCGCCCAGAGGCGGCTGGTAGGATGGCGCTCGGATGAAGGGCGCAGCGCCAAGGGCGGGATCGGACACGGGGGCGCCCGCGCCGGGCCGCGGCGCCACCCGGGCCAGGCGCCTCGGGGAGCTCGGGCTTCTCGCCCGCGGGCTGACGGCCCGGGGCGTCCCGTTCACGCGCATCGTCGAGGAGGCCCTGGCGTCGCAGGCGATTCCCGGTCGGCGGGCCATCTCCTTCGTCGTCGGCGACGTCCGCGTCCACGTCACGAACGCCGTCCGGGTCTACCTGAGTCCGGAGGGGCGCGCCGACGCGCGGCCCCGGAACGCGAACGGCGCCGCCAGCAGGATCTTCCGCGACAAGGCCCTCGCCTCGGCGATCCTGCACGCCGCCGGGCTCCCCACCCCCGCCGGCTACAAGATCGCCGCCGGCGAACGCACCAACCGCCGGCACGTCTACCAAGGCCTCACTCACGTCGCCCCCCACGGCCTCGTCGTCAAGCCCAACCGCGGGCGCCACGGGCGCCACGTGGCGTTGCGCGTCCAGGCGCTCGACGCCTTCGCGGACGCGCACGCCGAGGCCGCCGCCGACGGCGACGCCGTCCTCGTCGAGACCATGGTCCCCGGCGCCATCCACCGCCTCTACGTCGTCGACGGCCACACCATCGCCACCCGCACCGGCCACAGCGCCACCGGCCACTCCAACCGCCACCAAGGCGCCCGCATCATCGACACCACCCACACCCTCCACCCCAGCTACAAGACCCTCGCCGAACACGCCATCGCCCAGTTCCCCGGCACCTTCATCGCCGGCCTCGACCTCGCCGTCACCGACCCCACCATCCCCGCCAACCCCGGACCCAACCCCAACTGCCACATCATCGAGATCAACAGCTACCCAGGCTTCATCGGCCACCACTACCCCGACGAAGGCCAACCCATCGACGTCGCCGGCGCCATCATCGACGCCCTCGTCCGTCGCTTCGACCTACCGCACGTCGCCGCCCCGCCGCCGACGCACCTCATCGTGCACGGCTCGGTCCAGCGCGTCGGTTACCGCCGCTGGCTGCAGAGCGAGGCGCGCCAGCGGGGCGTGACCGGGTTCGTCCGCAACCGTTCCGACGGCACCGTCGAGGCCGTCCTGTGCGGAGCCCCGGATGCCGTCGCGGCGCTCGTCGGCCTCGCACGAAGTGGCCCGCCCCGGGCGCGCGTCACCGACGTCGAGATCTGCGCTTGGAGCGGACGTCGGCGCTACCGGAGGTTCCTGCGTAGCAAGACCACGGCAGACGCGTGACCCCAGCATCCTCGGGGGACTCCCCAGGTCGGTGGCATCCGTAGGCGCGGGATCGCAGACCCACGTGGCGTCCAAGAGGCGCCGACCGCCCCCAGCACGTTGGACCACCGCAGGCACCCCGGAGGAGCCGAGGCGCCGTGGTAATGTTCGTGCGTGAGGTTTCTCATCCAGCCCGACCGGGTTAGGCACAAGAACGGTGAGGTCCAGTCGTTCTCGGAGATCTGGCTCCGACTGGCCGCCGACTACGGCTGCCAAGCTTCCAGCGCGAACGTCGATGCTCCTGACTTCTTCCATGTCGCCGCGCAGCACGACGCCTTCATGTGGCGGTTCGGCTACCAGGCGCAGCGCATCTGGTTCGCGAAGATCATCATCTCCAGCGTCGAGAAGGGGCTGCGCAAGCCGGTGTTCCCGAACTCCGACACGATCTGGCACTTCGAGGACAAGGTTGCGCAGAAGTACTTTCTCGAGTCACTGGCGGCGCCCGTACCGGACACCCAAGTGTTCTGGAACCGCGCCGACGCGGAGGCGTACGTCGAGCGTGCGAGGTTTCCACTCGTCACCAAGCTCGCGCATGGGTTCAGGTCTTCGTCCGTGCGCCTGCTGGCCGACAAGACCGAGGCCCTGGCGTGGATCACTCAGGTCTTCGGTCGGGGTGTCACCTCGATCGAGGCGAAGCGCGTGCTGACGGGCAGGAGCCTGTCGCGAACAGGGCTGCATCACGGCTATGCGTACTTCCAGGAGTTTCTGGACGGCAACGACTTCGACACGCGGGTCACCGTGATCGGCGACCGGGCCTTCGCGTTCCGGCGGTTCAACCGGCGGGACGACTTCCGCGCGAGCGGCAGCGGCCTGATCGACTGGAACCCCGAGGCCGTCGACACGAGGTTCCTGGACATCGCCTACGGCATCGCGACAGCCTCCGGCGCCCAGAGCCTTGCCGCTGACGGGATGTTCAGGGACGGCACACCCGTGATCGGCGAGATCTCGTACACCTATGCCAGTTGGGCGGTACGGGACTGCCCAGGCCACTGGCTGCATCGAGGACGCGGTGTGTGGACGTGGGTCGAAGGGCACATGGAACCCGCACGAGCCATCTTCGACGACCTGTACGGGCGGGCGGCACCATAGACATGAGACCCGTTGCGCGCCCAGTCGACGCCGCTTGACAGCATCCGTCGGCGCCCCACGCCCGCGGCGCTCGGGAGCTCGGCGGCCTACGCGACGTGCGGTCGTAAGATCACGTCAGTCGTCCCGGTCCCGACGCCGCGAGCCGTCGCTTCACCGTGGCGGACCCGGAACGCGCAGTGAGGTAGCCCACATGCCAGAGCAACCAGACGTCGCCAGCCCCGTACCGCGGTTCTTCACGGCAGCCCAGCAGGACTTCGCGGGGCTTCCGAGCATCCACCTAACGATGCTGCGCTGGGCATGCGCTGTGCGCGACATCTCGTTCCACGTGTTCGACGAAGATGACCGGAGGAAGCGCTGGGTGGCGTTGGGCAAGAACGTTGCGGTCGGCTTTCGCAAGAACATGCCGAGCCTCACGTCGACGGCGACGAGGGCGACGACGAACGACAAGCACCGGACCAAGGCAGTACTCGCGGCGAACGGGTTACCCACCCCCGAAGGTGTCCGCCTCGAGGCACGCGACGACGAGACCGCGCTGGCATGGTTCCGGAGCATGAACGGGTCGCCCGTGGTCGTGAAACCCGTCGCGGGTTGGGGCGGCAAGGGCGTTGCGGTTGCGATCGCCGATCCCGACGATCTGGTCCGGGCGATGCGCGCTGCCGGGAGTGAGGTCGTCGTCCTCGAGCGTTACGTCAGCGGTGTCGACTATCGTGTGCTGGTCGTCGGCGGAAGGTTCGTAGCCGCCATCCGTCGCCACCCCGCCTTCGTGATGGGCGATGGCAGCTCGACCGTACTCGACCTCGTGCAGCAGAAGAACGAGAAGCGTCGACCGAATCCCTACGCAGGTCGCAAGCCGCTCAAGGTGGACGCCGAGGCCGAGGCCCGGCTTGCAGCAGCCGGCTTGACCCAAGAGAGCGTTCCCGCTCTGGGCGAGAGGGTTCGCCTGCGGCAGGTGGCGAACGTCTCCCAGGGCGGCGACAGCGAAGACGTGACCGACGTCGTTCATGCCGACTTCATCGCCCTCGTCGAAGCGGCATGGCGGGCGTTCCCGGGCCTCGCCTTCTGTGGCGTCGATCTCATCGCAGAGGACATCACCCGACCCACTCAGGGCCAGCAGCACACGATCCTCGAGATCAACGCCAACTGCGACCTGGCGATGCATCACTTCCCCACCATCCTCGGCCAGGAGCCGCCCATCGACGCCGCCGGGGCGATCATCGACAGCGTGTTCCCCGATCAGCCACCGGCCGTGCCGCATGCGCTGTCGCTGACGGTCCACGGAGAGGTGCAGCGGGTCGGCTACCTCACCTGGCTGAGGCGACAGGCCGTGTCGCTGGGCCTGAGCGGTCACGCCGAGCTCACCGATCCCGGCACCGTCACGGTCCATCTCGAAGGGACCCGCTCGGCGCTCGACGAGATCCTGCGACGGTGCGCGAAGGGCCCGGCCAAGAGCGCGGTCGCAGCGATGCGCTACGACACGTGCCCGGTGGAGGGCGCCCGAGGGTTCGAGATCCGCCCCTGAGCACGTCGGGTGAGCTGCGCGCCCTGCTCCGGGCAGGGTTCCGGTGTGACCGCCCACGCGCGTCATGCTGCCCATGTGCCATCGTGGTCGTACTCGGCGACCGTCCTGGGTGTCGTCTTCTGCAGACCACTGCGGGCGATACACCCAACGACGTCACCGGATGGTCAGCAGACGCGTATGGGGGCTGAGCGGGTCACGTCCCCGTTCGCCGACGAGCCTAGGAGACGCATGCCACGCAACCCGGACGATGTGATCATCGCATTCGCTGGTGACACGAGCCTCCAGGATCAGCACCATCTCAGCGAGCGTCGACGCTCGCTGTACCGAGAGGTTCTGGAGAGCGACGCAGGGTACTTCTTCGAGGGGTTGAGGCCGCTCCTCGACGGCGCAGACCATACGATCCTCAACTTCGAGTCGGTGCTCGCCGAGGCACCCTCGGGTCCACTGACAGGACAGAAGAAGTACCTTGGCTGGGACACGCCGCATCGCACGCTGGCCGCTCTCGAGTCGCTCGGGACCTCAGCCGTCAGCCTCGCCAACAACCACACCATGGACTTCGGCGAGCAGGTCTTGTTCGACACGATCGACGCGTTTCGCAGTCGCGCCATCGGTGTCTTCGGCGCGGGCCGAGACCGCTCGGAGGCGTCCGCGCCCTTCGTGATCCGTGAGTCGGTCGCGGGCCTGAGGCTCAACGTTCACGTGATCGGATGCTTGGGCGGCTCGACGCTCCTCGCCTCCTTCGGCTTCTACGCCGGGCGCGAGCGAGCGGGCGTTCACCGGCTTCGGGTCGACGAGATCATCGCCCGGATCGGGGAGATCAAGCGCGACGATCCCGAGGCCAAGGTCGTGGTGTTCCCGCATTGGGGCCTCAACTACGTGTGGCCGTCGGACACGCTCAGGAGCCACGCAGCCCGGTTGATCGACGGCGGTGCGGATTTCGTCATCGGCCACGGCGCCCACATGATGCAGGACTTCTACCAGGGCGAGAACGGCGCCGTCGTCTTCTCCTTGGGCAACTTCATGTTCAACCACCCTGGCCGCTTCGCGAAGATGGAGCACGCGATCCCGTACAGCCTCGTCGCTCGGTTGCGGTTCTTCGCAAGGGGCGGCACCCTCGCCCATGAACTCAAGCTGTACCCCGTGCACTGCGACAACAAGGTCGTCGCCCACCAACCCCGCCGCGTCACGCAAGCCGAGATGTTCGGAATCTGCTCCCGGCTGAACACGTCCGCCGCCGCGGTGAACCCTGCCCTCACGAACGCATTCGTCGCCAAGGATGCGCATGGCTGGCACTTCGCGTTCACACCCACGCCGGCAGCAGACGACGTGATCACGTTCGCGAACGCGGTGGAGCTGCATCGCCTCGGCAGTCGCGTGTCGAAGGGCCTGGCGACCTACCTTCTCTCCGTGGCCGCCGCGGAGCAGGGCTTCCGGCTGCGGTGCCAAGGGAAGAGCACCTTGCTCTACCCACAGGGCGCGACCACGCCGTCGCTCGTGATCGAGAAGGCCGCCGTCTTCTTCTGGAAGGAGACGCGGCGCAAGATGACGGACACGGTCAACGGGCGTGCCGTGGCCATCTGTCAGGACAAGCAACTGACGAAGCAGCACCTGGAGCGCGCAGGACTCAGCGTCGCTCGCGGGCGCGCCTTCGGCGAACGGGCTTACGACGACGCTGTCCGCTTCGCGCGGTCCCTCACCGCCGTCGTCGTGAAGCCGCTGATGGGAGGGTTCGCCAAGGGCGTGTCCATCGGGGTCATGCCGGAGGACTTCGAGGCCGCGTTTCGCAGCGCACTCGCCGTGAGCCGCGGCGATGTCCTGGTCGAACAGCAGTTCGTCGGCGGTACGGAGGCCCGCTACCTCGTCGCCGAAGATGCGGTCATCGGTGTGGTGATGAGGCGTGGCCCCAGGGTCGTCGGCGACGGAAGGAGCACGATCGCCGAGCTCATCGTGCAGAAGAACGTCATGCGCCAGCAGTTCCCGAACCTCGCCAGCAAGCCCCTCAAGATGAACCCGCACCGGCTCAGGCGGCTGGCGAACGCGGGGTTGTCGCTCGACTCCGTTCTGCCGGCAGGCCAGGAACTCGTCCTGGCAGATGAGTCGAACACCTCGGCCGGCGGCGAGTCCTTCGCGATCACCACCGAGGTGCACCCGACGTTCAAGGCGATCGCGGTGCAAGCCGTGGCGGCCGTCCCCGACTTGCTGTACGCCGGCGTGGACATCATCGCGCGCGACCACACGAGCGAGGCGCGGGCCGACGACTACATCGTCCTCGAGGTCAACAGCTCGCCCGGGATGGGACTCCTGCAGTTCCCAGTCCACGGCGAACCCGTCCACGCGGCTCGTCGGGTGATGGACGCCGTCGTGCGGAAGACGGGCGGTCCTTGACCCCGGCGCTGCCGTTCAGGTCGGCCCCATCGGCGCTACCCTAGGCCCGGCATCCCACGTCGGCGGTCGCGGTCCGCCGAACGTCTTCGCATTCGCTACCGCCGGTCGCGATCGACCCGCACCTCGCACATCCGCGGATACTGCCGCTCGAACCCACCGCCCATCGCGCGCTCGACGAGCAGGGCCGCCGCCTGCGGCGACCCCTGCAGGTCGAGGGTCGCACGGGCGGACGCGGCGTCGGCAGCCGTCACCGCAGCCTGAAGGCCGTGCTCGGCCGCGAACGCCGCGGCCCGCTCGGCGAACGCCGGGGCCACCGATACCCCCGCGAACGCGAGCTGCGCCGCGACCTGCGAGGCGGCATCGGGCAACGGCCGCGCCATGCGCGCCGCCTCGTGCCGCACGATGCGCTGCGCCAGGCCGAACGCCAGGGCGGGATCCAGCGCGTGGAGCACCTCGAGGTGGGGCCGCTCCGACAGCTCCACCACCCAGTGGTTGCGGCGCTTCGGTCGCCCCGTGGGGTCCGCCATGACGATGTCGACCGCCGCGAGCTCCAGGCCGGCGAGCACCGCGACCGCGCTGCGGGCGACGTCCTCGTACCGCGGGTGCAGGCGCCCCCGTTTCGACCTGCGTGGGCTTGCGGAATCGCGCAGCGTCACGACCTCGGCCACCGCGTCGTGCCCCACCGACGGTGGGCCCTCGGGGAACCCCAAGACCGCGACGACGGCGTCGCCGAGGACCAGGAACCGGTAGGTGTCGCCGCCCATGTCGCGCTCGACGAGGAAGCGCGTGTCGACCGGCGCCAGCCTCTGCCCCGTCTCGTCGTCCTCGTCTGCCTCGCGCAGGCCCGTCATCGCGTACGCGGAGCGCTCCAGGTTGCTCGCCGAGTGGAGCCGGGCGCCTTGGCGTTCGCGGAGCCGCCGGATGACGCGTTCCAGCTGCCCGACGTCGGCGATCCCGCCGAAGCGCTCCATGAAGTTCTCGCCGACGACTTCCTTGACGACGACCGGGAAGCCGATCCGCTCCACGTACCGCTTGATGTCGCGGTCGCTGTTGTACGAGAAGCTCGCGCCGGCGGGCATGGGGATCCCCGCCGTCTCGAAGAGCGCCCGCCGGATGCGCTTGTCCTGCGCGAAGGTCACGGCCGAGAGCGTCGAACCGCTGGGGACGCCGTGCACGAACGACAGCCGCCTCGTGCGCATCGCCTCCGTCTCGGTCTCCGCCGTGGCGACGACCTGGCGCGGGTACACCACCAGGTCGAGCCCGAACCCCAGGGCCGCCGCCGTGACGATCCAGCCGTCGAAGGCCATCGGCCCGATGCCGGCTACGCGGGGGTCGACCGCGGGCACGGCGGGCCGCCGCCACCACCACCTCACGGCCGGTCCTCCGCGGGGCCATCCGGAGGGGCGTCGGACGCACCGTCCGCGAGGTCGTCCGGAAGGTCGTCCTGCAAGATCTCGAAGCCCTCGAAGTCCCGGAGCGGCAGCTGGGTCGTCCGGACCGAGGTGGGCATCGCCCGCCGCGGGCCCAGGACGACCGCCGCCGCCATGGCGGTCACCGGGTCGGTCGGGCCGCACACGATCGCCTCGAGCCTGCGCTGGCCCACGTTCCTCACCGTTCCCGTCACGCCGAAGCGCTCCGCGTAGCGCTGCAGCCAGCGCCGGAAGCCCACGCCGGTGACCTTGCCGCGGACGTCGAGCCGTAGGCACAACCGCGCGGCGGGCTCGGCGGCTACCTCGAGCCCGCGGACCTCGGCGGCCTTGAGGAAGAAGACCCTGGCAACCTCCCGGGGGGTGCCGAACATGGGGTACTCGCAGTTGCCGAGGGCGGCGTGGGCGTTCAGCTCGCAGATGCCGGCCTCCTGCGCATCGATCGGCCGCGTGTGGTCCTCGATCAGGTAGTCGACGCCGCAGTAGCGCATGCCCGGCACCGCAAGGACCGCGGCGACCGCGGACGCCTTGATGCTCGGGTGCATCTCGTCGAGGACGTCGATGCTGTCGCCCCCCTGCGACAGGCTGGCCGTGTTGGTCAGGTACACCAACTGCCCCGCCGCGGGCACCGACGCCAGGCTCAACCCGGCGCGCGTCAGCCGGTACCGCATCGCCTCGCCGTACATCACCGGGCGCGGCCACAGGTGCGGGTTCATCCGCCGCACCACGTTCTTCAGCATGATCAGCTCCGCCACGTTGCTGCGGCCGTCACCCACCACCGACGCTGGCTCGCGCAGGATCGCCGCCACGACCTCGCCATCGATGACGATGATGCGGTAGTCGGAGCCCTTGACGTGCTTCTCGACGATGAAGTCGTCGTCGCCGAGCTGCGAGGCGGAGAAGAGGCGGAACGCATCGCGAAGTTGGGCCTCGTCGGCGATGTTCGCGACCACCCCGATCCCACGAACGCCGGCCGCCGGCTTGCAGACGACCGGGTATCCGATGTCGCTCGCGAACCGCACGGCGGCCTCGAAGTCCCCGTTCGCGAACATCCGGCCCTCGGGAACCGGGACGCCGTGGCGGGCGAGGCAGGCTCGCGTGCCGTCCTTGTGGGTGCACAGGCCGAGGGCGACCGCCGACGAGATCGGCGACCGACTCCAGCGGAAGTTGACGCTCCTGCCCTGCCGGTCGAACGCCACGAAGGAGCCCTTGCTGAAGCGGACGGTCTCGAGTCCGAACGCCAGCGCCTGACGCTCGAGAAGGTGCCCCTTGGTCCCATCGCCACCGAGAGGGTGCATGTAGGTGACGCCCTCGAACACGTTCAGAGGCTTGCCGCGCCAGGTCGGCAGCGGTGCGGGCGGGTAGCACGTGTAGCGGCTGACCCGCGGCAGCATGTCCGCGTAGGGCAGCAGGGGCTGATGCCGCTCGCCGGTCTCCAAGCCCTCGAGCGCCGCCCGCAGTTCCACCGTCAGCGCCGGTAGGATGGGGCCGGTCAGGCCAGCGTTCAGCATGTGCGCGGCCACCTCGAGCGCCGCCTCCTCGCTGCGGCCCTGCCAGGCGCGGAGGCGGAACCCGTGGATGCCGCCGGCAGCCGCGGCCAACCGCTCCCAACCGGCGTCGGCCGACCACGTCACGACGGCCCGCTCCGCCGCGCCCGCCTCGTCACGCACGTCGAGTTGCAGCACGAACTCGTAGACAGAGCCTTCCGCCCTGCGACCGCGGTTGCAGCGGATCGCCTGGGCGCGCTCCACCGTCACCTCGCGAGCCGACGCGGGCCGGCTCGCGTCGGCTGCGGCCGTGAACACCTCTAGGCGCAGGGTCTCGGCGAGCGGCGGCGGGACCTGCGAGCTGGCCTCGAACCATCCGGCGCGAACCGCCATGAGCGCACGGGCCAGGGCCTCGGCCTGGCGTGCATCTACGCCTGCCTCGGTCGCGCTCTGGACGAGGCGGAGGATCTCGTCGGCGGCCACCTCGTCGCGGAGGTCGACGGCACGCCCCGCAAACCACGCGGCGCCGACGCACAACGCCGCCCATGGCGCCCCGTCAGCCCAGCGGACCCACGCATGCCTGCGGGCGCCGCTCGTCGAGACGAAGACCCGCATCGTGGCCTCATGGGCCTCGAGTTCGTACAACTCGATCCGCTCGATCGTCGCGGGGCCGCCGCCGACCACCTCATCGGGCATCGATGGACTCCGACTCCGCGGCCTCAGCCGTGGTCTCGGCCTCGACCGCGGCGAACGCCTCCGTCACAGAACCAGATCGACCGCACTGACCTTCACTCGGTCCTCCCGCGCACCTGGGCCAAGGACGGCTCCGAGACCGCCCGCAACGCCGAAGTGGTCTGCGCAACTGTAGCATCGATGCCGCAGCGTTCGGCCCGTCGGCCGGGCCCGATCGCGACCCACGCGTGGGCGGTGGCCCACCGCCGACGGATCCACCCAGCCGCGCGCCGGGGTTACGCTGAGACCGATGCGGGTCATCCGTTGGGCGCAGCGGTACCGGAGGCAGGCCGTCGTGTGGCCCGTCCTGCTGCGCCGGCCCGCCCCACGCCGCGGCCCGGCCGAGGTGATCCACGCCGCCTACGCCGCCCATCGGCGCGACCTGTCGCGCTCGTCGCCGACCGGCCTACCGTCGGAGCCACCCGCCGGGCGGCCACGCCGGCACGCGGGTCGCAGCGTCGCCAAGGCCTGGTTCGTGTACGACGTGCTCGCGATGAGCCTCCAGATGCTGCTCGCGCACGGCCGCTGGGTGCGCGAGAACGTCGGCGTGCCCCTTTGGCGCCAGTGGTTCGAGATGGCCTGGCTCGCCGTCTGGCTGCCATCGATGCCCGAGAACTACTACAAGTTCGAGTGGTATCGACCGGAGGCCCGACGGCGCGCTCGCGCCTTCTTGCATCGGTACGAGATGAAGAACCACGTGTACCGCCTGTTGGCACCAGCCTCGGGCGCCGTCAGCCTGTCGGACAAGGAGGCATTCGCCGCCCACGCGAGCCGCTGTGGGCTCCCGGTCGCGAAGACGCTAGCGACGTTCCACGACGGCCGATTCGAGCTCACCGCAGACGTTCGGCCCGCAGCGCTCCACCGCGACCTGTTCGTCAAGCCGCTCGACGGCAAGGGGGGCAAGGGCGCCGACCGGTTGACGTTCCTGTCGACCCCGTCTCCCGGATACCGCAGCGCGCGGCGATCCGCCACGCTTCCCCTAGACGGGCTGGCTGCGCACCTCGAGGCACTGAGCGCGCGCCACCGCTACGCCCGCGGCGCGCTGGTCCAGGCGCGGCTCGTCAACCACCCGTCGCTAGCAGCCTTGGCGGGCGAGGCGCTGTCGACGTGTCGCTTCGTCACCATCCTCGACGAACGCGGCGAGCCGGAGCCCGTGATCGCGATCTTCAGGATGGCCGGGCACCACGATGCCATCGTCGACAACTCGCACGCGGGTGGCATGGCGGCACCCGTCGACATGAACGACGGCACGCTTGGCGAGGCGGCGTTCTTGCGGCACGACGGCACGCTCACGCGCTTCGCGCGGCGAGAGCCCGCCGGCGCCCAGATCGCCGGCACGCGGCTGCCCCACTGGGACGAGGTGGTTGCGCTCGCGCTGCGTGCGCACCGGGCGTTCCGGCCGTGGGCCCTGATCGGCTGGGACATCGCCATCACCCCCGATGGCCCGGTCCTGGTCGAGGCGAACGACCAGCCCTGCACCGACGGGCTGCAGCGCAGGCACCGCCTCGCCCTGGGCGACCACCGCTTCGGGGAGCTCGTCGCCCACCACCTGACCCAGAGGTCGGTCGCGGACGGCGACGTCCGCAGGTTGCGCCTCGTCGCCAGCGCGCTGGACGCGGCCGGCGTGCGCTGGTGGGTGGACCACGGCACGCTGCTCGGCCTGGTGCGGGAGGGAGGGTTCCTACCCTGGGATGACGACCTCGACCTCTCCTTCCATCGGGTCGATCACGCACGCGTCGTCGAGGCCCTCGTCGAACGCAAGGCAGCGCTGCGCGCCCGCATGGTCGTCACCGGGCGCGGGGTGAAGCTTGTCCCACATGCGGCGCACGAACGGATCCTCGACATCTCGAGCTACGCGGAGGAGGGCGCGGATCTCGTCAAGTGCTTTGTGCGCGCCCGCCGCGGGCACGCCGGCCAGGCGCGCCGGTGGCGTGACGCGCTGCATCGGCCCTTCGCGTGGGTCGATGCCCAGCTGCACGGTCTCGACAGGCGCCTGTGGGCCGCCGACCGCCTCTGGCCCGCCGCGGTGGGCCGGCCGCTGATCGCGCTCGTCGCCTGGCCCGCGATCGTGCGTGAGCGGGTGGGAACCCACCAGGAGTCCAGGGTGCCGCGATCGCTGCTGGAGCAGCGCGAGCGGCGGACGTGGTTCGGCCAGGCGCTGCCGGTGCCCGCCGACGCCGAGGGTTACCTGAGCCACCGGTACGGGACGGACTGGTCGGTACCGCGCCGCGACTGGACGTGGTGGGACGACGATCGGACAGTGACCACAGAACCGCCGGCCTGACGTTCCGAGCGGGCGTCACCGACCGCCTGCCGTCAACCTTCGCTCTCTGCCCGCAGCCACCGCATGAACGAACTGCGGCTCGAGGCGGTGGACGCCGCGGGGCGCCCCAGACCAGCCCGGGCACCCTTCCGCACACGCACCTCGAGGAACACGGGACCCGGCGTCGCCTGCAGGTCCGCGACGGCGCGCACCAGGTCGACGCGCTCGCGCACGCCGCCGATCGACACGCGATAACCACATGCCCGCGCAACGGCCGCGAGGTCCACCGCAAACGCCGCCGTCGCCTGGCCGCCGACCGAGTCGTGGGCTCCGTTGTTGAGGACGACGTGGAGCAGGTGCCGCGCGCAGCTCGTGCCAATCGTGGCGAGGCCACCGAGGTGCATCAACGTGGCGCCGTCACCGTCGAGGCAGACGACGGGCCGATCGGTGCCTGCCATGGCGATGCCGAGGGCGATCTGCGAGGCATGCCCCATGGACCCGACCGTCAGGAAGTCGCGGTCGGTCGCGTGGCCGGCGCGCAGGCGCAACGCGTGGAGTTCGCGGCCGATCATCCCAGTCGTGGCAACGATGGCGCTATCCGGCGCCAGCGTCTCCACGATGCAGGCGATGGCCTCCTCGCGACTCAACGGCAGCGGCTCCGCCGCAGCGGTCGGAGACGCGACGTCAGCCGGCGCAAACGCACCCCGGTGGACCAACAGGGCGACGGGGCCGCGCCGGCGGCGGGCTTCCGCCACGGCCCAGCCAGCGAGCTCGAGGGGCGAAGGCTCGTCGGCCCGCAGTCGACGGTACGGAATCTCCATCGCGTCCAGGAGCACCGGCGTGACCCGTCCCTGCTTCCGGTGCTGGGGTTCGTCGGGCACGTCGGGCTCTCCCCGCCAGCCGACCACGAGGACCACCGGGATCGCGTACACCTCGGGGTCAACCAGCGAGAGCAGCGGGTTGACCGCGTTGCCTAGCCCGGAGTTCTGCAGGTACACCAGCGGGACGCTTCCGGTCGCCAGATGGAAGCCCGCCGCGAGCGCGATGGCGCTCCCCTCGTTGGCCGTGACGACGTGGCGGTCGGCCGGCATGACGGCGTCGACGTGACGACAGAAGTCCTGGAGAAGCGAATCCGGCACGCCGACGATCAGGCGCACGCCGGCGCCCTTCAACGCCTCGAAGAACTCGCCTGGCTCGACCATGGCGCGGGAAGACCTCCTCACGCGCCGCGGCAGCGCGCGTGGCTGGCATTCTAGCCAGCGCGGGCACTCGGAGGACGCGGCCGAAGCCCCCTCCCCGGGCCACGCATGGCATCGTTGAAGACGTTAACCTCTCCCCATGGCGCGGGCCCTACTTCTCCTCACCGGCGGCAGCGGCTGCCTTGGCGGCGAGTTGCGAGGGTTGCTCCGCGAGGCGCTGGCGCCACCTCGCACCGACCTCGACGTCACCGATGCCGGCGCCGTCCTCGCCTACCTCCGCACCCACCGCCCCGCCACCGTGCTCCACGCCGCCGCCTACACCGACGTCCCCGGCGCCGAGCGCGAGCCCGAAACCTGCTGGCGCATCAACGTGCTCGGCACGCTGAACGTGGCGGAC
>Ga0209498_1000279_pt1 | contig 31147 bp, 25 predicted proteins | sample WalLakDeSediment_FD_184131 | JGI IMG/M metagenome (GOLD analysis project Ga0209498, IMG submission 184131) | Lake sediment microbial communities from Walker lake, Nevada to study Microbial Dark Matter (Phase II) - Walker Lake 11/02/13 Deep... | ecosystem: Environmental > Aquatic > Freshwater >...
GAAGAAATAGCTTTTAAGTTGAAAAAGGATTCAACCTATTTACGAGATAAAAATTTTAAAGTTTATAAAGATGGTGTTGAGATCGATCCGATGACTGTTGAATTAGCAGAGCTTCATTCCGATAGAATCCCTTACAGGATTATCCAGGATCCGGGGGCAGGGAACGCTTTAGGCAAAGTTAAATTTATGTTCAATAACCCATTTGGTATCTACTTACATGATACTCCAAATAGACCGCCATTTAATAAATCAAACAGGGCTGTTAGTCACGGCTGTGTTCGTGTTGAAAAACCATTACCGCTTGCAGAATTTTTATTGCGCAATCATCCTAAATGGAATATGGACTATTTGAAAATCGAAATAGGGCAAAAAGTTGAGGATAAATCAATCGTATCAGAATATTATAAGAAGCGAAGTTCTCTCAGGAAATATGCAAGCCTTGGTGAAACCACAGATGTTATCTTATCTCAAAAAACTCCTGTATACATTGACTATTTCACAGCCTGGGTAGATGCTAATGGAACTATTCAATTCAGAGATGATGTTTATGATAGAGATAAAGTTTTAGTAGAATATTTGCAGGCCAAAAAACTTATTTAATAAAAATACGTTTAGCATTTTCATAATAATCGTTGAGATTAGGTTTTAAAGGGATCCATAGAGAAAAATAGTACAACTAAAATCGTTAGAGCTACTAAGGATATCGTAATAGTCCCACCTAAATCAAATCTGCTCTCTTTAATTTTATCAACTTCAGCCATCTGAATAATTTTCTGTTTGGTCCCCTGATAAACAACCAAAGAATCTCCTCCAATTTTGACTTTAGTTGTATCATCTTTCTCGACAATGAGTTCCTTTCCATTCATAAAAACAATTTTGATATCTTCCATTTTTTCAACTTTACTGTAAGAATCTTTTGGAATAACATAGTAAGAATGACAAGCTGTCAACAAAATTGAAACTGATAATAGGCAGACAATGAACCGGAAAGCAAAGTTTGAATATTTCACGGGTTAACTCTGATTAAGCAACTTTTTCGCTCGATAAGTTATCTAGAATTTCTAACTGAGTTACCTAAAGTTAATCAATTATTTTTTTATTATACTTAGAGAATTACCTCTTAAATTATTTCGGACACATATTATTTTAGCAGCAACATCTTCTTAGACTGAACAAACTCATTAGCAATCATTCTATATATGTAAGTCCCGGAGCTCATCCGTAACCCGGCATCATTTAATCCATCCCATTCAAGAGTATAACGACCTCTTTCAACCTGGTCATCAAATAGTGTTTTAATTTCTCTTCCGAGTATATCATATATTTTAATTATTACTTTACTACTCACAGGAACTTCAAACCTAACACTCGTTGATGGATTAAAGGGATTCGGGTAATTCTGGTAAAGTATATAATCGAGAGGTAAGATCGGAGGTGTTCCATAAATTATTTCAACCTCTGCATCCATTACTCTTTGTCTATTGTTATCAATAATAATAAGTTTTTCTATTATTATTTCTTCAGGATTATTAATTATCATCGGAATATCTGCCAGAAAATTCTCGCCGGATTTAATTACTTTAACTCCTTGCCGGTCATACAGTAGAACTCTAAATAATTCATCAGCTTTAAAATAATAACCCTGACCGAGCCCTGTATTTATTGTCATATTATTAGGAATACCCGGTTCACCACCAAATTCAATTTGAGCAGCTCTTATATCAACTGTTGAATTAATATAAGCTGTGATACCTTCATCATAAATATAAAAAGTGACCTTGAAATCATCATTCCCATTCATTTTTGGAAAGCTCGTAAAACTGCAGCCATTGATTTCTACACCGTTAGGATATACTCCTGTAAGAATAATATTCTGAAGCAAGGAAAGATCTTGTACGTTGACAAAATCATCAGGATTTGGTTCTGGCTCACCGGGAATCCACGGAGCTATGTCGGCTCTCTCAAACTCATCAGTTTCAAGTGAATCTCTGCCAACTATATGATCAACAATCATAATAATATCGAGGATGTCAAGACATCCATCTCCGTTTACATCGCCCCATATACCAACTCTGTTCTTTGCAATAATAACAAGCTCATCTCTGGAAGGTGTAATATTAATAGGGAAACCTTGATATGTACTGGCTTCAGCATTAGAAATTTTTATAGAGGATTTGATGCTATCCTGTAAAGCCGGGAGATTAGCAACTCTATATTTAACTTTTAATAACTCATCATAGTCACCGGGTAGTAATCCACTATTTTGGTTCAAGTTGAACAGCAGCACTAAAATTTCATCCACTGATGCACCGTTTCCGGTAAGTGGTCCCCTAAAAACATTGTATGTCAGAACCCAATTAGGATCACTAATATCAGCTCCTTTTTGAATATTCTGAAATGTTAAAATAACATTGTCATCAACGACTTTGTTTACTAACAACTTGAACTGGAGAGCCTGAACTTTTTCAGGCAGGCTTTTCAATTGCATAATATCTATGTATGAGTCATCTTCTAAACGGTAAACGGTATCTTCTTCAAAGATTAATCCAAAGTCGGGAATTATATAGAAGCCTTTAATAATTACTTTAAACTCATCTCTAGAAGGTGTTATATCAATAGGCTGACCCTGTGCAGTGCTTGCCTGAGCGTTCGTGATTTTCATTGAAGATTTTACGCTATCATCAGTAACTGTGAAGTCAGCTACTCTGTAATTGACTTTTATCAAATCATTATAATTGCCGGGCTGAAGACCGCCATTTTGATTTAAGCTGTAGAGCAATACCAGCACCTCATCCTTAGATGCACCATTGGGTAGGACAGTACCTTTAATAATATTGTAATTTACAACCCAGTTTTGGCTGATAATATCATTACCTTTTTCAAGGCTTTGGAAGATCAGGATTGTGCTGTCGTCTTCAACTTTGTTTATCTGGATTCTGAATTGAATTGCCTGAGCTATATCACTAAGATTTTTCAATTGTATTATGTCAGTGTATGAACTGTCTTTTATTCGGTAAGTAAATTCCTTTTCGAATATCAGGCCTGATCCAGTTAGTAAATTTTCGGTTGGGGATTGGATTGTATTGGAACCTGATTCGTTAATAACAGAACCAGATTCAAAATTATTTACGGAATTGATTCTATCTTCCTGCTGATAATTATTTGGAGAAACACTCGTAACATTATCATTAGAATATATTGAATATTTGCTGCCTTCAATTCCATATGCAGAAAAAGACAATAAATGAAAAACCGAAATTAATAGATAAAATAATTGCACCATTGTTCTCTCTAAGTAGTATTATTCTTCCAACAACCAAAAACAAAGCAACAATTAAAATACCAGTCTTAATGCCTGTTAAATTGAATTTTAGGGGGATAACCTGACTTTTTCGTTTATTCGTCGGGTGAAATGAGTGTGGTTAAAATGTAATATTTGCAGTAATACATGGATCTATCAGGAAATGTTTTGAGCCACCAAGCCTGATGAACCAGATACAAAATCAATGATTAAATGGAGATTATTTTGTTTTATTATTACCCGTCCATTAAAGTTTTAACGAAGGAGGATCATCTTCTTAACTTGGTTAAATGAACCCGTCTGCAACCTATAGAAATAAACTCCTGAAGTTAAGTTGGTAGCATCAAACTCAACTTCATATTTTCCTGCCGCTTTAAATTCATTCACGAGATCTGCGACTTCATTTCCTAGAACATCGTATATCTTTAGTGAAACAAATGACGATTGTCCAATGACAAATGACAAAGTGGTACTTGGATTAAACGGATTTGGATAGTTCTGATAAAGCAAAAACTCTGTCGGCATATCAGCGGTCTTATCATCATCTACAAAAGTTACGCCGCCGTTTGTAGTTTTGATAATTGTTCCAAAAGCACCAACAGCCCATCCGGTATTTACATCAGTAAAAAAGATAGAGTATAATGGGAATCGGGTTATGCCTGCTTGTTCTACCCAACTTGTACCGTTATCTGTGGTTTTTAGTAAAGTTCCGTTTGCACCGGAAATCCATCCGTGGTTTGAGTTTATAAAATGAACTGAGAATAAATCATAACTCGTTACAGATGTTTGAACTTCCCAGTTAATTCCTCCATCATTTGTTTTAATAATGGTTCCAGCGTTGCCAACTATCCATCCGTTATTTTGATCTGTGAAATAAACAGAATTTAAATCACTGCTGGTTCCACTTGCTTTAGTTTCCCAGTTTATTCCTCCGTTTGAAGTTCTGACTATTATCCCATTTGTGCCTGCAGCGAAACCATTATTTAATTCGGTGAAGTGAACTGATACTAATCGTTCGTTAGTTCCACTTGTTTGATTTTCCCAGTTTATTCCTCCATCACTAGATTTGACTATAGTTCCAAATTCACCAACTGCCCAACCGGTAGTTAAATTTGAAAAATAAATTGAATTGAGATAGCTATTATTTATTTGATGCTGTGTCCATGTAGTTCCACCATCTTCTGTTTTCAGAATTCCACCGTTTGGAACACCACCGCACGCCCATCCAGTATTCTGATTTATAAAGAATATATCTTCAAAACCTCCAACAAGTGGATCATTATAAATAACCTGCCAGTTTGTTCCTCCATTTGTGGTCTTAAGAATTTTACTAAACGTGCTCGTAGTCCAGCCGGTATTTGAATCTATAAAATATATTGAATTCAGCCAGTCTGTATTTTCAGATTGCTGACTCACCCAATTCAAACCTCCGTTAGTGGTCCTAATTATTGTCCCAAGGAATCCAACTGCAGTTCCGTTGTTCGCATCCGAAAAAGAGACTGAAAACAAAGGCCAATCTGCTCCACTTGACTGTTGCTGCCAGTTATTTCCGCCATCTGTAGTAAAAAGTATGATGCTGTCAGCTCCAACAACCCAACCTGTATTTATATCTATAAAATGTGCTGAAGATAAAATAATAGCTGTTGATCCACTTGTCTGACTCAACCAGTTTACTCCTCCGTCAGTAGTTTTTAAAATGATTCCGTTTGAACCGACAGTCCAGCCAACAACCGAATTAACAAAATTAACTGAATATAAAGCTTCAGTAGTTCCACTTGTTTGAGGGCTCCAGGTGAAGCCGCCATCAGTTGAAAAAAGAATTGTTCCACTCGCTCCTGTTGCCCAACCAATATTGGAATTTTCAAAGTGAATTGATAGAAGCCATTCGTTAGAATTAGTTAACTGAGTCTCCCAGTTAATTCCGCCATCAGTAGATTTTAAAATTGTTCCGGAACCACCTGAAGTCCACCCGGTATTTTCATCTGTAAAAAAGATTGAGAATAATTCTTCGCTTGTTCCGCTATTCTGCGCTGTCCAGTTTGAACCTCCATTTGATGTTCTAAGAATTGTTCCATTCTTTCCGCACGCCCAGCCAAGATTTTCATTAATAAAATTAACCGAGCGAAGCATATCATTCGTTCCGCTGTTTTGTTTTTCCCAGGTTAATCCGCCATTTGGAGTTTTACAAATTGTACCGAGAATGCCAACCATCCAGCCTGTATTCGAATCAATGAAATCAACTGAATACAAATCATTACCCTGTGGCAGCGGGTTTTGCCAAAACCATTGTGCGTAGGTATTTGTAAAAATAAATAAGAAGAGAATGATTAAAATGTTTTTCATTTCGTTATTCCGGTTTTTATTTTTATAAAAACTATTTATAGTGGATTAAGTTAAATCGGTTTATTCAGCAGTCTTATTTCCACCTTTAAAAAGAAATAATACCACTATTCATACCAATACAGCACATTATTATTTAATCGAAATGATAACTTTTTCTATTTGAGGATTACCATTTTTCTTGTCTGTATGTAAATTCCTGCTATTAGTTGATAAACGTAAACTGAACTTGATAAACCTGCTGCATCGAATGTAATTTCATAATTACCAGCTGATCTATATTCATTAACCAAAGCCGCGATTTCATTTCCGAGTATATCGTAAACCTTAAGTGTAACTAAACCGCTTACCGGCAACTGATAACTGATCACCGTGCTTGGATTAAACGGGTTGGGGTAGTTTTGCGAGAGAGAAAAATGAACTGGAATCTGTTCTTCGCCATCAACACTTAATCCCCAATCTGCTCTGAAAAATTGTGAAAGAGAATCTATCGGAACTCCATTAAGCTTGACAACAAGCTGAATGTCGAATGAATGCTGCTGAAAATAGAAAACAGAATCAAATGGAATTCGAATTGGATCAAACGGCGGCCAGGATTTTGGATGAAACCAGAGCTCATATTCATATTGATCGAATAAATCAGTAACTAAAAAATAATATTTATCTAGTTGAACTATGTTGCCCAACGAATCGTAATAGAAGAAATATGAACTTGGGCCCGGCTCAATTGTTATACTATCTCTTGTCGGTGTGCTTATTAAATTGTGTGAAATTAAATCCGGACCAGTGCATCCTCCGAATATCCAGGCTGTATCAACCGGCGGATAGAATTGGATGTCAACATTCTGCTGCAGAGGAATCAATTCGAAATATTCCAGCACCCTTCTTAAAAAGCCTTCGTCATCAATTAAGTTATATAAATCAAGAATGACCTGAAGCGTATCAATTGTTGAAATATAAGTTGTGTTAACGTCTATTGCCGACGATATTCCAACTAGAATTGAATCCAATTCCCCAATTATAAACGGTATTGCACCGCTCATAAAATTTGTATCTATAACAACACCTTCTGTGAAAAAATTATTGAGGCCAATAACTGAATCAATTGGAACAGAAATTAAAGCCCAATACATTTCCTGTAAGCCGATATGATTATAAAAAGCAATAGAATTTGTGTCAGGCGCTATTTGTGAAAATATGTATGCTGGTTTTTTCGATGCTGTATAATTGATAATAATACTCTCATCCACTGGAGTCATTATGTACGGGTATCTTAAAAACAAAAACGCAGCATCGTAATTATAAATTGAATCATCAAGTGAGTCAGCAATGAATACAGAATCTTCAGTTAGCTGTGAAAGTGTATATTGAAAACTTGTTGATACACCCGCAGGATCGAAGATGAAAATACTCTGGTCCTGGGGAAGAATTTCCAACTGAAATTGGAGCAGTGCAAGAATGAAAAATAATTTTATAGTTTTCATTTTATTAACACCATTTTTTTTGTTTCGATAAATCCTTGTCCTGAATTTATTTCAGGACCTCTTACTTTGAGTTGATAAAAATATATGCCACTCGTAAGATTCCGACCTTCGTCGGAATAAATACTGAATTCAACTTCATAAGTACCGGGCTGTTTTTCTTCATTAACGAGAGTTGCAATTTCGTTTCCGAGAATATCAAAAACCTTAAGTGTAACTAAACCGCTTACCGGCAACTGATAACTGATCACCGTGCTTGGATTAAACGGGTTTGGGTAATTCTGAATCAAACTAAAATTCATATCACCTATTGCAAAAACCTCAACTTCATCAGAGTATTGAAATGAACCATCGAAATCTATTTGTTTGAGGCGATAATAATGTTTACCGGGATCGACATATTTATCCACATAGGAATATTTTTGCGGTTCAGTAGTAGTACCTGCTCCCTCAACAAAACCAATCAATCTGTAATCTGAAGATTCACTTTTTCTTTCTATTTCGAAAATATGATTGTTCAGTTCCGTGGCAGTTTCCCAGGTAAGTTCAACATAACCATTTTTTAATGCGGCAGTAAAGCTAGTTAACTCAACAGGAATACCGGCAGTATTAGTCATTCTGATTACCCCATAATTACCAACAGTAATTCCTGTGTCAGGATTCAGGAAAGAAACACCGAATAAGTTTTGATTTGTCCAACCTGGCTGATTCATCCAGTTTATACCTCCATCAGTGGTCCCGACTATAGTCCCTGTTGCTCCGACTGCGTTAGCGAAATTTATATTATTAAAAGAAACGCAGAATAGATTATTGGTCGTACTGCTGGTTACTGATTCCCAAGTTAATCCGCCATCACTAGTCCTAAGAATTTTTCCACCATGGCCTACAGTTAAGTAATTAAGTTCATCGATGCAGTCAATTCCTCGTAAAAGCTTACCAGAAGCATCTGGATGATTAGTCCAATCAACACCGCCATTACTTGATATCAATATCGTTGCTAAGCCAACAATTATTATCTTAGAGGGATCCAAATATGAAACGCCGTTTAAATTCCAGGTTGTGCCGGAAGGTATTATGTCCCATTCGTTTCCTCCATCACTAGTTTTTAGAATTAATCCGCTTGCTCCAACAACAATACAATCATCGAGATTTAAGCAGGACACACAATTTAGAGCATTTGTAGTACCACTGTTTTGAACGATCCAGTTTATTCCACCATTAGTAGTTTTTAAAATTATTCCATTTCTACCAACGGCAATTCCATAATTTTCGTCTTTGAAGTCAACACTATATAAATGTTCGGCTGTATTACTCGATTGAAAAAACCAATTTAAACCACCATTTGTGGATTTTATAATTGTCCCAAATTCTCCAACAATAGAAATAACATTTGGGCTAATGTAGCTAACTGCTCTCAAGTTATTAGTGGTTCCACTATTTCTTATAAACCATTGTGCTTGAGTAATTTGAGTTATAGTGAAAAATATCAGTAATAAAAATTTCAGGTTTTTCATTTTTTACTCCTTATCTAAGTAACACCATCTTTTTAGTTTCGATGAATCCTTGTCCTGAATTTATTTCAGGACCTCTTATTTTGAGTTGATAAAAATATATGCCACTCGTAAGATTCCGACCTTCGTCGGAATAAATACTGAATTCAACTTCATAAGTGCCGGGTTGTTTTTCTTCATTAACCAGTGTTGCAATTTCATTTCCGAGAATATCAAAAACTTTTAAAGTCACAAATCCGAAATCCGAAATCGTAAATCCGATATTTGTTACCGGATTAAACGGGTTGGGATAATTTTGCATCAGTGCGAACTCGTCAGGGAATAAACCTGAAGAATTTTCAACAGCCGGAAACATATCAATTGTAAAAGTTGTGTCACTTATGTCAAAGATTGTGCTATCACTTGCGTCACTAATTTTCATCAGGCAGTACCAAGATGTGAAAGGAGTTTGCACGAACCAATCAAAGGTTCCTGTATTCGGAACAGATTCGGTTATAGTCATCCAATCAATTCCATCAGAAAGACTTAATTCTATTTTTACGCTGTCAATTCCTGTAGCTGTCCACTCAACCTGAACAGTATCCCACATCATCCAGTGTTCACCGCCGTTTGGAGTGATGACAGTAATTTCGGGTGGTGGATTGTATTTAAATTTTAATAGCCAGATATCCGAATTCCCAGCACCAAATGACTTCGTATAGCCAGTGACTATATAACCTTCATCATTAGTCTGACTTATAGAATATGCTTGATCATCCTGAGGACCACTAATTATTTTTTCCCAGGTAAGAATGCCATTTTCATCACATTCTAAGATTGAAATATTCGGCCCATATATCGTAAAAATAAAACCATTATCATTAGTCGGTTCGATTGAGGTTAATACGGCTGGATATTGTGAACCTAATATGATATTATTCCAGATAACATTACCGTTTTGATCCGTTTTAATTATCCAAGGTTCTTCAGCCGTACCACCATATAAATTTCTTTTCGTTCCACCTAGTATCAAGTTGCCGTCAGAAAGTTTTTTAACAATTACACCCCAAACACCTACAAAGTTTAACGCACCATAATAATAAATAGAATAGGAATTACCAGTTGATGAGACTATACTTAGAAAATAATCATAAACGTAGGAACCAAAAACAAGGTAAGAATGCCTTCCAGAAACAGCATACCTACCATCATCAGTTTGCTGAACTGAGCGTCCATGGTGACCAACACCATAACTATCAGATCCAATTGTTCTTCCCCAAATAAAATTTCCATATTTGTTGGTTTTAATAAGCCATGCTTTTCGATTTTGTCCAACTGTATCACCAACGATTACATAATTACTATCTGAAAGCTGTTGCCCTTCATTAGCTACTTCATTATTGATTCCTCCATAAGTTTTAAACCATTCAGTATTTCCTAATGAATCTGTCTTCCATAAAAGAAAATCATCACCACCATTACCATATGAATTTGTTGTCCCAAATATTGCGTAACCGTTATCATTGGTTTGGATAACATTTGCAGCTCTGTCATTTCCTGTTCCACCAAAAGTTTTTGTCCAGAGTGTGTCACCGTTTTCATCGGTTTTAATTAACCAAATATCCTGCCCGCCAGCACCAAAGGAGCTTGTTGTACCGGCAACAATAAACCCACCATCGTTAGTTTGCTTAACTGAATTTCCCACATCAGCTAAAGGTCCGCCGAATGTTTTAGTCCAGATAGTATCGGGAATTTGAGAATAAATTCTTGAAGTGAGTGTGAGCAGAACAATGCAGGCAAAATATTTTATGGCTTTCATAACTATCAATCCCTGTTTTGTTAATCGAAACGTAAGAAATTATTTGTTAAGATTCAATTTAGATAAACGACATCCGCTATTTTTTAATATCTTTGACCATAATTTTTAGGGAATTTGTCATCTGAGCGAGTTCAATTACATAGATCATTACAAAAAAGACGCTGTCGAGTTTGACTACTTTGAAGAGCGGAAAGGTGCAACTGCACACGATGAAAGACGTGTCAGAGAGTACGTTATCTCAAAAATTTCTAAAAATGTAAATTCAATTCTTGATGTTGGCTGCGGTAATGGATGGGTTGCAAAAGAATTTCTGCCTAAAGGAAAACAAGTCTGTTCTCTCGATATTTCAGTAACAAATCCTGCGATAGCGGTAAAACTTTATTCCATGGAAAAACATTTCGGGATCGCAGCCGATTCTTTTCATCTCCCATTTAACGATCACTCATTCGATTGTATCATCGCCTCTGAAATAATTGAGCACGTAATTGAACCAAAAGATTTTATCAAAGAGTTATTTCGTGTTGTAAAATCAGGCGGCAGTTTGATCATAACAACACCATACAAAGAAAAAATATTGTATTACCTGTGCATTCACTGCAATCAGAAAACACCAGCTAATGCTCATCTTCATTCTTTCGATGAAATGATACTTGGTGATCTTTATTCAGGCAAAGACCTCGAGAGCTTTAAGTTTGAAACCTTCGGAAATAAATTGCTTCTTTATTTAAGAACTTATGTGATACTTCAATTCTTTCCATTCTTGATGTGGAAGCTTAAGGATAAGTTTTTTAACCTTATAATAAATAAGCCTGTTCATATTATCTGCGTTTACAATAAGAAGTAATGAAGTCATCCTGAACTCGTTTCAGGATCTTAAATTAAGATTCTGAAATAAATTCAGAATGACAGTTCTTTAAGAAGGTTTGTCACTTCTTTTTCCCAGTTCAATTCCTGTGAAGCGATGTGGCAGTTTTGCTTTTTACTTTCGCGCAAACTTTCATTTTCTGTCAGCTTTTTTATTGCAGAGATCAATTCATCCTTATTGTCAAACTCAACTGCATAGCCGACATCATATTTATCAACAATATCTTTCATCTGTGGAAGATTGCTAACGATCACAGGAACATCAGCCATAATGTATTCGAATAGTTTGTTTGGTAGGGCGTAGTAATAACTAATGCTCACATTTTCAATTAGTGATACTCCAACATCAACTGCGGAAGTAATTTTTGGTAAATCCTCCTGTGTTATTTTCCCGAGGAAAAATACTCTGTCAGAAACTTTCATTTCTTCAGCAAGTTTTCGATAGTGATCCTCATATTCTCCTCCACCAGCGATAACAAAAACGCAGTCGGGCAGTTCATTCAACACAGAAAAAATTTTTTCTATTCCTCTTCCTTTGAGAAGAACCCCCTGATAGAGAATTATTTTTTTTTGAGCCTTAGGCTCATCAGCCTTTAGCTGAGATTTCTCTATTTGAAGATGAAAATGAAGGTCGAGTTTTAGTTCGGGCTTATAATATCGTGGAAGATTTCGTAAAAGAATTAAGTTATTTATGCCATATTCTTTTTTTAGAAACTCGCCATCCATCGGACCTGTTACCATCACATAATCGGTCCTCTTTATAAATATCTTTTCAATCCATTTCCAGAAAGCTTGCTTTATTTTTTTGTCTTTTAAACCGGCAAGATATCCGAATAATTCTCTTGAATCGTAATAAATTTTTGCTCTTTTAAGCTTACCAAATATTACAGCGAACGGAAGTGTGTAAATATCTTCGGCAAAAATTATTGATGCTTTGGTTGTAATTAATTTTACTTTTATATGCCAGATAAATTTCAGGTAAAAAGGAATCGAAAAAAATCCTTTATTCAATTTGATAATTGAAATATTGCCGCGAGTCTCTGCAAATCCATCTGTGAGCCAATCAAATCCTAAAAACTCAACATCATAATTATTTGCTGAAAGTGTGTCGTAAAGATTTTTACAGCGGGTATCGTAATTGATGTTACCGAGAAATGTAATAAGGACTTTTTTATTCGAGCTCATTGATTCAGGTCAGAATGATTTATAATTTTTTGCGGAGAGTATTGCGCATAACAGTCTTTGCGTCAAACTTTTCTTTGAAGTCAATAAGATTCATACTTGGTGTCATCGGATTTTCAGCTTTTGTATCCTGAGATACACCAATATCAACATACTTGTACCCCTTCTCTGTTGACCATTTAACAACTTCATACATCACGCGATGAATTGGTTTGAGATGCTCGTATTCATAAAGAAGCATATTGTAGAAGCAAAGAGTAACAACGCTGTTTGCAATAAACAAAGACGAACCAGCGATAGGTTTATCCTTGAAGTAAACCATAAAGAGAACGAGATTTTCGGGAAGCAGTTGAGTCAGCTTAATCAGATCTTCGAGTGAATGAGTTGGTTTAACATCGTGCCGAGCTTTGTTCTCGACAAGTATTGGGTAGAATTCATCGTAACGATCATTTATTTCAACTCGGACATCTGGATCCTTTAAAGTCTTCCGGACATTTCTTCTCACCGTCTGCTGGAATCTTGAGATTATATCCTCATTCGGATCAAGTTTTATTGCGCTGGAAATATAGTGAAGATCGTATTTGAATCCCTGCCAGAGCATTGCAAAGTCAAGATTTTCATTCTGATGTCGTTCATAAACACGCGGAGCAGAAGTCAGCAGAAATTCTTTTATTCCTGTTTTCTTTCCGTACTCCAGCAACGTAGAAACGATGTCCATTGCATCAGCAAACTTCACATCTTTTGTAACAATTGAGCCGTAGCTAGCACCGATTGGCGATTCATACAATTCTCCAATCCTTGAGCCGGGAAGCACGGCAATAATATTTCCTCTTTCCAAAAAAATTAAATGGTTAAAAGTGAATTTGCCAGGTTTATGGTAGTCAAAAAATTTTTGCATATGGAACATCGTACCGTTATTGGATTCCAGTACGAACTGATCCCATTTATCTTTCCACTTGTCGGAGTATTCTATTATTTCCATTTGGTTATATTTATCTGAAACAACGGGATAAATTTACAAAATTGTTATCAGGAATATTGAGAAAAATTTCAACGCTGCTTCTCATAAAAAATAAAATTTCTGAATGAAGTGACTTGCTTAAATTGACTTGAATTAAGAATTGAAAAATCCGGAAAATTGTAATCCTGCATTTCAAGTTCTGCAATATGTTCCTTGTTGAATAGGACCCAATTGCCTTCTTCAATATTATCTAAGCTAAAATCCTTACCGGGAATTCTTTCCGAATAATCAGACTCGTATTCTCTGATTAAGTCAACACTATACTTGGTGAAGTGATCAGTGTAAATAATTTTTGCGGGGTTATCCCTCAGGAATTGTTTAAGTGCAGACAGATTATCACTGTCAAAAAAAGTCTGATAGTTATAGCACATTATCAAACTTCCAATTGAATAAATTATTAGTAATAATGATCTTACTGAATTTGAAAACCGATTGATAAAAATTGATGATAAAATTAACATCGGCATTAGCAGAGGAAAGATATACCAGCTTCTTGCAAGATCAAGTGGTTTATATTCAGTGAATGAAGTTGTAAATGCAATCATTAAAATTGCTAAACACCAAAACCAAAACAGAAGTAGTGCGTGTTCTTTCTTTTTGAAACTCAGGTATGATTGAACTATTGAAACAAGTGGAAGAAAAAGATAAAATCTTCTTAGAAAAATCGATTTGGCATTTACCAGAAAAATCTGGTCAAACAGATTCCGAAAATAATTTTTTGAGTCTGAGAATTTGTGTGCTGAATACGGAAAAAAATCATAGTAACTATACTTGTAATTGATATTCGTTATTGTAACTCTGTATAAAAAGTCATTATGCAGCAGGAGATAAATAAAACCTTCAAACAAATAATTACCAACAATAAAAAGTATTCCAACTAACAATTGGTAGTTAACTCTCTTATTCTTATATAGATAATATCCAAGCAGGATAATAAACATTATGATTATGTAGTAAATATTTTCCTTGAACTGCATCGAAAGAAAAAGAGAAAACCCTCCGATAAAAGCTGAGGTCTTATTCTTGCTGTAATATGATTTCAACAGAAAATATATTCCAAGATTGATGAAGAAGACATTTATGAGATCAGGAAAACCGATAGTAGCAAATATGACATCAGTTGGAAATAGCGCTGCCAGAAAAGCAGCGGTTAAAGAAATGTTTCCATTATCGGTCAATAGTAAAGTAATCTTATAAACCAAAAGAATACTAAGAATTGAAAACAGAAACGGAAAGATGATTACAGCGAATTCATTTGTTCCGAAGATCATCATAGAAATAGATGTCAGTCCTAAAAAAGCAATTCGTAGTGGAAATACAGGATAACCAAGATAATCATTCGCAAAATTGCCGCTTTGTAAAGTATAACTCAGGTACGAATAATATGCATCATCCGAGAAGATGTGACCAACAAAGAAATATATTCTAATAATAACAGCGAGAAGAATTATAAAGGCTAATATCAGATAGCTCTTACTGAATGTATTGGAACTATTCATTTGTATTCTGCCTGACACTGAATTTTTGTTTAAAGTAGTTAGCAGCTATCGGTATCATCAAAATTATAACAGGGTATTTATATCGTGGCGCTCCTACTGTTACCATTATCATCAAGATTGCCAGAGCGCAAAAAATTAAAATCAGGTTGATTACTTCATTATATTCTTTTCTTTTGAAGTAATTGTAAATTCCAGCAATTACAACGATGATCAAAAAGAAGTAATACATATGTGAGATTACTAATACCAGCAAATAAATAAATTTTTCAAATACTGTTGAATCAGGTAATGCCTTATTAAAGTCACCCTCAGTAAATATAATTCTGATAACTCTTGCAAAATTTGTATCATCAAAACCAGGCAGAGCAGACAGAGAAATATCATCCCAGCCGAATGTGTGAAAGATTTTCATTGGTGCAAGAAGCAGCCACTTCTCTGGGTTTTGCCCGATCCAATTGATCGCTTGCTCTTTATAGAACTCGCCTCTTTGAATGTATGTTATAGAGATTGAGTCATCAATATATCCAGCCTTCCCGGTTTCGAGTACTCTGGAATTGAAGCCCCCGGTAGCATCCTCATTTGCGCCAAGTAAGAGATTGATTGGACCTGTGGTTGAAGTGAATTCAAACCGTCCGAATTGTGAATAAGTCAATAAACCAAATGCTATAATAAAAAATAGTGTACCTGCATAAATGAATTTTCTGTTTAATAAGAAACTTTTGTTCTTTATAAATGCAACAAAATGAATTAAGATAAAAGCAATCAGCAAAGCCCACCCAACTGGTCTAACCGTAATTGAAGCACCTAAAAATATTCCTGAAATAAACAGCGCTAAGTTTGTTCTTTGTAAATACAAATAAATTGAAGTTAAAACTAACGATAGAAAGAAGAGATCAGTATAATTTTGAAGAACTAAACCAAGAGTATTTACATAGAAAACATAGTACAAAATTGTTAGTTGGGCTGCATCTATTGAAAATATTCTTAATGTAATTTTGTATAGATTTAAAATTGTAAGTAATACTAGAGCAAGATTAAATAAACTAATTAGTGTAGTTGAATTGTAAATCATTAGAATAATTATCAACACATTAACATAAAGAGGAGCTACAATATAGTCTTCATAAATGTGGGCACTTGCTGGATAGAACTCATTACTTTCAATACAGTCCTGAGCGAGATTGTAATAATATAATGAATCACTTTTATAGCTTATGTCAGTTGTAAAAATCAGTATCAACTGAATTACAGCATAAATTAGAACGATATATTTTATCTTTGAAGTGAAAAATTGAATTGTCATTTTCATAGCGCTGCTCAAATATAATTAAATTGAATATCATACACTGATGAGTAAAAGGATTCTTATATCACCAAACAGCTTTAAGGAATGTGCAGATTCAGTTACAATAGCTGAATTGATACGGGATAATCTAGGTGAATTGGCAGATGCTGAGCTAATAGTCAAACCTATCTCAGACGGAGGCGATGGATTTCTGAATGTGTGCAAATACTATTTTGGCGGTGAGATACGAAACTACCCCATATTAAAAGCTTATGAAGATGTAACTTTCGAGTGCCCGGTACTTTATTGTGAAAAGCGGAAAGAGGTTTATGTTGAATCTGCTGAGGTATTAGGATTAAAAGTGGTTCCGTTGTTGTATAGAAATCCTTTGAAGCTTACTTCAAAGGGATTAGGACAATTGTTAAAACAAATTGATATGGATGTGCAGGATTCAAAGATTAATGTTGAAAAGGTATATCTCGGTGTAGGCGGAACCGCAACCATTGATATGGGTCTGGGAATGATGTCTGAATTAGGGCTAAAGTTGTTTGGTTCAAATGGTGGAACTTTGACTGTGCTCCCGGAAAATTACAAGCTGGTTCAGAACTTCGAATTTAAACCAGTTCAATTTTCCTTTGAGCTAATAACTGTTCTTGATGTTACAAATCCATTACTCGGTCCTCAGGGAGGAGTGAGAGTTTTTGGTCCACAGAAACAAGCAGCTAAAAAGAAAATTCTGCAACTTGAACAAAGTTTCTATCATTTACTTAAATTATTTGAAAATAATGGTTTACAGTTTTCATTGAACACTATATCGGGGGCTGGAGGTGGAATACCTTCAGCAATACAGATTTTCTTAAATACTGAAATGTTAAGTTCCTCATTGTTTATTGAATATCATCTTGGGCTGCATAAATATTCTGATCTGGACTTAGTTGACTACTTAATTACCGGAGAGGGATCATACGATAGTCAGTCGGGATTGGGTAAGGGGATCGGAGTGTTAATGCATATGTTCAGGTCTGGAGCAAGGCAGATATTCTTAGTCTGCGGCAAAATTAGTTCTGATTCCGTTGGAAATCTTCCTAAATACGTTTATCCGATAGAGATAGTTAGGTATTTCGATTATGAGCATGAATCTCTAATGAAATACAAAGAAGGAATTCAAAAAGCATGTTCCGAAATTATTAAACGGATACAGATTTAGCATTTTATCACCTCGCAAAAAATTGCTAAATTTCAACTAAATTCAATCTCACTTTTAATTTTATAATTATTTAGTATGAAGCAATATCTTGATCTTGTTCAAACAGTTATGGATAATGGTGTAAGAAAGAAAACCCGGACAGGTGTTGATGCAATTTCTTACTTTGGTGCTTTCTACAAAGTGGATTTGAGTGAAGGGTTTCCGCTTCTTACAACGAAAAAGATGCACTGGAAATCTCTTCTCCACGAAGTTCTATGGTATTTGTCAGGTGAGAATCACATTCAGAATCTAAGACAGCATACAAAAATCTGGGATGCCTGGGCGGATGAAAACGGTGTTCTTGAAACAGCTTATGGTTATTACTGGCGGCATTTTCCCAGCGCTCAGAAAAATAAAAATGGTGAATGGCTTGTTCGTGAAGTCGACCAGATTCAATATGTGATTGATGAGATAAAACGAAATCCAAGCAGCAGAAGACTTGTTATCTCAGCCTGGGAACCTGGTAATGCAACTACAAGCAAACTTCCTCCTTGCCATTATACTTTTGTCTTTAATGTGAACGATGGAAAATTAAATTGCCATCTAACTCAAAGGTCAGGTGATATTGCACTCGGTATTCCTTTTAACCTGGCAGCATATTCCTTGCTGACTCAGGTAATTGCGCAGCAGGTTGGATTGCAGCTCGGTCAGTTTGCTCATACTATAGTTGATGCTCATATATACGTGGGCGAAAAGGGAACTGAAACAGAAAAGTATGATCATCTTGAAGGATTGAAGGAGCAGCTCAAACGTGAACCTTTTCCTTTACCACAACTGAAGATTGCAAACAAACCATTTGATGAATTGAAGTTTGAAGATTTTGAATTATTGAATTATAATTATCACGAAAAAATTTCATTTGAGGTTGCCGTTTGAAGATAATCATTATAGCGGCAATTGCGCAGAACGGAGTCATCGGAAAAGCAAATGGCGAAATGCCGTGGCACGTAAAAGAAGAATTCCAGCATTTCAAACAGACAACCTTAAGCTTTCCTGTTATTCTGGGAAGAAAAACTTTCGAGACACTTGGTAAACCTCTTAAAGGTAGAGAGAATATTATTATCACAAGGAATACAAACTTTAAAGTTGATTTTGAAGAGACAACAATCTGCCATTCACTTGATGAAGCAATCAGCTATTGTAAATCAAATAGTTACGAAAAAGCGTTCATTATCGGAGGCGGAAACATTTATCGGCAGGCTATGCCGATAGCTGATGAAATGATTTTATCGTTTATGAAATTTGATGCTGAAGGTGAAGTGACATTCCCGGTAATTAAACCAGAAGAATGGAAGCAAATTTCTTCAGAAGATCGTGAGCAATTTGAAATCAGAACTTACGTTAGGAACCGTGGCAAAACGAATTAAAATATTACCAGAAAACATTGCCAGCAAAATAGCTGCAGGTGAAGTAGTTCAGAGACCTGAATCTGTCGTTAAGGAATTAATGGAAAATTCGATTGATGCTGATGCAAAGACTGTCGAAGTTATTATTAAGCGTGCTGGAAAAAATTTAATACAGGTTTGTGATGATGGAATTGGAATGATTGAGGAAGATCTTGTACTCTCAATCCAGAAACATGCAACAAGTAAAATAGAAGCCTTCGAGGATCTTGAAGCAATAAAAACTCTTGGTTTCAGAGGTGAGGCGTTAAGTTCAATTGCAGCAGTAAGTCAGATTGAAATCAGAAGCGAAACAAGAGATGAAGAAATCGGGACTGTGCTTAGAAACGACGAGGCAGGAAACATAAAAGTTGATAAAGGATCATTTCCAAAAGGCACTTGTGCAACAGTAAAAAATCTTTTCTTCAATGTTCCTGCGAGAAGAAAATTTCTGAAGACAGATACCACAGAATTCAAGCACATAGTTGATACTTTTAATCGTATTGCTTTAAGTAATCCATCAATATCATTTAAACTTTTTAATGGCATTGATTCGGTTTTTGACTATCCATCAGAATCACTGCGGGGCAGGGTTGGACACGTCTTTGGCGACAATATGATTAATGCACTCATTCCTGTTGAGGAAAAAACTGAGTTAATAAGTGTTACTGGATTTGTTGGCAAACCAAGTCTTCTGAAGAAATCAAAAGGCGGGCAATTTTTATTTCTTAACTCAAGATTTATAATAAACAAAAATATAAACCACGCTGTATTCACTGCTTATGAAAATATCCTTGAGAAAGGGGACTATCCTTTCTTTCTGCTTTTTATCGAAGTTGATCCTGAACGAATTGACGTGAACATACATCCATCAAAACTCGAAGCAAAATTTGATGATGAAAAAGATGTTTACAATTTCATTCTCTCAGTTGTTAGAAAAAGTTTAGGCTCTCACGATCTTGTTCCATCAATGGTATTCAGTGAAGATGACTTATCTGAGGAAAAACTTTTTGTGAATAAATTTCAACCTTCAGGCAAAGGAGATTTTTCTGACAGACCAGCACGGGAAAGATACAAGCCCGAGGTAAAAAGATTTTCTGATGAAGAAATAGATTTACTTTTTGGCAGCATAACCGATGATGTTGTTGTGAAATCAGGAGGAAAGTTCGAGCCAAAGTTATTCGGTGAAACTGAGAACAGGGAAATCCCTCATGAAAAAACTGAGCAAAGCACATCAGAAAAATCTGATGAATCACCATTCATTATTCAGCTTCATAACAAATATATTCTCTCTCAGATAAAATCAGGTTTGATGATTATTGACCAGCACGTTGCACACGAAAGAATACTTTATGAAAAAGCTTTGAACAGACTTGAGACTGATATCCCCTTTTCTCAGCAGCTTCTCTTTCCAAAAAAAGTAAAAACTGATCCGGCAAGACAGACTTTGTTAAAGGAACTGGAACCATATTTAAGCCGTCTTGGTTTTCAAATCAAATTTCTTGCTAAGGATACAATTAAAATTGAAGGCGTTCCTGATGATGTGAGGAAAGGCACTGAGGAACAGGTTTTGTTTGATTTGATTGAAGAGTATTCAACAAATGAAAGAGAAAAACAGCTCGAGCAAAAAGATAATCTTGCCAAATCATACTCGTGCAAAACTGCAATCAAAGCAGGCGATAAACTTGATGAGCGGGCAATGAGATTATTGATAGATCAGCTTTTTGCTACGTCAATGCCTTATGTTTGTCCGCACGGACGACCGATAGTTATTAAAATCTCATTAAATGAGTTTGACAGAAGATTCGGCAGAACTTAAATTTAAGTAATGATATAATTTCCATATCAAATAAAGGAAAAATAATTTATGCTTGATAAAAAATATCTTGAAAAGAGAGCAGAGTTTGACGAAAAAGTAAAGTCAATGAAAACCACTGGAATGAAGTTTACTTCTGTGAGTGGAGAAAAAATTGAACCTTTATACGGACCCGATGATGTTGAAAATATTAATTATCTGAATGATATCGGATTTCCAGGCGAGTATCCATACACAAGAGGAATTCATCCTAATGGTTACAGAGGAAAAATCTGGACGATGCGGCAGTTCGCTGGCTTCGGCACCCCTGAAGATACAAACGAAAGATATCACTACTTATTAAAGCGTGGTCAGACTGGTCTTTCTGTTGCATACGATTTACCCACATTGATGGGCTGGGATGCTGATTCACCATCGAGTGAAGGCGAAGTTGGCATTTGCGGTGTCGCAGTTTCTTCAATCAAGGATATGGATATTCTCTTTGATAAAATTCCTCTTGATAAAGTTTCTACTTCGATGACAATCAACTCTCCTGCTGCGATGATTTTTGCTATGTATCTTGCCGTAGCCAGAGAACGTAACATTGACTTTAAAGATTTACGAGGTACTCTCCAAAACGATATTCTGAAAGAATACATCGCACAAAAAGAATACATTTATCCGCCACGTCCTTCGATGAGAATAATAACAGATATGATTGAGTATTGCACTAATGAAGTGCCTCAATGGAATCCTGTATCAGTAAGCGGTTATCATATTAGAGAAGCTGGTTCAACTGCTGTTCAGGAACTGGCTTACACTCTCGCAGATGGTTTTGCATACATTGAAGCCTGCATTGAAAGAGGACTTGATGTAGATGCATTTGCACCAAGAATATCTTACTTCTTTAATTCACATCTTGATTTTTTTGAAGAGATTGCCAAGTATCGTGCTGCAAGAAGAATTTTTGCGCGAAGAATGAAAGAAAAATACGGTGCAAAAAATCCTCGCTCGTGGTGGATGCGATTCCACACACAAACTGCAGGATGCACACTAACTGCTCAGCAGCCTGAAAACAATATTGTGAGAACTGCTTTTCAGGCATTAGCAGGTGTCCTTGGTGGAACCCAATCTCTTCATACAAATTCTATGGATGAAACTCTTGCTCTTCCAAGTGAAAAAGCCGTACGAATTGCTCTTCGAACCCAGCAGATTATCGCTTATGAAACAGGTGTTATAAACACAGTTGATCCTCTCGGCGGAAGTTATTATGTCGAAGCACTCACAGATAAAATGGAAAGGGAAGCAAATAAAATATTTGACCAGATTGATGCGATCGGCGGAGTTATTCCTGCAATTGAAGCCGGTTATTTTCAGAAAGAAATAGCAGACGCAGCTTACCGTTATCAGAGGGAAGTTGAAAGTAAAGAAAAATTCATAGTTGGTGTTAATGAGTTTATTGAAGAAGATGAAAAGATAGAAATTCCTATTCTTACAATATCTCCGGAAGTTGAAATCGCTCAGAAGAAAAGACTGGCTGAACTGAAGCAAAGCCGCTCTCAGCAGGATGTTGACGAAAGCCTTGCAGAAATATTAGCTGCCTCTGAGAATGGAAATAATCTGATGCCCATATTTGTTAAAGCCGCACATAACAAAGTCACTCTCGGAGAAATGGTTGGTGAGCTAAGAAAAGTTTTTGGCACTTACGAGGAAGTTGTTGTATTCTGATGAAACTATTTAAGTTCCTCCGGCTCATTCGCGTTCATCAATGGATTAAAAACGTTTTTGTTTTTGTTCCGCTGCTTTTCTCACTACACCTGTTTAATAAAGAATTCTTTTTAACAACACTGCTTGCATTTTTTGTTTTCTGTTTAGCATCAAGCGCAATTTATGTTATTAACGATCTTGTTGATATTGAAGCTGACCGGGCACATCCCAGGAAGAAAAATCGTCCTTTACCGTCAGGAGCAATTTCAAAAACGACAGCTATTATTACCGCATCTTTGCTGCTTGTAGTTGTTTTCTGGTTGATGATGTATTTCAACACTGAATTTATAATGCTTCTCCTTGCTTTCATTGTGCTGAATGTTTTATATTCCTTCTGGTTGAAGAACATTGTATTGCTGGATATTTTTTCCATCGCAGCAGGATTTTCAATAAGAGTTCTTGCAGGTGCTTTTGCGATTCAGGTAATAATTTCAAGCTGGCTGCTCCTGACTACAATGTTCATCTCTTTATTTCTTGGTGTTATGAAAAGAAGATCAGAGTTAATGCTTGTATCAGAGAAAATTAATCAAAATCAGATTGCAGAGGAGAAGGGAACTAACAGCAGAAAAGTTTTATCGCAATATTCATTGAATTTTTCTGATCAGTTAGCCACCGTTGCAGCAACAGGCGTGATTGTATGTTACGCTCTTTACACCGTTGCCCCAAGAACGGTATCCATATTTCACACTGAGCGATTGATTTATACAACACCATTTGTTGTCTTCGGATTATTCCGATTTATGTATCTTGAATATATCAGCGGCAAAGGTGAGAACACAACGAGAACTCTTGCTACAGATATACCAATGATTCTTAATGTTCTGGCTTATGCAGTTGCAACAATAGTTATCATTTATAAATTGTACTAAGTATAATTCAATAATTAGATTTTTTATTTCTTACGAATTGATTTTATGGATCATCAAATTTTATATCTCGTAATTTTAGTGCTGCTCAGCGCATTCTTTGCAGGTACTGAACTTGCATTTGTTGTAGCCAGCAAACTCAAAATTGAAGTAAGGGCAAGGAAGAAAAATTTAGCAGCATTAAATGCAAAGTACTTTGTAAATAACCCGCAGAATTTTTTCTCAACAATACTAATCGGAAATAACATTGTGAATATTGCCTTCGCATCTCTGGGTGCGTTTTTCCTTGCAAGCCTATTTGGCTGGGGCGATTTAACAATTCTTATTGTTCTATCTGCTGTCTTACTTTTCTTTGGTGAAATTATTCCAAAGTATTTAGCAAGAGAACTCGCAGATCGTCTTGTGCTTATAACCTCAATTCCTCTTAGAGCAGCAGCTTTCATTCTTTATCCATTTGTTAAAATAACTTCCGCGATTTCGAATTGGATAGTTCAGACTTCGAACCTTAAATCAGATAATATATATCATCTTTTTGATAAGGAAGATATAAAGGGACTTGTTAAGGGAAGTCAAATTGCCGGTGTAGTTGATAAAAGAGACAGCGAGCTCATTAGCAAAGTTATCGAGCTTGGCGATCAGAGAGTTTATGAGGCTATGACTCCCCGAACGGATATCGTTGGCGTTGAAATAACCAGCGACATAAACGAAGTATTATCAGTTCTGATTGATTCAGGATTTTCAAAGATTCCTGTTTATGATGATAACTTAGATAATATAAAAGGTGTAATACTCGCCAAAGATTTGTTCAAGTCACCTGAAAATATTAAAGACATTCTTCGGCAAGTTAGTTTTATTCCGGAAACGAAAAAAAGTTTTGACGTGTTGAATGATTTCCTGGAAAAAAAGAATTCAATAGCAATAGTAGTTGATGAACACGGCGGAACAGCAGGAATAGTAACTCTTGAAGATATACTTGAAGAATTCATCGGGGAGATTGAAGATGAATTTGATACCCGTGAAGATATCTGCAGAAGAATTGCAAAGGATACTTACCTGATCAGCGGTAAAGTTGAAGTTGATCACATAAATGAAAAATACTCTGCCACAGGTGGACTCAATATTGAAGAAGGTGATTACGAAACTCTTTCCGGCTTTATAACTACTAAGATCGGAAGAATACCGGACCAGGGTGAGTTTGTAACGATCGGCAGCTTCAAAATTCAAATTGTTCGTGCTACACCAAAGAAAATTGAACTTGTTAAATTAACCCTCATTAATCCTGCTGGTTGAATACTCAGAAAAAGATAATTCTGTTTGACGGAGTATGCAACTTCTGCAGCTTCTGGGTGAACTTTGTTATTAAAAGAGATAAGAAAGACATATTCAGGTTTGCAGCCCTTCAATCAGAAAAAGCAATGGAACTAACCAGCAGTTTCAACATCGACATCTCAGAACCTGATACTTTTATATTGATTACTGATGATAAATTCTTCATAAAATCAACCGCTGCGCTGTTGGTGTGCAGGGAACTTAACAGTGTCGTCAGAATTTTGTATCCCTTCATTTTTCTTCCGAAATTTTTAAGAAATTTTATCTATGATCTGATTGCTAATAACCGATATAAACTTTTCGGAAAAAGGGAAAGCTGCAGAGTTCCAACAGAAGCTGATAGATTAAAGTTTTTAGAATGATTTTTACTTCCGGAATCGAAAATCCGAAATCTGAAATGATTTTTAGTGAATTGCTTTTTCCGAATGCATTTCTCTGAACAAATTGTCTTTTTACCAAAACATAACATCGGTACAAGTTTTTAACTTTATATTTTAAGACTGAGAAACTCCAATTAGAATCTGAAGTCTGAGAAATATTTTTTATATTTGCATCAAATAGCAACGATTAATTATAAAATGAAAAGCGAAATATTAAATAAAATTAAAGAAGTATTGACTGCCCATGATAATATAGCATTCGCTTATGTCTTCGGCTCTTTTATTACAGCTCAGAAAAAGATAAGCCAATCCGATAAAATAGTTTTTAATGATATTGATGTAGCTGTTTATTTCACGAATCCACGGATTGCAGGCGAAAATAAATTTGTTTTAGCTGATTCAGAAAAATATAAACTCAATAACTCTCTGCTTTTAGAATTAAGAATTGAAAACGAGCTTGAAGAAATTCTGCATACTCCTGTTGATGTAAGAATTATTAATTCATCTCCTTTAGCTTTTCAATACAATGTTATAAAGAGCGGTATTGTTATAATTGACAGGGATAAAAATATGAGAGCAGATTTTGAAGGATTAACATTCAAAAAGTATTTTGATTATGTTTACATCCGAAACGAATATCTGAAGAATATTGTAAATGCCCCAATTTAATATTGATAAAATAAACAGTCTTATCTCTGAATTGCGCAGAGTTCAGAAAAGACTGGAGTTAATTGGTTCAAAAGGAAAAGAAGAATTTCTTAATGATCCTGATAAAATTGATAGTGCTAAATACAATTTTATAGTGGGAATTGAATCTGCAATTGATATTTGTAATCACATCATTTCACAAAATGGTTACAGGGCACCCAAAGACTATGGTGATTCCTTCCAGGTTCTGTTTGAACAAGGAGCATTTGATAAAGAGTTCCTGGAAAATTTGAGGGTGATGGCAAAATTTCGAAATAGGTTAGTACACATTTACTGGGATATAGATGATGAACAGATATATAACTTCATTTATAATGATGTTAAAGATTTTAAAACATTTTTAGATCAAATAGCCGGCTTTCTTAATTTAGTTTGAAAAAGAAGTACATACTGATAACTCTTTCATTATTCCATTTGTTTAAATTCAAACATCCTTTTCCACTTCAACCAATTCCCTTAAATTTGTGCGTTTAATTTTCTAATAATCACCAGCCATTTCGTATTGCTTAAATTTTCACTTATATCAAAAGATAAACACAGCAAAGCCAGAGCAGGTATTTTTGAAACTGACCACGGAATTGTTGAAACACCTGCCTTTATGCCTGTCGGAACACAGGGAACAGTAAAAGCTGTCAACCAGAATTTTCTAGAACACGATATCAATGCACAGATAGTTCTTTCAAATACTTATCATCTTTATTTGCGTCCCGGAACAGAGATACTTGAGAAAGCCGGCGGTCTTCACAAATTTATGAACTGGCAGAAACCAATTCTAACCGACAGCGGCGGCTACCAGGTTTACAGCCTTTCGAGTCTGAGAAAATTAAAAGAAGATGGAGTTGAATTCAGATCACACCTTGATGGTTCATCTCATTTTTTTTCTCCGGAAAAAGTTATTCAGATTCAGCGGAGCATTGGCTCTGATATTATGATGATGCTTGATGAATGTACTCCGTATCCCTGTGAGTATGAGTATGCAGATAAATCTGCCGAGCTAACCAGCAGTTGGGCGGCATTGAACAAAGAAGCTTTCGAAAATTCAAAACCCTTGTATGGTTATAAACAATTTCTTTTTGGAATTATACAGGGAAGCACTTACAAAGATTTGCGCAAAAGATCAGCGAATGATTTAATGAAGCTCGATTTTGATGGTTATGCAATCGGAGGATTGGCTGTTGGTGAGCCTGCAGAAGTAATGTATGACATAACTAACTTCACTACCAATCTGATGCCTGAAAACAAACCAAGATATTTAATGGGTGTTGGTCGTCCGGAAAATATTCTTGAATCAATTGAACGCGGCGTTGATATGTTTGACTGTGTAATGCCAACACGTAATGCACGGCACGCAGTTTTATTCACAAGCGAAGGTGTTTTAACTTTAACTAACGCAAAATTTAAAGACGATTTTGAAAAGGTTGATCCGGCTTGCGATTGCTATACTTGTAAAAATTATTCAAGAGCATACTTAAGGCATCTGTTTAATGCCGGAGAATTATTAGCTTTGGAGTTAGCAAGTATTCATAATCTGCACTTTTATATTTCACTAATAAAAGAAGCAAGAAACCGGATACTTGACGGTTCATTTTCTGACTGGAAAAATAAAACAATAGAAAAAATATCAATCAAAAATAATCCCCGTGAGAACGGGATGGAGGAATAGTGTATCAATTATTAATTGCAATGGCTCCGCAGGGCGGAGAAGGCGGCGGCGGTCTGATGAGCACTTTGATTATGTTCGGTGCCATATTCTTAATTTTTTATTTTATGATAATCAGACCGCAGCAGAAGAGAGCAAAGGAAAAGGAAAAGTTGCTTTCTAATCTTGAAAAAGGTGACAAAGTTGTAACAAACGGTGGTATTCACGGTGTGATTGCAGGGCTCGAAGATAAAACAGCTCTTCTGATGGTTAGTGAAAATACCAAGATAAAGATTGATCGTACTGCAATTACAACTGTTCTTGCGAAGAAAAGTGAATAAATAATGAATTACCGCACTCTTATAAGAGTGTGGCAAAACCTTAAATCGCCTGCTAACTCTCGAGGTTATGAATACCAATCGGGGCAGCTAACCTCGAAGGTTTTGATTCATACCATGAGTTCAGTTTTTTTCTTTAATTCCAATCAGTCTATTTTTATAGTAGTTTATTTGAGATTAGTTTAAAACATTAACCTGGCAGAAAAATGAAAAGATTAAAACTTATTTTGGTTATCGCTTTTGCAGTATCATTTGTAATCAACGCACAAAAGAAAGTGCATATAGCTTACATTGAAGGTGATATCGATCTTGGACTTTCACCTTACATCAGCCGCGTAGTTTCGGATGCTGAGAAGGATAATGCCGATGCAATCATTTTTAAGATCAACACTTTTGGCGGAAGAGTGGATGCCGCAACTCAGATTAAAGATGCTATTATCGGAACTGACCTTCTTACAATTGCTTTTATTAATAACAGGGCTATTTCTGCGGGTGCTCTGATCGCTCTTTCCTGCAAAAAGATTGTGATGGTCCCCGGAAGTTCAATAGGTGCGGCAACAGTTGTTGATCAGACAGGGGAGAAAGTAGGCGAAAAGTACCAATCTTATATGCGTTCGGAGATGAGATCAACAGCAGAAAAAACAGGAAGACGCGTTGACATTGCAGAAGGTATGGTTGATGAAAGAATTGTAATCCCAGGATTAGTTGATTCAACTCAGCTTATTACGTTAACTGCTGAGGAAGCTTTAAAGTATGCTTTTGCTGATACTCTATTTGAGCATATTGATGATGTGTTCGCATATTTTGATCTTGAAGGTGCTGAAAAAGTTTACCTTAAATCCAACTGGGCTGAAGATGTTGTACGATTTCTAAACAATCCGATAATGTCTTCAATATTAATTATGATTGGAATCTTCGGATTGATTGCAGAAGTTAAATCGCCCGGATGGGGAGTTCCCGGCACTGCCGGCTTAATTGCATTATCACTTTTCTTTGGTTCATCGTACATACTTCAGCTTGCATCAATAATTGAGATATTAATGTTCGTTGTTGGACTCGGTTTAATACTTGTTGAAGTTTTTGTTATTCCCGGATTTGGAGTTGCTGGTATCGGCGGAATAATAATGATTTTAGCTTCACTGTTTCTTTCGCTTATAAGCCAGGATCCATTCCTTGATTGGGATGATGTTTCGAATGCTATAATACAATTATCAATTTCATTACTGGCAGCACTCATACTTCTTATTCTGCTGGCAAGGTTTCTTCCCAAATCAAACATCTTCAAAAAATTCATTTTATCTGAAGAAGAAAAAGCGACTGAGGGTTATACCTCGCGAACGAGTTTTTCTGAATTGCTTGGTGCTGAAGGCAAGTCATTAACTACATTACGTCCGGCAGGAACAGCAGAGATAAACGGAAAAAGAGTCGATGTCGTTACCGACTCAGAATACATCGAACATGGAAAACCAATTATTGTTACTGCAGTTGAAGGAATGAGAGTGGTTGTTAGGGAAAAGAAGAGTTAGAAGAAATCTAATCTTATGTAGCTCGAGATTCATCTCGAAATAATTTACCTAAGCCAATTTATACAAATCTACTCGAACTAAAGTTCGAGTTACAAATAGACAGATAGATTAAACTTACTCGTAACTCATCTCCTCCAAAAAGAACGTTACTTCCACGTGCCTGAGCCTCACACTTTGGGTAGAAAAGTTTTTAACTTCGCCTGGCTCTAACTTATCTATTCGTGCTTCAACTGGTTCAGCATTCAGCTTATACTTTAATAATATATTTGTTACGGTTTTATCGCTTACATTTTTTACAGTTCCCTGTACAGAAGCGAATTTAGCAGGTGCAAGTGCAGGTGCATCAATATCCATTGAATACTCAGTCGAAATGGATTTATCTGCTTTTATCTCAAGAACAGTTTTCTCTTCGATTAAATATTTATAAGCAAAATAGCCGCCTGCGACAAGCAAAATAAATATTATAAGTTTCTTCACTTTTAAACTCCTGATTTTATTTTTGGTTCATATAGCAAATACTTAACCAAATGTTTTAACTGGAAAATTTTTGAAATTTTTAAATATTAAGAAGAAATTTGGAGGAACATCGGTTAAAATACTCCTCCCGGATAATTATTGTGTTAGAAAAATGCTAATGTATTATCACATTATTTGCATTAAAGCAATTCAATCACATTCACATTAGAAGTAGTTTCATTCGCACTCGCTTTTTTCATTCCTTGCGGTGTAGGCATTTCCATACTGTAAGCGTTTTGCATACTTGTCTGAGTTCTGCTCTTTTGTATCAAACCTCTGTTGAGATTAAAGTAAATCTGTCCGCTGGCAGTTGAAACCGGTTTTTCAAATTTGTAGATCATCCCTCTGTCATTATGAGTCTGATCGCCTGTAACAGTGGTCTTTATGGAACCGGTAATTACAGCGAGCTTATCTTTTCCAAGCATTTCGACATTATCAACTGTGTATGTATTTTCATAATCAATTTTGAAAACCATAACAGGCATTGATTCACGTTTGTATGACCACGAAGAATCTACATCCATTTTTCTGTCAGGAAATTCTCTGAACATTTGAGCAAGTAATGGTTTGATAGTACGGGTTGTCAAATCCTGCTGTGCGGTAATCTTTTCCTGGGCACTTAATGAATCAGTTAAACCCCTGAGAGCAAGAAACCTGTTCATTATTTTATCAATTTTGTAAATGTCAATTATCTCGCCGTGTTTCCCAATCCTCAGATTGAAAGGATTTTTCAAAAAAGATTCATACTCAGGAAAATTTTTTCTTTCGGTGGAATCCATCTCAGCATCAGATTTATACACTATATCAATTCCATTAGCATTTGCTTTAAGGTTTACCGAACTGAAAGTACATTGAAGTTCAGCAACACTATCATCATCAAGTGATAGTGTTTTGAAGTCAAGAATGAAAATTATAGTCTGTTCGAGATTATCGGTTAAAGTCGAATCTGTTATAACACTCTGCTGGTTCTGGCTTATCGTAGTCAACCGGTATCTGAAAGTTTCTCCGGGAATAAATTTGTACCTGAAGAAAAAGGACTGTTCTTCACTTTCATCAACAGTTGTAGTAGGCAATGCTGTGCTGTCAAACGTTGAGGCAGCTTCTTCCAACATTTTTTCGTCCTCTTTAGATTTTTCCTTCTGGCAGGAAAAAAGAAAGAGTGAAATTAAAACGAGAATTAATAGATTTTTCATTGAATTCCTTAAAAACTAAATTTTATTTTCTGATAGATGTGATTTCTAAAGTTCAAACCGAATAATTATTCAGCATTTCATCCTTCGAAAAGAAGTGTGCAATTTCTTTCTCTGCATTTTCATCTGAATCAGAACCGTGCACAGCATTTAACTGTATATCAACTGCAAACAATTTTCTAA
>Ga0209498_1000280_pt1 | contig 31072 bp, 30 predicted proteins | sample WalLakDeSediment_FD_184131 | JGI IMG/M metagenome (GOLD analysis project Ga0209498, IMG submission 184131) | Lake sediment microbial communities from Walker lake, Nevada to study Microbial Dark Matter (Phase II) - Walker Lake 11/02/13 Deep... | ecosystem: Environmental > Aquatic > Freshwater >...
ATGGACGTGATACCCGCGGTTTAATCAGACAGCACCAGTTTAACAAGGTCGAGCTGGTTAAATTCGTCAAGCCTGAAGAATCCTTTGATGAGCTGGAAAAACTCACCCGGGATGCCGAAAAAGTTTTACAGTTGCTTAAATTGCCCTACAGGGTGATGCTTATGTGTACAGGTGACCTCGGTTTCGCTCCGGCCAAGAAGTATGATCTTGAGGTCTGGCTGCCGGCTTACGATACTTACAGGGAGATTTCTTCCTGCAGCAACTTTACCGATTTTCAGGCCCGCCGCGCCGGGATACGCTATCGTCCGGCTGCCGGTAAAAAAACTCAGTTTGTTCACACTCTGAACGGTTCGGGTCTTGCTGTTGGGCGAACAGTCGCTGCCATTCTTGAAAACTTTCAGCAGGAAGACGGTAGTGTAATTATCCCGGAAGTGCTTCGTCCCTATTTCAACGGGCAGGAAAGGATAACTGCCCCATAAGCTGAATTAAAGAAATGGAGAATTAATATAAACGAGCTCTGCCTGTTTAGATTATGCTTAAAAAGAACGGGGGCCCTCTTTCGTAAAAGAGGCCCCCTTTTTCAGCTGCCTTACCCTGCTCTTTTAGTTATTATTTACCGGTCAATATTATTTAGCGTTTACGGTTCCAATACCGAGCCCATGAAGAGAATTGTTCCGGTTATGTCATCGGTTATGGTAAAGAAGAAAGGCCGATCGACAATCATCGAGAAGGTTTCCGGCATTGCCGTTACCCCAACTTCAACCGAGGTTACAGCGGCAGCTTCAGTGCCCTCTTCATTTACTTCGACGAAGGTCTTATGCTTTACTTCGCTGATCACCAGGCGGGGTGGAATCGGGCGCATCCCGCTGAAGTCGGCGGCGTTGTCATCGAAGGCGATGCCCATGCCGAGAGATTTCAGGGTATCATTTAGTGAAGTTTCATACTCGAATTTAAAGCGCGGCAGGCCAATCTCTCCTTCCATGCTACTGAAAGAAGCGATCCACTCGTTCCAGTTGGCGCTGTTCAGTTCTGCATATAACTGCTCGAGGCCGGCGCTCTCAGCAGGCAGAAATATATACATACTGACACGTTCATTTTTTCCATAAGGCAGGATGACTGCCTGGAAGAGCTCATTTTCAAGGTAGCGGAAATCGTTTCTCTGAAACATTACCGGAATTTCTTTCTTTGTGCCATCAGGCCGGTTAAAAGGCAGTTCTCGGGTCAGATCAGGATCAAACGGTTCTGTCCATTCACCCTTGAAGTAGATGGCGTTGATCAGGAAGAGGATCGTGTCAGGGTTAATTGGAGGCTCAACAATTCCATCAATCCTATCCCTGGTTTTTTCTTTAACCCAGCCATTGATAATATCAGCGGCCCCGGCATCGTTGAAGTCTATCTCGGTTACCTCGGCATCGAAATAGTCACGGTTACGGGTAAGGAAGTCTTCATGAAAGTCAACCCCTTCACGGGCCCACAGCGAATTAGCCACGGTCAGTTCAACTTTGGGATCCGGGTTTCTCAGGATCGTCAGCAGATCGGCAAAGGCCTTGTTAACTTCCTCCATGGTCATTTCTTCAAGCTGCAGCGTTTTTTCCATCGCGGCCCGGGTTCCCCCTTCTGCTCCATTGTAGGTCATGGCCAGGGCAGTCAGTACACTTGATGGTGAGATGAAGATATTCTTTTCCGGGTTAGATTCAGTTAATTCCCGGAAAAGGTTAAAGCCAAGCCCGTTATTTGCTTCGATAAGCCTTTGATCGAGTTCTTCAACCGGTGCAGCCAGTCCTTCGCTTTCCCCGAACAAGCTACAGCCCCCCGCTAACATAGCAATTAAAATAAACAGACAGAGAACTGTGCCTGCTGCTAGAATATTTTTTCTGCACAACTCAGTTACCTCCCTCGTATTGTAACCTCTGCTAGCGGTGACAATATAGAAATGCTTTTGGTTCCATTTCAGACAAAATGCGCTTTTTTAATTATTAATTTCCTGATGCAACGAAAGTTATCGCCGGGGACATAAGTTTACTAAGTTCTATATTTTTGTATGCTTTATACCAGGAGATAAACAAGAAAGTAAAAACTGAACAGTGTAAGAATCATGAGATGGGATTTTAACAAAAGCAAGGAAAACAGCCTTACTTAACTATGACCACACAACAATTTTTTGCCTCTTGAGTTACGGCATTACTTACACTGCCTAGAAATGCTTTTTCAAGACCACTAAATCCTCTGCTGCCAATGACGATCATGTCAAATCCTTCATCGGAAGCTACACTTACGATCGTATGAGCAGGATGCCCTTCTTTTAATATTGCCCGTGCTTTTATTTTCTTTTCTTCAAAAACTTTTAGAGCGTCATTCAAGATTATTTTCCTTTCTTTTACATGCTCTTCTCTGAGCCTGCTCAGTTTGGCCATGTTTTCTGATGTTATGCTTGCCTTAAGCAAAGGCATAGCTGAAAAATCCAACTTCTCTTCATCTACATGGATGATGGCAACTTCTTCGAAATTAGAACCTTCCGCAATTATGGAAGCTTTTTCTAAAGCTTTTTTGCTATGCACTGACCCGTCTGTACATACTAGGATTTTCATTATAATCACCCCTCTTCTAGAATCTTGTCAGAAGTAAATTATTTACATAATCATATCATATAAACGTTAATATACCTATAATATCTAGCCTGGATTTTGTGAATGGTAGATTGCAAGTTTAATTGCCTTACAATATATGGCATCATCTGATTATGCAGCCAGGTCATAAGCACATCGATACCCGAGCATTATTCTTGGATAGTTATTCATTCAGGTTTCGATCCTTTGGATTTCTTTGTTGCCGTGACGGCAAATAGAAAAGCAACATGTTCTTATAATATAATAAAATAGGTCCCCAATTAAATTAATCGATAAAAAATACTTTACAAAGAATCATTGATTTGTAATAATCATTATTAAAGTTCTTTAAAATGCAAAAACAGAAAGGGATAGCCTTTCCATTACAAAGGAGACAGTCAAAGTGAAATTAGAAGAAAAAAAGATGAAAACCGCCGCACAAAGCATTGGCATGGTAAAGACGAATACAAATATTTATTATTCCTGTTCATACAGCGGGATTAGGCATTTCTGTATTAATCATTGTAAAAAGTGCTTTTTTGAATCCATGTATTGCCCCAAGTAAGCCCGGGGCAACAATTGAAAGGTTTTAACTTTGACCGGTTTAAAGTGCCCAGACTATAAAAGATGGCATTATAGAGTATTTCCTTTCCTTTGACAAGAAAGGTATAAAATGACTGCTCCTGTAAACGGTATAATAAAAAGTGCTTCTAGAATAATCCAGAAGCACTCTAAGTTCAAAATGTAAGGCTATCTTTAGATGCGAGTTACTTTTTCTGCCTGCATACCGCGATTCCCTTCAATTATATCAAACTCAACCCTTTGACCTTCATCCAATGTTTTGAAACCGTCTCCTTCAATAGCGGAGAAGTGAACAAATACATCTTCGCCTTCTTCTCTTTCAATAAAACCATACCCTTTGTCTGCATTAAACCATTTTACTGTTCCGTCCATTTTATAGCCTCCAAAATATTATTGTCCAAAAAGTAAAGTTACATCAAGCACCGTACACCCGTCTATTTATCTGGAGGCTTAGAGATGTTCAATTTCTTAAACTTTTTAGTACTAATAACAATATAACATAAAATAATAAAATATGCAAATGATGGTAAATAATTTGAATATACTACAAAGTTTGACTTAACTAAGACCAGCTCCCTTAAAACATAATATTATCACACTATCAGCCGAATTTTAACCTGGCTGCAAATTTTGCAAGCCTGTTAGTATCCCTAAAAGGCTGATTGACATTGACCATATCCTTTGCTATACTGAAAAATGCCTATCCGCCTTTTGGGAGGGGTGTCCGAGCGGTTTAAGGAGCTGGTCTTGAAAACCAGTGACCCGAAAGGGCCGTGGGTTCGAATCCCACCCCCTCCGCCATAAGATACAGATACAACGGAGAGATGGCCGAGAGGTCGAAGGCGGTCGCCTGCTAAGCGATTAAGTGGGTAAAAGCCTGCTTCGAGGGTTCGAATCCCTCTCTCTCCGCCACATGCGCCCGTAGCTCAGTCCGGATAGAGTAACTGACTACGAATCAGGAGGTCGCAGGTTCAAATCCTGCCGGGCGCACCAGTAAAATTAGGGGTTTCGGGAAGCAACCAGTTCCCGAAAGCCCTTTTGTTTTTAATTAATTATTAACATGGTGCTGCCATAATTACACCGGAATTTTTTAGACGCTCAGGTTAGGTTTTAGATCTGCCCCTATGCCCTATTCAGATTGTATAATGAAAGAACTCGACTGAACGGTTTCAACCCTAAGGGTTCGGCCAAAGAGCTGTCCCCGTGATCGCTGCTCAAGCAGATCCTGGGTGGGCAGTTCGCCTTCGCCGAGAATAGTCAGGTTCACTGTCTTGTCAGCAGTTTCGGTGTTGACAGCAATCAGGCGATACCCGCTATCGGCAAGTCATTCATGGCTAAGACTGTATAAACGCGCTTTGATCGTATTGTTAACAACCAGGTTATAGCTGGTTAAAGATAAAGGTAGGGCGATCAAAATGATTGCAGCAAGGGCGATGGCTATGGCCTTTCGCCTGGCTTTAAATGAATGCTTAATAAAGATGGCCTGTGAGAAACCCATTAATCCGAAAACCAGTGACCCGGTCAGTAAGATGGCAAAGTAATTGGTAACGAAGAGGAGCAGGCTGCCCAGGGCCAGGTTAATTTTACCCAGAGCTAATAAGATTCCCACATTGGCTAATGGCGGCAACAGGGAAACGGCAATGGCTACTCCCGGCAGCGTGTCAGAGACATCCTTGCGGGACAGGGCAAAAGCTCCCGCCAGGCCGGTTACCAGGGCGGCCAGCAGATCTATTAACCGCGGGGCTGTCCGGATCATAACCTGATCAATACCCTCAGGATGAAATAAGGAGGCCATCGGTAAAGTTAGAATATAGCCGACTGCGATGGCCGCAGCAATACCAACCAGGCTGATCAGAAGCGAGCTTAACTAAGGGTACCTGTTTTTGGCATAACGAAGCCTAAGGATGACCTAAAACCGGGCAATCACCTTCATCTTTCCGTTACATTTAGGACAGACAAGCGGGTCCCGGCTGTAGACTTTCTGAATCAGGCGGCTCCAGCTCTTGCGGAACTCTTTACTATCTATGTCGGTATCAATTAAGAAAGGCACCTGCTCATCAAGGGCGGCCTTTTCACGCATGCCCCGGGATTTGTTAGAGTAGTAACCATAGTAACGGACCATCTGCTCACCCTTGCCCGGAATATGAGATACCAGTTGAGCAAGCCAATCAAGAGCCAGAAAGGTTTTAGAAGAACCGCCGTCTTTGGCCTGGTAAATTACCTTGGCCAGGCCGTCTGTAGCTTCAGATGCCGGGACGCAAAGCATCCGCTCCTTAAGAGATCGGGGCCCTGATAGTACTTAAGCCAACCTTTCTAGTCCGCTTTGGTCGTCCGGGTCAGTTGGTCTGCTGCAAAAGTTATTAAACCCGCTGTTATGCCAACTGAGCATATTGTCGATAACAATGTCCGAGATCTTGCCTTCTTTTTTAAGCATTTTGAAGACTTCCAGCCGGAAGGCCTGTTCCAACGCTTTAGGATCAGGCTGTGGTCCGACCATAAAGCCGTCTTGATTATAGAAGCAGCCGTCTGTGGCGATAATATGCAGGTGGGGGTTGAAGTTTAAAAAATCACCGAATGTTTGTACCGCTAGTACTGCCCCGGGCGCAGCACCATCGACGGGCACGCCCCGCTTTAAATACAAGGATAGAACTTTACAGGCACACTGACTGAGTTTGGCCAGCAGCCTGCGGTCGTATATGAAATAGATCCTCAGCCTCTTGGGAACCTTTAAAAACCCACTGCCGGTGAGGCACTTTTTTTAATACCGCTGTATACAGCCACTGACCAAACTCCACCACCCGTTTCTGGTGGCAGGAGGGGCAAAAATGGCGGCACTTGAAGGAAAAAGCCAGTAGATACTCGTGATTACACTCTTCACACTTAACGCGGGCAAAGCCAAAATGCGGATCACCACACTCTAAGTATTTTCGTGCTCAATGCGCTGCCGCTCAGCGCGATCACCGCGGCCTTCTTGTTCTTGGTGACCAGTGTGGTCAGCGCCGTCTTTGTCCTGTCGATGTTCTCGACCGGCGGCAATGAGGACCCGCCGGTGCGTATCAAGCTGATCTGGGGCGTCATCCTGGCCGCCCTGAGGCTGGCGATGATGTTGACCGGGGACGTCGGCACGGTCAGATCCATTATCGCCCTCGGTGCGATGGCCTTCGTGTTCATCCTGCCGCTCTTGATCGTCGCCTTCCTGAAAACACTGACCCGCGAAGAGTGGCCATGACCTGGGCCAACGCAATCGACACGCTGCTCAATATCGGGGTCTTCGCCTTCATCGGCGTGCTCATTTGGCTCTATTTGCGCGATGAGAAAGAAGACGCCAAATGAAGACGTAACCTGCTTCCCGCCGCGCCGCCGGCCCTGGGTTCTTTCTGCGCAACAGTCGGCGGCGCAACTGCGGCGGCTCGCATCAACCGGAACGGTCCGGATTTCCTCGGATCGGCAAGTGGGTCGCGTCGAATCAGTCTCGCCTGCGTCCCGCAAGCAGCCGGATTCCCGGCTGCGCGGTCAGCCCGTGGGCGAAGATGCTCAGCAACACGGTGGCCATGACGGCAAGGCGCGTCGTGTCCGCCCCGGGCAGACTGTCGGACTCGGCAAGGTAGACGAGCCCCAGCACGATCGATGCCAGACCACGTGGCCCGAACCAGCCCATGAAGAGCGCGGTGCGACCATTCAGTCCGGTTCCGGCAAGCGCGGCAGCAACCGGAAGCATGCGGATGACTGTCAGACTCAGCAGCGCGTAAAGAAATGGCGCGACGGTAAAGAGCCCTTCGGTGGAGGCGATGAACAGACCGAACAGGAAGAACACGGACAAGTTAACGATCTGCCCCCACTCCTCGGTGAACTTGACGCTGTGACGTCCCGCATCGGCATACCTCATCTGCACGAACAGACCGGCAACGAATGCCGCGATGAACATGCTTGCGCCCACATGCTCCGCGAGCAGCAGGCAGAGAATCGGTAGTGACATGACCGCGATCTGAAGGAACGATTCCTCCAGCCACGAACGGCGCCGCGCCATTTCCACGAGCCAGCCGCCGATCAGGCCGACGCCTGCGCCGACGACGACTCCAAGGCCGAGTTGCTCGCCGACGAATCGCAGCAGCCGCGTGCTCCCGTCCCCGCCATCGGCGGCAGCCATCGCCATGAAGAAGAGCAGGAAGGGCACCGAAAGCCCGTCGTTCAGGCCTGCCTCAACGTTGAGCGACTCTCGTACACGCTCGGGTACGTGCCGGCTGTTGACGATGACCTGGCCGAGCCCGGCATCGGTCGGCGCCAGGATCGCCGCAAGGATCGCGAGCTCCCAGAACGACAGGCTCGGAAAGACGAGTTTCGCAACGATGGCCCCGAGCAGGATCGTCAGCAGCATGCCCACGCTCAGCAGGCGGGCCGGCACCGCCCGAATCTGCCGCAGTGTGTGCAGGCGCGTGCGGCTGGCGTCCGTGAAGAGCAGCAACACCAGGCCGATCTCGGCGAGGCTGCGGAATAAGTCCAGGCTCGACTGTTCGGAGTTTGGGTCGAGCAGTCCGAACACGATTATCCCGGCGGCGGTGAAGATCATCGGCGCGGTGACGATCGACGTGGCCAACCGACGGGAAAAGAGGCTGTACGAGAAGAGCAGGACGATGAAGGTTATCAGTAACATGCTTGCGCTCCAGACAATCAGACTTAGAAGATCGAGCAGGAATTATTGGCCCGAGAGATAGGAATTTACTTTTTTGTTGGGAATATACTACTACGCTACCCAGCTGTGTGTCAAGCTAACCCGACCCCAAAAAAAGCAGACTTCCGGGCCTATTTGACACGGGTAGAAGCAAGGCAGACGGCATTTAAGGATCATTTGGGGGTTTTACGCTTAAGAGCATACAAGGTTAACAAAGAGAGAATCTAAAGGGCTCCGGTTTTGGCATAATGAAACCAAGGGTGACCTAAAACCGGTTTACCTGGAGGACGCATGCTTCAGACCGAGCTCTTCATCTGGTAGCTGTGAATAGTCATCTTCATAACGGTTGCTGTCTAGATCCGGATAATGCAGGTGGCAGGCCATGGTAAATTGTTCTATACTCAGCTCGTTTTCCGGAGTAAATTCAAGCAATATCTTGCCGGACGGCGCGTCGTGGTTTCTTGTTTCCCATAAGTCATTATTCATATCCGGGGCCCCCTTTTCAGACTATACTGAATCAGCTAACAATACATCTATTGCAACATAACCAATAGCTCCACATCATCCGGTAGTGGGGTCGCGAAATATTTTGGTATAGTCAAAACCGGAGACCAACTGATAGCCCTGCCCCCCGGGATTATCTCTTTCATTCAAAGCACCAGGAGCAACCTCACCAGGAATTGAGATAGCCTTCCTACCTTTACTGGGAATCAAGCCAGTCATTGATTAAAGTCCAAATCTCGCCTTTTTCAAGGCCGCGCCTCCAGCCTGCCATACCGGCCAATTCATACCGGCTTACCAGATTAAGGCGGTAACTCATGGAAGTGGTATCCTCAAGCCACATAACATAGTCTAAGCCATCCCGGGTGAAACTGGCAGTGTGCTGTCTGGCGTTTTCGTCCCATTCGATTACAGCATCATTTTCTTCAATAATTTCTTGAGCCCGATGCATGGAGTAGGACCAACTTTTCAGAACCTGCCGGGTTTCACCAATGTGTTCTAATTCCCATAGCCTGGTGTAAAAAGGAACACCCAGGATCAACTGCTCTGGAGGAACTTGCGAAAGTATCAATTGCAAACCCTGTTCGACCCAGGGAAGCGAGGCGGCAGATCCGGCAACCGGTGAGGCTCTCAATATTATGTTTTTAAATAACATCATTGAATCTACAAGCACAATAAGGCTTTGTGAAAACTGTAATGCTGCTTTCATCGCAGGTAAAAAGAATCAAAGATACTGTAATAGTTATTGCTATGATGCTGCAAGGTCGAGAAGGTATTATCACAAAAAGAAAAACCAGAATGATTAACCCTCTGGTTATAGTGCAACACTTAGTGCAACAAGTCTTTTATTTTCGGTAAATCTCTAATACTAACACTTAACTTTACAAATCACCGAAAACCTTAATTTGATAGTCTTTTTTAGCCTTTTACCAATTAAATCAACCTTCTTCAACTTGTTCCGATCCCTCATTCTAAAGACTTCGAACCAGGAGGCCGCAGGTTCAAATCCTGCCGGGTGCACCACTATAAAATAAGGGTTTTCGGCGAATTTAGCTTCTCTGAAAACCCTTTTGCTTGTATAAATGACAACAATCTGACACAACCAGAGCGATAAGATTTTTTTAGGCTTTTAAATTATAGTTAAGATCTGCATTTTATTGTGTCATTTAATCTTTGGCACAAAAAACGGGGGCTGTACAATTATCGTTTAGCGTTTCTCATTTCTATCCATGGATAATGCCAGCATTTTCTGGATCAGGGAATCATAGGTATAGCCAGCGGCATAAGCCACCCTTGGAAAGTCGCTGTATGCAGGTTGCATGCCCGGAAGAGTGTTAATTTCAAGGAAATATGGCATTTCTTCGGCATCCAAACGCACATCGATACGTGCGTATTCCTTACAGTTAATTACTTTGAAAGCCTTGGTGGCGTACTCTTTAATTTTTACGACTGTTGCCTTGTCCAGATTGGCAGGGCAAACGGTACTGACAGCATCTCTGGCTTTAATGTCGACAGTCATAAAGCCTTTGCCGTCTGCCATATCGTAGATAATCTCCTGAATTGGGAGCACTTCAAGATTGTCATTGCCGAGTACGCCAATTGTAAATTCGCGTCCGGTAATAAATTCCTCAGCGAGAGCGGGTTGTCGGAACAGCTTGAAGATCCGCCTGACACCAGCCCTGAGCTGTTCTTCATCATGGACGACGCTGTCTTCGGTGATCCCAAGGCTCGATCCTTCGTGTTCCGGTTTGATAATCAGTGGGTAATTCAGTGATAAATCTACTGCCTCTTCCCCGCTATAAAATATCTGGAAGTTAGCGGTCGGGACACCGACGCTCCGAAACAGGCACTTACTAATTTGTTTATGTAAGCCGAATATGTGGGCAGACAGCCCAGAGCCGACAAATGGGATATCCGTCAGTTCCAGCATTGCGACGACATTTGCTTGCTGCATTTTGCTAATGATACCGGTGCAGGTATTGAAGATGATGTCCATACCTTCGATGGCCCGGATGTCCTCGAGCAAATTTATGGTCGCCGGGATCCGCACAACTTTATGCCCAATATTCAATAGAGCTTTTTCAATAGCCTTCATGGTCAGATCCATCTGTTCGGAGCCATGAGGATCAAGCGATGCATCCCTTGTTTTGAAGGCGTCTGCCGGTGTGTATAACAGCCCTACGTACATCATGTACATACCTCCTCAGTTTGATCGCCTACTGTTATTATTTCAAATTCTTAATGATTCTTTGTTTTAAATTGTATTCAGCGTTATGAATATTATTTATAGCAATTTTTAATACTTGCTCAGTTTTCATTGGTTTGTTTTCCTCATCGACGATTTTCACACTCCCCTTAATCTGTCTGGTTTTCCATGCTTTTGCATATTTGAATTCTTCAACTTCTCTCCATAAATAAGGTACCGGCAAGAATCCTGCCGAAAAAATTTTGTAGAAACCTTCGGCTGAGTATGGATTGTAAATCGCTGTCTCGATGGCGAAGATGATTGCTCTAGCAGCATGGAAGAGGTCATTCATTCTTTCCTGTAATTCTTCATTTTTACTCATATCCTCCACTTTTCCGTTTCGTCTGAACTTACGGTATTCTTGTAATGAATAGTGTGTGATTTGGATGCTTTCGTTGATGATCTCTGGTGTTGCCAGGTTAGATGCTTCAGAATAACTGACAACATGAATTATCGGAGGACTTGATTCATTGTGCGGATCTATATCGTCCATTAATGCAGTCACCGCTGCTAACTGCATTTTTGCTTCATCTATGTTGGGTTTAAAATAATCCAACCCTGCTCTCGGCTGTAACAATATACTGAAATTAGTGTCTTCCAGTCCTTTGATTAATTTGATCATTGCTCTTGATTTTGCCAGGTCCTGAATTCCCCATGTTAATTTGGGCGTGTTCAGCATATTTTGTAAAACAAGCTTTTTAATACCGTAATTTTTTGCTAGCTTAGCCGATAAATATGCTGCTACAATATAAGTAACGTCATCAGTACCACGGAACGAAAAATGATGGGCAACATTAGGTTCAAAAGGTTTATCCGTCTTTGCGATATATTTCAGTGTATCAATATGTTGCTTCAAATTAGTATATAAATCGTATGGGCCTCTTTCGTCCAACTTGTTAAACCACCATAACGATAAAGCATGCCAACAGGTATTAAGTGTCCGCTCATGCATTTGTGCTAAACTGGGCACATTCTTTGTTCCTGCATAAGTTCTCACTAAAAGTGGTCTTGAAGCATCCCATATCATTTGATATTCTTCCGGAGAATTGATGGGAACACCACCACCATTTGTTTTGCCCTCCCAATCTTCACCGAAATTCGATTGTGTTAATTGTGAACTTCCAATTGAGAGAATATCCAAATACTTTGTGTCTGCTAATATTTTTGCCCAAGATATAAATTCTTTAACAGAATCCGTTCGACTTATCGAGGACGAATACGATCCAGCATGGGCGCGTATCAATGGGGCAAAGGATGGTTCCAAATTTGCTGCAATTCTTTTAACAACGGTATCTTTTTTTGTGCCATACTCCAAATAACCAGAACGATCAACAGGCATAAATTGACAATATTCTTGAGAGTCAATTACTTTCTTTCCAAACTCCATTCGCTCATCATCGTAAAGGCTGCCTCGAATTATATCCCTTGGAATTTTCAGTTCAGGTACGCCCATTTTTATCAGTGTCTCACGGACAGTCTCTCCCCCAATGAATGTCTTCACTAACCCACTAAAGGCCGCTTCGATCATTTCACACGTCTCGGGAAGACCGCCAAAAAAGATAGATTTGATAGGTCCGCCCTGATAAGAGAGCAAGTGATTATTTTCCAATTCGTTAATGAGGAAGCCAATCATGTTAATAGCATCACTATGATCTAACCTATAGCTAAGTCCGATTTGATTGATTTTACTGCTCAGAATCCACTCCACAACAACTTTTCTTTTTGTTTCATACCGGTAGTCATCCATTGCCCTGGCGATCACATCACCGGCGATAATCACTCTATATCCGCAATCTTTTAGCAGCTCAGCCACTGCGTGAATGCCTAGTGTATGAGCATCAAGTGCAGGCTTAATAAATCCATACACATTCGATTCAATATCAAACATGATCTTTCTCACCCTTTATAAAGACTCTATATCCATTTCTCCATTGCCATCGTGTAGAAAAAACAAACCTCTTCCTTCCTTCCGAAAGTCATAATCCAATAATTTTACCGCCAAATCAATGATTAAGCTAGTGTGGCTCATTGATAATCCTAATTTTAACCCAATAGATTCCAGTGGAACCAATCCACAAGGGATATCTTCAAAAATATATCTATGCTTTAAGGAACTAGGAGCCTCAATTGTTTCATAGGATTTATTATTTTGGATACACTCATAAATATTTTTACCTTTGACATGATAGGTTCTCATCAACCATTCTTTTGTCGTTTCGACCTTAAACCCTAATGCTTCTGATACCATCACTCTTTCTTCATCAATTCTTTCTAGCAATTTCCCAATGGTCGGAGTAATTCCTTCAAAATAGTATTTGTAAGTACTGTTTTTACTCTCTGTCCAACCAGTGTTTAGCAGTAAAGGCGCACAGTGCAATACCATTCCAACATTACCAATTGATGTTTGGACCATTGATTCAGCTGGAATGAAGTATTTTCTAAGGCATTCAGGCAGCTGATTGATCACAGCTTGGTTTTCTTCGACCTTAAATGTTGAGATTAAAACATGATTTTTAAAGGTGATGATGTTTACAGCATCTTCTGCAGTTTTTCTGCATGTATAAATAATAGTTTGAGTTTCAGCAATCGTTTGTGTAATTTTGTTGTTATGAGTCCGATATACATTCTGAAACTCCAACGCCCCAAATGTTCTGCCCGGATTTAATATAATAATCGTTTCTTTTTCGATATTTATAGCAATAAGTTCAGCAAGTTCTTTATGGGAATTAGCAGGTGTCGTGATTAAAATAATATCGGGTGTTTTAAGTGCGATTTTTATATTATCTGTCACCAGATCAATATTAATAGCACCTTGAATGACTCCTTCGCAATAAATAATATGCGTTTCCATTAATTTTGAAATTGTTGATCTTGAATAATTCCACAAAGTCACTTTATTGCCCTCTTTACTAAGATGAGCCGCCATAGCAAGTCCAGAATTTCCTGCGCCGATGACCGTAACATTCATTACACTTTCTCCCTTCGGCTCCACTTGTTTGCTCCCAGTTTTTGTGCCAGAAATTAAATTAGTTTAAGAAACTCTCAGGGCTCCGATTTAGTGTTGGTTGTGAGCAGGATTCAAGCTCTGTTTCTGTGTGTGCTCGATCACTAAGCTTAACAGTCGTACCGTAGGCAATAAATTCAGCGGCTGCGCTAACGACTGCAGTAGTCACGAAACGGTAAAAATAATATGCCCCTTGACCAAACTAAAACCTTGGCGATCTCGCGGCCTGGAACTCCTGTTGTATTCTGAAGCAGCACCCGAAGTGGTGTCTTTTCAAACAGGCATTCCTTTTCGGGGTTGCTCTACCCCTGTGTTCTATGGCCACCGCCAATAAGACCACTATAAAACGGCTTAGCGTGAGATAAACAGTCAGCCTGAGCATCAGGGCAAAAGAGGGTCGTGTTAGATATACCAGGGCATTCCAGCAAAGATCGCAGCCAGGAATCCTAGTATAAAAGAAAGTTTACCAAACAGTCTAATTATTTTAAGGTTTTTCTACCTTTTTTACGGGCTTTTTTAATGCTATTCTATATATGTCGAATTCATTTTATCAAAAAATTATGAATTTATCCAATTTGTTATAAACGCAATTTATTATACAGATATTTTTTTATTAGTGTCTAAGGAAGCATCAAATTCAATAGTAGATCAGAGGAAGGTTATTAAAATGAAAAAATGCCTAATGATTTATTTTTCTCAAGGAGGAATCACGGAGAAGGTTATTTTTTTCAATATCTAGGCACCAACGTCAGCTATGTCAGTAAGTAGCCTATGCATATTTGAGTAATAAAAAAGGAATGAAAAGGTTCATTTTAAGTGTGCCGTCAGTGTGCCAATAGCGCCAGAAAGGGGCAGAGACAGAGCAACACATTAAGAGTTGCCAAGTACATTTTAGCCCACAGAATAAGGAAGTTTCAGAGATATTGCTACATATCCATATACTGCAATAAACGGTTGGAATAGACTTCGAATCAGGAGGTCGCAGGTTCAAATCCTGCCGGGCGCACCAAAAAAAAGACCTCCCGGACATCACCCTGGGAGGTCTTTTAAAATTAATTACAAATGAAAGTTAGCTATATAATCATCTTAAGCCTTATTACCAATTTTCAAATGGATCCTTTCTCTTAAAGCCCTCTTCTTCCTCTTCTTTTTTGGCTTCTTCTTTCAGCCTTTCCTCCTCAGCTTCAATTTCGTCAGCATACATTTCCTTTAAGATCTCATTCATCCGTTGATTCATTTCTTCCATAGGCGTAAGGGCGGCAGGCTGTGTCGGTGCAGGAGCCTGGCTGGTGGTAGCAGGCTGTGTAGCAGGCTGTGTAGCAGGCTGCTGGGTTGTCGCCGGGGCAGTTTCTTCGGGAGCTTTAGGAATTTCCGGCTCAATGACTTCGTCAGCATCGACATCATCTTCACCGTTTAAAGGTCTTTCATCGTTATCGTTGACTTGAAGATAAGCTAAAAGCAACCATTCGGGCAGATCTTCTCCCTCACCGGATACTTCTTCCGGTCCTGCACTGCGGGAAGATAGTAAACCACAGCCGATCAGGGAAAAAGAAAAAATCAACAAAACAACTAGCACTAAAAAGGTCTTGATTCTGGGCATATATTTTCCTCCTTTTAAGACCTTGTTCAAAAGCGAAGCCCGTTTGTCTGTATAATATTTAACAACGGGCTTGACTAATCGAATTATAAATGATCGACACAATAAATGCAAGAGTTGGTTATCACTTGCCCGAATATGTTATAATGTAAAATGCATCCCGGCAGATAGAACTATCACACCGCTGGGCTGTTTGCTTAATTGATTATAGTTTGGGAGGTAGAATAATGGCCGAATTGAAAACCTGCCCGTTTTGTCTTGAAGAAATTCCGGTCAGGGCGATTAAATGCAGATACTGCGAATCAATGGTTGATGATGTTAAACCAACTGAAAGCGAAGCGCCTGTGATTGTCAAGTCTGAGATAAAAGATAAGAAAAAAAGGAGAAGCGTTACTCCCCAGCAAGGGGGTTACTATCAACCTGGTTCGGGTACGGCAAAAGGTAACCGATTTATGTTACCGCTGATTATTGTATTGGCCCTCGTACTTATTCTGGGGGCAGGTGCCGGTTACTGGTTTCTGCTTCGCGGAGACGATGCTTCGGCAACCGACGGGGCTGCCGGTGGCGATGTTATCGGATCCTGGAGGGGCGGAAGTGCAGGTAATGAGATTTATTTTCAGTTCTTACCCAATGAGATGATTAATATTGCTGTGACTCCTGAAGGTTACTGGTTCAGGACCCAATACCGTTTGGTAGAGACTGAAGAGAAGAGCTATCTTGAATTGTACCACCGCGGTCTGGCAGAATGGGATAGAACTGCAGAGCTGTCTTTTATTGATGCCGATAACCTGATTATGACCGATACATGGGATGGTATAGTGATCAGGCTTGAGAGTATTGCTGATTCAGAATTCAGGGAGGCAATCTCTGAGCTGCGTTTTGAAAGATAGTTGATCCGGAGGAGTTATAGATCAGCATAACTTAGTGCATATTAATAAGCCCCTGGATTGGGGCTTTTTTTATCCAGGGATGCAAAAGTTATGAAAAACAGGGGTACTGATTGATTATGATGTCTGACGAACATTTTATGGCACTGGCTTTAAGACAGGCTGAAGATGCTTCCGCTTGTGGAGAGGTGCCGATCGGTGCGGTTTTAGTCAAAGACGGAGCCGTTTTGATTGCTGATCGCAATCGCTGCGAGGAGTTAAATGATGCCACTGCCCATGCAGAAATCCTTGTGCTGCGTCGCGCCGGACAACTCTTGGGTGGATGGCGCCTGTCCGGTTGTATTCTATATGTTACCCTGGAGCCATGCCCGATGTGTGCGGGGGCAATGGTTCAGGCCCGCCTTGATCGCCTGGTTTATGGGGCAACTGATCCGAAGGGCGGGGCCGCCGGCACGCTCTATAATATCGTTCAGGACAGCAGGTTAAACCACCGCCTGGAAGTTTCCGGAGGTGTTCTAGAAGAAGAATGTGCTGATTTGCTGCAGCAGTTTTTCCGGAAGAGGCGTGTTTAAAAGTGCCGATACGGCAACCACAGCACCGTAAAAGCGTTATCTTCCCACTTCTTTACAAAATGCGGTTCGCTAATGTAAGATATAATGTAAATAAGGAGAGATGGCCGAGTCCGGTTGAAGGCGCACGACTCGAAATCGTGTGTGCTGCAAGGCACCGTGGGTTCGAATCCCACTCTCTCCGCCACTTTAATTGATTAAGGGCTGCCTGTTTTATCGGCATCCTTTTTCATATATGGATTAACCTTATTAAGACTTTCGAAATCAATACCGCCGGTTTTATACCTCTGACTCGAAAAAACGACACATAATAATTTTCTTGTTAACAAGTCCGATAAATTGTATACTGAATATCATAATGATTCATATCTTGTTTGCTGAACCTCTATGATTCTTTGGCTGGATATTTATTTTCGGAGGTGTTGCGGAGAAGCAATTAATGTTTCTGGCCAGTCAGCTTTTAAAAACTTTTAAGGGGGTTCATATTTTGAAAAGAAATTTTATGCTACTAGTTGTCCTGTTCATTGGCTTAGCCCTGTTAATGCCCGGCTGTGGCAATGGCGGTGATGGCGGCGATGGTAACGGGGAGGCTGTCGGCGATGAAATGGTGCTGGTTCACAACGTCGGCACAGAACTGGAAACCATGGATCCGCATTTGGCCACCGGTGTTCCGGAAATGACTACAATGCTGCAGATTTATGAAGGGCTGACCCGGTTAAATGATGACAGCTTGCCCGAGCTGGCCCAGGCAGAATCGGTCGACATCAGTGATGATGAACTGGTTTATACCTTCAACTTGAGGGAGGGCCTGGTTTGGTCGAATGGTGAACCGTTGACCGCGGAAGATTTCGAACTTTCATGGAAGCGCGCTCTAGATCCCGAGCTGGCTGCCGATTATGCTTATATGCTCTATTTTATCGCGGGTGCAGAAGCCTATAACGCCGGTGAAGGCAGTGTCGACGATGTCATGGTAGAAGCCCTTGATGATAAAACACTGCAGGTTACCCTGGAAGCGCCCACTCCGTTTTTCCTTTCACTGGCGGCTTTTGCCACTTACTATCCTCTCTATCAGCCGGCGATCGAGGCCGATCCTGAGGGATGGCACTTAAGTGCAGATACCATCGTTGGCAACGGCCCCTTCAAGATGATCAGTTCGGCCCAGGGCCAGATGGATTTTGTACCAAATGAAAATTACTGGGATAGAGATGCTGTAATTCTCGACCGCCTGATTTTTACGATGATCGAGAACGAAAGCACTGAGCTGACCATGTTTGAAACTGGAGAAGTCGATGTAACTCATACTGTACCGGGTCCCGAGATTCCTAGACTTCAGCAGACCGGTGAACTGCACATTTTCCCCTACTTTGGAACCTACTACTATATCTTCCAGATAGAGAAGCCACCACTTGACGATGTGCGGGTGCGCAAAGCTTTGACCCTGGCGATTGACCGGGAAGCACTGGTTACCAATGTAACCCAGGGTGGTCAGCTCCCTGCCTATGCTTATGTACCTAACGGTATTCCCGAGCATGACGGCAGCGACTTCCGTGATAACGGCGGAGATTACTTCTCCTACGATGTGGAAGAAGCACAGCGCCTGCTGGCGGAAGCCGGTTATCCGGGTGGGGCAGGATTCCCCTCCGTGGAGATCCTCTACAATACCTCGGAGATGCATAAGATGATCGCTGAAGCGATCCAGGAGATGTGGAAGCAAAACCTCGGTATTGAGAATGTGACCCTGACAAACCAGGAGTGGGGGGTATACCTGAACACCCGTGATGAAGGAGATTTCATGATTGCCCGCGCCGGTTGGATCGGTGACTATCTTGATCCAAATACATTCCTCGACATGTGGGTAACCGGTGGTGGCAACAACAACTCGCGTTTTAGCAATGCAGAATATGATCGCCTTGTAGCCGAAGCGCGAATGATGGATGATGAAGTGGCGCGTATGGATGTTATGCACCAGCTTGAAGACATCCTTATGGAAGAGATGCCGATTGCGCCAATTTACTATTATACTTTGCCGATGATGGTAAAGAGTTATGTTAAAGGTTATTCAAAAGCTGCAGTAGGCGGGGTTGATTTCAAGAGCGCCTACATCGAGAAGTAAGCAATTAGTATAGAATGTTGAAAGCCAGTTAAAGTTAAAAGAGGTATACCGGGAACATGGTCATGCTCTTTGGTATACCTCTTCCTTTAACCGCGGAGGTGCCTGCCACAATGCTCGCCTACATGGTTAAGCGTTTATTTTCAGCTGTCTTTGCTGTCTGGGTCGTTATTACGGTTACTTTTATCTTCATGCACGCCATCCCCGGAGGGCCGTTTCAGACTGAAAAAGCGATCCCACCAGCGATAAAGGCCAACATTGAGGCTCGTTACAAGCTCGATCAGCCGCTGCATATCCAGTATGTCGATTATCTGAGTCATGTGGTCAGGGGCGATCTCGGGCCTTCATTTAAATACCGCGGCCAGACGGTAAACGGAATCATCGCTGAGCGGTTTCCGGTATCTTTCCAACTGGGCCTGCTTACATTTGTAATTGCCATTGTTGCCGGAGTCGGTGCAGGAATCATTGCCGCTCTTTACCAGGGGCGCCTTCCCGATTATGCAACTATGTTTTTCAGCACTATTGGCATATCTGTGCCCAGTTTTATCCTGGGCACGCTGCTGATGTATTTTCTGGCCTTTAAGTGGGGGTTGCTTCCTGCTGCCATGTGGGGCACACCACGGCACATGATTATGCCGGCAATAGCCCTGGCCGGATTGCCCACGGCCTTTATTGCCCGCCTGACCCGCTCGAGCATGCTTGATGTTTTAAACCAGGATTATATGAGAACAGCTCTTGCCAAGGGCCTGCCTCGCTGGAGGATCATCTGGGTCCATGCTGTTAAGAACGCGATTATTCCGGTGATTACCTACTCCGGCCCGCTTTTGGCTTACGTGCTGACCGGAAGTTTCATTGTTGAAAATATATTTGCCATACCCGGCCTGGGCAAGCACTTTGTAACCAGCATCTATAACCGTGATTATACGGTCATTCTAGGTCTGACCATTTTCTACAGTATTATATTAATCGGGTTAAATATGATGGTTGATTTTGCCTATACCCTGGTTGATCCGCGGATTAAGCTGCTGGGCGGGAAGGAGTAGTGATAGATGCAATACCCTGTGGAGTTATTCAGACCTATTGCCGAGAAAACGGTTCAGACCGAAATGGTCCGGCCGAGTATCACTTACTGGCAGGACGCCTGGCGGAGATTAAAGAAAAACCCGGTAGCTATGGTCAGTCTTGTTTTTATTGTCTTACTGATCCTGGTTGCCGTTTTTGGTCCCTATTTCTCCCCTTATACCTATTCAGACCAGGACTTTGACCGCAGAAACCAGGGACCGAGCAGTGAGCACTGGTTCGGTACCGACGCGCTGGGCCGGGATCAAATGGTCAGGGTAATGCACGGTGCCCGCATATCCCTGGCGGTCGGTTTTGTAGCTGCCGTAACTACCTTTTTCATCGGGGTTATCTATGGAGGCATTTCGGGTTACCTGGGCGGCAGAGTTGACAATGTTATGATGAGGATTGTTGACATTCTGTACAGTATACCTTTTCTGCTCTGGGTAATTATGCTCATGGTTCTTTTCAGGGAACTTTTTCCGGCAACAGGCGGCGGGGCAGGACTCTACAGTATATTTCTTGCTTTGGGGCTCGTTTTCTGGCTGCCGATGGCCCGGATAGTGCGCGGGCAGATCCTGACCTTGAAGGAACAGGAATTTGCCCTGGCTGCTCAAACGATCGGTGCTCCACAATGGAAAATTTTATTCAGGCACCTAATTCCCAACGCGATGGGTCCGATTATTGTTACCGCTACGCTATCTATTCCCGAGGCAATCTTTACTGAAGCATTTTTAAGTTTTATCGGGCTGGGGGTTTCCGCTCCGCGGGCCAGCTGGGGAATGCTTTCATCGGATGCCCTGACCTCGCTGCGTTCTTTCCCTCACCTGCTACTTTTCCCGGCCCTGGCAATCTGCCTGACCCTTCTCGCATTTAATTTTCTTGGTGACGGACTGCGCGACGCCCTCGACCCGCGGATGCGCAAATAGGAGGTGGTTTTCCTGAGTCAACTTTTGAATGTTGAAAATTTGCACGTCCAGTTTAAAACATACGCCGGGATTGTCGAAGCAGTGCGCGGTGTAAGCTTCGAATTAGAGACAGGAGAAGTGTTGGCTATAGTCGGAGAATCAGGCTGTGGAAAAAGTGTAACAGCACAGTCTATTATGCGCCTGATTCCGGAACCGCCTGGAAATATAACAGCCGGCAGGATCATTTTTAATAACGAGGAAATTCTTAATCAGCCTGAAAAAAGGATGCGCTCTATCCGGGGCAATACGATCAGCATGATCTTCCAGGATCCAATGACCTCCCTCAACCCGGTGCTTAATGTGCGCACCCAGATAATTGAGAGCCTCTGCCAGCATAAAACTGTGAGCCGGGCTGAAGCCGAACGTCGTGCTGTCGAATTGCTTAATTTGGTCGGAATACCGGTTCCCGAAACACGGTTGCGGCAGTATCCGCATGAACTTAGCGGAGGCTTGCGTCAGCGGGTGATGATCGCCATGGCCCTGGCCTGTAACCCCAGGCTTTTAATTGCCGACGAGCCGACCACTGCGCTCGATGTGACTATTCAGGCCCAGATTCTAGAGTTGGTCAGGGAGATTAAAAATAGATTGCAGATGTCCCTAATTTTGATCACACACGATCTGGGTGTGGTTGCCGGACTTGCCGATCGGGTAATGGTTATGTATGCGGGTCAGATCATCGAGACGGGCACGGTCGATCAAGTTTTAAAAAGCCCGCTTCATCCCTACACCTGGGGGTTGCTCAGATCGCTGCCCCGCCTGGATATGGGTAGGGGCCAGAAACTTGTCCCAATTTGGGGTCAGCCGCCCGATCTGCTTCAGAGATTTAGCATTTGTCCATTTTTGCCACGCTGTGACTATGCCATGAATATTTGTGCCAGTGAGATGCCCGAGCCGTTTGGCAAGAACCGGGTTCGCTGCTGGCTTGAACATCCCCAGGCACCCCAGGTTGAACGCATGAACAGGGAGGTTGCCAAGTCATGACCGTTATCACACCGGAAAAAGTGATCATCGAGGTATGCAATCTTAAAAAGCATTTTACTAAAACTTCTGGTCTGATCAACCGTACTTTGACTGTAAAAGCTGTTGACGGAGTTTCTTTTAATATTATTTCCGGGGAGACTCTCGGTCTTGTTGGCGAAAGCGGCTGTGGTAAAACCACTGTCGGCCGTACATTAATCGGCCTTTATAAACCTACAGCAGGCAGTGTTTTTTATAAGGGGGAAGATCTGGTTAATGCTGACAGTAATAAATGGACTGAATACCGCCGCCAGATGCAGATGATCTTCCAGGATCCCTATTCTTCCCTCAATCCGAGAATGACGGTTGGCGATATTGTCGGTGAGCCCATAGATATTCATCATCTTGCCGGCGGCAGGAAGGAGAGGTTGGAGAAAATTCAACGGCTGCTCGAACTGGTGGGGCTGAATCCCGAGCATATCAACCGCTACCCGCATGAATTCAGCGGCGGCCAGCGGCAGAGGGTCGGCATCGCCCGGGCCCTGGCGGTCGAGCCGGAGTTGATTGTCTGTGATGAACCGATTTCGGCGGTAGATGTATCGATTCAGGCTCAGATCATTAATATGCTGGAACGTCTCCAGGATGAACTGGGTCTGACTTATTTAATCATTGCCCATGATCTTTCGATGATAAAATATATATCGGATCGGGTTGCCGTTATGTACCTCGGTAAGATTGTCGAGCTTGTCACCAGTGTAAACCTTTATGCCAACCCGCAGCATCCTTACACAAAAGCTCTGCTCTCGGCGGTGCCGATTGCCGATCCGGTTATTGAACGCAAAAGGCAGCGCATTATTCTTGAAGGTGATGTGCCCAGCCCGGTTAACCCGCCGACCGGTTGCTATTTCCATACCCGCTGCAACAGGGCTTTGCCAATCTGCCGCGAAGTTGAGCCGGAGAAAACGGATCTGGGAGACGGCCAGTGGGTTGCCTGTTATAATCCCTGATCCTAATGTTTCGCAAGATAAATTGTGTTGCTAATAGTTGAACGGGTATTAGTTTCATTGTATAATTAATAAGGTTAATGGCCGGTTTTTTTATGTCCAACGTGGAGAGATGGCTGAGTTGGTCGAAGGCGCTCGCCTGGAAAGCGAGTAGATGGGGCAAAACCCTGTCTCGAGGGTTCGAATCCCTCTCTCTCCGCCATTTTATTGATTTGGCCGTGCTAGACGGGGAGGTAGCGGTGCCCTGAACCCGCAATCCGCTATAGCGGGGTTTAATTCCTGCCCCCGGCCGCGCATTTTCAGGGTTAGCACCTGGTAAGTGGTGTTGAAGGCCCGGTCCCGTGCGGCGCAAGCTCATGAACCCCGTCAGGTCCGGAAGGAAGCAGCGGTAAGTGAGTTTTTGCGGGTGCCACGGGAGCGCCGGACTGGAGCCAACTGCCCGGCAGGCGCCTGGGGATGTCGGTCAAAGGCAGGTGCGCGGCCTTAAATTTATAATGAGCAAACTCACTTTAACTTTGCTGCCTGAAAAATTGGGTATATGCCGCCTGGATAGTGGTGCAGCTATACCCGGTTGGCTGAGCAGCACAAGAAGCTTTTATGCGGTAACCGGCACAGCCGATGAAACCTCGCTGGTTTGCCGGGAAGACCTGATTCCTGCCGATTATCCGTCCGAGAAAAATTTCCGTGCTTTTAAAGTTGAAGGTCCGCTCGATTTTTCTCTGACCGGGATTCTGGTTTCTCTGCTACAGCCCCTGGCTGATGCCGGCATTGCTGTTTTTGCTATCTCCACTTATGATACCGACTACATTCTCGTCAAAAGAGATAAACTGGAAAAGGCGATTGAAGTTTTAAGCGCTGTCGCTACCATAATTCGATAAACATCAGAGGTGTTTCTAAAATCGTGGCTTACCTGAGTCTTTACCGGCGACGCCGTCCATTAACTTTTAGCGACATGACCGGGCAGGAACATATTACCCGCACCCTGCGCAACTCTCTCAGTTCAGGACGGCTGGCGCATGCTTATCTCTTCTGCGGCCCTCGGGGCACAGGAAAAACCACAGCAGCCAAGATTCTGGCCAGGGCAATGAACTGTGAGCATTATCCAACTTCTGAACCATGTGGCAAGTGTACGCCCTGTCAGAATATTGCTGCCGGGGTCTCGATTGATGTCATTGAAATGGATGCCGCTTCGAACCGGGGTATCGATGAAATCCGTGAACTGCGAGAAAGAAGCCGTTTTGCCAGCGGAGAAAGCCGTTATAAAATATATATCATCGATGAAGCGCATATGCTCACTCCCGAAGCCTGCAATGCCTTTCTGAAAACCCTGGAGGAACCACCCCGCAATGTAGTATTCATCCTGGCCACAACTGATCCCACCCGCCTTCCCTCTACCATAGTCTCACGCTGTCAGCGTTTCGATTTCCATCTGCTTACGGTCGATCAAATCAGGCAGCGGTTGGAACAGATTCTGGAACAGGAAGGTTGGCAGGCCGAAGAAGAAGCGGTCACACTGATTGCCCGGCTTGCTGACGGTTCTCTGCGCGATGCCCTTGGTATCCTCGAACAGTGTTCTGCTTATGGTGGGGAGCAAATTACCGCAGATCAAGTGCGCATAGTGACAGGGGCGACAAGGGTTGAGACTATTGAAGGTCTGATTAAAGCAGCAGTTGATAATAATTTAGATTCAGGATTGGCAGTTCTTGAGCAGTTGGTTTACAGCGGGAGTGATCTTAATTTATTTCTGCGCGATTTAACTTTTATTTTTAGCCGACTGCTTCTTGACAACGTTGCAGGGATAAAACACCCTCAGGCTGCGCTGCATGGTTTTGAAGATCTGATCTTGGGGTATCATGGAATAATTGAAAAAGAATCACTGCTCGATGTTGTTGAACTTTTGCATGAAGTTAGCGGAGAGCTTCGTCATGCTCACTTTCCGCAATATATCCTAGAAGTGGCTTTTATCCGTTTACTCAGGCTGCTGCACGGCCGTTTAAAACCGAATTCAGGCATTGCCCCGGAAACAGTAGCCGAAGCGGCTGCTGTACCTGAAGAAATTGCCCCTTCGACCGGGGAGAAATCCACCGGGGAGCCTTCTTCAGCTGTTCAGGCTGAGGTAAAGGCGAAAATAACTTCCCCGGCAGTGGCAGGCGATGCGGAGGCTGCCGGGTTGGCGGCAATGGAGGAACGCCTTTCCAGATTAAAAGAATCCTGGCCCAGACTGCTGCAGGAGATAAAAAGAAGGCAAAAAAGCACTGCTGCCTGGCTGGAACCGGCAATTTTAACCGCTTGCCAGGGACACCTGATACGATTAACTTATACCCGGGAATATTCGATACACCAGATCAGAATTATGGAGGACAATCACCGCAAATTGGTCGAAGAGGTGCTCTCCTCCTTTTTCCAGACTCCGGTGACAGTAAAAGCGGTTATTGATGAAAATGCAGCTATAAGACCTGTAACCGGAGAATCAAATGATCCTGACTGTAACAACAAGAAGGCTGAGGCCGGGAAGAAAAAAGCCCCTGGTGCAGAAGAAGGGTTAAAAATATTTGGGGGCAAATTGATCGATAAAGATTAAGAGGAGGTTCACCCATGCCTAATGGAGGAATGGCTAAAATGATGAAGCAGCTGCAGAAAGCTCAGGCTGAAATGAGCCGCCTGCAGGAGGAGCTTGCTGAAAAAACTGTTGAAAGCTCCAGTGGCGGTGGAGCAGTGCGGGTTGTGGCCAATGGCCAGAAAAACCTGGTTAGGCTGCAGATCGATCCCGATGTTATCAGTGAGGACAACCGCGAGATGCTCGAGGATCTGATTATAGCTGCAGTTAATGAAGCTTTTCACCGTGTTGATGAAATGATTGCTTCTGAAATGCAAAGACTAACCGGTGGCCTGAATCTTCCGCCGGGAATGTTTTAGAGTTATTAAGGAGGCGGCTGCGCGAAACTATGGCTTATCCGGATTCACTAAAAAAGTTAGTTGATGTTTTGTGCCGTTTTCCGGGAGTTGGCCCAAAGACGGCACAGCGGCTTGCCTTTTACCTGCTTGGTTGTTCACGTGAAGATGTGGTTGCTATTGCCAGGGCGATGGTTGAAGCTAAAGATAAGCTTGCCTACTGCGTGATCTGTGGCAGTCTTGCCGAAGTGGAACAATGCCCCTACTGCAGTGATCTGCAGCGTGATCAGCGCCTGCTGTGCGTTGTTCAGGAACCGCGTGATGTTCTTGTCCTTGAACGAACCGGACAGTTCCGCGGCTTATATCATGTTTTACACGGTGCTCTTTCACCTCTAGACGGTATTGGCCCTGAAGAGTTAAAACTTGATCAGCTGGTGCGGCGTATTGAAGAAAAAGGTTTCAGGGAAGTGATCATTGCTACTAACCCAAACGTCGAAGGCGATGCAACTGCAGGCTATCTGGCGAGGCTTCTAAGGCCGCTTTCAATCAGGGTTACCCGGATTGCATTCGGTCTGCCGGTGGGCGGCGATCTGGAATATGCAGACGACCTGACCCTTAGCAGGGCCCTCGACGGGCGCCGGGAAATTTGAGAGGAACAGCATTGAGGGTTCTGGAAGCAGGAGTCAGTATGAAAGATCACTCCTGCTTTTTTAACATTTCTTTCATGGCCCCGGTGACAATTGCGGGTAGATGGGCATAGTCTTCAGTCGGCAGGTAAGCAGGGGCTGCTTCATCGAAAAGAATATTGGCTGAAGCGGGCATCTCTTCGTCACCCGGCCAGATCGTAAAGCAGATCGGCACCCGGGGCAGTACCGGCACAACCATACTGACACCACTCAGTGAAAGCGGGCTTCCGCCAAGAGCCGCAGCCGCTTTAGTAAAGTCTTCAGGCCGATCGCCAAATGTTTTCAGGAAAGGGATCACCGCTCGCTTCTGAAAAGGATCGATATAAATATCTCCGCCGGGCAGGTGCCGGTAGGCGACCCATCGCCCGGTCAGCGGGGTTCCCTCTGCTGTATTCAGGTAGTGAAGAATAATGATTGCCAGATAAACAGAGGCCTCCTCGCCCTTCGCAGCAGTCACTTTACCGCTGGGATGGTGGACCAGGAAACTCATATTAATAAAAGGAACACTGAGAGTCTGACCTTTTTTGTTAAACCCTGCCCCGGATTTCTCGGCAACCTCTTCAGGATTAAGCGCAGCAAAGCGCTTCACTGCTTGTCTGAGGGTTTCTTCCAGGTTAAAGTAGCTGCGGTTTTTTTTCATTTTTTATCCTCCAACATTGAGCGCAGGTTCGTTGTTTGATTTAAGCAATCAGTGATTGGCGGCAAACTGTCCGGTAAAATTAATGACAGCCTGATTAACTTCCTCCGGCTTTTCCAACATAACCATGTGTCCTGCGCCTTCGATTATTTTAACCTGCCCCCCGGGCAATTTCTCTTCGAGATAGCGGCTGTATTTTATAGGAGTCAGGCGGTCTTCAGCGCCGCAGATGATCAGGGTTGGCTGGCTGATGCGAGGCAGATCCTCGAGAAGATCAAATTTGTCGCAGGCGCTGTAATCAGCATAGAGGACTGAAATAGCGGTGGCTTCAAGTTCTGCTTTCCCTCTTTCGAGAAGCTCCCCGGGAGCTTCTAAGGCATATAGATAATCAATCAAATCGGCAGGCAAGATATTGTTTCGTAAGGATTCCAAAACGGTGGGCAGCACCCGCAGGCGTCCACCGCTGCCGACCAGGATCAACCCGCTTATATCGTCGGGATATTCCAGGGCGTAGGAAAGAGCTATTGCCCCTCCCATGGAATGGCCACCCAGGAAAAATGAAGAGAGTCCCAAAGCTTTGCTAAAGCGGTTCAGCCAGTCCCGGTAAACAGCAATATTGTTTGCCGCAGAACCTTCCGAGCGGCCGTGTCCGGGCAGGTCGACAGCCAGGGGTCTTAAGCTGTTTTTCAATCCTTTAAGCTGATAGAGCCAGTGCTGATGGCCTCCACCTGATCCGTGGCAGAATATAACCGGAACACCTTCCCCGCTGATATCACCGGCATAATAGGCACGTTTTCCATCAAATTCAAGATAAGGCAAATAAATGGTCCCCTTTCATCTATTCATAATTTTAAATATAGATCTTTGAATTCGTTTTGTGTCGCCGGTAATCCTGCCGGGAATTAGATATTCCTCCGGAGTAGTGATTTTTACACTTTTGCAAGTCTTGATTTTCGAATCTGCCGTTAATCCTTACTTTGGTTGACACTGCAGGGGGCGTTTGTTATGATCATTGCAATTCATTACGTAACCAAATAGCGGGGGGAGTATATTTTGCAAACAGAAAAATTTGCCTGGGAAGGGCTTACTTTTGATGATGTATTGCTAGTACCGGCCCGTTCTAAAGTATTGCCCCGCGATGTTGACATTTCTACCCGCCTGAGTCGAAACATTAAGCTCAATCTTCCACTTCTTTCAGCCGGCATGGATACGGTAACCGAAGCGAGAATGGCCATAGCTATCGCCCGCGAGGGTGGCATTGGTGTGATCCACCGGAATATTACTACAGAAAAACAAGCAGAAGAAGTGGATAAAGTTAAACGTTCTGAACATGGCGTGATTACTAACCCTTTCAGGCTTTCTCCCGATCATACGCTTAATGATGCCGCTGCCCTGATGGAGCGTTACCGTATCTCCGGCGTTCCTGTAACAGTGGGTGAAAAACTGGTCGGCATTATTACCAACCGCGACCTGCGGTTTGAAGAAGATTATACCCGGCCAATTGGTGAAGCGATGACTCATGAAAAGCTGGTAACCGCACCCGAGGGAACCACGCTCAAAGAAGCCCAGGAAATCCTGAGGCAGCATAAAATTGAAAAATTACCGATTGTCGATGATCAGTTTAACTTAAAAGGTTTGATCACGATCAAGGATATTGAGAAAACAATTCAATATCCGCGTTCCTCTAAAGATCTCAACGGACGCCTTCTGGCAGCTGCTGCGGTTGGCGTTGGCCGGGATGCCATTGTCAGGACTGAAGCGCTGGTTGATGCAGGGGTTGATTTGATCGTGATCGATTCAGCGCACGGGCATTCCCAACCGGTCATTGATACACTAAAGGAGATCAAGAAACTTTACCCTGACGTCGATGTTATGGGCGGTAATGTTGCCACGGCCGAAGGGGCCCGTGATCTGATCAAGGCCGGTGCCGACGCGGTTAAAGTCGGAGTCGGTCCCGGTTCAATCTGTACAACCAGGGTCATTGCCGGTATCGGGGTGCCCCAGATAACTGCTATCCATGAAGCTGCCCGCGCCGGACGGGAATTGGATGTACCAATAATTGCCGACGGTGGAATCAAGTTTTCCGGTGATATAACCAAAGCTCTTGCAGCGGGAGCTTCATCTGTAATGATAGGCAGCCTGTTGGCGGGAACGGAAGAAAGTCCGGGCGAACTTGAAATATTTCAGGGGCGCAGTTATAAAGTCTACCGGGGGATGGGCTCACTCGGTGCGATGAAAGATGGTTCACGCGATCGTTATTTCCAGGAATATGAGCAGAAGCTTGTCCCTGAGGGCATTGAAGGGCGGGTGCCTTTTAGAGGTACTGTAGGTGATATGGTTTTTCAGATGGCCGGTGGTTTGCGGGCCGGAATGGGTTACTGCGGTGTTGCCACCATTACAGAGCTGCAGCAAAAAACCCGTTTTATCCGCATATCCAGCGCAGGACTTACGGAGAGCCATCCACACGGGGTTCAGATTACCAAGGAAGCGCCGAATTACAGTTTTTAAAGCATTAAACCATTTAAAATTTATTTCTGCGGCTGTCCTTTGGGGCTTTGCCGGGTGGCCTCGAAAAGGAGCATTTAGACTTCTGTTCCCGGCCCAGTAAACCGCAGGCCGGAGGCGCCTACGGTATTTTTAGGCTTGAGCCCGTGATAAGAGGTGTTAAAAACGCGCGGTTTGCTTATTACACTGGAAGGAATTGACGGCTGCGGCAAGTCGACGCAGGCCGAAATGCTTCAGCATAAACTTGAAGAGCACGCCATCCCTTTTGTTCCTGTCCGGGAACCGGGCGGTACTGCCGTTGGTGAAAATATCAGGCATATTTTGCTTGATAAACATTACACCCTTTCTTTACAGACTGAACTGCTGCTTTACATGGCTGCCCGATCAGAGTTGACTGAACAGGTTATTCTTCCGGCGCTTCTAACCGGTAAGATAGTAATGTGTGACCGTTTTACCGATTCTACGCTGGCTTACCAGGGTTACGGCGGAGGCGCTGATTTAAACCTGATCCGCCTGTTGAACCGAAAGGCAACAGGAGGGGTTTCTCCTGATCTAACTATTTTGCTTGATCTCGCGGTTGAAAAAGCAGCAGGCAGACGCGGTTCTAATGCTGATCGCATGGAAAGCAAGGATTTTCGCTACCACCAGCGGGTTCGATGCGGTTACCTGGAAATAGCCCGGCGGGAGCCACAAAGGGTTGCTCTGGTTGATGCTTCAACTGATAAATTTCAGCAGGGCCGCATTATCTGGCAGCTGGTTCAAGACTTGATTAAGCAGCGCGTTAGAGTGAGGACAGGTTATGATTATTAAGAGGCTGGCCGGGCAACAGGAATTACGCTCTAGGTTAGCCGGGGCTCTAGAAGCGGAAAAGTTAAACCATGCCATTCTACTAACAGGCCCTTCGGGAAGTGGTAAAAAAAGTTGGGGTAAACTGCTGGCCCAGGCCATTTTATGCCCGGAACGCAGCGGAATAGAACCCTGCATGCAATGCTTTTCCTGCCGCAGCTTTCTGAGCGGTAACCATCCCGAATATTTTTTTGTAGAACCGGATAAACGGTGGATAAAAATAGAACAGATTCGCATAATTCGCGAAAGTTTTTATCTGCGTGGCACCAGAAAGGTGTGTCTGATAAACCACGCGGAAATGATGACTGCTGAGGCCTCTTCTTCCTTGCTTAAAGTTCTTGAAGAGCCACCGCCCGGCCTTCATTTTATCCTCCTGGCGGAAAAGCCGCAGCTGCTTTATGACACTATTTTATCAAGATGCCAGCAATATACATTGCAACCTCTAAGCGGTGCCGAAATAATAGAGCTGCTGATTAACGAAAGGGCTGTAACTAAGGAAACAGCAGTTTTTCTGGCCCGCATCAGCGGTGGACTGCCCGGTCATGCTTTTAAACTGGCAGATGACGAAAAATTCGAAGAGCGTTTTAATGAAGCTAAAACACTGGTCGAAAAACTTGCTTCCGGCCGTGATTCAGCCCTGCAGTTGCTATCCTGGGCAGCCCTGCTGGCGGACAGAATAGACCTGATTCCACTTCTTGAACTCGTCTGCCTTCTCTGTCGCGATGGATTGATTCAGAAGTTGTGTCGT
>Ga0209498_1000281_pt1 | contig 31042 bp, 32 predicted proteins | sample WalLakDeSediment_FD_184131 | JGI IMG/M metagenome (GOLD analysis project Ga0209498, IMG submission 184131) | Lake sediment microbial communities from Walker lake, Nevada to study Microbial Dark Matter (Phase II) - Walker Lake 11/02/13 Deep... | ecosystem: Environmental > Aquatic > Freshwater >...
AGCCCGTCGCGCGCGAGATCCACCACGAAGCCGGCCTCGCTCAGCCCCTGCCGCAGGTATTCGCCGGTCTTCGGTTCGTCCTCCACGATCAGGATCTTCATGCTGCTCCCTTCGACTGCCCTTGCAAGCCCTTCATTCTGCCACTGGGTCCGGCGGCGATCCGAAAGATGACAAAGATGTAATGCCTCTGTCAGGCCGGTGTTCGGTTGCTTGCTGCATCATTCCGCCTGGTTTGCGTCAGATGACCTGCGGAGTCGCGCCACCGTCAGGCACCTCGTTTCGCTCTAGCGGGCCATGCGGCTTACGTTCTTCGAGGTGACGGGTCCGAATGGCCCGATCGCTCTGCTTCAGCGTCCGGGCAGGTCTCTGGCCAACCGTTTCGAGACCGCGCCTAGCAGCACGCTGGCGCCCGGCGAGTACACCGTCCGATGGCGAGAGCTGGCCGAGGACGGGCACACCATGTTCGACGAGTTCTATTTCTCGGTGCGCTGAAGGTGGATTGGCCATCGGTCCTCGCTGGCATGGAGCTGCCGGAGCCGACCTCGATTCACTGGCACGGCCAGCGCCTGCCGAATGGCATGGACGGGATCCATGCCGGAACCGCAGCGTTTCGCCGCGGAACGGTGACATTCCCAACCTCGATATGCCGCCGATGACGATGGTGTTCCAGGTGGCTGATCCGAGCCTGCTGGAAGGGCTTGCGGTGGGAGATGAGGTTCTGGCCACCTTCGACCAGATCGACGGGGCGTACATCGTGCTCTCGGTGGAGCCGATGCAATAGGATCCCCGTTCTGGCTGCGCCACTTTTTCAATGCAGCACAATATCTCTTAGCCTTTACAGTCCGGAAAACACCCACGGGAAAGTGACAGCGCGTATGGGGTAAGTTAAGGGGAGAGCTGTTAGGCCAGGGCAACGATTCTGATCCGGCCCGGGGATGCAGGAGGGTATGCAATGCCATCGATCGTCACGCTCACTAAGATCCCGGCACTCGACTACGACGAGCTGCGAGCTTGAAGCAGCCCGAGATCATCGACGGCGATGTCGTCGTTTCCGGGGCACGGGGCGCGGGATGCTAGAACGCCGTCGGAGCGGCCATGGGCTGGCGTCGCGAAAGCCTGGCTCCGGGCCAGGAGGATTGCCGGTCGCCACCTATTCGGTCGTTGCACGTGATGCGCAGACGGGCCATCACGCCGGGGATGGGTATGCCTGCTTGGGTAACATGCTACTCGAACCGGGAATCTCGAAGAGGATGGGAACTGCCTTCGAGAGTGAACAAGGCGAACTCGTCGACCGGTTGATCGCCTCCTTGGAGGCCGTCCAGTCGGCCGGTGGCGACCTGCGCGGCCGGCGGTCGGCCGCAGTCATCGTCGTCAACGCCGAGTCCTCTGGAGATCCCGCGGTGGACGTCTTGTTCAATCTCCGGGTCGAAGACCACGATCAACCGCTGCAGGAGCTGAAGCGTCTGATCGCCCTGAAGAAGGCATTTCATCACAACAGTCGCGGCGACCATCATCTGCGCAATGGCGATGTCGATGCCTCAAGGGAAGAAACGGCTCATCGCGTGGCCTGGGCCGCGGTGAAGCAGTCATACACCAAGGAGGGCGAGCGTTGGGTGGAGAAGAACTGACGGGTGGCCTGCAGCGAGATCGAGTCGGGTGATTCCACTCTGGTTCAAGCTGTCCTATCTGGTCTTCGTGGTCGCACTGGTGCCGGCCTACACGCTGGAACACGGCCTGGTGAATTTTCTCTGGTTCTCCAATGTGGCGCTGATGGGCGGGCTGCTGGCCGCATGGCTGGAGAGCCGCCGCCTCGCGAGCATGATGGCGGTTGCGGTTGCACTGCTGGAGATGGCCTGGATCTTCGATTTCCTGCTCAGCCTGGCGCTGGGTGGACCGACGCCGCTCGGCATCGTCGATTACATGTACGACCCGGACATCGCGCTGCACGTGCGCCTGCTCTCGCTCTACCACCTTCTTCTGCCTTTCGTGCTGTTCTGGATGGTATGGCGGCTGGGTTACGACCGGGAGGCATGGAAGATCTGGGTATCTGCGGGTTGCGCGATCCTGCTCCTCAGCTTCTGGCTTTCCACCCCGGAGCGGAACATCAACTGGGTGTGGGGTCTGGGGGGGCATGCGCAGGAATGGACGTCCCCCTACGTCTGGCTCGGGATCGTGCTTGCTGTCTGTTTCGCAGCCGGGTGGCTGACGCACCGGGCCCTGCTCGCCGTGATGCGAGGTTTCGGTCGCATCGACTGATCCGCCCCGGTGTTCTTCGGAGCGGATCGGCAGGACTTCACAGCAGCGTTCTGGCCGCCGTCTGCACCGGATCCCAGACCGGCGAGAAGGGGGGTGCATAGGAGAGGTCCATGTAGACGAGCTGTTCCGCCGTGAGTCTTGCGGTGATCGCGGCGGCGATGGTGTCGATTCGCTTGGCGGCGCCTTTTCCGCCCACGATCTGGCCACCGAGCAGGCGCCCGGTTGCTTCCTCCGCCAGCAGTTTTACCTTGACCTTGGCGGAGCCCGGGAAGTAGTGGGAGCGGGTCAGGGCGTCGATGGTCCTGGCCCTGAACGGTATCCCGATCTCTTCCGCTTCCTTTTCGGACAGGCCCGTGCGGGAGATCTCCAGATCCTGGAACCGGGTGATGGCGGTGCCAAGTACCCCGGGGAACTCCATCGTTCCACCGCTGATGTTGATGCCCGCCACCAGTCCGTGCTTGTTGGCCACGGTCCCAAGTGCGATGAAGACCTGCCTGTCCTTCACGCGGTGAAATGACTCGGCGCAGTCACCCGCTGCCCAGACACGGGGCACCGAGGTCTCGAGGCGCTTGTTCACCTTGATTGCGCCGTTGGCACCCAATTCGATGCCAGCGGCCTCCGCCAGTTCGGAATTGGGCCGTACCCCGATGCCCAGGATGACCAGATCGGCCTCGAGGGTCTGCCGGTCCGTGACCACGGCGCGCAGGGTACCATTCGAATTGGTCTCGAAGCGCTCCAGTTTCTCGCGCAGAAAGACGCTGACGCCCGCGTCCCTCATGGTCTGGCTGATCGACTCCGCGATATCGGCATCCATGCTGACCATTACCTCCGGCGCCATGTCGATCAATGCGACCTCAAGACCCCGTTCGAGCAGGGCCTCCGCCATCTCGATGCCGATGTAGCCGCCGCCGACGACCACGGCCTTTCCGGGACTTCGACTCTCCACGTACTCGAAGACCTCGATACCGCTCTGAAGCGTCGACAGGCTGAAGATGCCCTCGGCATCGATGTTGGGCAGGTCGGGAACGATGGGGGAGGCGCCGGTGGCGATCAGCAGGTGGTCCCAGTCTTCCCAGAAGGTCGATTCCTGCTCCAGATCCCGGACCTGGACGCGCCGCTGTTCCGTGTCGATCGCCAGAACCTCGTGCAGGGTGCGCACATCGATGTTCTGTTTTTCCCGGAACACCTCGGGCCTGCGCGCGATCAGGCGATCGGACGATTCCACCTGGCCGGCGATGAAGTAGGGCATGCCGCAGGCCGCATAGGAGGTATGCCGCCCGCGTTCGAACACCACGATCTCGCGATCCGGATGTTCGCGCCGCACCTTGGACGCCGCGCTCATTCCTGCGGCATCGCCGCCGATGACAACGAGTTTTCCTGTGTTCATGGGGCACCTTGGTCGAAGGATGTGTGTCGGGGGTGCGGTGGATCCTGGAGGGCGGGGCTATTGCTGCACGCCCCGGAACGCCATGGCCACATGGCCCACTAAGTCCGCTGCAGGACCTCGCGGTAGGACTGCTCCGCGAACATCGATACCGCCATTCGGACGGTCGGCATGCGGATGCAGTTGTTGAACACCTTGGGACCGTGCACAAACAGGATCTCCGGCTTCACGTTCACGTGCGGCATGCCCCGCTGTGCGGCCTCGACACTCTCCCATTCCACTATCACCACGTACTCGGCAGGGACGGTGTAGCCCTCCCAGACCTCAGCGGTGCGTTGCAGCTTGGCCCCGGGCGTATCCTTCATGCGTTCCATGATCGATTCCACCGTGGCGTGCCCGGACCCCAGCGTGGAGATGCCGACGCGCTTCAGGATCTGGTAGCCGATCATGCCATTCGTCTCGCGGAGCAGTTCCATGGTCTGGATCTCTCCGTCTTCGAACTCCGTCTCCTTGCCCGGACGCACGTGGTGCGTCGCCAGCACGGTCACGGTCCGCCCGGAGTCCACCGCGAGATGCGCCAGGTTCTGGCCGGCCGCCCGCGCGTGCTCGAACTGGTTCAGTGACACCAGCTTGGGCATGTGGCTCTTCACGATCCGGTACACCGGTTCCTCGGGTCCGTCCAGCAGCACGTTGCCGCACTTGTCGCAGGCGGTGACCACAACATCCTCGAAGGTTTCGTGGAAGTTTTCGTGGGCCTCCAGGCTTTCCCAGTAGGTGAACTGGTCGATCCAGATATGGGAGAGCTCCTGCGCCATGTCGGTGCTTGCACCCCAGCGCATGCCCATCGGGCAGCTGCCGGTCTGGCGCATCAGATCGAAGCCGTGGAATCCGGGCGTCAGCGCAGTCGCGAGACACATCTCGGAGCTGGCCTGGCGCATCATGCGCATCAGGTTGGGATCGTTCTCCACCAGCACGCGGTTGATGGCCACATACAGTGGCGATTTCGGTTCGGCGTCAAACAGGGCCTTGATATCGATGCTCATGGGATCTCCGTTGTCTCCAATAGGGGTGTGCGCCGAGGGGAGGGTCCGGCTAGCGCCATTCTGCTACATTCCGCCGCCTTTCTGGCCCCTCCCCGGGGTCGGACCAACGCAAGCATATGATAGAAAACGAGTTTGTGGTTTTTTTATGGGCTATTTCCCGGCTTGAAAGCTGGTTTTTGGCCCTGAAAATGCCTTGCCAAGAACAACGGGGAGCGCAGCGTCAATGAGGCCGTCCCTGCGTGGCCCTGCAGAACCATGTGCTAACAGGGTGAAGGGGAAACCTGTGTTAACGGCCCGTTTTCGGGGCCAAAAACCTCCGTTTAAGCTCGGTTTTGTGCCCCATTTATGACAATTAACGTAATGGTATCAATATTTTGGGGTGGTCCGACCCGGCAAGGCCCGCCACAGGCCGAGAACGCCGTGGTTTTCGGGTAGACTGGCGCGGACGGGTCTTACCGAGTACGAAACCTGCTGGACGCGATGAACCGATTGAAGATCACCCGCCCCGATGACTGGCATCTGCACCTTCGCGATGAGGCCGTGCTGGCCAGCGTGCTGCCGGATACGGCCCGGCGCTTCGCCCGCGCCATCGTGATGCCGAACCTGAAGCCGCCGGTTGTGACGACGGAGCAGGCCCGGGCCTATCGGGATCGGATTCTCGCGGCGCTGCCTGCGGGTCTGTCCTTCGAACCCCTGATGACCCTGTACCTGACCGAGGCGACGCCGCCGTCCGAGATCTCCCGGGCGTGGGAGACCGGCTTCGTACACGCGGTGAAGTACTATCCCGCCGGGGCCACCACCAACGCCGCGAGCGGGGTGACGGACCCGCGGCGCTGTTACCCGGTGTTCGAGGCGATGCAGCGCCAGGGGATGCCGCTGCTGCTGCACGGCGAGTCGATCGACCCCGCGGTGGACGTGTTCGATCGCGAGGCCGTGTTCATCGAACGCACGCTGACGCCACTGGTGCGCGATTTCCCTGAACTGCGGATCGTACTGGAACACATCACCACCAGCGCGGCGGTGGACTTCGTTGCCGAGGCAAGGGCAACCGTTGCCGCGACCATCACCGTGCATCACCTCCTGTTGAACCGCAACGCCATGTTCCAGGGAGGGATGCGCCCGCACCACTACTGCCTGCCACTGTTGAAGCGGGAGACGCACCGGCAGGCCCTGGTGGCGGCAGCCACGGGAGGCAGCCCGAAGTTCTTTCTCGGGACCGACAGCGCACCGCATCCCCGGCACGCCAAGGAGTCCGCCTGCGGCTGTGCCGGAATCTACACGGCACACGCGGCGATCGAGCTGTACGCAGAGGTCTTCGAGGCGGCGGGCGCGCTGGAGTGCCTGGAGGCCTTCGCCAGCTTTCACGGCCCCGATTTCTATCGTCTGCCGCGCAACCGTGACACGCTGGCGCTGGAGAAATCCGAGTGGACGGTGCCCGAGGAGCTGCGTTTCGGGGATCAGGCGGGCGTTCCGCTGCGCGCCGGGCAAACGCTGAGCTGGCGCCTGGCCGATTGAGTCAGCCGCCATTCCTCAGGTGGCAACAGTCGGCGGCCCACTAGAGCCCCAGGGCAGCGGCAGGCTGAAAGATGCTGTAGAAGAAGATCGTCTTCTGGTCCTGGTCTGCCAGGCGTTTCCCGGTGCGCGAGGGTAGGGCATGTCCCTCGATCTGTTGCTGGAAATTCTCGTCGGTGCTGATCACCAGCACCGCGCGCTCGATTTCGGGTATGGGCATGGTGGAGATTAGCACCAGCCCGGTCTCCGTGACCGGGCGCTCGGATGCGATCACCTTGAACGGCTCTTCTTCGCTGTTCAGGTTCGAGAGCATGCCCGGATAACGGTTCAGCCTCATGCCCCGCTTGTCGACGCAGATGCCGGCGGGTGCTCCCTCCAGTGCTTCCTCTATCTTCTGGATCTGCTCGGCACTGAGCAGTTCGCTGATACTTCCTTTCCAAGGCGGCATGGCGTGATCCTCGTGTGGCGGAAGGCCGAACCCTTCATCGGTGGCCGGTTCCGGCGGAAGCGAAGTCCCGGCGTCAACGCCGCCGGGGTTGTGTGGCCCGACATCGGTGTGCGGAATGTTCCTCATGCCACGAAGACGGTGGGGTCGTCAAGACCCCAGCCGTCCCCGTGAGCAGTTTCGCGAATACATTCGATTCCTGGGCCACCGATCAGCGCCTGCGTCCGGTTAGCGAACCGAGCAGACCGCGCACGACCTGGCGGCCGATCTGGGTGCCGATGGACCGGGCCGTGCTCTTCGCGGCGGCCGTCAGTACGCTGTCGCCGCGCGTACGGGGGCGTGAAGGGGTTGCGGCCTGCGGGCGTGCCTGGACGGTCTTTTCCTCGGCCAAAGCAGCCTCTGCCTGATGCCTCAGAATCTCGTAGGCCGATTCCCGGTCAACGGCTTCGTCGTAGATCCCGGCGAGTACCGATCCGGCGACGATGTTCTGGCGTTCTTCATCCGACAGCGGACCCATGCGGCTGGATGGTGGCCGAATCAGCGTGCGCTCAACCGGCGTTGGTCTGCCTTTGTCGTCGAGGACGGAGACCAGGGCTTCGCCGACCGCCAGTTCGGTGATCACCGCCTCGGTGTCCAGTTGGGGGTTGGGGCGGAAGGTCTGGGCGGCCACCCGGACCGCGCGCTGATCGCGCGGGGTGAAGGCGCGCAGGGCGTGTTGCACGCGGTTGCCCAGCTGTCCGAGCACGCTCTCGGGCAGGTCGGTCGGGCTCTGGGTGATGAAGTAGACGCCCACGCCCTTGGAACGGATCAGACGCACCACCTGTTCGATGCGGTCGACCAGGGAGCGCGGCGAGTTGCGAAAGAGCAGGTGGGCCTCGTCGAAGAACAGCACGAAGCGGGGGCGGTCCGGGTCGCCAACCTCGGGCAGTTGTTCGAACAGCTCCGACAGCAGCCATAGCAGGAGCGTCGAGTAGACCAATGGACTGTTCCGGTACAGGCGTTCGGCGTGCAGGATGTTGATGACACCCTTGCCTGCCGCGTCGGTCTGCAGGAAGTCCTCCAGGGTGACTGCCGGTTCTCCAAAGAAGTGTTCTCCGCCCTGACTTTCCAGGGTGAGCAGGGCGCGCTGGATGGCGCCGATGCTCGCGGGCGCCACGTTGCCGTAGTGGCCCGTCAGTTCGCGGCGGTTGTCGTTCACCCAGCCCAACATTGCCCGCAGATCCTTCAGATCCAGCAGCAGCCAGCCCTTGTCGTCGGCGACCCGGAAGACCAGTTGCATCAATCCGGTCTGGGTGTCATTGAGGTTCAACAGGCGGCTCAGCAGCACGGGCCCGAAATCGGCGATGCTGAGGCGCCAGGGGTGTCCGTGGTCACCGAAGATGTCCCAGAAAACGGTGGGTGCGCCGTAGAGTTCGAGCGGCTCGATGCCGACGCGGCGTGCACGTTCCGTGAGTCGATCGCTGGGGGATCCCGGTGCCGCCACCCCGGAGAAGTCACCCTTGATGTCGGGCACGAAGACGGGTACGCCGAGATCCGAGAAGGCCTGGGCAAGGACCTGAAGCGTAACGGTCTTGCCCGTCCCGGTCGCGCCGGCGATCAAGCCATGACGATTGGCCATACGGGGCTCGATCGCCACCGCATGCTCCGCCGCGCCGATCAGCAGGGGGCTGGTATTCAAGGTCGGTCCTCCAACGGGGTGCGGGAGGTATTCTACCCGCCGGGTAGGCCACACAGGTAGCGATTGAGGCTCTGCCCCGCAGCGCATTCCGACGATTGCGGCCATTGGCCCTGAGCTGTCACGACCCAATACAATAGATGGGTAAACCCCATCAGGGAACTCGCTCATGACCCGTATCACCGTGATCGGCGCCGGTTTCGGCGCCCTGACCGCCATCCGCAAGCTGCGTGCGGCCGATCGTGACCTTGCCATCGATGTCATCGCGCCAAGGCCGGAGCTGGTCTATTACCCGAGCACGATCTGGATTCCCACGGGCCTGCGTACGCCCGAGGATGTGGTGGTCGACTTGAAGCCCTTCTTCGAGCGCCAGGGCGTGACCTACCATCAGGCCTCGGTCACTGGGTTGAAGGATGGCGGGCGGGTTGTGCTGACCGATGCCGGCGAGGTGGCCAACGACGGACTGATCATTGCCTCGGGCGGGCGCTTTCTGAAGAAGTTGCCGGGTATCGAGCACGCGATCACGCCCTGCGAGGGCGTGGAGGCGGCGGTGCGGATACGTGATCGCCTTGCGGAGATGAAGGGCGGCACGATCGCCTTCGGTTTTGCCGGCAACCCGAAGGAGCCGGCGGCGATGCGCGGCGGGCCGATCTTCGAATTCATGTTCGGCATCGATCAGCATCTGCGCACGCGGGGCGATCGCGACCGGTTCAAGCTGGTCTTCTTCACTCCGGCGCCCAAGCCGGGCAACCGACTGGGTCCCAAGGCGGTCGAGGGTTTGATGCGCGAGATGAAGCGCCGGGACATCGAAACCCATCTGGGACACAAGCTAAAGGGTTTCGAAACGGACAAGGTAACCACCGAGGGCGGCGAGTTCGCGGCCGACCTGATCGTGTTCATGCCGGGGATGACCGGCAACGCCTGGTTCGACAATACCGATCTCCCGCGCTCTGAGGGCGGGCTGCTGCAGGCCAACGCCTACTGCCAGGTGACGGGGCAGGACAAGGTCTACGTGGCCGGCGATTCCGGCAGTTTCCCGGGTCCGGACTGGCTGCCGAAGCAGGCCCACATGGCGGATCTCCAGGCGGAGGCCGCGGTGGCCAATCTGCTCGGTGAATTCCAGGGCAAGGCCCCCAGCCACACCTTCAAGGCGGAGTTGATCTGCATCGTCGACACCCGGACCAGCGGGATCCTGGTCAAGCGCACGGAGAAGCGCAATGTCATCCTCCCGTCCACCCCGGTGTTTCACTGGGCGAAGCGGGCCTTCGAGTGGTGGTACCTGCGGCAGTACCGTTGATCGGCCTCCGCAGGCCATGCCGCACCGGCAGCGGGTCATCGCATGGCTGCTGACGATTATGATCGGGGCTTTCGGCCCGCGTGGTGGCTGCCGGGCGGACACCTGCAGACGATCGTTCCGAACGCGCTGCGGCTGCGCCGCGGCATCATGCTGCGGCGCCAGCAAGTGACGCTGCCGGATGGAGATTTCCTCTCGCTGGACTGGGGGCCGGATCCGGGCGGACCCATCGTCGTGCTGCTGCACGGGCTGGGCGGTGGCAGCCAGTCGGCCTATGCTCGTGGCCTGATGCGTGCGCTGCACGCGCGCGGATTCTGGCCCTGCACCATGCATTTTCGCAGTGCCGGGGGCGAGCCCAACCGCAAGCTGCGCAGCTATCACATGGGCGAGAGTGATGACCCGATGTACGTGCTGGGCGAACTGCATCGGCGCTACAGCCGCCGCGGGCTGGCGGCGGTGGGGGTTTCGCTCGGCGGCAGCGCGCTGTTGCATACGATCGCAAGGGGCGGAGAGAGTCTTGGGGTCGCCTGCGCGGTGGCGGTGTCGGTCCCGTTCCGGCTTCACGTCGCCGCGGAGCGGCTGAATCGGGGTTTCTCCCGACTGTACCAGCGCCACATCCTGGGGCAGCTGCGGCGCCAGTGGCTGAAGAAGTGCCGCGTGCTCGCGCGCCCGGATCTCGTTGAGGGAGTCCGCGAACTGCGTACCTTCCGGCAGTTCGACGCCCGGATCACGGCCCCGCTGCATGGCTTCCGGGACGTGGACGACTATTATGACCGCGCGAGCAGCATCCACGTACTCAGGGAGATCCGCATACCGACGCTTCTGATCAACTCCGTGAACGACCCGTTCATGACCAGGGAAAGCCTGCCGGAACCCGGTGAGTTGTCCGAATACGTGACTCTGGAACGTCATGAGCGCGGCGGTCATGTGGGGTTTCTGGAGGGTTTCGGGCGCAGCTACCTGGAAAGGCGAATCCCGGAATACCTGCTGGAGCAGTTCCGGGACAAATGACCCGTGCCGTAGACGCGCGATCGACCGCGCCCCGGTACCGGAGGTAACTGATGCTTTGGAAGATCCTTACACTGGCCGTTCTCATCTGGTTTGCCTGGTGGCGCCTGCGGCAATGGCTCCGGGAACGCCGGCTGCGCGACCAGGGCGAGCCGGTGCCCGAACAGCGGGGCGTTCGTCCGATTTCCATCCTGGCGGGGGGGATGCTGCTGGGCTACGGCGGCTACCTGGTCTGGGTGATCCTGATGCAGACACTCGAGACCTTGAGGGGGTGAGCGGCGGAGCCCTGGACCGCAGGGAACGAAGCGATCAGCAGTGGGTCGCACAGAAACAGAGCAAAGGGAGATGATCATGGCGTTGCTGGCGAAGATCAAGGTCTGGGTTCCCCTGCTGCTGGTCCTGGTTTCGGTACAGGCCGTGGCCCGAGAGCCGGCAGTGCCCCTGGATGAAATGATCGCGGTAGAACTGGCGACGGTGGGCGTGGAAAGCCTCAGCGGTTCGCCGGTCGTTCTGCTACGGGAGCCCGTCTCGGGGGACGTGGTGCTGATCAGTATCGGTTCGAGCGAGGCCCTGGCGATCATGATAGCCCTGCGCGAGGTGCCGACCCCGCGTCCGATGACTCATGATCTCCTTGCCGATGTGATCCGCTCCGTGGGTGGATCGGTGGAGCGGGTGATGGTGGATGCCCTGGTCGGGAGCACCTACACGGGGTTGATCGAGCTGCGCCTTGCCCAGCAGGATGAGAACGTCCTCGTCGACAGCCGGCCCAGTGATGCGTTGGCGCTGGCGGCACGCACCGGTGCCACCATCCTGGTCGCGCCGGATGTGTTGGTCGCGACACGCGGGCTGGAGTTCGAGGGACTGCCCGAGGATCAGCAGGTTGTCACGGCGCTCGGCATCACCGTTGGGGAGGTGACTCCGGACCTGCGCGAGGCGCTGCGTTTGCCTGATCAGCGCGGAGTCCTGGTGAGCCGGGCCGTGGGTGAGGCCGCAGACATGGGCATCGCCGCGGGCGCGATGATCCTGGAGGTGAACGGAGAGGTTCCGGGGTCCCCGATGCAGTTCCTGGAATTGGTGCGGCAGACGCCCGCGGGCACCCGAGCTACGCTGCGTGTCTGGCAGGATGGCGAGACGCGCGAAGTGGAACTGTCCACCGACGTCCCGGAACCGCAGAGGCCGCGAATCGACCCGGGCGACGGGGATGGCCTGCGCGTCTGAAGCCCGACGCCTTCTTCTTCTACCAGGGGATCGTACTGCCGTCCACGTCGATGAAACGCCCGTTGTCGGTGTCCGATGCGGCGTCCAGGGTCTTGAGCATCGCGGCGACGGACTCGCTGACGTCGATCTCGGCATTGGGGCCGCCCATGTCGGTGAGCACCCATCCGGGATGGAGGATCAGGGTGAGGATGCCCTGGTCACCGAGATCCCGGGCCAGGCTCATTCCGACCGCGTTCAGGGCCGCCTTGGACGATCGATAGACGTACGCGCCACCGGATCCGTTGTCGCCCATGGAACCCATCTTCGAACTCAGCAAGGCGATGCACGGGCGGGTGCCCGTGCGCAGATGCGGCAGCAGGGTCTCCACGATCTGGCGCGGCGCGATGGCATTGACCCGCAAGGTTTCCAGCCAGGCCTCCTCGTCGGTCTCACCCAGGCGATCAGGGACCGGTCCATAGACTCCCGCGTTGTTGATGAGCAGATCGACGCTCGTGCCGCCGAGAGTAGCGGCGAGATTGGCACGATGGGGCGCGCTGGTTACGTCCAGCGGCAGCACGGTGAGGCGGTCCCGATTGGACTTCGCCAATCCCATGAGTTCGCTGGAGGCCTCCGGGCGTCGCGCGCCGGCGAAGACCCGATCTCCCCGGGCCAGCAACTGGCGTACGAATTCGAGTCCGATACCCCGGCCGCAGCCGGTTACCACGACAGTCTTCATTTCAGGTTCCCCAATTGGATGGCAAAGGTTTACCAGGGCTGGTGGCAGAAGAGGCGCTGTTCCACCACGTCGGCGGTCACGCGCAGGCCGCTCTCGCGAACGTCATACAGGCGGAGCGTATCCTCGACCGCAGGATCGGCGGGCTCCTCGGCATCCAGCGGCAGTCGGCACCCTTCGGGCAGGGCATCCAGCCACTCGGGATGGAAGACCGTCCCGGATTCCTGCGGAAACAGGGCCACGTAAGCGATTCTAGACTCAACCAGGTCCTGGAAGAAGTGTGAACCGAACGAAAGGTCCGGAATCATGCCGGCCCCGAGTTCGGCGACCTCCACCAGCACGGCCACGCGGCTGATATCCGCGAAGCGAACCGGGATGCCGAGTTCGGGGCTGCTGGTGCCCCAGCGCCCGGGGCCGATCAGCAGCATCGGGCAGTCACTGCGCTCGCTGATCTCCCTGTTCAGGCGGCCGACCAGGCGCGCAACGGCGAATCTCTGCGGGATGCTGAGCGCACTGTAGCGGCGGCCGTCGACATGGATGACCCGGTCGATCGGCTGGTCGATGTTGCCACCCATGAAACGGCCCTGGGTCGAGAACAGCAGCCGGTCCGTCGGGACCTGGGCGGGTAGCTGGACCTGTTGTGCTTCGCCCAGGGTCTGCAGCGGGCGGCATTGCACCAGGTTGATCGAGGGGGTTCCGTCCTCCGCGAGATGCACGGTGAATTCGATGTCGACCGGGTAGGCATAGGCCCTTTCCAGTTCATCCAGCAACTGCCGCATCAAGGGGACGAAGTCGGTTTCGCGCAACAGGGGCGTAAACGTCAGCCGCCAGATCGGGCCCCCGTCGGGGCGAGCCCGCGAGCGTTCCGTGGCCTCGCGGTCCAGTTCCGCCACCCAGCGCAGGGGGAGGTCGGGCGCGGCCTGAAGCAGCTGGCGCAGGGGCATCGAACGCAGCCGGTTGTCCATGATGTCGAGCAGGTCTACGGCGTGCTGGGAGTAGCGGTAGGCATCCCCCGCATCCCGAAACGGGCGCCGGTGCGGCTGGTCCAGGGCGACCACGCAGGCGTGGTCGCCCTCGATCCGGTCCACCGCACGGGTCCCGAGACCAAGCACCAGGCGGAGCATGCCGGCCTTCGGATCCATCCCGGGGTCCCAGGCGAATACGTTGCGCGAGACGCCGACGCCGGCCGCGTCCGGGAGGTACAGCGGGCCGTGGTACCGGCCGTTGACCCGCTGCAGCAGCAGACCCATGGGTTCTTCCTGGTTGGCCAGCCCCCGCTGCTGGCGGTAGACCAGGGCGTCCTCGCTCATGCTGGAGGCGAAGACCAGGCGGATGGCCTCTTCCAGCTGTTCCATCCGATCCTCGGGCGATCCCTGGTTGACCCGGAAGGTGCTCTCGTATTTGCCCGCGAAGGCGTTGCCGAAGCCGTCCTCCAGCACGCTGGAGGAGCGGACCAGGATCGGGTACTGGCCGAAGTAGTCGAGCACGCGTTCGAGTTCCAGCCGCACCTCGGCGGGAATCTCGCCCTGGAGCATGTCCCGGTGCAGTGACAGTGCCTCCTCGAAATAGCCCGCGGTGGTGCGCTGGCGCATGACGCGCGGCCACCAGCCGTTGTGCACCAGGTAGGAGTAGTACACATCCGAGCCGAGGTAGAAGGAATCGTGCGGTTCGAGATGCCGCTCCCAACGCTGCGGGTCCTCACACAGCAGGATCTTTCTCGCCAGCAGCATCCCCACCGCCTTGCCGCCGATGTAGCCGGTGCCGATCATGCGGGCACGTATGGCGAGAAGATCCTCCAGCGTCAGGTAGCGTCGCGCCAGTTCGAGGATGCGCGGTTCGCGCCCAATGACGACCTGCAGCAGGTGCTCCAGCACCCCGGAGCGCCGGGACTCGTCCGCGCCCGGTGCCGCAACCTCCGCGGCCTCGAGGAAGAGCCGGTCCCAGCAGTCCAGTTGGCGCCGGCTGGCGCCTTCGCGCCGGTGTTCCAGGGCCGCCTGCAGACGGGTGGCGTCGCTGCTGTCCACGACCGGAAGGAAGCGGTCTCCGCGCTGTCGGTGCGGCAGGAACATGGTCGGGGACTGTCGCTGCCAGACCTTGACCGGCTGGATCTGGCGCTCGTTGTCCGCGTGATGCACGTCGATCAGAACCTGGGTGGTTTCGCGGATCCGCGACAGCGTGATATGCGAGTGGCTCTGGGGCTGCAGCGCAAAATAGGCCACGGTATCCAGCTCGAACAGGTAGGGGCAGACCACCCGGAAGAAATTGCCCACCATGTAGTCGGTGGCCCAGGCCGAGAGGAGATCCGACAGGCAGTCACAGACGTAGAACGCGCCGCGCCCGTGGTCCGTGATCAATTGGTAGACCTGTACGGTGAAGGACTCGAACCCGCCCTGCGCTTCAAGCCGCACGGTGCGGATGCCCGGTCCGTCCGGTACGAGGGCATCGTGCTGTCCGAACCGCAGGTAGATGATCTGCCGCCCCTGCGCCGAGGCGGCGGCAACGAAGGGCTCGACGAAGCGCCGGTAGTCTTCGATGTCGTCCACACGCCAGACCACGTTGTCACCGATACGCAGCCCGTCGAGGATGGCGTCGAGGCCCTCGATCCCGGTGGAAACGATCGTGGATGGATCTGCCTCGGTCATCGCGGATCGGGCCGGCCGTGTGTCCACGGAAGCAAGGTGGATCCCGCAGGGGCCGGATGCCGGTTGCTGCCGTGCCGGGGGAAATTCCGGTACCATCCGGGTGCTGCGGCAAGACCCGTTCGGATTTCACGCATCCGGCCGGGGGTCCCCGGGGGGCGTGGCGGAATTGGTAGACGCAGCGGACTTAAAATCCGCTGGTAGAAATACCGTGCCGGTTCGATTCCGGCCGTCCCCACCATCGCGGAGCGGGGCCCGATGGACCCGCATCCACGCTGGCCGAGGTCAGTCTGCGTCACGTACGAGGCGAACCTCGAAACGCTGGCGCTTGTGCCGCCAATTGCTGAAGCCGTTGGCGAAGTGGACGCTCCAGGCATAGAAGGCGTCATAGGCGGCTTCGGAGGATGACCAGTAATTCGCCGGGGGGGTGTTGGGAAACGCCTCCGGGTTGATTGCGGGGTTGAACACCCGGTATTCGACCAGCGTCTGCAATTCCTCCACCGTGGGCAGGCGCCAGTCATCGTGGCCAGCGATGTTGGCCTCCAGCCCGTTGGCTTGATCCCAGGTGTACCGGTTGGCGATGCCGGCACATCCGGTTCCCGTCGGGTTCTGGCCGATGCTGCAACGCGTCCATTGCATACCGGTTACGCGGTCCAGGACCACGGCGCCGTCTTCGGCGACCTCAAAGCGTGTGTCTGCCGGGTCTGCCGATGCGACCGGATGGCCGGCCAGTAGCAGTGCGAACCCCGCGATCAGAAACTTCATTCCACTCTCCTGTTTTTATTGGTTTGGTGCCGGCTGAGGCGCCTGACGCCCTCGGTCGGCTTGTGCCCGTCGGCCGTTAACGGCCGGCCAGCGGCAAAAAATGAGCATAGCAAAAGCCGGCGCAACGGGGGTTGCCAAGGCCGGTTTTGTCGCCCGCTTGTGCGGCGGCGCTGTCAACGGTTCAGGTTGTGCTGGAAGTCCGCCATCATCTTGTCGATGTGCGCACGGACGCGGGCCTCGTCCTGGATGGCGAACTCGAGGAAGGTCTTGGCGACGATGGACAGGACCTTGCGCCGCGGGTGCACGATGTGCCACTGGCGCAGGATGGGGAATTCGGCCACGTCCAGGAGAGCGATCGGGCCGCAGGTTCCCTCGGCGCTGAGGGTGTGCAGCGAGAGGACGGCGATCCCGAGGCCGCCGATCACCGCCTGCTTGATGGCCTCGTTGCTGCCGAGGTCCATCCGGATCTTCGGCTGCATGCCATGCTGTTCGAACAGCTTCAGTGTCGCCTCGCGAATGCCGGAGCCCGGCTCGCGCATCAGGAAATACTCCCTGGCGAGGCGCTGGATCGGGATGTTCCGCTTGCCGACCAGTGGATGATCCCGCCGGGCCATGACCACCAGCGGATTGGGCGCGAACGGGTACACGGCGACGTCGGTCAGTTGGTCCGGCACGTGCCCGATGATGTAGAGGTCGTCGTCGTTGTTGGCCAGCCGCGCCAGGACCCGATCGTAGTTGCTGACCTCCAGCGAAAGTTCGACCTGCGGGTACTTGCGGGCAAACTGCCCCAGGATGCTTGGCGCCAGGTACTGTGCTGTGGTGATCACCGCCAGCCGCAGGCGTCCGCGCTTGAGACCGTGGAGGTCCGCCAGCTTCATCTCCAGGTTGCTCAGCGATCCGAGTATCTCCCGGCAGGTGTCATAGAGTTCGTGGCCGACCTCGGTGGGAAAGACCTTGCGCCCGATCTGCTCGAACAGGGGCATGCCCACCGCATCGGAGAGCTTCTTGATCTGGATTGAGACGGTTGGCTGGGTGAGGAACAGTTCCTCGGCGGCCCGTGTGAAGCTGCCCAGGCGCACGATCGCCTCGAAGACCTGCAGTTGCCGCAGCGTGGCGTGCCGGATGAGGTGCCCTGGCAGCTCCGACTTGAGCATGATCTGGGGCTGCGCCGGATCCTTGCCGCTCATGCCGGCTTCCATCTTTTGTTGACCGAGGCCGGCACGGTGGCCGGGCGCTGGAGGTGGCCGATCAATTCTGCAATTCGACGGGCACGGTGTACATCAACAGCCCGTAATCCTTCTCGTAGGCGGACTGGAGGCGCTCGACGATGCGCTGGCACAGTGCTGCATTGCCGACGATTTCGATACGGATGTTGCCGCCCTGGGTCCATCTCCCGGCGCGGGTCCCATGGGTTCCGCGGCCGCGGGCATCGCTGATGGTATAGCCCTTGGCACCCATATCCATGATCTCGTCGAGCAGGATGTCTTCCAGGACGGTCTCACTGATGATCACGAGGAGAGTCATGGGCTGCGAAGTCATATCAATCAAGCTCCGAAGGAATGCATGAACTGAGCCATCCACAGATAGATCGGGATTCCCAGAAAGATGTTGAACGGGAAGGTGATGCCCAGCGCGGCGCCGATGGAAAGCGCTGGATTCGCCTGCGGAACGGCGATACGCATGGCGGCTGGCGCGGCGATGTAGGACGCGCTCGCGTAGAGCGTTGCCAGGAGCATGGTTCCTCCGACCGACAGCCCGAGCATCCAGCCTAGCACGGTACCCAGCACGGCGGAGAGCAGCGGCGTGATGATTGCGTAGCTCACCAGGAAGACGCCGTAGGCGCGCAGGCTCGCGATCCGCCCGGCAGCCACCAGACCCATCTCGAGCAGGAACAGTGCAAGAATCCCCTTGAAGAGATCGAAGAACAGGATGTCCAGCGGCTTGATGCCTTCGCTGCCCGCGACGAAGCCGATCACCAGGCCACCAGCGAGCAGCAGTATGCTCTTGCCGAAGAAGACCTCGTGAAACAGCTTACCCCAGCGTACGCTGCCGGTTCCGTGCCGCGCCAGCATCACCCCAATCACCAGGGCCGGGATCTCGAGAAGGACCAGGAAGACGATCATGTAGCCTTCGAAGTCGATGTCATCCTGCATCAGCAAGGCCACGGCCACCGAGAAGGTGACGACGCTGACCGACCCGTAATGAGCTGCGATGGAGGCGGAGTCCGCGCGGGTCATGCGGCCCAGCAGGCGCAGGACCGGGAAGGAGAGCAGGGGAATCATCGCGCCGACCGCGAGGATCAGGAGGGCAGGGACCAGCAACTGGATGAGCGGGAACTCGGCCAGTTTGACCCCGCCCTGGAGGCCGATCGCGAGCAGCAGGAAGATCGAGAGGGCCTCGTAGATCGCGCCGGGGATCTTCAGGTCGGAGCGGGCCAGGCCCGCGAACACGCCGAGCAGGAAGAAGAGCACAACGGGTTCAAATTGCATCGCCGGTTTCCTGTGCGAGCGGTTCGGGAAGCTGCGGGTAAGGCAGGGTCATTCGGCCCAGCGGCCCAGGTAGGCATTGATGATATCAATGACGGCCTGGGCCTTGATCACCAGACCCAGGTCGATCATTTCCGCGGTCGTGACCGTGCCCCCGGGGGTCGCCGGTACGGGTCCCGGCACGAGTTCGTTCGTCTCCTCGCGGAAGAAGACCGCGGCAATCACGCCGGCGAACAGGAACTTGCGGCCTACGCTCTGGGTCGGGCGCATGTAGTCGGGCTGGTAGACGAAAACGGGGCTGCCGCTGGATCCGGGATAGACGGCGGCATCGATCAGAAATTCCGGGCGTCCCTCGAAGTCGAGAAACATCGGTGTGGCGGTCGTCCCCCGGCGCATGATCGGCATCAGGTTCACGTGGTCCCATACGCCGCTGGGGTACCCGACGAACAGCACTTCTTCCAGTGCGTCCAGGGCCTTTAGTGCGGCGGCGTCGGGGCACAGCCGACTGTCGATGACGTGGTAATAGAGCTCAACCCCCTGATCGCGCGCTGCCTGTTCCAGCGGGCGCATCGGGACGATCGCGAGGTCCACCTCGGGGTCCGGATGCAGGAACCAGGCATGCGGGAAGTCCTCGATGTTCAGCTGAAAACGTTGCCCGATCAGCGGCTGGCCGTTGCGCTTCTGGGTGAAGACGAGCCCCCCACTGCGCACACCCTCGACGAGATGACGATTGGTGACGATGAAGGTGAAGTTTCCCCGGCGATGGGTGTGACTGACGACGAAGGCGGTACCCGAACCCTCGCTGCCGTCCTCGAGCTCGGTATCGACCCGGACGGTGTTGAACAGCAGCTTCTTGCTCAGCGAGTTGACGTCCATCAGGGTTTACCGGGTAAGGCCCATGTACAGCATGGGCAGCTTTTCCGGCAGTCGCTCCACCTGATCGAGCACGGTGAAGTGGTTCATGCCAAAGATCCTCGAGACGTATTGATCCGCATGCGGATCCAGTGACAGCGCATAGGTGGTGATGCCGTTGCGCGCCAGTTCCTCCACCGCGCGTTTTGCATCGTGGCGCAGATACTGGGGATCACGCACATCGTTGTCGGCCGGCTCACCATCGGTGATGATGAACAGGATCTTCTTGTTCTTCGGCTGCTGTCCGAGATACATGCCGGCATGGCGCAGCGCCGCGCCCATGCGCGTGGAATACGAACCCTGCATGCCGGCGAGCCGCGCCTTCACGAGGTCGTTATATGGCTGGTCGAAGTCCTTGAACCGGTAGTAATGCACATCGTGTCGGCCGTCGGAACAGAAGCCGTGAAGGGCAAAGGGGTCGCCGATCCGATCGAGCGCATCCGACAGCAGGACGGTGGCGGACCGCGTCAGGTCCATAATGCTGTATTCCTGGCCGCGAACCTTGTCGTTCGCGGACTCCGACATGTCCAGGAGCACCATCACCGCGAGATCCCGGACATTGCGCTTGTAGCGCATCATGATGCGGGTGTCGGGATGCTGCCCGGTGCGGATGTCCACCATCGCTCGGACCGCCGCGTTGATGTCCAGCTCGTCCCCGTCCTCCTGCCGGCGCAGGCGCTGCATCCCCTGCGGGATCATGGACTCGATCAGGAACTTGAGGCGAGAGATCACGGGTTTGTGGTCTTCGACGATTTTCTCGATCAGTTCCAGATCCCCCAGCTTGGGCCGGCGTTCCAGAACCGTAACCCAGCTCGGGCGCTCGAGCTGGATCTGGTAATCCCATTCGTGATAGTGGAAGGGGTCGGAAACGGGCGTCTTACCCTCGAGTTCATTGATGGTCACGCCTTCCTGATCGAGGTAGAACTCGGTCGGCAACACCCAGATCTCCTGGGCGTCGTCGCCGGCGAATTCATAGTCGAGCGTGTTCACCATCTCCATCACGCTGACCGTCTTGCGCACCTGTTTCGGGGCCCAGGTCGCCTCCAGTGCGGCCTCCAGGTCGTATTCCTGGGATTCCCACACGGTTCGGTTATCGTCGCGATAGATTGCGCGCAGCACATCGGTGCGGGGATTGAACTCGGGTAGCGGGAGTTTCGCGAGGCTGTGGGCCAGGGCCACGCCGATGTTCCAGCTGATCTGGTTGCTGGAGAGATCCTCTTCCGCCAGGAACAGGCCCACGCCTTCCTGCACCCAGGGGTGCGGGTCGGTAGACTCGGGATCGAGGAGGGCGCGGGCCAGCCGGTTCAGCAGGTCACCCACGCTTTGCGGCTCGCGGTGATCTTCCGACGGATGCAGGGCCAGCCAGGCCGAGCGCATGCCCGGGAACTCCCGGCAGGCGAGGGTCTCCACGCGGGCATCCTCGATCACCTCGATGATCGCCATCTGTTCGTTGTCCAGTGTCTGCATGGACAGCGGTGCGCCGGTGAAGACCAGATGCGCAGCGCAGTGATTGGCCGCCGCGCGGTAAATCTCCAGCCCGGTCACGACCTGCTCGGGCGGCGTGTCCTCGCCGTGCGGCCGGTAATCGTCGTAGGCATCGGCGATGTGGATGATGAAGCGTTCGATGTAGGGTTTCAGGCCCTCGCGGCTCTCGTAGTCCCCGGCGGTGGGGCGGAGGAAGAAGTCGCGTCCCCACATCGCGCGCAGGTAGATGTTGAGGCGCCGCTGTACGTCGACGAACAGGGTGCCCTTGCGCTCCGCCTGCAACACCGACAACGCATCCGGGCTTTCCAGCGAGAAGAACCGGGCCTGTCCGTCGAAATCGGTCTTGTAGGCCTGGGCGCCCCAGTTCACCCAGCGGCGCAACCCGCCGAGGGTGAGCTGGGTCAGCAGCCGGTCGAGGTTCTCCAACATCGGCCGCAGGCCGCGCGGGGCCTGTGCAGCCATGACCTGCAGGACATTGAGATAATTGCGGAACAGACTCTCGTCGCCTAGCCGCTCGGCAGCGAGAGGCGCGGTGCCGACGATCAGGCTCAGCACCTGGCCTGAGGTCTTGGATGCCATGCCCAGGACGAAGTTGACCACGTCGGGGGCGACATCCTCGCCAATGGCACGCGCCACCTCAGGCATCTCCTGGAGATAGGTGACGACGAGGTCCTGGCCGCGATCGAGATGATGCAGCGCGACCGCGCCCTTCAGGTAGTTGTCCAGGCCCCGTGAAGAGAAGACGCGCGCAGCCTCGTTCCAGGATGCGCGCAGCACGTCCTGGGCATCGTGCGGAAGATCCTCGAGGATCTCCTGGTAGTCTTCGAGATGAATGGCCATGGCATCCGGGTGCGCGCCACCCAGGGGCGGCGCACGGGCAGCTTCAGAAGTAGGTCGTGACGGCCGAATCCAGGGCGTCGCGCATGTCGGGGTCGTCGGTGATGGGGCGGACCAGCGCGACCCGGCAGGCGGCCAGGGGCGGGACGCCGTTGGCAATCAGCGAGCCGGCGTAGATCAGCATCCGGGTGGACAGGCCCTCGTCGAGGCCGTGTCCCTTCAGGTTGCGCGCACGTTCCCCGATATGCACGAGGTTCTTCGCGACCTCGATGTCCACCCCGGACTCATGGGCGACGATCTCCGCCTCGACGTCGTGCTCGGGATAGTTGAAGTCCAGCGCGCCAAAGCGCTGCTTGGTGGACTGCTTGAGATCCTTCATCAGAGACTGGTAGCCCGGGTTGTACGAGATCACGACCTGGAAGTCCGGATGTGCCTCGATCAACTCGCCCTTCTTCTCCAGGGGCAGCACGCGCCGCGCATCGGTCAGGGGATGGATGACCACCGTCGTGTCCTGACGCGCCTCGACCACCTCATCGAGGTAGCAGATCGCTCCATGGCGTGCCGCCACTGCCAGCGGACCGTCCTGCCAGCGGGTGCCATCGGCGTCGAGCAGGAAGCGGCCGACCAGATCGGAGGCAGTCATGTCTTCGTTACAGGAGACCGTGATCAGGGGCCTGCCCAGCTTCCAGGCCATGTACTCGACGAAGCGGGTCTTGCCGCAGCCGGTTGGACCCTTGAGCATCATCGGCATGCGCACGGAGTAGGCGGCCTCGTAAAGCTCGACCTCGTCGGCAACCGGAAGGTAGTACGGCTCTTCGCTGATCACATAAGGCGCGAGGACCTCCGAGGTCACATGATCCGCCGCGGGCCGATAGGCAGCAGGCTGCCGGGCGGCGGAGCGGGCGATGGTATCGCGGCGCGGGGCGTAGCTTCGCATGGTGGGTCGATTGGGCATTTCAGTTCACCTGCAGGGTTGCGTTCAGTCAGGCCAGACGCGCTTGGGGAAGAGGGCGCTGCCGGTTTCGGGGATTTCACCTGATTGCGGCTTCTTTGTGACGGTTGGCTTACGGGTGGCAGTGGCCGTACTTGCCTTGCGAGTAGTGGCTGCCGGCTTTCGGGCTGCGGGCTTCTTCGGCGCGGCCTGCTTCAGCGGGGCCGACTGCGGCTTCGCGGCGGTGGTTGTCGCCTCTTCCGCGGGCTTGGCCGTCTCGGCCGATTCCGGAGCGTCGGTCTCGGACTTCTGGCCCGCCTTGGCCTGGCGTACGCTGGCGGAAAGCTTGTCCTTGGTCTTCATCATTGTGTGATCACCTCGTTAATGACGGCTTCGATTTCGGCCGCAGCCTGCGCTCCCCGGCCACCCAGTTGATATACCGACACTCCGTCCAGCGCCGCGCCCCGGTATACCGCGCGGCGGCGCATCGCGGCGACCAGCACCGGGATGTCGAACTCTTCCAGGGCCTCGCGCATGGACGCTGACAGGGCGCTTCTTGGCTCCATCTGGTTGAGGAGCAGAAAGGCCCTGAGCTTCGGATTGACCTTGCGGGCCTCCGCGATCTCCTGGGGCAGCCGCAGACTCGCCCAAAGATCCACCGGTGACGGCAGGATGGGGATCAGCGCGATATCGCAGGCCCGCAAAGCCTGCAGGGACGCGTGGCTGTCGAGCGAGGGCGGACAGTCCAGCACCGTGTACCGGTAGGCCTGGAAGCCCTTTTGCAGGGAGCGCGCATCCCATTTGCCGCTCATCTGCTTGACGGTTGCCGGAAAGGGCGCGTTTCCGAGTGTGGCCCACTGGCGCGACGATCCCTGCGGATCAAGGTCGATGACCACGGTGTCGCCGCGGCGGGAGAGGCCCGCGGCAAGATTCATCGCGAGCGTCGTCTTCCCCGCGCCCCCCTTCTGGTTGACCACAGCGGTTACGTGCGTAGGCATTTCAGGTGTCCGCCGATCCCGTCAGCGCATTGATCCGCTCGGCGATATCCAGTTCGCTCGACCCTGGCTCGCTGCCATCCGCGGCCTCCAGGGTGATGTTCACATAGGTGGTGCCGAAGTTGATGTTCTGCGGATGTACCCCCACTTCTTCCGTCAATGCGGCGAGGGCATCGAGGAATGCACGTGTCTCGCCATAGCGCTCGAACTCGAAGCGCCGAAACAACGCCGGAGGCCTGCCCCGCGCCTCCCAACCATTCGGCAGGTCAGCCATGCCCACGCCGTTCCGCGATCATGCGGTCGATTTCCTGCACGTGCGCAAGTTCGTCCTCCAGAATCTCTCCGAACAGTTGTGCGGACTCCGCGTCGCGCATGCGCGTGGCGTGAGCCACTGCTTCGCGGTAGACCCTCACCGCATCGGCCTCGAGGATGCGGTCCGCAGCCAGCAGATCATCCACGCTGCGGCCCAGCCGCGCCGGGGCCAGATTCCCGGCAGAAGGTGTCACCCCAACACGGATCAGCCGCTCCGTCAGTCGCTCCGCGTGCCCCAGTTCCTCGGCGGCCTCGGCCCGCAGGTACTTTGCGAGCGCCTCATCCCCCCACAGGTGTGCAAGCACGCTCTGTGCGAGGTATTGCTGCACGGCGCTCATCTCATGGGTGAGAGCGCGCGACAGCCAGCCGACGGTCCGTGGATCGACGCTCATCGAGCGTCGCCCTAGCTGCGAGTCGAGGTGAGTTCGGCATCGCGGCCGCCGCCCACGGCGGACGGCTCGGTCGGCAGGATGCCTTCCACTTCGTTGTGCACACGGGCGATGATGTGCGCGGCCACCAGGCCGTCACCGACACGCTCGCAGGCATCGGCGCCCGCACGGACGGCCGCGTTGACCGCACCGGTCTCACCGCGCACCAGCACGGTGACGTAGCCGCCGCCGACGAACTGGCGACCGATCAGACGGACTTCGGCGGCCTTGGTCATGGCGTCCGCTGCTTCAATCGCGGGAACCAGACCACGGGTCTCAATCATGCCAAGGGCAATACCAGCCACGTTAGCCATGCACTCTCTCCATTACAGTATTACGAAACCCGCAAGCGCCTGAATCAGGCGGACGGCTCGGTCGGCAGGATGCCTTCCACTTCGTTGTGCACGCGGGCGATGATGTGCGCGGCCACCAGGCCGTCACCGACACGCTCGCAGGCATCGGCGCCCGCACGGACGGCCGCGTTGACCGCACCGGTCTCACCGCGCACCAGCACGGTGACGTAGCCGCCGCCGACGAACTGGCGACCGATCAGACGGACTTCGGCGGCCTTGGTCATGGCGTCCGCTGCTTCAATCGCGGGAACCAGACCACGGGTTTCGATCATGCCAAGGGCAATACCCATACGTTCAGCCATTTCATTACTCCTCATTAAAGAAAACGTTAAAAAAAGCGACCTGTACTGCCCAAATCAACTGCCAGGGAAACCGCATTCAAAGCCACGTTGCCTGCCGCACCCTCTTCACCTACCGTGTTCCGTGAAGCTCGTTCCGAGCCATGGTCATTCTTCCCAGTGGTCGATGATTCCGCAGATCGTCAGATCCGTCATCACCTGGGCATCCGGCATCGCCCACCGCGCCGCACTGCCGCTGGCGGTGAAGACCCACTTGCCGGGTGGCACCCCCACCGGGTCGGTTGCCACGAACAGACTTCCGTTCTGGTTCTGCAACACCCGTAGCGACGAGGCCTGCAGGCCAGGTACACGGCGCGTGCAGACGAGGTCATCCTTGACGCGCATGATCTCCATCAGCCGTTCTCTCCGGTCCAGTGGTCGATGATGCCGACGATGGTCAGATCGGACGGAAACTCCTTGCTTCCCGCGGCCTCGCGGGCCGCCGAGGAGCCAACGCAGATCACCCAGTCGCCCGGGATGCAGCCCACTGCATCGACCGCCACGCTGCGGGAGCCGCCTTCCTTTTCCTGGACGACCAGCAGGGGACGATGGCCGAAGCCATCGATGCGGTTGGTCGAAACCAGCGTTTTTTCAACCCGCATGATCTTCATCGTGCCATCTCAACAAGTCCGTTCATTCAATGTCCGACCATCTCGGTTTCGTCGTCGACGAAGGTGCAGCGCTCACTGCCGTAAATGTCGCTGACAGCCATCTGGCAAAAGAGCAGGTGGCTCTCGTGCAGCTTCTGAAAGCGTGATTCGATCGCGGCCTTGACCCGCCTGCAATGGGTCACGGCCCGTTCCCGTGCGCCGGGCACGTGCGACGAGTAGTGGAAATGGATCAGAATCGGCACGCCCAGGCCGTGATGGATGTTCAGTCCGGTGAAGATGCGGATACCCACATCCATATCGTTCGCGCCTTCCTCCACGGTGTCGAGGTGGGCGAAGTAGAACTTGTTGCGCAACTGCAACTCGCTCATGGCCTCGCCGACGCAGATGAAGCGCTCGTTGTGTCCGATCACCTGGTAGCGACCGCCATGGTGCTGGATCACGTACTCGATCTGCGAGAGGTTGGCCTCGAGGAGGTGCTGAATCAACCGGCGCATCCCGGGCGGGGTGGTGCCGGAGCCCCGGGCCCAGCCCTCCGCGTGCTCCATCTGGGCGATTGCGCTGTCGATGTGGGCGCGTGCGTCCCCGGCGCTCATGCCGAGCGTCTCCTGGTAGAGCCGGAAGCTTTCCACGTAACGGTGAGGGCTGATGTCCCCGTTGCCGTCCGGCAGGTGCACGCGAATGGCATCGATGTCGGTGTCGACTCCAACCAGGAGGATCTCCGGTGCGGCGCCCAGGCCAAAGGTGTTCTCGACCGCAGCGCGCAGTTCGTTCAGCCTTTCCAGCGCGAGTTCGGTGGCCAGGTGATCGTTGCTGCCATGCGCGGCACAGCCCTCGTGATTCGGGTTTGACGTGCTGAAGTGGTAGACCGCGACCTTCAGGTAGTTGGCGTCTTCGCCGCCAGGAATGCCTCCGGTGAGGCGGCTGAGCTCGCGGTGGGTCCAGTCGGCCACATCCGCCTCGATGTCGAACAGTGCGCCCGCATAGGCCTTGACGTACACCGAGTCGTTCGGCGCCATCCGCAGCACGAAGGGCACCAGACCCTGGAGTCGTCCGTCCGCGCAGGGGCTGATGTCCAGGGTGTGATAACCGCAGGACTGGATGAAGCCGGCATCGAGCAGCGAGCGCTCACACAGGGGCCGTTGATCGATGTGCGCCCGGTCGACACAGATCTTGAAGCTGCGGAAGGTACAGTAGGCGTGCAGGGAGCGCAGATTGAGCCCGGAAACCCAGGCATCGTCCAGAAGCTCATGCGGCAGCTCGAAGCCAAGCCGCTCCAGCGCGATCCGTTGCGCCTGCTCCACGAAGTCGAGGGTATGGCGACAGTCGGACAGGGTCTTCAGGGTGTCCACGATGGCCGTGAAGCGGCCCCGCACACGCTCCTCGTACTCGTACAGCTGGCGGTTGAGCTCGCGGTCCACGAGGGCGTGCTGGCAGGGCTGATCGGGCGCAATCACGCACGCGGGGTTCGCTGGTGCCGCTGCCTCTTGTGGCAGCGCCTCAGCCCTCCGCATGGCAGCGAGTCGTTTGCGCGTGTTCACCCGTCCAGCCTCAGCCGCGTGCGCCGCCGGAAAGTGTCACCAGCGCACCCTTGCCAAAGTTGCCCGCGGATCCGGTGATCCGGCTCTCGGGCGCAGGCGGCTGCTCGACCTCTCGGAAGCGGCGCGCGTTGGCGCCCTCGCCACGGGGCTGTCCGCGCATCGACATGTTGCGCGCGAGGCTGGAGGGCCCTTCGGTTCCGGTCACGCGGGTCGATGCGTCCCAGGAATCCCCGGTGATCTTTCGGCCCGCCTGGCTGCCTTCGCCGGTCAGCCGACGCGCGGCAGCGATGCTCTCCTGCTCGTCCGCCTGCAGGCTCACAGAGTCCCGATGACGAAACTCCGGGGTTCCGGTGATGAGCCCGGTGGCCTTGCTGGCCGGCCCGGTGATGCGCTCGTTGCTGAAGGCCGACCCGGTGATCTCATCCGCCGCCCGTCGGTCCCATGCGGCCCGTGCGGGCGAGTGGATGCTGAAATCCGCCGGAGCCGCCGGACGCGCGGGTTCGTCCCATTTCTGCGTACGGGAGACGAAGCGGCCGCTGGTCATGCACTGGGAGACGACGTTGTCGGCTCCCACGTAGGGTGTGCCGCTGACGGGTTCACAGGCGCCGCGCTCGTCGCCCGTCATCACCGAACCGCCGGCTCCGGGCCGATCGCCGGTGACCGCGGTCGCGGAGATCAAGGTGCTGGAAGGGATGACGGCTTCCTGTGCGGTCAGGTCCGGCGTCTCGCAGAACTCACCGTACTGGCTGCGGCCGATATAGGGCGTGCCGCTGATCGGCGAGCAACCGCCCGACTCGTCGCCCGTGACCTTTGATGCCCGGCCGATGGGACTGCCGGTGATGGGCTGGCCGCGCCAGGTCTTGTCGGTCGCGACCTTTTCGATCGCTGCAACTGGGGTGCTGTCGGTGCATACAGCCTGGAGCTGTTCTGCACCCACATAATCGGTACCGGTGACGGGCATGCACCCCCCCTTGTCGTCACCGGACATTTTTGGGTTGCGATGGACCTCCGTGCCCGTGACGGAGCCGCCGGCAAGGGTGTGCATGGTATTCACCTTGCGCGGACCGTTCACACTGCACAGGTCGCTAAAATCGGCCGCGGTGAAGTACTGGCTACCGGAGATCTCGCGGCAGGAGCCGGCCTCGTTCCCGGTGACATTCCCCGAGCGGCCCACCTCCGTGCCGGAGACCGGCTGCTGCCCGCGCGAGAGCATCACGCTGACCTTGTGCGGGGTGGAGGGGGGCGTCGTGTTGCACTCCGTCTTGAACTGTTCTGCCGACAGATACTCCGTTCCCGTGACGCCGCGGCAGGAACCCGGTTCGTCCCCGGTGACCCGGGAACTGCTTCCGACGGTGGTCCCGGTCACGGTTCTGCCCCCTGCGGTGTGGGTCACGGCAACCTTCTCGGGAACCGGAGCCGGCGCCGCAGGAAGCGTGTAACCGGTGCCGGTCACTGCGCGGGCGCCACCCTGTTCGTTGCCGGTGACGTGGGAAGAACGGTCGAGCATGGTGCCGGTCACGGGCTTTCCCTTTGCCGTGTCGGTGGAGCCGACCTTGGCAGGGCTGGGCGCGGGTCGCGTCGAGCAGAATTCATCGAAGCGTTCGGCCGCGAGGTATTCGGTCCCGGTAATGCCCTTGCAGGCACCGATCTCGTCACCGGTCACCCGCATCGAGCGCCCGACCTCGGTTCCCGTCACCTTGTGTTCGCGCGCGGTGCTGCTCACGCCCACCTTGGTCGGAGCGGGCGCGGGACGCGTGGGGCAGTCACGCTCGTACAACTCGGCCCCAATGTATTCGGTTCCGGTGATTGCACGGCAGGCCCCGGGTTCGTTTCCGGTCTGCTTCTTGCTGCGCTCGACCATGGTGCCGGTCACGGTCTGTCCGGAGAGGGTATGCCCCTTCTCCACCTTGGGCGGTGCGGGTACCTCGAGGCGGGCGCGCTTGCGTCCGCTCGGCCGAGACTTTGTCGACGACTTGGCGACCGCGGTCCGGCCTGCCACCGACTGGACCTTGCGACGCTGCATGGCGATCTGGCGCCCGCTGGCGCCGTTGGAAATCGCGGACTGCCAATCCTGATCCGGCATCGCGGCGGCGACGCGAGCCATGTGCGCGGCGCGTACCAACCCTGCCTTGCCGCTTTGCGCGAGCGCTTCCCGCCGCGCGCGGGCGAGTGCCCGGCCCTTGGGAAGGGGGTTCATTGGCTTCTTGTCGGAGGCCGGAGCCGAAGACGCCAGGGAGGTGGGACTGGCTGCAACGGCTGGGCGGCTGTCCTGGTCGTGACAGTCACAGGGCTCGCCACTGCAATCGCAATCCTCGCTCTTCGCAGTGGCGGGGCTCATCGCAGCGGCGGGCGCCGTCAGGTACGCACTCTCGGGTGTGGGACGCATTCGGCCGCTGGGGCGACTCGAGGTGGGCCTCAGCGCCGTCTTGCCGGCCACGCTGAGCGCCTCACGGCGGGCGCGTGCAGCCTCCCTGCCAACAGAGACGGGGGGGTGGCGCACCCCGGCAGTGGCCTGCTGTGCCTGCGCCGCCGGCTGCGTGGATGCTGTCGTCCTGGTGGCCGCGGGCGCTGCCTGCCGGGACGATGCCCCCTGCCGGTTGGCCGCGGTCTTGACGAATGCGGACTTGCCATGCAAAGCCATCGCCTTGCGGCGTTTCCGGGCCAGCTCACGCCCGGAAAGGGTGGCGCTGGCCGTGCTCTCATTGGCTTGTGGCATCACGTACCTCGATCGGTTGGGGTCTGCGGGAGTCGCGGTGCCTGGCGGCCGCCACCACGGCAAACAACTTGCGAAACGGTGATCCACGGGTGGCCAGAGGCCACCCGTTGGCATGCCGTAACGGATTAGCGGTACACCACAAACGCCATGCCCTGGCTCTGCGCGTAGTTGTCATACGCGATGAAACGCACCAGGTGGTCCGGGAACTCTCGGTGGCAGGCATCCAGTTCCGTGAGCACGGCATCGACGGACTGCTCACCAAACAACGGCAGCTTCCACATGTACCAGTAGTTGCTCATCGACTTGCCCTTCTCGGTGTGCTCAACGGCCGGGTTCCAGCCCTGGCTGATGGAGTAGGAGATCTGCGCGCGGATCTGCTCCGCCGTCATCGGCGGCAGGTAGGAGAAGGTCTCGTATTTGGTCGACGACTTGTAAACTTGAACGGCCATATCGGTCTTCCTCTGGTAAACGGTTTAACCCGGTCCGATCCACCCGGAGCCCTCAGGCGTCCGGCGGATCCAGACCCCGGGGATCATTACTTGTTAGCGATGTCCAGCTTGTCGACGGTGTCGAACTCGAACTTGATTTCCTTCCACGTTTCCATGGCGATCTTCAGTTCGGGACTGTGTTGGGCAGCGGCCGTGAGGATTTCCTTGCCTTCGCGTTCGATCTGGCGCCCTTCGTTGCGAGCCTGGACACAGGCCTCCAGCGCGACGCGGTTGGCTGCTGCGCCCGCCGCGTTGCCCCAGGGATGACCCAGGGTACCGCCGCCGAACTGCAGCACGGAGTCGTCGCCGAAAATGGCCACCAGTGCCGGCATGTGCCAGACGTGGATACCACCGGAAGCGACCGCGAACGCACCGGGCATGGAGCCCCAGTCCTGGTCGAAGAAGATGCCGCGCGAACGGTCTTCGGGGACGAACGACTCGCGGAGCAGGTCGATCCAGCCCAGCGTCGAGGCACGGTCGCCTTCGAGCTTGCCGACCACGGTGCCGGTGTGCAGATGGTCGCCACCGGAAAGGCGCAGGATCTTGGTCAACACACGGAAATGGATGCCGTGGTGCGGGTTGCGGTCGATGACCGCGTGCATCGCGCGGTGGATGTGCAGCAGCATGCCGTTGTCACGGCACCAGTTGGCCAGACCGGTAT
>Ga0209498_1000282_pt1 | contig 31004 bp, 32 predicted proteins | sample WalLakDeSediment_FD_184131 | JGI IMG/M metagenome (GOLD analysis project Ga0209498, IMG submission 184131) | Lake sediment microbial communities from Walker lake, Nevada to study Microbial Dark Matter (Phase II) - Walker Lake 11/02/13 Deep... | ecosystem: Environmental > Aquatic > Freshwater >...
TCTGGAAATTGCGCCAAACATCAACGTCAGTTGACCCGGGCAATTAAACGAGCCAGAATTATGGCTTTGCTGCCGTTTACTTCGGAGTAGGCAGACGAAAATAAACCTGTTTAGAACGGTGACGGGCAATTTATTCCTGGCACCGTTTTTTGTTTGCAGGATAGAGCGAAGTCAGACGCGAATCTACAGTTAAGCTGACGGAGAGGATCTGATATCCATGCAGGTTATTTTAAAGCAGGATGTTCCCAGCCTGGGTAAAAAAGGAGAGTTAAAAGAAGTGGCCTCCGGCTACGCCCGCAATCATCTTTTGCCTCGCGGGCTGGCTATTGAAGCAACGCCTCAAAGAATGCGCGAATGGATGCAGCGCCAGGAGAAGGCCCAACTGATAAACCGGCAGCAGGAAGAACACGCCCGTTTACAGGCACAAAAGCTTGCTCAGGAAGAACTGGTTTTCAAAATGCCCTCAGGTGAGGGCGGCCGTCTTTTTGGATCGGTAACTCCTGCTGATATAGCCCGGAAGTTGTCGGAAGCAGGTTTTAATGTGGATAAAAAAAGGATTGAACTTGCCGAGCCGATTAAAAATGTTGGCAGCTATAAGGCTCATGTCCGACTGCACCCTGGAATAAAAGCGGAAGTTCCGTTAAGAGTACTGAAAGAGGAAGCTTAAGTTCCCGGTGAAAGGAGGCTGCTATAGTTGGTTGTTATGAGTGACAGAGTTCCTCCACAGAGCAAAGAGGCTGAACAATCAGTCCTCGGCTCAATGATTATTGATAAAGAAGCTATTTATGCTGCTGCAGAGTTGTTGGTGGAGCAGGATTTTTATAGCACAGCTCATCAGAAAATATTTGCGGCGATTATTTCTTTAAGTGAAAAAGGCGAACCGGTCGATTTGGTAACCCTTTCCGAAAAGCTGCAGCAAAGCCAGTGTCTTGAAGAAATCGGGGGCAGGTCTTACCTGGTAACCCTGGCCAATGCTGTTCCCACAGCAGCTAATGTGCAATACCATTCTCACATAGTCAGGGAAAAAGCGATCTTAAGGTCGTTGATCCAGGCTGCAACAGGAATAGTATCTCGCAGTTTTGAAGCCCCCTCAAATGTCGACGAGTTTTTAGACGAAGCAGAACAACTGATTTTTGAAATCGGCCGTCGTGGTAAGCACCAGGGCTTTGCTTCTCTAAAAGAAGTTTTAGTCCAGGCTTTTGATCGTATCGAAAAGCTTTATGATGAAAAAAAAGGAGTAACCGGCCTGTCAACCGGTTTTACCGATCTGGATCGAATCTGCTTTGGCTTGCAGAATTCTGATTTGATTGTAATTGCTGCCCGGCCCAGTATGGGGAAAACGACCCTTGCTTTAAATATGGCTCAGCAAATAGCAGTAAATGAAAAAAGGCCAACCGCTTTTTTTAGTATGGAAATGTCTAAGGAACAACTTGCACAACGTCTGCTCTGCGCCGAATCGCAAATTGATGCTCAAAATATGCGCAGTGGCTTTCTTTCACAGGAAGAATGGCTGAAACTGACCAGGGCGGTAGGCCCTTTGAGTGAATCGCCGCTTTATATCGATGATTCTGCCACGCTATCGGTTATGGAGGTGCGCGCTAAGGCTCGCCGCTTAAAAGCTGAAAAAGGGCTTGAAGTTGTTTTTGTCGACTACCTGCAGTTGATGCGTGGGTTCAGTCGTTCTGAGAGTCGGCAGCAGGAACTGTCAGAGATATCGCGGGCTTTGAAAGCTCTGGCAAAGGAATTAAGAGTGCCGGTGGTAGCGCTGTCACAGTTAAGCAGGGCGGTAGAAAAGAGGCCTGATCGCCGGCCTATTCTAAGCGATCTGATGGAATCAGGGGGTATTGAAGCCAATGCTGACCTGGTTATGTTTATTTACCGGGAATCATATTACAACAAAGATACAGATATGGGCAATATTGCTGAAATAAACATAGCTAAACAGCGCAATGGCCCTACGGGAATGGTAAAACTTTACTTTCTTGATCGCTATACGAAATTTGCCAATGCTGCTCAGGACTCAATCCGGGAAGAAGGCATAATTACATAATGGCGGCTAAAAAATACGATATTATTATTGTCGGGGCCGGGCCGGCCGGTATCTTCGCTGCTTTAGAGTTAACAGGGAAAAGCAAGGCAAATGTTTTGATCATAGACAAGGGTTCACCACTGGAAAAGCGTCACTGCAAGACCCAGCGTGAATACGGGCGCTGCCTGCGTTGTGATCCCTGTGCTGTTACCTGCGGGTGGGGAGGAGCCGGTGCTTTTAGCGATGGCAAACTTACCCTTACTTCCGCATTTGGTGGCTTTTTAAATGAGTTTATTGACCAGGCCTCAGTAGAAAATTTGATTGATGAGGTAGATCAGGTTTATCTCTCATTCGGTGCTTCCGAGAAAATTTATGGCACTGATCTTGAAGCAGTTAAGGAAATGGAACGTCAGGCCGCTGCTGCCGGTCTTAACCTCATCCCGGCCAGAATAAGGCACCTGGGTACAGAAAATTGTTATCGTGTTTTAGAAAAAATGCATACTGCACTGCTTAACCGGGTCGACATCTTAATGAATAAAACAGTTGATGAGCTGGTTTGTTCCGGCGACGCTGTTAGTGGTGTCAGGCTGTCCACAGGTGAAGTATATAATGCCGATTTTGTAATTTGCGGTCCCGGCCGAATCGGCGCTGAATGGATGCACCATGAATCAAACCGTCTTGGCCTCAATGGACTTAACAATCCTGTTGATATTGGAGTCAGAGTTGAGGTTCCCGCCGTTATTATGGAAAACCTTACCAGTAAAATTTATGAGTCTAAATTGATTTATTTTACCAGTCAATTTGATGATCGCATTCGCACCTTTTGCATGAATCCTTACGGGGTCGTGGTAACTGAAAATAACGAAGGCCTGGTTACAGTTAACGGTCACAGTTTTGCTGAAACGAGAACCAATAATACCAATTTTGCCCTATTGGTCAGTAAATCCTTTACTGAACCTTTTACAGAGCCCATTCGCTATGGCCGCTATATTGCCAGCCTTGCCAATATGCTGGGAGATGGTGTAATAGTCCAACGCCTTGGCGACTTGCTGATGGGCCGGCGTTCCACTCCGGAACGGATCCGCCGCGGCCTGGTCAGGCCAACCCTGACAGAAGCAACTCCCGGTGATCTAAGCCTGGTTCTGCCTTACAGATATCTGCTGGCAATTATTGAAATGTTAGAAGCTCTTGATAAACTGGCTCCCGGGGTTAACTCGCGGCACACCCTGTTGTACGGGGTGGAAGTGAAATTCTATTCTTACCGGCTCTGCCTGAGCCGCAATCTTGAAACTGAGAAGAAAAACCTCTTTGCCGTCGGTGACGGTGCCGGCGTAACAAGAGGCTTGATCCAGGCATCGGCAACCGGTGTAATTGCTGCCCGGGAAATTTTGAACCGTTTGCCATAAAAGACAGCATGTGTTATAATCACCCTCAGTCACGGGGTTAATAACGGATTGCTATTTGAGCAAAGCCGTTTTTTTGTTAAATCGAAAGGCATTATGCGTATTAAGGCTTAACTTTTATGCAGGAAATTCTATGACTTTGGCGAACTATTTACAAATTTGATTATACAGGATCAAGAAAGCCGGACAGCCAGGTCAATAGAATGAAGATTTATAGCTATCTATAGTTGCGGAGAGGATCATTCATATGAAACTGGGATCTGTCGATGTAGGACCTTCCGGCAAAAAGCCGAAAATGAAAAAGCCTTTTCAATTTAAACAACAATATTACAAAATAAGGGCATGGTTCCGGGCAAAGAAAATACGGGGGCCTTATTTTGTCATGGCTACTTCTCTGGCAGTGGTTGCACTTCTCATTTTGCAGAACAATATGAGTAATTTTGTTTATGTTGTGCTGCTCAATGATAGCGAAATTGGAGTTGTTTCTGATGCTAGGGAAATTAAAAGCTTTATTGTTGAGCTCACTGACAGCTGTGAGGATCTTTATGGCATGGAAATTAAACCCGGTGACAGTATTACCCTGGTCAGAGAATACAGACCGGATAGCAAGCCTGAGCCAGAAGTAGTGCAAGCCGCTATCAGGCAGCATTTAACTTTACTGACCGATGCATATATGATTATTGTTGATGGCGCACCACTCGTTCCAGTTAATACAGAAGAAGATCTGGTTGTTGTGGTTGAGTTATTAAAAGAGAACTATGTTCGTAATGAAAATGGAGTCAGGGTTTTGGATGCGTTTATAGTTGAGGAGATAGATCTTGAAAGATGTAGCGTCGATCCGGAAACTGTCTTCAAAGCTGAAGATGTTGTATCCCTCATCCTAAAAAGCAGAGAATCACAGCCTGTTCAGACTGCATTAATTACAGATGCTGGTGAACGCAGCTCTTCAGATAGCCGCCAGTCTTTCAGTTTTGACCGAATCGTTCAGTTTTCTGGTAGCGCAGAAAAAGTTCTGTTTGACGGAGAAGAGATTGTTGCTGCCAGCAACGGTATCAATGTTAAAACAGTTGAGGAAGTTACTTTAATTGAAGAAATTCCGTTTTCTATCGAATATGTCTATGATGAAGAAATGTGGATTGTCCAAAGTGAGATAACCACTGACGGTAAAGAGGGAAAGAAAGAACTTGTCTATCATATAATCCGGGAAAACGGGGTTGAAATTGATAGACTATTGGTTCATGAGACAATCCTGGAGCAGCCGGTGACACAAATTGAAAAGCTGGGTACGGCAAAGGTTCCTTCTGTCGGCACGACAAGCCCGGAGCAGTCAGTAGATAAAATTGAAGAGGAAAGAATAATAGTCATACCCTCGCTTGACGGCCGCTTTTCGAACGACATGAAAATCATAATTCCTTCAAGCAGCGCAGGCGCCACATCCAAAGTTAATCAGCCGGTGAAACAGGCTGAAATACAAAGCGTCGCCGGAATTCCTTCCAGAACCCCTTCCGTAATTCCTTCCGGAATTCCTTCCACAGGCACAACTCATTTTATCTGGCCGGTGCAGGGGGGAGGGGAAGTTTCTCCCGGAAGAGGGTTCAGTTCCTGGCATACAGGAATTGACATAGGTGCACCGACAGGAACTAATGTTTTGGCTGCTGCCAGCGGTGTTGTCTGGTTCTCCGGATGGGGCGGCTCTCAGGGCAATTACCTGATCCTCTACCATGGCTCATATTGGACCCTTTATCTACATAACAATGCCAACCTTGTTTCTAAAGGTGAGCAAGTTTCTCAGGGTCAGGTTATTGCTACTGTTGGGTCAACCGGACGTTCCAGCGGGCCGCATCTTCACTTTGAAGTCCGTCGCGATGACGGTTCCGGGGAATGGCACACATACTACCAGCATTTGCCTATAGATCCGCTGCAGTTTTTTAAGCTTTAATCAGAACATTCCGGATGATCCGCCCTTCTTCTTCGGAAGAAGGGCATTTCTATTATAGGGTATAATAGTTGCAGGGTTTCTTTATATTGAAGGAGAAGTTTTATGTTAACAATTTGGATGGAGTGGATTGCTTGGCCGAAAAAATATTAGTTGTAGATGACGAGAAGCCAATCGTGGAAATTCTAAAATATAACCTTGAAAAAGAGGGTTACAGGGTAGCAACTGCCTTTGACGGTGATGAAGCCATCAATAAAGCAGAAGCAGAAAACCCGGACCTGATCATTCTCGATATTATGTTGCCAAAAAAAGACGGGTTTTCTGTTTGCCGTGAAATCCGCTCCAGGCGCGATGTTCCGATTATCATGTTAACTGCCAAAGAAATGGAAATGGACAAGGTTCATGGTCTTGAACTGGGCGCAGATGACTATGTAACCAAGCCTTTCAGCGCCCGGGAAGTGACTGCAAGAGTTAAGGCAATTCTACGGCGCAGTAAAGCTAAAGAAGCGCAGCCGGATCATCAGAAAACAGCATTAAAAGTCGGTTCAATCACAGTAGACCAGGATGAAGTCCAGGTTTATAATCAGGGCGAGCCTGTTGAACTTACACTGCGTGAGTACAACCTGTTGGTTTTTTTAATGAAAAAACCCGGCCATGTTTTTAGCCGGGATAAATTGCTAAACCATGTCTGGGGCTATGATTACATCGGTGATGAGCGTACGGTAGATGTAACCGTTCGCCGCTTACGCGAGAAGCTGGAGCGAAATCCTGCTAAACCTGATTATATATATACAAAGAGGGGTGTCGGCTATTATTTTAGGCGGAGGTAAAATATTCAACAGCCTCCAGTGGAAAATCATCTTTATCTATCTCATGCTCATCCTTTTTTCACTGCAATTAATCAGTGTTTACGTGGTTCAATCACTGGAACAATATTATCTGAGGAACTATAAAGACAGCCTTGAAAATCAGGCCAGGCTTCTTTCCGTCTTTATGGGCCCGGGTTTTGGTGAAGGTCAGGCATGGGCGGAGGATACAGTGCGCCTGGCCCGCCAATTCAGGGATCTTCATGAAATGGAAATCATTATTCTTGACAGCTATGCTCACATTATCGGCACTTCCGGAAGCCAGGTTCTGATAGGACGCCGCATGATCCGCGATGAAATTACCCGTGCCTTGACCGGGCAGATGAGCGACAACATCCGCTTTGACCCTGTTAACCAGGAAAGGCGGTATTACCTGGCTTTTCCCGTCCGAAACGACCAAAGTACACTGGGTGTTATTTATTTAAGCGGCTCTTTAAAGCCGGTTGATGATACCTTAAATGAAGTAAAGACAATATTACTGACCGGTGTTGGACTGGCCCTGGCAGTGAGCTTTCTCTTAGGAATTGTTTTAACCAGGACTATTACCCAGCCAATCAAGGAAGTAACCGACCAGGCTTATTCTATGGCGCGGGGTGATTTTTCCCGCAATATTGAAGTCCAAACCGCAGATGAAATAGGGCGGTTGGGAGAAACGTTTAATTACCTTGCAGAACAATTAAGTTATACGATCAACGAAATGTCCTCAGAAAAAAGCAAAGTTGAAGCGATCATAAACAACATGACTGACGGTGTTGTTGCCTTGGACGGTAAGGGAAATCTCATTCAGATTAACCCTTCAGCAAAGGGTTTGATTAGAAGCCTCGGTTTGAAGGCCCCTTCCATAAACCTTTCGGGTTTTAATTTGCTGCGCAGCCTGATTGGTTCGGAAGCGATGCGCCAATTTATCCGCCAGCAGGATCCTTTGACAGCCGAGATAACCAGAAGTTCTCCTGATTGCACCATGCAGGTAAAGATCGCCCCGTTTAAGGTTGATCAGGGAAAACTTGACGGCACCCTGATTGTCTTACATGACATAACCCGCGAGAGAGAACTGACAAGGCGTCAGGAAGAGTTTGTCGCCGATGTCTCTCACGAGCTGAGGACTCCACTGGCTACGGTAAAAAGTTATGTTGAAACCCTACTTGATGGTGCTGCTGATGATCCTGCAGTTCGCAACCGTTTTCTTAGTGTGCTGGCCATAGAAACTGATCGTATGGTTAATATGGTTAAAGATTTACTGGTGCTTTCCCAAATGGATTCCAGCAAGGCTTACTGGCAGAAAACCGAAGTTGATCTAAGTGAACTTGCCCTCGAGGCTGTTGAACAGCTTAAACAGAAACTCAGCGCTAAGCTGCCAATAATCGAAGTATCTTTTAACCCGGACTCCTCTTCTGCCTACGTGGATCGCGATAAAGTTATGCGTGTATTCTCAAATTTAATCAGCAACGCGGTTAAATATACAGCCCCTGAAGGCAGGATCACGATCAGTTCAGCAACTGAGGGCAGTTTTATTAAAGTCTCAATTGAAGATACGGGAAGCGGAATCCCTGAGGATGAGCTGCCAAGGGTCTTTGAGCGTTTTTACCGGGTGGAAAAAACCCGCAGCCGTGATTTTGGCGGTACCGGATTAGGCCTGTCGATTGCCCGCAAAGTAGTGGAAGGCCATGGGGGTAATATCTGGATAGAGAGCATTCTGGGGTTGGGAACCAGGGTTTGTTTTACTCTGCCCGGGGTAGTCTGCGAGGATATACCAATATGATTATCGAGAGAATTAAAAGCATAGTTCTGCTTGTTTTGGTTTCTCTTAGCCTTCTCCTGACCTATCAGCTGTGGTATGGACAAAAACCAACCCATTTGATAGTTGAAGAAGAATTTGAAAGGGTTGTAGTGGAAAAGCCCCGTCCACTGGTCGAGGTTATTACACCGGCTTATATTGTTCTGAGGACGGAGATCGGCTTGAATGTATTGAAAGAAAGCGATCCCGGCTTTTATCTTTTATGGAAAACTTTATCGCAGCAACTGCAGAGTCTTACCGAAGAGTTCATTGTTGAGGAAAACATACCTGGAGAAGGCTTGACTAATCTTTTAACTGTTTATTTACAACCGGCCTTACCGGTAGGTTCAGATCTGCCCTGGCTTCCCGGCATTCCTTCTGCTATGATCGGCCAAATTGAATTATTTTCTCTTAACGAGTTAACATGGCTGGCTTTAGCGGATTCGGAAGATGATACAAAGACTTATCTGCTTTTACCTCCCGAAAAGGCAGTAGAGTTAACAGATCTTATTGCAGAAATATCTGCCGAAGATAGAATTGTTTATGCTTTATTATCAACCGATAAATTAAATGGTCTGGCTGAACGAGAATTAAACCTGGAGAATTCAATATATTTGCCGCAAGAGCCTGTCTACATGGATTATCTGATTCTGAGATCTGAAACCTTAGATCGGGATCTCCTTTTAAGGACATTTTTTATTGATTATAAACTGGCCCGGATTATTGAAGAGAAAGACGGAGGCCTGATTTATACAGACGGAGAAAGAGGCTTGCGATTAACTAATGTTGGTCTCGAGTATTCTTATCCACGATTGGAAACAGGTCAGACTACCATATCTTATCCCGATGCGCTCGAGAATAGCAGCAGTCTGATCAGTTATCATGGAGGCTGGCCAGTTGGCCTCCGCCTTGAGGGGCTCGACATGATCAGGCGGGGATTGGCGGTATCTTATCAGGCGAACTGGAGGACCTATCATGAAGGCTACCCGCTTTATATAAATAAACCGACCAGGGCAATATTTAATGATCGCGGCCTCATTCATTACACAAGAACCTTATTTGTTGTAGAAAACGAAGTTACTGACAACGAGGAACGGTTACCGGTCGCTGAGTGGAGCATTGCCCTGCAGGCAGCGCTGGATTATTTTGATGCAGTGAATCCGGGTAATCAGTCCGGTTTGCGCTTGGAAGAAATGGAGCTGGGTTACGTGTTGACCAGGTCTGCTAACCTTATTCAGGCTGAACCGGTTTGGGTTTTTCAAATTAATGGCCTTCAGTTTTTCCTTAAAGCTGCCGATTTGGATCTTTTAAGCAGGGAGGAGTTGCTGTGAATCTCGGCAGGGCTAAATCGATCTTAATTATTGCTTTTATTGGTTTAAATATATTTCTTGGCTACAATCTCTTTTGGCCTGATTTTGGGCGCCTGACAAGGGTTGCTGTGACTGCTGAAGAGATACGTATAACTGAAGCAATGCTTAATGAAAACAATTATTTCCTGGAGACAACTCTGGACCGGGCAATCCAGACCAGCGATTTCCTTACCGTCGCCCCGGCTTCTGATCTTCAGAAGAAGATCGAAAAACGTCTTGTCGAAGAGAATGCATCGGTTACTGTAGATGAAAGTTCAAAAACATACAGCAGGGAAGGTCAGGTATTAATCTTTGATTCCAGTGGTTTGATTCGGGTTATGTTTGAACCGGGTGTTTTTCTCGCAGAAAGATCGATCAACCTAGAGCAGCGTGAGATCAGAAGTAAAGTTGAGCAGCTATTAAAAGAAGAGCAGCTAATGCCGGAAGAAATTATGTTTGATTACATGGAATATATTGAACCTGAAGGAATTATATTACATTATTATCAGGTTCACGAGAATCTGCCCATCTATTCAGGTCAGCTTGAAGTTGTGATTGATCTTGATCGTCTTAAAGAAGTCAGGATTTACTGGTTGGAGCCGCTGGTCCGGAGTCCGGTTAGGGAAATGGAAATAATTTCGGCAACCGACGCCCTTTCTAACCTGGTTAGGGAGCTTGGACCCAGTAGTGTGCCACGGAGAGTTAAACAGATAGACCTCGGTTATATTAGTTGGGAATATGATGCGGAAAAATGGGAAATCCCCCCTGTTTGGCGGATTGTTCTTGATGGACAACAGTTATATTTCATAAATGCTTTTACTGGCAATTTGGAGCAAAATAATATTATTCCTGAGCAGCTGCCATAATATTATTTAAGTCAGCCTGTTTTTTGCCGGGAGAAGTAATATCTGGTGGGAGGGTATTATGGAAACATTTAAAATTGTAGGCGGTACTTCCCTCACGGGCAGGGTAAAAATTAGCGGGTCGAAAAATGCTGCCGTTGCAGTCCTTCCTGCGGCAATTCTTACATCGGAGAAAGTTTTTCTGGAAAATTTGCCTGACATTACAGATGTACATACAATGATCTCTATTTTAGAGAACCTTGGTGTTTCAATACGCCGACGCGGTAGAAATGCACTGGAGCTTGCTTCGCCCGGTTTAGCAAAAATCGCTCCTTCTTATGATCTGGTTAAAAAAATGCGGGCCTCATATTACTTTATGGGAAGCCTTCTTGCTCGTTTTGGCCGGGCAGAAGTACCGATTCCCGGGGGCTGCGACTTGGGCCCGAGGCCGATTGATCAGCACCTAAAAGGATTTTCCGCCCTGGGCGCTAAGATAAATATTGAACACGGTATGATCAAATTGGATGCTAAAAAATTGGTTGGCGCCCGCATCTACCTTGATGTTGTCAGTATAGGGGCAACTATAAACCTGATCCTGGCAGCAGTCGCTGCTGAAGGCAGGACTGTCCTGGAAAACGTGGCCAAAGAACCTGAAATTGTTGACCTGGCTAACTTTCTGAATGCCATCGGCGCTTCAATCAGGGGCGCCGGCACCGATGTAATCAGGATCGACGGGGTTAACAGGTTTTCCGGGGCCAGTCACACTGTAATCCCTGATCGAATTGAAGCCGGCACCTTCATGCTGGCTGCGGCTGCCACTGGTGGCAGTGTCATGGTTGAAGATGTGATCCCGAAGCACCTCGAGGCTATAACAGCTAAACTGCGGGAAATTGGAGCAAAGGTGGAAGTTGAACCGGAAAAAATAAAGGTGGAAGGGGTCGAATCGTTGGCACCTTCTGATTTAAAGACATTTCCATATCCAGGTTTTCCGACCGATCTCCAACCTCCGGGCATGGTTCTGCTAACAGCGGCCAAAGGCCTCAGCGTGATAACTGAGAATGTTTTTGACGGCCGTTATAACCATGTTGACGAGCTTAAAAGAATGGGTGCCCATATTAAAGTTGAAGGACGGACAGCCCTTGTTGAAGGCGGGTTTGGTTTATCAGGTGCCCCTGTCACAGCTCCCGATTTACGATCCGGAGCAGCTTTGATTGTTGCAGCCTTGATGGCTGATGGTGAAAGCCAGGTTAATGAAGTGGAACATGTTGATCGGGGATATGAAGATTTTGAGAAAAAGCTGATTCAATTAGGGGCTTCAATCATCAGGTTTAGCGAAAATGATTATAAGCGTCATTCCGGGAACCCGGACTGATCAAGCCCGGTCCAATTGATAAGCGCGGCTCTGCTCTTTACGGCGGTGAGCTCTTGTTATAAACTGAAAGTTAAAGGAGGGTTACTTAATGGAAAACAATAACGAATATAATGCCCGCCCGCGCCGGCGCGGATTATGGGCTTTTATCGGATACCTGTCGTTTGGTGTTCTCGGCATACTACTGGGTGTTTTTCTGGTCTACGGTTTGTGTACATACTTTTTTACCGAGGAAACCGAAGAACTTCCAGTTGAAACTGCAAATGGTCTTTTAGAAGAGACACAAATCGAGCCTGTAAGCCCCGGCTCAGGCCTGCCTGACATCATAGAATTAGTTATGCCGGCAGTGGTTGGTGTTAACAAGCACGTTTACATTTCCCGTTTTGGTGAACAAAGTCTCCAGGAAATCGAATCCGGTTCCGGAGTAATCGTTTCATCTGACGGTTACATAATTACTAATCAGCATGTTGTTGAAAACGGAGACAAAATTACTGTTTTAATACCTGACAAAGGTCGTTTCGAGGCAGAGCTTATCGGCTCGGATGCTTTAACAGATCTCGCCCTTCTAAGGATCGAAGCAAGCGGACTTACCGATATGGCAATTGGTGATTCGGATAAAGTAAGGGTTGGTGAAACAGCAGTTGCCATTGGCAACCCGCTTGGCTATTTTCAGCAAAGTGTGACTGCCGGAATAATCAGCGCTATCGGTCGCCAGGTCAGGGTTCCCGGCAGTGAATATGTTTATACCTTCATTCAGACTGATGCCCTGGTCAACCCGGGTAATAGTGGGGGGCCGCTGGTTAACATAAAAGGAGAAATTATCGGCATTAACACTGCTAAAATATCGCTTGTGGGAGTTGAGGGAATTGGTCTTGCTATTCCCAGCAATACAGTAAAAAGAGTAATGAATGATCTCTTGGAGCATGGCCGGGTGATTCGACCTCACCTTGGTGTCGTTATCGATGACTGGATTGACTACAGTGGTTTGGAACCGGAAAAGGGGGTTCTGATTGTTGATGTAGACCCTGCAAGCGCTGCCGGTCAGGTTGGCTTAATACCCGGGGATATTATTGTAGCAATAGACGGTCAGGATGTTCTCTACCTGGCTCAACTCTTTGATCGATTATTCTCATATTATCCTGGTGACACCGTCACAGTTATCTATTACCGCGATGGACAGAGAACCGAGGTTGCTGTCACCCTGGGGGAACGCCCGGAATTTTTGCCTGCCCAGGCAGAACAGGAAGAAGTTGAACCGGAACCTGAAGAGCCCGCAGACGACTTGTCTGAATAATTTGGGGGTAAGTACTTGCGCCTGCTTTTTATCTTTATTGACGGGGTCGGACTGGGAAGAGAACAACCCGAAAACCCCTTTGTCTATACTGAAACACCTGGCATCTCAGGTATTCTCGACGGGGAGAGGCTAACTGCTGACTCCGTCCCAATTTTTGGTTCACAGGCTTCTTTTCTAAGCCTGGATGCAACCCTGGGAATAGCGGGGCTGCCGCAAAGCGCTACCGGCCAGGCTTCAATTTTTACCGGGGTCAATGCCGCCGCTTTTATGGGCAGCCATCTAAACGGTTTTCCAGATCGAAAGCTTCGCAGGCTCCTGGCGATAAAAGGATTATTCAGAAAGCTGAGAAGCAGGGGATACAGGGTAACCTTTGCCAATGCTTACAGGCCGCCTTTCTTTGATTTGTTGCGGCGTGGTTTACCCGGAAACCGTTATTCCTGTTCAACCCTGATTACTTATTATGGCGGCTTGCCTTTTTTCAACTTAAAAGATTTAGAAACCGGCCGGGCTTTATTCATGGATATTACGAACGATATTTTACAGCGAATGGGTTTTGCCGTCTCGCTGATTTCTCCTGAAGAAGGCGCAGAAAGATTAATTGCCATCAGTGACAACTATGATTTTTGCCTATTTGAATATTTTCTCAGCGATTTAGCCGGCCATATGGCGGATCATTCTGAAGCCGGTCGGGTAATTTCTATACTGGATCGTTTTATCGGCAAGCTTGCCGATCTGATCAATCCTCAGGAATCAATGCTGATAGTGACCAGCGATCATGGCAACATTGAAGATCTGTCCAGCCGAGAACACACCATGAATCAAGTTCCGATCCTGATGGTTGGCGATGCGGAATTACGAAAAGTGCTCCATCCCGGTTTACATGATTTAACTGATCTGCTTCCTGTAGTTCAAACAGTCCTTGGTTGGAGACCTTACTGAGAATCCGGAGGAAGATCTAAATGATTATTGAGTCGATAGCTGTTAGTATGTTTGCAACGAATTGTTACCTGGTTTATTGCCCGGAAACAAAAGAAGCCGTCATCATCGATCCCGGAGCAGAAGGTAAAAAAATAATTGGCAGGGTTAGAGACCTCAAGCTGGAGATTAAATATATTATTAACACCCACGGCCATATCGATCATATTGGAGCAAACGGCAGGCTTAAGGAGGAATTCGAGGTTCCGATCTTGCTTTCTGAAAAAGATCTTGGTATTTATAATAACCCCGGTTTCGGACTCGGTCTTATTCTGCGTAAACAGCCTCGACCGGAACTCTTTATTGCCGAAGGAGACCAAATCAGTTTCGGCAGGGTTTCTCTGAGCGTTATTGAAACTCCCGGCCATACGGCAGGCGGCATCAGCCTGCTAAGAAATTCTGCAGTTTTTTGTGGGGATACCCTGTTCGCCGGTTCAATCGGCAGGTCAGATCTGGCCGGAGGTTCTTATACTGTTTTAATGAAAAGTATACATGAAAAATTAATGGTTTTACCACCGGATACCGCTGTCTACCCGGGTCATGGACCGGTAACAACAATTGGCGCAGAAGCAGCGTCTAACCCTTTTTTATTTGAAGAATAAAAATTATGGCCTGGTCCGGAAAAATTTTTCTTTTCAGGCAGGAATATTTCAGGGTATAGAGAATACTAACCTACCGGCATCATTACATTAAATATATATTAATTTGCTTCAGTCAATATTAACCATCCCCCCTTATAAAGGAATTTGAGTGTAATCGTGTCCGCTTAGATCATACTGCGTTTAGCGGCAGCACAGTTAACTCGATATCCTGGGAGCAATATGATCAATCCATGGTTACAGTTTATAATATGCGCGGGTATCATTGTATTGGCAGGAAGCAGACTGACCAGGAGCGCGGCGGTTGTTGCTGAAAACACCGGTTTGGGAACCGTCTGGGTAGGAGTCCTGATGCTTCCGCTGGCGACATCACTTCCGGAATTGGTTACCACGCTCCGGGCTGTGGCCATAAATGCCCCCGATCTGGCTATGGGCAATATTCTGGGCAGTTGTCTCTACAACCTGGCCCTGCTGGCAGTTATTGATCTGCTGGAAGGACGTGGTGCACTTACAGCCCGCGTAAATCAGGGGCATATCATAACGGCATCGCTGAGCATTATTACAATTTGTATAGCTTCCATTGCCATGCTGGGGATTGTATACCTGCCAATAGGTTGGGTTGGCGCCGAAACTCTAATCATCGCTCTGGTCTATATTTTTGGCGGCAGGTTGCTTTACCGCTATGAAAAAAAGAGCCTGCCTTCAATTTCTGCAGGCATTGAAGCCACTGCTTCCGGAAAGCCCAGTTCAACCGGGCAGGCTTTGCTGCAATTTATAATTGCTGCCGGGTTTATAGTTGTTGCCGGGGTTTTACTTACCGATGCATCTGATCAGATTGCTGTTATTACCGGCCTGGGGCATACATTTGTCGGTTCAATATTACTGGCTGTAAGCACGTCGCTTCCTGAAACTGTAACGACAATAGCCGCAGTCCGCCTTGGCTACACCGATATGGCGGTGGCCAATGTATTCGGGGCTAACTTTATGAATTTGTTTATTGTTTTTGTGGCTGACCTGTTTTATATCCATGCACCGCTGTTATACGCGGTCTCTGAAAGTCAGCTCTTAGCAGCGGTAATGGTTATTTTCATAAGTACAGTGATGGTTTTTGGTTTGACTTACCGATCAGAGAGGAAAATCGGCCGCATTGGGTACGATACCCTATTGGTGGTGGCCGTCTATATAATAACTGTTTTCTTACTCTACAAGTCTGGTGGTAATTAATAAAAGGTGGTGGCTTACTTTGGAAACAGACAAGTTGGATACGATGACATTAAATGACCTGCATCGTCTGGCCAAGGAGCATGAAGTTAAAGGGCAATCTACAATGCGCAAACAAGAGCTGATCGATTCCCTGACCAGATTATTTTCCGAGAATGGAGAGCAATACAGCGCATCCGGGATGCTGGAAATTATGACGGATGGCTTTGGGTTTTTAAGGCGTAAAAAATATTATTTTTCAGATGATGATATCTACATTTCTGCTTCCCAGATCCGCCGTTTTAATATGCGGACAGGAGATATCATCACCGGGCGCATTCGACCGCCGAAAGATAATGAGCGCTATTATGCCCTTTTACAGGTTGAAGAACTTAATGGTGAAGACCCGGAAAAACTGGCCAACCGGCCGGGTTATACTTCGCTGATTCCCATTCATCCGGATGAAGCTATCCGCATGGAGACAAAATCGCACATCTTATCGACCCGGATTATCGACCTGTTAATCCCCATCGGCAAGGGGCAGCGCGGATTGATTGTTTCACCGCCAAAAGCCGGGAAAACGATGCTCTTGAAGCAGCTGGCCAACAGCATCTCGGTAAACCATCCCGAGATTGAATTGATCATTTTACTGATTGATGAGAGACCGGAAGAGGTTACCGACATGGAACGCAGTGTTGATGCCGATGTGGTTAGTTCTACTTTTGATCAGAAACCGGAAAACCATATCCGTATTGCTGAGCTGGTCCTCGAGCGTTCACAGCGCCTTGTTGAACAGGGTAGGGATGTAGCCGTGCTTCTTGATAGCATTACCAGGCTGACCCGGGCCTATAACCTGGTTATTCCGCCCAGCGGACGAACTTTGTCGGGAGGGATTGATCCGGGCGCATTCTACAAGCCGAAGCGTTTTTTCGGTGCAGCCAGGAATATTGACGGTGGGGGAAGCCTCACTGTTTTGGCAACAGCAATAGTCGATACCGGCAGCAGGATGGATGATGTGGTTTATGAAGAATTTAAAGGCACCGGCAACATGGAGCTGCATCTGGATCGCCGTATCGCCGAGCGCCGGATTTTCCCGGCTATTGATATATCCCGCTCGGGAACCCGCCGTGAAGAGCTGCTCCTTGACGAACGCAAGATCGAACTGATGTGGGCGCTGCGCCGGGCCATGGGCAGCAGCACCAGTGTTGAGTTTCTGGAAGCGTTAATGGACAGGCTCAAAAAAACAAAAAACAACGAAGAATTCTTAAGCAACATGCACACCATGTAATGAGTCCGCCTTTGATAATTTAAATCAAAAGTCCGGCAGTTGCAGAATACAGGGCAATGTGCTATGATTTGTTTCTGGAAAAGAACGAAGGAGGATGGAGTTAATGAAAGCGGAGTTACACCCAAAATATTACCGCACCACGGTTACCTGTGCCTGCGGAGAATCTTTTGAAACAGGATCTACCAGAGAAACCCTGAAAGTGGAAATATGCTCCAAGTGTCACCCTTTTTTCACCGGTAAGCAAAAATTTGTTGATACCGGAGGACGGGTGGAGCGTTTTAAACGCAAATACGGTATTTAGGTATTTAAACCGGGAGCAGAGCATATGCGCTCTGCTCTTTTTCTAGTTAGTGAGGATCATCAATATGCAGATGACTCAGTGGATTGGTTGGCAATAGCAAGAGGTGACGGAAAATGCTTGAAAAACTGGAGTTGATAGAGAAACGCTATAGTGAACTCGAACAGCTTCTCAGTGACCCGAAGGCAGTGGATCAGCGTGAAGAATGGTTGAATATGTCCCGGGAAATGGCTTCGATTGCCCCGCTGGTAGAGCTTTTTCGTTCCCTTCAGGAAATTAACAGGGGAATCGATGAAGCGGAAGAGATGCTTCAAGATGTTGAAGAAGACGAGATGTTGGAGTATCTTCGCTCGGAAGCCGAAACCTTAAAACTGGAGAAAGATCGGCTTGAAACGGAACTGAAGGAACAACTGCTCCCCAAGGACCCTTACGCGGAGAAGAATGTTTTTATTGAAATAAGGGCCGGTACAGGCGGCGAGGAAGCGGCCTTATTTGCTGCCGACTTGTTGAAAATGTATTCCCGATATGCGGAACGGAATAATTATAAGGCTGAAATTGTCGATTCTCACCCAACTGATATCGGTGGGTTTAAAGAAGTGATCCTGGGAGTGGAAGGGAAGGGCGCTTACAGTCGCTTAAAATTTGAAAGTGGCGTTCACCGGGTCCAGCGTATACCGACCACCGAATCTGGGGGGCGTATCCACACCTCTGCGGCGACAGTAGCAGTGCTGCCTGAAGTTGAAGAGGTCGAGGTCGAAATTAATCCCCAGGACCTGCGTGTTGATACTTTTTGCGCGACCGGCCCCGGAGGCCAGAGTGTCAACACTACCCAGTCGGCTGTCCGTATTACACATATTCCTTCAGGCCTTGTGGTAAGCTGCCAGGATGAAAAATCACAGCTTCAGAATAAAGAAAAAGCGCTGCGCATTTTACGCAGCCGCCTCCTTGATAAATATATTTCCGAACAAACAGCCGAGCTGGCTCAGACCCGTAAAACAATGGTTGGCAGCGGTGACCGCAGTGAGAGAATCCGCACTTATAATTTTCCCCAGAACAGGGTTACAGATCACCGGATCGGCCTTACCCTGCATAAACTTGACCTGGTTCTGGCCGGGGACCTCGATGAAATAATTGAAGAACTGGTTGCCAATGATCGGTCGGAAAAATTAAAAGAAACAGGGGATTAAGTGCCATTGAAGCTGATAAATGTCGGAGAAGCTCTGCAGAGAGCTTCTTTTTACTTGGAGCAGGCCGGTGTGGAACAGCCCCGTGCTGAAGCAGAGATACTGCTTTCTCACCTGATGAAGACAGACCGTCTGCAGCTTTTTTTGAACCGGACCCACCAAATGGATCCTGCTGTTGATGCTGTGTTTCAGGAGGCGGTTAAAAGGAGATCATGCGGTGAGCCGTCAGCCTATATTACCGGTGAAAAGTATTTCTATAGTTACCGGTTCATGGTAAACAGGAATGTATTGATCCCGAGGCCTGAAACAGAGCTGATCATTGAGAGTGCTCTAAAGTGGGTAGAATATATGAAGGATCAGGTTGATCAGCCGATTAACTGCGTTGATCTCGGCACCGGCAGTGGAATCCTGGCTGTTACCCTTGCGCTGGAACTGCCCGGTTCTGATATTTGGGCGGTTGATCTTTCCGAAGCTGCCCTGGATACGGCTAAACAGAATGCAGAGGTCTTGGAAGTTAAAAATCGAATCTCCTTTTTGCAGGGCAGCTATTTTAAAGCCTTTGCAAACCTGGAACCGAAACCTTGTTTTAACCTGATCGTATCAAACCCGCCCTATATCAGCAAAAATGAACTGGCCGTTCTGTCGAAAGAGGTAAAAGATTTTGAGCCGATCGAAGCTCTCTGGGGCGGAGAAGATGGTTTGGACGGTTACCGCGATATTCTTGCCGGTCTGCCCCCTTATATTCTGAGTCCGGGTTTGCTGCTGTTCGAAATCGGCGCCGGACAGCAAAAACAAGTTGAGGATCTTTGTATGCAAACCGGCCTCTTCCGTTCCATAACCTGGCGACACGACCTTGCCGGCCACCCGCGGGTTTTAGAAGGAATAATCTGAAAGCCGGAAGTTAAGGTAAAATAGGCTTAAGCGAATATGAGTGTTGGTTTCAGTTAAAGCAGAAGTGACAAAGGAGAAAAGATTTAGTTGACAGGGCCCTAGTTAAGCCTCTTACCGGTTGAGGTAATTGTCAATTTGCCGTGCTTGACTCCTTTAACCCCGATCAGGCGGCCGGCCAGTTCCTTTGCTTCGGCAGCAGGGCCCTTGATCACCATTACTTCGAGGCAGTGATCATGCTCCAGGTGTACATGCATAACCGATATAATCATATCATGATGATCATGCTGCAGTTCAAGCAGCAGGTCGCTTAAACCCCGGACATGGTGGTTGTAAATTATTGTAATCGTTCCGGCCACTTCTTCTTCATCCCGGGACCAGTCAAGCTCAACCAGCTGGTTTCGGATTAAGTCCCGGATTGCTTCAGAACGATTGGGGTAACCGCGATTAACTATTTCCTGATCCAGCCTTTCCAATAGCTCCTTTTCCATTGAAATGCCAAAACGTATTAAACCGGACATTATGTCTGCACCTCCGTTAAATACTGTTATGATTATAGCATAAGGCTTCTTTCAACTTTGCCCGGATTGATAAATAAGAACAAATAATTGAAAAAAGCCGGTGGATACTCTATAATATTTCTTATGTAATACTCGCATGGCAAATAACCCTGCCCACGGAGGGGTCATTCATTGTTCTGGGATATAGCCTTCAGCACCATCGGCGGCCTGGGCCTTTTTTTGTTCGGCATTCAGATCATGGCTTCCGGAATGCAAAAAGCGGCGGGAGATCGTTTCCGTCGCATTCTTGAGGTTCTAACCAACAAACCGATTGTAGGGGTGATGACCGGAATATTGGTGACACTCCTGGTTCAGAGCAGCAGCACCTCAACTGTAATGGTTGTCGGTTTTGCCAATGCCGGGTTGATGAACCTGTCCCAGGCTGTCAGTGTGATTATCGGTGCAAATATCGGGACAACTGTGACAGCCCAAATTGTATCATTTAAAGTAGGAGTCCTGGCTTTCCCGGCAATCGGTATCGGCTCCCTGCTAAACTTCTTCGGCCGTCGCCGCCTTCACCGCTACCTGGGCCAGATAGTGCTCGGATTCGGCCTGCTTTTCCTGGGCATGACCACTATGTCCAGCGGGATGGTCCCTTTAAGAGAGCTTGAGGCTTTTCACACTATGTTGCTGCAGTTCAGCAGGTATCCTATCCTGGGAATACTTTGCGGTGCTGCTTTTACAGCTCTTATCCAGAGCAGCAGTGCGGCTACCGGGGTTATTATTGCCATGACCATGCAGGATCTTATTCCTTTTCAATCAGCCGTTCCCCTGATCCTGGGGACCAATATTGGAACAAGTATTACGGCAATTTTAGCCAGTATTGGCGCAAATGTAGCGGCGCGCCGGGCAGCTGTAGCCCATGTTCTTTTTAATGTAATCGGAGTGACCCTGGTCCTTATATTCCTCAGACCCTTTACTGAAATTATTATTGAAACCGCCACCAGCGTACCGCGCCAGGTTGCCAATACACATACTGTATTTAACATTCTAAACACAATTGTATTTCTCATTTTCCTTAAATACTTTACCCGATTAATCTGCTATATTATCCCCGGTGAGGATGAAAAAATTGAATTCGGGCCGAAGTATCTTGATCAGCGTATCCTTAAAACACCGGCTGTTGCTATCGGCGGAGCGAAACAAGAGCTGTTGCGCATGGGCGGTATTGCCCGGGAAATGCTCGATGAATCGATGCAGGTCTTTCTCAAAAACGATTTAAAGAAAATCAAGCATATCGAGCAAATGGAAGATTTAGTTGACGGCCTGGAGAAAGAGATAAATATCTACCTTGCCGACCTGTCGCAGCACTCTTTGTCTAAAGAACAGTCCAAGATGGTTGCAAGCCTGATGTCTGCCGCTAATGACCTTGAGCGGATCGGCGATCATGCCGAGAATATCATGCAGCTTTCCGAACTTAAGACTGAAGAAAGGCTTCCTTTTTCGATAACTGCTTTAGAAGAGATAACAAGTTTATATCAAAAAGTCAGTTCGATGCTGGAAAGAGCGATCAAGGCTTTCGAACTGGAAGATCGTGAATTAGCCCAGCAAATAGTTGCTGAAGACGATTATGTCGACGAGCAGGAAAAGACTCTCCGTAAAAGACATATCGATCGTATCAATACCAAAAAATGCTATCCTTCATCCGGTGTTATCTACCTCGATCTTTTAAGTAACCTGGAGCGGGTTGCCGATCATGCCAACAATATTGCTGATCTTGTCCTCGAAGAGTAATCGGGATTTATTAAATTGGAAAGAAGAGAAATGCTTATGGCCCGTTCAACAATACGGATCAGAGGAACTTTATTGCTTGGCGATGATAAAGCTTCTATCGCCCGGGCGGCAAAGATCATTCAAAATGGCAGCCTGGTAGCTTTCCCCACTGAAACTGTATACGGCCTTGGCGCGGCAGCCACAGATCCTGAGGCGGTTAAAAAAATATTTACTGCCAAGGGAAGACCTTCAGACAACCCCCTGATCGTACATATTGCCGAGCCCGAACAGTTAAGCGATGTTGCCGGACAGGTTTTGCCTGCTGCTGTTATGCTGGCAGAACAATTTTGGCCCGGTCCGCTTAGCCTTGTTTTACCCCGCGCTGAGAAAATAGCGGCCGAAGTAAGCGCTGGACTATCGACAGTGGCTGTTCGCATGCCGGATCATGAGGTAGCGCTTGATCTGATTCGGGCTGCAGGAGTGCCGATTGCTGCGCCGAGTGCGAACCGATCCGGAAGGCCCAGCCCCACCTCTTACATTCATGTTCTGGAGGATCTGGCCGGCCGCATTGATGCAGTTATCAGAAGCGGTGCCTGCCTGATCGGCTTAGAATCAACTGTTCTCGATTTAACCGGCTCCAGGCCGGTTATTCTTCGACCGGGAGGGGTATCCCGGGAAAGACTCGAAACGGCTCTGGGCTGCCGGGTTATTGTATCCGGCCTGAACAAAGAATCTGGCAGGCCCCGTTCACCGGGAATGAAATACCGTCACTATGCACCCCGGGCGCCCCTGGTTTTAATAGCCGGGCCTGAAAGCAGGCGCCGCCTGCTCATAGCGGCAATAGTGGAAAGCTGTCAGCAAAAAGGTCTACATGTAGGGGTATTAAGCTCATTTATAAAGGGTTCTGCAAGGGGTCTTACGCCTGCACTGAGCGAACCGGAGCAGCTGGCTGCTAATTTATATCAGGCTTTACGGCAGATGGATAAACGGGGAATAGATCTGATTTTAGCCGAAGAAACAGAAATAAAAGGCCTTGGCCTGGCCGTCATGAACCGTCTCCGTAAAGCGGCGATCAGGGTTTTAAAAGTATAAGGATGAAGGAGTTTTAGCTTGTTAACAATACTTTTTGTCTGCACCGGCAACACCTGCCGCAGTCCGATGGCGCAAGCTTTATTTAAAAAAGAGCTGGCAGAAAATCAGCTGCCCTTTACAGTCAATGCTTTATCTGCCGGGCTGACGGTTTTTCCCGGCGACAGGGCAACCGACCCTGTCCGGCAGCTGCTTGGCGAAGAAAGTATTGATCTCAGCAATCATTATGCCACCGGTATTAACAGGGTAATGATCGATGATGCCGATCTGATTCTGGTGATGACCGCTGACCAACGCAGTCAGCTGGTCTCCCGTTTTCCTGATGCTGAAAATAAAACCTATCTTCTAAAAGAATATGCAGGAGAGACACAGGCGGGAAGCAACATAGAAGATCCGCTTGGCGGAGATTTGGAAAAATATCAATTTGTATTAGAGGAAATCAGGACCAGCATAAAGAAGATAATTTTTAAATTAAAGGGGGGCCGCCGAGAATGAAAATTGCCCTGGGCAGCGATCATGCCGGGTTCCAACTGAAAAGTAATATTATTGAGCATCTCAAGACCGCCGAAAGATCTTACGACGACTTCGGCGTGTTTTCTGAAGAAAGCGCCGATTATCCAGATCTGGCCGCTTTAGTTGCCAAAGCTGTTCTATCCGGAGAATGCAAATACGGCATACTGATCTGCGGAACGGGTATAGGCATGTCAATAGCGGCAAACAAATATAAGGGGATCAGGGCTGCCCTATGCGGTGAAACTTATTCAGCACACTGTGCCAGGAAACACACTAATGCCAATGTTTTAACCATGGGATCGCGGGTGATAGGACCGGGTCTGGCTGTTGAAATTGTCGAGGCATTTCTCAATACATCCTTTGAAGGCGGCCGACATCTTCGCCGCCTGGATAAAATCACGACCATTGAAGGATAATTGAAGGATAATGTTGATTGCCAACATTATAAGATGGAGCTGAAAACTGTATTATGAGCGAAGCACTACGCACATCAAGTCTGCAACCACTGCAAAAAGCAGATCCGGAAATCGCCTCCACAATTACCGAAGAACAGAAACGCCAGCAGGAAAACCTGATCATGATTGCCTCAGAGAACCTGGTCAGCAAAGCGGTCCTGGAGGCCCAGGGTTCTGTTCTGACCAATAAATATGCGGAAGGTTATGCGGGCGCACGCTATTACGGTGGGTGCCTGCATGTGGATCATGCTGAAGAACTGGCCTGTGCCAGGGCTAAAGAGCTTTTCAAAGCAGATCATGTCAATGTGCAGCCTCATTCCGGCACTTCAGCCAACATGGCAGTGTATCTGGCTTTGCTTCAACCGGGAGACTGCATCCTGGGGATGGATCTCAGCCATGGAGGGCATCTTACGCATGGCAGCAAAGTCAATATTTCCGGAAGATACTTCGAGTCATTCAGTTATGGTGTTGATCGTGAATCATGCCTGATTAATCTTGAAGAAGTTAGAGTTAAAGCTCAGCGGGTAAAACCAAAATTAATCATCGCCGGGGCCAGTTCTTACCCACGCCTTATTGATTATGAAGGGTTTAGCGATATTGCCCGTGAAGTCGGGGCTGTATTCATGGTCGATATGGCTCATACTGCAGGACTGATTGCTGCCGGGGTTCACCCGAATCCTGTTTTAATTGCAGATATTGTTACCGCGACTACCCACAAGACGTTTCGCGGCCCACGCGGCGGAATAATTTTTTGCCGCAAGGAATTTGCTTCAGCAATTGACAGGGCTGTTTTTCCCGGACTCCAGGGAGGGCCGCTGATGCATATCATTGCTGCAAAAGCAGTTGCTTTTAAAGAGGCCAGGCTGCCAGGGTATATTTCCTACCAGCAAACAGTTCTGGACAATGCAGTTGCCCTGGCTGAAGCCCTGATCGAGTATGATTTTAATTTGGTCACTGGTGGAACCGATTCCCACCTTTTGCTGGTGGATCTGCGCAATAAAAAGATCAGTGGCAATGAGGCAGAACGGCTTCTTGAGCAAATAAATATTAGCGTAAACAAAAATGTGATCCCTTTTGACCCCAAAGGAGCCAATGATCCCAGTGGTATCAGACTGGGCACTCCGACACTCTCTTCACGCGGGATGAAGCCGGATCAGATGAGACAGATTGCTTCGCTGATCAATGAAGCGTTTGCTAATCGTCAGGACAAGAGGCATTTAAACGGGATTAAGGGTCAGGTTGACAGTTTGTGCCTGCAATTCCCCGCATATTAAAAATTGATCAGAAGGAGCTGATTGGTATGGAAAATGTTTTTGTTGTCGATCACCCGTTGGTTCAGCACAAATTAACACAATGTCGTCGTATGGAAACCGAAACCTGGCAATTCCGAGATCTTGTGGAAGAAATTACGGCCCTTTTGCTCTACGAGGCGGTCCGTGACATATCAACTGCTGAAGCGGATCTGGTCACGCCTGTTGGTCGGGGAAAAGGCAGGGTTATCAGTGGGCCGCCGCCTGTTTTTGTTGCCGTGCTAAGGGCCGGCCTGGGCATGGTGCCGGGTGCCTTGCGTCTTTTTCCCTATGCCCGAGCCGGTCATATTGGGCTTTACAGGGATCATGATACCCATGTGCCGGTTGAATACTACTGCAACCTGCCACCTGATATTGATAATGTAGACTGTTTTCTGCTAGAACCAATGCTGGCTACCGGTGGTTCAGCAACATACGCTCTTAACATGCTGAAAAATGCCGGTGTGAAAAAAATCAAAGTGTTAAGCTTAATAGCCGCTCCTGAAGGGATCGCAGCGATCAGGCAAAGCCATCCCGATGTTAAGATCTACCTGGCTTCAGTTGACGAAAAATTGAATGAAAATGCTTATATTGTACCGGGACTCGGTGATGCCGGAGACCGGCTCTTCGGCACCGCCTGATAAGATGAGGTGTTCTCTTGATTGATCGTCCGGATTGGAATCACTATTTTATGCAGATTGCTTCTGTGGTTGCCACCCGTTCGACCTGCATGCGCCGCCAGGTAGGGGCGCTGCTCGTGTTGAACAAGAGAATTTTGTCTACCGGCTACAACGGGGCGCCGAGCGGTTTAAGCCATTGCCTGGAGGTTGGTTGCCTCAGAGAACAGCTGAAGGTTCCTTCAGGCGAAAGGCACGAATTATGCCGCGGCCTTCACGCCGAACAAAACGCCATTATTCAGGCCGCCGTTCACGGGGTGGCGATCAAGGGCTCTGTGTTATACTGTACCCATTATCCCTGTGCACTCTGTGCCAAAATGCTGGTCAATGCCGGGGTCAGATCACTGGTTTTATCGGAAAATTATCCGGATGCCCTGGCGAAAGAACTTTTTACCGAAGCTGGAATCGAGATTGTTTTTATAGTATAATACTTGCTGGCATTGGCAGGAAAAAGATACAGGTGGTGAAGCTTAATTGACGGTTGAACTGGTCAAAGCAATAAAAGAAGCCGAAAGTAAGGCTGAATCAATTATCCGGGAGACTCAGCAGGAAGCGCGTCAGCTCCAAAAGGAAGCTGAAATGAAAGCAGAGGCAATCCTGCAGGAAACACTGACGGATGCAGGGGAAAAAGCAAAAGAGCTGATTAAAAAAGCAGAGGATGAAGCCAGGTCTGAAGCCGAGCCGCTTATTGAGGAGCGGCGCCGGGAGATTGACCGGTTGAGGGAAGAGGCCACTGCCCGGCTGCCTGAAGCGGTAGCAGTGCTTACAGATAAGGTAGTGAAGCTCGATGCCGATAATTGATATGAAGAAGGTTTTTCTCCTGGGTCACCAGCAGGAAAGAGAAAGCATCTTTAATCTTTTGCATAAAATAGGCAGTGTTCAGCTGCTTGATATTAAAACTGGTGCAGCCTGGGATGACTTTGCAACAATGCTTAAACCGGATCAGCCTGATCAAGCCACGACCCGGATAGATGCCGGGCTTTCCGATATTCGCTATTGCCTTGATTTTTTCCAGAGGCATTTTCCGGTACGTAAAAGTTTTGTCCAGCAATTTACAGGGGCTAAACTGGAACTGACCAACGATGAGTATGCTGATTTCATTGCCAGTTTAGATCAGGTTAAGATGGTTTACAGTTCCTGCCGTAAAGCTGAAGATGATCTGGCTCGCATTCGGAATGAAGAAACCCAGTGTAACAATTTAATTGAAGAATTGACCCCCTGGACCGATCTGGATCTGCCTTTGGAACAGATCAGGGATGGTTTCTCTGCATCGATGGGGCTTTACAGTATTATTGCTGAAAATTTACCCGCCCTTCAATCTTCTCTTGAAGAAGAAGTACCTGCTCACCATATTGAAGTTATATTTACTGACAATGAATATGCTTATTTCTTCTTTACCTGCCTGGCCGTAGAATTTGAGACAGCACAGAACATTTTTAAAGATAAAACCGTTACAGCAACTGCTTTTAAAGCTCTCGACGGCACAGCCGTTCAAAATATTGAATCATTAAAGGAAAAGCTTGAGGCAATCAGAGATGATCGGGCTGCTGTATTAAGCGAGGTTGAAAAGCTGCTTAAAGACCGGCCGATGTTGATGGCCTGTTATGACTACATGGACAATGAACTCAAGAAACATGAAGCAGTCTCCAATCTGGCCCGCACTGAAAACAGTTTTTTGCTAGAAGGCTGGGTGCCGGCACCGGTTTTAGCGGATCTCGAGAAAACTCTGGCCAAAGAAACTGATACGGCAATTCTGGCATCCCGGGATCCCCGGCCTGGTGAAGATGTGCCTGTGCTCCTTCATAACAGCGGGCCGGTTGGAGCTTATGAGGTGGTGACCAAACTTTACAGCACCCCCAGGAAAAATGAACTTGATCCGACTCCTTTTCTGGCGCCGTTCTTTTTTGTTTTTTTCGGGATCTGTTTATCCGATGCCGGTTATGGAGCTATACTTGCCCTGCTGACATTCTTTCTTTCACGAAAACTTAAACTGGGCGGTATGGGCAAGCAGCTGGTAAACCTGCTCTTTCTGGGTGGGCTTTCTTCAATATTTTTCGGCATACTTCTCGGCAGTTATTTCGGAGATCTGACCGGGCTGCCGGCCCTCTGGTTTGACCCGCTTGAAGATCCGATGAGGATGCTCTTTTACTGCTTTGCGATCGGACTTCTGCACATTTATTTTGGGATGGGCCTGCAGGCCTACCGCAATATAAAAGCGGGACATCCTTTAAGCGCTGTATTCGATCAGGGATTCTGGTTTATTTTCTTAAACGGTCTGATCCTGCTGCTGCTCCCTGAATACTCGGCAATAGGTCGCCTGCTTGCTATCGGTGGCGCAGCCGGTTTGATACTGACCCAGGGCCGCACCCAGGAGGGGATTATTAAAAAATTTCTGAGCGGGTTACTCAGCCTCTATAATATAACCGGTTATCTCAGTGATGTTTTATCCTACTCCCGCCTGCTTGCGCTTGGTTTGGCGACCGGAGTTATTGCCTCCGCCATTAATTCAATGGGCGGTATGATTGCCGGCAGCATTTTTGGCACGGTGATCATGGTTGTTGTTCTTTTCGGAGGCCACCTCTTCAATATTATAATCAGCACCCTTGGCTCCTATGTCCATACCAGCCGATTACAGTACATTGAATTTTTCGGCAAATTTTTTGAGGGTGGCGGCAAGTCGTTTAACCCCTTTAATATAAAAACCAGTTATGTTGATGTGATTGAAAGAGAAGAAGCGTTATAAAAGCAGGAGCCAGGAGACGGGACGATAGTTTAAAACAATCTAGAAATATGTAGAAACAGGACAGGAAAAACTTTAATAAAATGTCATGCAATATTTTCTGAATAAAAAGGGAGGCTTTAAATGATGGATGGGATTCAAATAGCACTTTTAGGCGCTGCTTTGGCCGTTGGCCTCGCCGGTATCGGGTCGGCTATCGGGGTTGGAATTGTCGGCCAGAGCGCAGCGGGTTTGGTAACTGAAGATCCCGATAAGTTTGGGCAAACTCTTCTGCTGCAGGCGCTGCCAGGCACCCAGGGAATTTATGGGCTTCTGACCGGTTTTATTATTATGCAGAGAGTAGGGATTATCGGCGGAGGTCTTTTGGATCTGTCGGTTCCTGAAGGATATGCATTTCTGATGGCTGCAGTCCCAATTGCCATTGTCGGTTTGCTTTCTGCTGTTTACCAGGGCAGAGTTTCTGCGGCCGCTGTCGGACTGATTGCCAAGAGACCGGAAGAACTTGGTAAAGGTATTGTCTTTGCGGTTATGGTTGAAACTTATGCAGTGTTGGCCCTGCTGGCCTCAATCATGCTGCTCTTCGGGATACCCGTATAAAAGGAGTGAAGAGTGTGGGAGAGGGAGCGGAAAGGATTGTCCAGCGCATTTTGGATGATGCGAATTTGAAGGCGGAAGAGATCAAAACAGCTGCTGTAGAAAAATCTGCGGCCACTGAAACTGCAGCCAGGCAAAAAGCGGCCCGGGAGCAAGAACATATTCTTGAGCAGGCCCGTAAAGAAGCTGAAGAGCAGAAAAGGCGTATTATCGGAGTAGCTCAGCTAGAAGCGCGTAAAGATCTGCTTGCTGCCAAACAGGATTTGATTAGCGAGGCTTTCCAAAAATCTCTGGATCAGCTGATCAACATGGACGATAGTTCATACCTGTCCATAATCCGCAGTATGCTGCTTGATCTGACTGAAACCGGAACAGAAACGGTGATCTGCTCTGCCGCCGATTTGAAAAGAATTCCAGCTAGTTTTTGGAAAGAGGTTAATGATGCCCTAATCAAAAAAGGTAAAAAGGGCAGCATCACATTAGCACAAGAAACCAGGGAGATCAGCGGTGGCTTTATTTTGCAGGCAGAAGGTGTCGAGATAAACTGTTCGTTCGAATCGCTGCTCGATATGAAAAGAGATCAATTAGAACCTGAAATTGCCGCACTGCTCTTTAAATAAAAGGAAAGCTTTCCTCCGGGAAAGGAGAACAGCAGGGATATGCCCTTAAATGATACTATTTATGCTTACGCGGTTGGCCGTATTCGCGCCCTGGAAACACGCCTGCTTGATCGGAGCCGTTTCGACCGCATGATTGATTCTTCTACAGTGGAGGAAGCCCTGAAGGTTCTTGCCGAATCAGACTACTCCAATGCGATTGGTGAGTTGGGCGATGTCCATGATTTTGAGTCCATGCTGACAGAAGAGCTTAAAAATGCCTTTGATACAATCATGAACATAAGCCCCAAACCTGAACTAATCGCCATTTTGGTCCTGCGTTATGATATTCATAATCTCAAAGTACTGTTTAAAGCAAGATACTTGGGTGTTAAAAGCGATCTGCTCATACCGATCGGATCACTGAAACTTGAAACCCTGGAAAATGCTGTTTCTGAAGACGAGTACCGCGATCTTCCGGTACTGCTCCGCCGTGCTGCCGAGAAAATCAGTGAAGATTTTCTGGTAAACCGCGATCCGCAGGTCATCGATTTGATGCTTGACCAGGTTCTTTTCGAACAGTTATTAACGGCAGCCAGGGAGAACGGTTCCCCTTTTCTTGAAGGCATGTTTGTCAGGCAGATTGATTTAACAAACCTGAAATCATTAATACGTATAAAACGGATGGGTCTTGACCGTGAATTCTTAAAGAAAGTCTTGCTGCCCCAGGGTTCGCTGCCGATCGATCGCTTAAGCTCCGGCCTGGACGAACCCCTGGAAACGCTGATAACATCGCTGGCAATGAGCGACTATGCCGAACTCATTGGCGAAGGTGTGCGGGAGTGGCTGGAAAAAGGAACGGCCTCCCGTTTAGAAAAGCTTTCTGATGACTATATTACCGCCTACCTGAAACAGGGCAAATGGATGCCTTTTGGATTTGAGGCCCTGGTTGGTTATCTGTGGGCGAAGGAAATTGAGATTAAAAATATCCGCTTGGTCTTGGTTGGCAAAATAAACAGGTTGCCTGCCGAAGCGATCAGGGAGCGAATACGCAATGTCTACATATAAAATAGCTGTTATAGGCGATAAGGACTCGATTTTAGGTTTTAAGACAATCGGTGTCGACACTTTCTCTGTAACCAGCAGCGCTGCTGCTTTATCAGCTTTAAAGAAGCTGGTCGCGGAAAGTTACGGAGTGATTTTTATTACCGAAGAACTGGCCCGGGATCTTGAAGAAATCATTGCCGAGCTGAACAAGCGCTTTTTACCGGCGATTGTTCTAATTCCCAACAGCAAGGGAACCCTGGGTATAGGAATCCAGCAAATCAAAAAAAATGTAGAAAAAGCGATCGGCACGGATATTCTTTTCAGGAAAGAAGGTTGATAACTTGGATGTTGGCAGGATTATAAAAGTTTCCGGCCCCCTTGTTGTGGCGGAAAATATGGGCGACGCCCGGATGTATGATATGGTCAGAGTAAGCGAA
>Ga0209498_1000283_pt1 | contig 30993 bp, 23 predicted proteins | sample WalLakDeSediment_FD_184131 | JGI IMG/M metagenome (GOLD analysis project Ga0209498, IMG submission 184131) | Lake sediment microbial communities from Walker lake, Nevada to study Microbial Dark Matter (Phase II) - Walker Lake 11/02/13 Deep... | ecosystem: Environmental > Aquatic > Freshwater >...
TGATATCTCCCTGATCGCTTCCAAAATCGGGAAAGATCGGGAAATCGGGCAGCGGGTAATTAACAGGTTTATCTAAATTTTTTACTTCACCCCTGACTGCCTGGTTGACGGGCCTCCACGCCGGTATATTGACGACTGTACCCGGATTCCCGCCGGATCCGATATACACACTGCTGTCCACGACAGCCATTCCATGAATCTTCACGGCATCATCTTCATTAGACGGAGTTGCTATGTGACCGACAATTCTCGCAGAACCTTTTAAATCAAAACCTTCCAGAGAATATATTGCAAACGGAAACTCAAGCCTCCTCTTTTCGCTCCCCATCTCAACATTCACCCGAACGGAGTAGCTTTTATCTCCGACCAACCCGATAGCTGTCACAACTAACAACGAATCATCCTGGTTGGATATAGTATACCGGTATTTACCTATTAATTCCTCCCAATGATAATAACCGTTATTATCGGGAAAAGAAGTTGTTTCACCCGTAGCGACGTCGAATTCCGTATCGTCCGGATCGAGAATTTTCGGTAACAACGCCTGCATTGCACTCAGTGCAACATTCCTCGCCTGATTCGTATTATATGCTTCAATATTTCTTACATATGATGAAGAACTCAGTTCATTCATACTTGAATTATATGCATAGTATGCAATAATCAGGAAAAAAGCTAAAATAAGTACATATTTGCCCATTTTTTTTCTCCATATCCGTTTCACGACGAAAATCGATCTCGGATATTCGTTTTTTCAGATAGCGTATGACCCGATGAAATTCGGATTTAATGTTACCGTTAACCAATTAATAAGGGGGTAATTGTTTGCTTTCATACCAGTTTACGATTTTAAGTGTTTCCCGTTTGAATTGGGGGAATCCTGGGGGTCGATTTTTCGGATCGAATAAACGGGAATCGTACTTGTAGCTCTTATTGTACCCCGATCTTATATTGATTCTACCGGTACGCCTATCGACCGTAAAAGTCCCGACAGCATTTCGCCTATTTTGAATTATTGCCCCGATAATTTGTATCGTTCCCTGATGGCCCCCGCGTGCACCGTAGTTTTCCACACCGAATCCCTCATCAAACGAAAAGATACTCGCGTGGATCTCGATAATTCCGTCTGGCCCTCGATATCATTATATTATATTCATATATTATATCGTTTTGATATTTTATGTCGTCTGTAATATATATGTCCCGGGTAATAGAAGCGATCGTCTCCTGTCCGCTCACTATTCCCTCAACATAAACATCCCTTCGTCCTGAAATAATACCGTTAAATTGAGGGTCACTGAGATAAACGGTATCGATCGGAACACTCGCTGCTGACGTTCTTATGAGAGCAAAACCGTCCCCCTCGACAGCGGTACCCTTTTGAAGCTCAACATATATATTGTCATGATCATAATACTTACCGCCGTCTTCCACAATTGCTGCCACATCAGAAAATACATCAGGCCAGTCAATCGGGGCAACACCTGTCTCAGATCCCTGGTGGAATTCTGCGTTCTGTACCGTCCCCGATATTGATCCCGTTGTTGTGACTTTCCCGAAAAACACCGGGGTTCCTGCATTGTAACAATAAGCGACCCCGAACCAATAAGGTCTGTGAGGTCGATAAGTAAACCCCTCGTTGGCATTTCTATATCTTTTTAACAAAAACCGTGCCGTAAATATATACTTATTTATTGAGAAATTTTCGATACCAATTCAGTCTTTTCCTAACAAGTGATATCAAAACGGTTAATAATTCCACTTCTTTGTAATATTTACAAAGAAGTGGGTCCTAATTCGGACATTCTCACCAAGTATATAGTATCATCGGACAAATCGGATTTGAAATCATCACGGGATGATTAATTCACAAAGGAGTTATCACCCCAACTACTGGTTACAAAGGATTACCCAGAAACTAGATACAAGTTGCCGTTTAATACTGGATATTTTTAAATATTACTGATCAGGATTTAGGAGTGTCGAAGAGACAGGAATAGATACGGAAAAGTTTATCAAGATAAACTGTTAAAATACGGCTTCCCAATTTTTTAAAAAACCGATGAAAAATTTGAAATAATTATGGATACATTTATCAATCATATCCGGAAATAACAAAAAACCCTCCTTGTTTATACAAGAAGGGCTTTTTAAAAAAATCGACGGTATATTCAGTATGTCCAGATGTCAGACCGGGCAAACCTCAGCTTGTCGATCCTTACTGAATGCCTGCATAACTACAAAATCAACGAATACAGAACCTGGTCCTATGGGTTTCGAACAGCTTGTATGAATTTGTGTAACGAATACTCCATTCCTGTAAACCGAAATATCATTATTCATCTTGCTGTCACCCGCAGGTTGAGTAAATGTGAACTCACCCCCTGCCGGCACCTGACTGTTGAACAGTATCGCTCCCTTGGTATCCTTCGAGTTGTAAACAACGATCGTACCGGCGGCACCTTCATTCTTCAAAGTAAGCTGGACAATTCCGCCTTTGCAGGGTTCGCAATCCGGGGGAGGTGGAATAGGACAAACCTCCGCCTGGTTATCTTTACTAAATGCCTGCACGACTACAAAATCAACAAATTTCGAACCGGGACCTATCGGTTGGGAGCAACTCGTATGAATAGTTGTAACAAATAAACCGTTCCGGTAAACCGATATATCATTGTTCATCTTGCTGTCACCCGCAGGTTGAGTAAATGTGAATTCATCCCCTGCCGGTACCTGACTGTTGAACAGTATGGCTCCCTTGGTATCCTTCGAGTTGTAAACAACGATCGTACCGGTGGCACCTTCATTCTTCAAAGTAAGCTGGACAATCCCGCCTTTGCAAGGTTCGCAATCCGGGGGCGGTGGCACGGGACATACCTTTCCGCCATCTTTGCTGAATGCTTCAACGACTTCAAAGTCGACAAATCTCACACCTGGTCCTATGGGTTTCGAACAGCTTGTATGAATCTGTGTAACAAAGGCTCCGTCACGGTACACCGATATATCTTTTTCAAGGGTAGTTTTACCCGCTGGCGGAACGAATGTGAACTCACCGCCTGTGGCAACAAATTGATTGTACAGAACTGCTCCCTTATTATCTTTGGAGTTATACACAATGACCGTACCACCCGGTCCTTCATTCTTCAAGGTAAGCTGGGTGATTCCGCCTTTACACGGCAAGCAATCCGGCACAGGACAGACCCGTCCTCCATCTTTGCTGAATGCTTCAACGACTTCAAAGTCGACAAATCTCACACCGGGTCCTATAGGTTTCGAACAGCTGGTGTGAATTTGCGTAACAAATACTCCATTGCGATAAACCGAAATATCTTTACTTAGTTTGCTGTCACCCGTAGGCGGTACAATAGTGAACTCATCTCCGGTTGCAACACTTCCATCGAATAGCACTGTTCCCTTGGTGTCATTGGAATTATATACAGTTATCTGGCCGGGTGCTCCAAGGTTTTTTAATGTAAGCTGAGTGATTCCGCCTTTACACGGTTCGCATGGTGGTATAATGATACCATTCTGATTATTGTCTACCTGATAATATATAATTTGTGAGCCGCCCGTTAATAATGCAATATCGGCTTCATTTTTTTTAACATCGTCGAGGATTGCATTCACATATTCGGGTTTATAAGAACCGAAATTTGAAGGTATATGGCTTTCAATCGCAGCCATATCATAATTCTCGGTCTCAAGAAGTACCCAGAATGCTACCTGGATATCCCTCCATGACAAACCGGATAACTCTGCTTCATAAAGAGAGCGTTTGTTTATGACATATCTCAACTTATTAAAGAGTTTATCGCGCTCGCCTGCATATAATTTAGTTCCTGCATGTTCTTTTCCCAGCTGAATAGTAACATCGAGTTGCGCACACCATGCATTGTACACGCCATTATGATCGCTCGTGTTATCTATTGTAACACTGAAGTACGAATCCTGTCTTTCCATGTTAACAGTGACGGTCGCATTTTCAGCTCCTGAAATAAGTTCTACGTCCGGTACTCTCGCAACAACCTCTTCAAAACTCTTTACCGGATTCTTATCGATCTCGCAGCTGAAAAATGCCAATGCTAATAATATTATCAGCAAGGATGTTCTTTGAATGTTTATTCGTTTCATAGCGCGCTCCCCATCTTTATTTTGGAGTTATTAGATATACTATCTGTGATTTACCTACATGTATAATAAGTACTCGAATTAAAAAATACCATTAGATTTCTTTAATATTAAAACATTCTAATAAATAAACTGTCAATGAATAAAAAAACGGAACGGGGTTTTGGTTCCGTCTTTTAGAATACCACTACTGATTTAAACAATTATCGGGGAAATACCATACGAGGTGTTCGTTATAAATACACGAAGCAGGCGGGGAGTAATAAAAAAACTGATCGATTAAATCTATCCTATACCCGTTTCCTGCAGATCGTTCGTCACCCTTTGTGAGAACAACATACACTTCCGGAAGATAATAATAATGTTCAACGTACTGTACCCTTATGCTAATTTGCATTATCGGCTATGAAATTATTTATTCATACCACCCGAGAATCGGCAGTCTGCCTCTCCAACCCGTTCGTTCTCCGGGATCGCCTATCATACCTGTTACATCGATTAACGCCTCCCTGCTGAATAAGATTTTTTTATCTTTGTTTCCGCTGCATTTTCGCGAGGTTTCCAGATCAGGCGAAAGGAGAATAATTCCACCGATAACATCCAAGTGAATGTGAAAAAAATAATCCGCAATAATGAGACCTCTGAACGGCGCCTTGTTATTTGATGAAAGATCGTCAATCGCTGCGTTACCTTCCGAGTTATGAAATATCAGAATTCCACTCGATTCCTGAAGAATCCTTCCTTTTCTCCATTTACTTCCGGGCGGTATTTCTACATACGTTACTCCACGCAACGGATATTTTAAATGATCCGGATTTGTAACATATTGACTTCCTCCTTCTCCGCTTTGAGCAATTTGCTTTAATGTTCCCTCCTCTAAACCAAGCACCACATCAGGAGAAGTCGGGAATTGTCCGCCCCAGTCAAAATTTTCTTCGATGATATTCGGATCTTCCGGAAATGTCGGTGGATAGTCAATGCCATCGGGGTCGGTACCCCCGATATCGGCACCTCCTACATTGACAAAAGAGAGACTTGTTGATACTCCATACACCCCGTTGTTAGCAATGAGATTACCGTTTATATCGTGATCGCGTCCGTCAATAACCATATTGCTGATAGTTCTGTCCAGAGGTCCGTTCGCGGTAAGAGCAGCGCGGACGGGATTAGGAACAAATCCGGATTGTCTCCTCGTATATACAATTACCCTGGCCTGTTCAGTCCCAATCACCGATTCAACTTCTATTTTTACTGCATCTATTTGTGAACCCCCCATCGATACAGCAGCATCCGTGATCGTATACGTTGCTTGTGTCGTTGGAATATTTCCGATCAAATGTCCCGGTATTTTTTGTGGTGAAAGCACTCGCAATTTAGAACTGTCGGCAAGTTCCGTCAGCACGATTTCCATTGCCTGGTTCGCTACATTTCGCGCATTGAATTGATTATAGTTATCGACTGCGCTTTCAAATGATGCTATCGTGGTTCTGTTTAGGTGGAGGTTAATCAAACTCAGAATTAACACCCCGCCAAACACGACAATCAGCGATGATTTACCCATGCCACCATCCTCCTAAGTTTTTTGGACTAATTCTCCGCTGGATTACAATAGGTAAAAATTCAAGTTCTCCTTTATCGACGGCCTCAACTACAATATCGAAACCGATCATACGAATCAACGCCCGGTGTTCCGGTTGGGCAAGGTCCCCGTAATCCATAACAGTACCTTCCGTATCTATGTAGGTAAACGAGAAATCCACAAGTCCAATCGCTACGTTCAGGGGTGCCTCATTGTTCAGTACCCGGAAAAGAGGTCGGTTTTTTGAACCCGGCGTGCTTTCACCATTCGATGAATCGCCCAGATAATAGCGAATAGTATCCGGTATCCCGTTCTTGTTAATATCAGCCAGAAAACGAATTTCCTTCGCCGTTGCGGTAATGATAGGGTTCCCCGGAACGAGAAAGCCGACTTTATAGAGATCGTCTTCGATTATCCGGGCCAGATTGATCGCAGATTCCTGTGTGATAAGATCCTGAGACTTTTCATACATCGTGTCCGTAAGCATCGAGCTAAGAGACATCACAAGAAGTATAATGACGCCTCCTATTATCATTGAACCCGAAATATCAATTAACGTTTGCATGGTCGTATCGCCTCACTGACTGCTAAAAAAATGAGTGGTTTCAACTACTGAATTTATTCATACCAACCGAGAATCGGTACTCTGCCCCTCCAGCCTGTTCCTCCTACAACATCGCTAACCTTATCTGTCGCATCGATTAACGCCGCCTTGCTGAATAAGATTTTTTTATCTTTGTTTCCGCTGCATGTTTTTTCGGTTTCCAGATGGGGCGAAAGGAGCATAATCGAGCCGATAACATCCAAATGAATGTGAAATAAATAATCCGCTATGATCAATCCTTTAAACGGCAACTTATCTTTCGATGAAATTTCTTTGACTGACGCGTTCACAGCTGAATTATGAATAACGAGAATGCCACCGGAGTCCCCGCGCAGTTCGAATTTCAAGGTAGATCCCTCCGGAATCTCCACATAGGTCACACCGCGCAATGGATATGTTAGTGCATCCGGATGTGTTACATATTGACTTCCGCCTTCTCCGCTTTGAGCAATTTGCTTTAATGTTCCCTCCTCTAAACCAAGCACCACATCAGGAGAAGTCGGGAATTGTCCGCCCCAGTCAAAATTTTCTTCGATGATATTGGCGTCTTCGGGAAAAGTCGGTGGATAGTCAATACCATCGGGGTCGGTACCCCCGATCTTGGCACCTCCTACATTGACAAAAGAAAGACTTGTTGATACTCCATACACCCCGTTATTAGCAATGAGATTACCGTTTATATCGTGATCACGTCCGTCAATAAACATATTGCTGATAGTTTTGTCCAGAGGTCCGTTTGCTGTAAACACGGCACGTACGGGTTCGGGAATATACCCGATTCTTCTGTCTGCATACACAACGACCCGTGCCTGTTTGCTACCGACCGTTGATTCGACTTCAACTTTAACCGCATCTATTTGTAAACCTCCCATCGTCACGGTAGCATCCGTGATAGTATACGATACCTGTGCAGATAGAATATTCCCGATGAGATACCCGGGCATCTGTTGTGGTGACGGCACTCGCAGCTCCGAACTGTCGGCGAGCTCCGTCAGCACTATTTCCATTGCCTGGTTCGCTACATTTTGGGCATTGAATTGATTATAGTTACCGACTGAACTTTCGAATGATGCTACTGTGGTTCTGTTAATCTGGAAACCCACCAAATAGAGGACTAGCACCCCGCCAAACACGACAATCAGCGATGATTTACCCATGCCACCATCCTCCTAAGTTTTTCGGACTAATTCTCCGCTGGATTACAATAGGTAAAAATTCAAGTTCTCCTTTATCGATGGCCTCAACCACAATATCGAAACCGATCATACGAATCAACGCCCGGTATTCCGGTTGGGCAAGGTCCCCGTAATCCATAACAGTACCTTCCGTATCTATGTAGGTAAACGAGAAATCCACAAGTCCAATCGCTACGTTCAGGGGTGCCTCATTGCTCAGTACCCGGAAAAGAGGTCGGTTTTTTGATCCCGGCGTGCTTTCACCATTCGATGAATCGCCCAGATAATAGCGAATGGTATCCGGTATCCCGTTCTTGTTAATATCAGCCAGAAAACGAATTTCATCCGCCGTTGCAGTAATGATAGGGTTCCCCGGAACGAGAAAGCCGACTTTATAGAGATCGTCTTCGATTATCCGGGCCAGATTGATCGCAGATTCTTGTGTGATAAGATCCTGAGACTTTTCATACATCGTATCCGTAAGCATCGAGCTAAGAGACATCACAAGAAGTATAATGACGCCTCCTATTATCATTGAACCCGAAATATCAATTAATGTTTGCATGGTCGTATCGTCTCACTGCTTGTTAATAATAGATTACTCTTGAAATCATCAGAGGATGATGCATACTAACAGCATCCACCGTTATTTCTACTCTCTTTGCCGTTGTCTGGACTAATGACGTTTGCATAGGCTGGTTCGGATCCACGTAGACCACGATAACGGAAACCTCAAGCGGATCTGTTAAAAGAGCATTCGAGATAGTTGTACTCCAATTATGAAAATCATCTATATCATTAAAGTTAGGATAATATTCACCCGTATCCGGCCCCAGACCGGAGGGAGAAGTCAAATCACCCGGTTTTACCCCAATGGTGGCTTTCCTTATTGAACCCTCATTCTCTGCGACCTTTTCAGCGATCACCTGATCGAACCATTTTTTCTCAATTTCCTGGAGAATATTTTCCGCCTCACAGGTAGCAACGACCAATATTCGTGTTTCAAGTTGACTGACATTTGTAAAGTATATAGCCCTGTGGGCATTTAGTGACAATAGCGTCAGGAGCACTAATGCACCTATAGTAAGGAGTGTCTGAGCAGTTGACATTATTTTATAAGATTATTCGTTACTGAATATTGTACTCATTTGTTTAATTCGGGTAAATTCAATTCCAACTTTTAATAGTATAAACAACGTCATCGGGATCCGTGAAATCCGGAAAATCTTCTATTGAACCGGGATGTGTTAGATTAGAGCCCCCGCTCAATTCCAATCTCCTTGATACGACTGCGACCGAGGCTGTAGTCCCTCCTCCAAATTTTACATGAGCGTTGGGCGCATATATTACCCGGTAAAAAACATTCCCTCCGCCAGTGACCTCCACGCTACTTCCTCCGGTTATGAGATGTCCCATTGGATGATCCACGGCACCCCCACCACCTGATCTGATCTCTCCTGCTTCGCTGAATATACTTGACTGCATATATGACCCCCCCGACATTTCAACTCTTTTATTACCTTTCACATATACCATAGATTCCAGCTGTGTATCGGGAATGACAAATGACGCACCGCTCGTCATTTTAAATTCATCATACACGTAAAATGTAAGCGATCCGGTTCCGATTAAAGTAAGTTTTCCTCCACTTATACTGACTGTTTCCGCGTGCAGTGTTCTGTCTTCGGCACCTATATGTAAAACCAGAGTATCGTCTTTCGCTATATCAATCTCTTCAAAATACAAATTATGGAATTGAACCGGTTGCATCACTACTTTTTTATCCACTTGTAGCGTTCCCTGATTATCGCCCGATTGCGGAAAATCCGGGAACACAGGTATAGGGTAATAGATCGGTTTACTCAAATTTTTGATCTCTCCGCTGATTGCATCGGTCTCTGCCTTAACGACCGTGCCGGGATCTCCTCCCGGGCCAATGTATACTACACTGTCAATGATTCCGCCTCCGCTGATATCGACGGCATCTTTCGCAACTGAATTTGTCGCAACGTCACCCTTAATAAAACCGCCGCCTAATTTTATCGTTTCATCGGCAAAAGCCGCATATGTGAATTCCGGTGCGGTTTCTTTTTCGACATCTACCGTGACCATTACTGAATATGAACTATCCCCGACTTTGCCGGTCGAGGTAAGAAGTAATAAGGAATCTCCCTTATTTTCTATTTGAAAACGATATTGCCCGTTCAAATCCTCCCATTGGAAATAGTCCGAAGCATTTTCAGGGAAATATTTAATTTTATCCTTATCAACGAGAAATTCGGTGTTATCAGGATCGACAACCTTCGACAGAAGTACGTTTGCCGCACTCTGTGCGATGTTTTGCGCTTGGTTCAGATTATAGGTTTCAACGTTGCGGAGGAGTGTATTCATGCTCCGATCATTAATTGAGGCATTATAAACAGCAAATGCTATAATCAGAGAAAGAACAATCAATAATGCAAATTTACCCATAAAATTGTTCCTTTAATTTTTACGTGGCAAATAAAAGTTCCGTAAAAACACATCCCGTTGAGCATGGGCTATTATAGTAGCCGATTGATCTACCGTATTTTCAATTTCGCACAATACCCTGATGCGTAAAAGCGCATGAGGGGCACCGGGTAAACTCACCGTTTCGAAACGGAGCATTCTTAAATAGACATTATCAAACCGCTCGACCAGAGTACTGTTGTCAGGGAATATCCGGTACGAACGCAAGGCATTATCAACACGCTCAAAAGTTATAACATCATTGTTAGTATTTTTAAACCGGATAGTGGAATCCGTTATCTCCTCGAATTCAGTAAGCCGTTTAATTTCCTCCTGTATGAATGAAATAGTCACATCTGCCATCCCCTGCAAATCCTGCATCATCCGGTTTTCGACGTTCGACTCCAGCATCGTAGCATGAATATTCATAATCAATAAGAAAATAATACCTGCGATCACTACCGCCGAGACTATATCTAATAATGTTGACATACCGAATAGATGCTTTCCTTAAATAATTACCAAATAGGGTTTAATGCCGACTGATATTCCACCCTCATCACGTACTCATTATGATCCGATTTATGATACACACGAACAGTCACCTGCCTACCGTCCATATCATGAACCAGTAATTTTTCGCCGGATAAGCCGACCGTAGCGTATAAGGTATCGCCAAAGAATGTCGTATACTCGACTCGTGACCCGGAATTTGTAACATCTGATAAATGGGCATATGATGCATCTAGCTCATTATATCGATTAATTGAATAAAATATTTCCTCCATAACTGATTGCCCAAAACTATTCGCTTCTAAATCAATTTGATGCTCTTTTGAATCCGTTATTGAAAATATCTTAACACGATGAATCGAAAGCGAGAGATTCATCAATAACACAAGAGCAAAAATAGCAAGCAGCATTTGTCCGGTTGACATTGTTAATCCTCAACCGTTGTTGCTATTACCTCTTCAAGACTAGCCTCACCCCGTTTTATCCGTTCCATACCCGACCGACGCAGCGACCACATTCCCTGCTTTTCCGCGATCTGACGAACCGCGGTTTCATCTATATCCGACTTCGAGTTAATAATCGATTGTCTGATTTCTTTCGTGAACAACAGCGCTTCGTGTATAGCGGCACGCCCTTTATATCCGCCGTTGCATTTTTGACAGCCGAACGGGGTAAAGATCGTGTTTTCCTTCAATTCCTGCTCGGTAAATCCGAATTTCAGATACGGCTTCCATTCAATCTCTGTTAAAGGTTTTTTACATGCGTTACATAGCGTACGCAGCAATCGCTGGGCTACGATTATATTAATGGCATAGGCGATCAGAAACGGTTCAATTCCCATTTTAAATAACCGTGACACCGCGCTGGGAGCATCATTCGTGTGCAGTGTCGAGAATGTAAGATGCCCTGTATTGGCAAGTTTAATGGCGGTTTCCGCCGTGATTTTATCCCGCATCTCACCGACAAGTACAATATCCGGGTCGTGACGGAGTATACCCCGCAGCGCCTGCTCAAACGACATCTTGTGTCCTAACTTCAACTGTCGCGCACCATGGATAATATACTCTACCGGGTCCTCAACCGTGAGAACGTTCACCGTCGGATCGATGACCTGGTGAAGTGCTGCGATCAATGTCGTGCTCTTACCCGAACCTGTCGGACCGGTAAGTATCACTATACCCTGCGGCTGCGAAATAGCTTTGTGGAAATTATCTTTCGCAGGACCGGTTAAACCTAATTTCTCTATATCGGTAATAACTTTCCTGTCATCGAGTACCCGGATGACAACGCTTTCGTGCTTGTGCGCAGATTCCGACGCGACGATCGGGATAATGCTCACACGAAAGCGGATATTGTTTCCGTCGATATTCCGTTCAATAAATCCGTCCTGCGAGGTTTCGCGTTCGAAGCGGTCGACATTTTTAGACCGGTCTTTAACGACGGCGGCAATTGCTTCGGGCATGGTATTCTCCTGTACATGCCATAATTGCAGGTTACCGTCGATACGTATATGAAACTCCGTACGTTTACCCCGCTTCGGGATTATATGAATATCGCTGGCATCTTTGCGAACCGCTTCGACCAGCACTCCCTCGATAAGGTTAATGAGTGCACTCTTATTGATTTCGGCTTCGAGTTCCTCTTCGTTCAGTCCTTCATCACGGTGGTCGACATCGTCAAGTTCGACATTCCCCTCTTCAAGCATTTTCAGGAACTCGTTCTTTTTTGGCATTACCTGATCGAAGAGGTGTTGCAGGTCTTTTATCCGGCTATAGCAGATTTCATATTTTTTCACACCGAAATGACGTGCTATGGTTGGTATATTGCGGTCTGTCGGGTCGGCAGCAATGAGGATAAGTTTGTCTGTCTGCTTTTTATCAAACCTCAGCGGCAGCAACCTGGTTTTGATCATCAGATTGCTGATGTTCTCCGGCAGTCCATTGACAAACTTACGAATAAATTTTATCCGGTTATCATCGATATCTTCCGTATGAAGCCGTATTTCACGGAAGGCATATAAGTTTGCGACCTCATTGAAAACAAGATCGTGATCGAGTCTGAAATCGCTGACTAGCACCTGTCCGAGATTACGTTTAATTTTTCCGTCTTCGGACTCCCGGATCTGTATCGCCTTCTCGAGGGTCTCAAAATCGATAATCCCCTTGCTCAGTAAGGTATATCCGATTTTATCCGAAATATCAAAATTAGTCATTGATTTTTAAATCGTTTATTACATAATGATTGATGATATGCAGAATGATAAATTTTAAACGTCCCGATTTCATCGGGACTTTCCCTTGATGCGATTATGCGATTTATTAAATATTTTCAACATCTAATACGGGGAAGTCCCGACAATGTCGGGACGTCTGAATCCCTGCCACGTCTTAAAAATCCGAAAGCACTGCACACTATCCCGCACGAAGCGAAAGATGTGTCAAGCATCCCCATCATCGGGTTCTTCGGCCGGATGATCGCTGTTTCCGCGGAAGCAACCGTGATATAGATCAGCACGAGCATGATAAACACTGCCATAAAAACCTGGATCATATCGATCGCCGCCTTCATCTTATACGTTGTTTCTTTTTCATAATAATCGGCAACCTGTTGCGCGCTTTGTTTGACCGATCCCGTCTCCGCACCGGTATTGAACCGTGATAACGCCGTAGGCGTAAATACACCGGTCGCTTCAAATGCCTCGGTGAGTCCCGCGCCCTTTTCCACCATTAACGGAATTGCAATTTTCTTTATCTGACTCTCCATATATCTGTTACCGCATGCCTCCGATGCAAGCCTGATAATTTCGATATTTTCTCCTGAACCGGTATAGAGCGAATAGAAAACCCTGCAAAATATCTCGATGTTTGTTTTATGAAGCAGCGATCCGACAACGGGTATTTTCCATATATATTTATCCCTGACAAACCTTCCCTTTTCGGTTGTAAAATATTTCAAAGCCGCGAATAACGGCACTATGAAGGCTAACAATATCCATAACAAATTTGCAAAGAGGAATTCACTAAAAGAGAGTGTTGCTGCCGTTATGGGGGGCAAATCTATTTTCATCTGAACAAACAACTTCGCCGTCGTCGGGAAAATGTACATAATAAAATATAGCAATGCCGCAAAGGTGGCCAGCAGGGTGACAATTGGCATAATCAATGCACTTTTGAGGTCTTTCCGAAATTGTGCCTGTCGCTCAAGAAATTTTGCGGTGTTATCGAAGATCTCCGCCATATTACCCGATTTTGAAGCTAACCCGAGCATATGCGAAGTAAACCGTCCAAAAACCCTTTCGTGCTTCTGGTAAACCTTTTCGCCGTCTTTTCCCTGCTTCAACTCAAGATTGATATCCCGTACCGTTTCACGCAACGTATTGTTGGTGATATCATTCACCATCATCTGGAGAACTTCATTATACGGGAGTTTCTGACGGATCAGGTCCGCACTCACGCGTACAAAGGTAACGATATCGGTCATCGGCGGTTTGGGTTTAAAATCAAACAGCTTTTTCCTTACATAAACCACTTTTAAACCCATTTTCTTTAGCGCGTCTTCAACCTCCTGCTTTGAGAAAGCTTTTTGTTCACCGTCTATGGGTTTTTCTTTGCCGCGCTGTACGCGATAGATGAAGGTGGACCGTTGCCGTACTGCTTTCAATTTAAACTTTTTTGCGGCGGCAAGACTGTGTGCTCGTTTCTTTGCCTCACCGTATGTGACGGCATTGATCACACCCGACACCTGTTTACCGGCATCGCTGATGCCTTCGATTCTGTATTCAGCCATAAATATTCCGCTATTATACAAAAACACTCCACCGATCTCCCCCCAGATTGTCTGTTATCAGAACGTAACTATAAAACCGATGAAGTGGGTTAATAACATGATCATATCGGTATCCGGGTTGTCTTATATACCATTGCCCGGATACCGTACTGTTTACTATTATACAACAGTGATTTTAACTTCCGACATCGAACACACCGGTACTGCTCCAACTATAGACATCGGTTTCCCCTGTTGGAGCTCCACCCTCATCGACCTCTGTCCTTACGAAAGTTAGTGTAACAGTACCAGTGTGGATGATCGATGTACCAACGATGGTTACTCCATCGGCAGTGGCAGACGTCACCTCATATTCGCCGTTTCCGGTAGCAGCCAGCCGAGTTGGTAAAGTATAACCGGTGAATGCCCCTCCGCCGCCCCCCATCGAGCCGGGTCTTATCATATACTGCTGCGCGTGAGCAGCTATATTCATGATATCGTTGATCATTGCATCCTGATTCGCACCTACCGAACCTGACTGAAACAACTGCAAACCTACTGCAATGGCTATACCCACGATGATCACACCGAGGATAATGAGAAGTAATTGTTGTTGACCCATTGATAACTCCTTTGTTTGTTTTACATTATATGTTTAGTGATGATTGTTACTGTACTTCATATTCTTGTTGTTGACATACTCTATGCCGATTAAGTACAAAGGTCGTGCCAATAATGAAATTCTGTGATGCTGTACACACTGCGGAAGGAATATTAGTGATTTCATAATGTAATGAGGTGTATTTTTTATAGAAATAAAAAAGAACGGTATAACTTGCGGTAATAATTACCTCGCGATGTTATGTAATAGTTACAGTAAACGAAGCATTTCCAAGATGAAAATCTTAGTAGCACAATGTTCACACTCTCTCTAAAAGCTTTGGCGAAGCCATCCCTCCGGGAATTACCTTATTTTACCGACTTTAAACGGTTTCAAGGTAATAAGGTTGATGTCTTGGGGTTGATTGAATGCCACTAAGGTTAAATGCAATGAATAAGGTTTTTTCAATCGTATTGTTAATTGAGATCAAACGCAATTTAGCTAACGGCGTATCGAAGGTATCCCCTTGGGAAAATCCCACAAATCGGGGGGAAGGATTTAAATATCGAAAAATGTAAGAATTCTCTTGCGTTATCACAATACCGTAATTACGACATTTTAAATAAAAATGCCTGTTCGAGGAAATCTCTTAATTAATTACCCACAAGATTCTCGGATGAATCTTAATATTTAAATGCATCTATCGGAACCTCGATAATGGGTATCAGACAACTATAGGTTCCTGTTAAACAGAGGATATTCAAGAAGATGAAACCTGGAAATGTATTATTTACAACCAACGGTAAATATGACCCCTCTATAGCAAAGATATACTATAGAAGAATGCAGAAATACAATAAACGCTTGACAAAAAGCATCCTTTGTGATTGGCACGTGTTTTGTTAATTATTAAGTGATAATACGCAGAGTGATTTATTTTATATTTAATGACACCCAGAAATAATCCGGTTTAATAACAATGTCAACGTTTCAAATAGCATTATCAATCGGCGCTCTCATTCTATTGACCGCTCTTATGCTCACCGTGAACAGAACGTTAGTCGATCGCGGTTCCGATATGATCATGTCGGACGTTTCGATCTCTGCATTATCGATTGCGCAAGCTACGCTTGCCGAAATCGACACAAAAGCATTTGATCAGGCAAACATCGATTCCGACGGATCGCGGATACAGGTCGAGGATGTAAACGAACTTACAACGTTTACTCACTTTGGTCCGGACACGGGAGAGAATACGCGTCATGATTTCAATGATGTTGACGATTACTATGGATATACAGAAATCATACATACAAACTATCACACCGGTTTTGAACTAACGGTCGATGTGAAATACGCGGATAATCTCGGTAATCCGACAACGGCCCGGACACACTATAAGCTGGTAGAGGTTCGTGTCTGGCATCCGAATATGGAAAACAATATCGGTTCACAATCAATGCAAGGTGTTGTCCTCCGTAAACTTATATCAAATAACGCAATCAGGAACCAGTAATCAATACCTTATGGCCTCTCTCCTCGACAATATCGGTGCTGCTCTTATACTGGGAACAATCATTGTGCTTATTCTGACGTTTAATATGTCGATGAATCAAAATTCATATCAGGCAACCATAGAACTTTTAACCCAGGAAGCACTGATCAATACCGTTCGCATGATTGAATTCGATTTCTATAAAATCGGCCACGGCGTTCCGGAGGGATCGGGCAGTCCGTTCGTATCACTCGGACAGGATAGCATTGTATTTAAAGCTGATATAAACGATGACGGGACTGTCAATACTGTTACATATGCTCTCGGACCGGCGAGCACCTTCTCCGGAGATCAGAATCCGAATGTTCGTCCGTTATATCGGATCGTCGACGGCACTGTTACCGGGAGCGGATCCGGGGTAACTCAATTTCAATTAATATATCAGGATTCCGGTAACAATATAACATCAGTCGCCGATTCCGTGAGATCAACGTATATTACTCTTCGTATAGAAAGTCCTTTTGCATATTTTGATCATATAACAAACGACTTCAAATATGCCGTTGCGACCTGGGAAGGTCTTATTTATCATAGAAATATACAATGACTATTGACAAGAATAGTTACCACCACATGGTTATGTAAAAACAAGAGCTTACATCGATGGGCAAGTTATCCATAATTTTAATAACGGGGTTTGCGATAATGATAGGCATTATTGTAAAAAATAATGTGGAGAAGACGCATGCCTCAATGTTAAATATGCTGACGTACTATGAGGATGTCATGGCGCGCAATATTGCCTATTCTGCAGCTGAGGAAGCACTTATGGAACTCTCACTCGACAGTGAGTACCACACCGATGGTAACTGGGTTATTAAACAAAGGGAAATCGGCGGGATTGACAGCGTGCGTGTGGCAACAAACGTTACCGGTTCAATCGAGGTCGATGTCCGTTCCCGTTACGGAAACTCTCACTACTTAATTCGCTCCCAATTTCTTATACAGGAAGCGATTGAACCAACATCTGCTCTCGGTTTTCACGACCAAACTATTGATTTTGGGTTTAGCGGGAATTCTATTGTGATCGATGGCAATGACCATGATCTGAACAACCAAGTTATAGCGGATGGAGAGGTATTGCCGGCAATCACGGTCCCAACTCAGAGTGATGCTAACAAGGCAATCAATGCAAGCAGCGATAGCAATCATCATTTGCTGGGCGAAGGGGGTTCCCCGTCGGTAAAAGTCCGGAATGATATCGCCGACCCGAAGGATATCATAGATGATCTCGAACAATATATCGATGTTTCCATAACCCAAACAAGTTTCTCGGGTAATCAGACATTCGGCACAAGCGCTGATCCGCAAAACACATATATTAAACCGTCAGGAAGTAATAAAACAGTCAGTTTTTCCGGAGATGTTACCGCACATGGGATGCTTATTATTGACGGAAATCTGTCGACATCAGGTAATTTTACGGTGAACGGAATACTCGTAATTAAAGGCAGTGCAGAGTTCAGCGGTGACCTCACCGTGAACGGAGCTATTCTGGTATGGCAGCAATATAATGAAGAACACGAATTTAGTGTCTCTGCTAATAATATAGATATCCTCGGTGCCGTGATTATCTCCGGGGCGGGACGGGAAAAAAAGTTTGATATTTCCAGTAATCAATGTCGAATAAGATATAGTAGTGAAGCCATCTCAAATGCACTTAGTATTGTCGGTGCCAAACTTGCTTATACACAACTCAAATGGTTTGAACAAAAATTATTGTAAAGCACATCTAAACCTGTCGTGCTACCATTAACGAGGTAAATCCAGAACATTACGAATCGCCTTATGCATGCATTCCCAATTCTTATTGTTATTTCTGACTAATATTCATATATTTGCAAATTCCTTTTTCATCAATAAAACGGAGGAACACATGCAGCAACAACAACCTTCACAACAACCTTTTCCCGGACAGGTACAGCCACAGGGTATTGTCACGCTCGGTGACTGGCTCATCACGCTTCTCATCGCCGCGATTCCGCTTGTCGGCTTTATAATGCTTTTTGTATGGGCATTCGGCGGAAACACCAACATTAATAAAGCAAATTGGGCCAAAGCGACGTTGATCTGGATAGCCGTTGTTGTATCTTTATATTTGTTGGTTTTTATAGGGATAGGCGTAGCGTTTCTTACGTCTTAGGGCATGGGGCATGGGGCGTGGGGCGTGGCGTAGAGCGCAAAGTGCATAATGCGTAGTACAGAGCATGTATCCGATAATTGGCATCACGTCTTTTTTTAGCAGGATGCTTTTCCCCAAGCCCCAAGCCCCATGCCGCTAGCCCCCTGCACTTTCCGCTTTACCCAACACCTTATTTCACCAAGACAAGTTTCTTCGCCTCAACAAAACCCCCCGCCTGCAAACGGTACACGTACACACCGCTCGGGAGATGACTCGCATCGAAGGTAACCTCGTAATTCCCCGCTGCCTGTACTTCGTTTACCAACCCGGCAACCTGCTGACCGAGAATATTGTAGACCGTGAGCGTAACGGGGCTCTGCTGCGATAATCCATACCGTATAACGGTCGATGGGTTGAAGGGATTCGGGTAATTCTGATGCAGCGTATACTCGGCGGGTATTTCCGATAAATCTGCCACCGATGTAACATCATCTAATGACGTCACCTCAACCTGAAGTAAAAATTCACGTGACGCGCCGTCGTGAAGGAACGTATTCCAGGATGTATTATCGTATACCAATGACCGGCCGGCATTGCTTATACCTCTATCGAATGCAACACTCATTGACGAGGAAGGGTCGGTCAATGATAAGACGATAAAATAATCGCTTCCCGCTTCGATCTCTGTATCCAAACCGTAAAGATTTATATAATTAAAATATGTATCGAGAAGATCGTGTAAATCAACGGTTATTGGCCCGTGAAGGGACACACCCGGCTCTCCCCCGTTATTCGAAAATAATTCAATTTGCAATGATCCGTCCTGAGGGAGAATATCCATAATAGAGACGAACAGACCGCTTAAAAATCCGTCAATGGATGGCGAGAATCTGAGTGCAACCTTGTTATCTCCGGTAAGTGTATGGGATGACAGCATACTGCCGTGATACATAAGCAGCTCTCTGTCAAACAGGATTGAATATCCCAATTCCCGGACTACGGCACTGAATATATCCATCTTCCCGTAGCCCCATCTGTTATTCGGAACCGAGGCTGTCATTGCATCCTGAACGGCGGTGCCCGTTATTGCATTTTTCACATCCTCAGCCGTTAACATCGGGTTGACACCCATCAATAATGCAGCCGCACCCGCGACATGAGGTGAAGCCATACTTGTTCCCTGTAACAGTACGTGTTTCCCTCCCGGCAAAATGCGCACGTCAAAATCCTGATAACCCGAATCTTTTCCGAGTGCAGATGCGGTAACGTCACCCGGAGCCGCTATCTCGGGTTTCAACCGGCCGTCGGCAGTCGGTCCGATACTACTGAATGAAGCAAGAGCGTTGAGGACACTATTGCGGTTAAAAAATTTATCCTCGAAATTCATCCAGCTGTTTTTTGTCACATATGCACCGACGGTGATTGCATGACGCGCAGTCCCGGGCATGCCGACGGTTTTGTCGTTGTTGCCATTCACTAAAGTAACGCTCTTATCTCCGACCCATCGTCCCAGCAGCCAGCCATCGTAGGAGGAGATAAGCTCATCGGAGGGATGTGTGTCCCGGAGCTTCGCCCGAATATTCCAGTTGTTATCAAGATCGCTGTTCAGATCGGTAAGCTCCTGCCACACGCCGTCATAAAAAATATTATTTCCTTTACGCGGTACCGCAGGACCAAAATCCACACCTAACGGAAATCCTCCCGTAGCATGTATTTTGTAACCTATCCAATATTCCCGGTCCGGGTGTAAGACAATCGGTTCCGCCGGTATATGAACGGTCCACTCATCAAATAAGAGCTCGTCGGATATATTTTTTTCATATATGAGTGTATCCGGAGCCGACTCGTTGCTCCCTTCCCATATGAGAACCGTAACGTCATTGCCGCCTCCTTCAATAACATAGATATGAACTTCCGCTATACTGTTGCCGTAATAATTGGAAAGATCGTCTTCGTCAAACCGGGATGCAACGATAAAAGTATCGACAGAGTTTGTACCGATACCGAAGGTTGAGGGAGCGGAATCATGATGCAGCCAGCTGCCGGCACCGGAAAACAGCAATTCCCACGCGCCTTCACCCGGCTTGATCTCATCGTTGTTCCCAATCTGAATATATATATTGCGTTTGTTTGTTGTCGGATCAAGACCGTTCCATACATAGATCAATCCGTCTGTTGTATCGGGCACCAAATTTTCTGAACCCGGAAGGAATTCTATTTCGCTACCCGACGGAGTTCTCACGGTCGCCGTGGCGTTTGCATCGTCTTCAAACCACACATAGACCGAGAACCCGTCACCGAATCCACTCGGCTGGTACTCAGGGACTGTAAGAGTAATTTTTGATTCCGTACCGGGACCGGCCGTTCCCCCGACGTGCATAAGATTACCGCCGCTGTTTCCCGCGGATGTCACTACGACATACCCGGGGAATTGGCTTAGATAATCAATGGCTTGTTCGTCTGCCCTGCTTCCGTCATGAGGACCGAAATGTCCTCCCAGACTGAGATTCACTACAACCGGTTTACCCAGATCCGATGCCCGTTTTTGGGCGTAGATAAGTCCGTTAATAATATTAAAGTTTGAGAAACTAAAATCCCCGCCCTTGACAACTATAATATCGGCACCGGGAGCAAGCCCGCGATATCGTTCCCCGCTGCCTGCGGCAGTACCGAGTACATGTGTTCCATGTCCGGTATAATCATAACTCCGGATGGTATCGGATCCCGCGAGAGCGGCTTCGATATCTTCCCTTGTATATTCAACACCATAGGGGAACCACCACCCGAGCTCTTCACCGAATGGCTTCTCGTCTCCCTCCGCTTCAAGGGTAACGTCCCACAAGTATAATATCCTTGTCTTTGTAGTATCATAGGGATCGCGGAAATCCATATGCTCCCAGTCTACTCCGGTATCAAACACAACGACTATAGCACCCTCTCCGGTATAAGGCGTATCGTTTATGTAACCGTCGTGCAAATAATGTGCGCGGGTTTCATACAAGCTGATATCCATCGCCGGATATCGCATGTTTGCAGGTTCTACGTAATTGACGGCATTTAACCGGGCAAGAGCACTTAGTTGTTTACCGGTAAGCCGTGCCGTACCGATGTTTCCAACGACCGCATTTACCGGAACACCATCGTTCCGGAGCGAGGCGGGATCGTCGGCATAAATTATCGCATCATATAATATTTCATCATCCGTTACTTTATGCAAGACCAGAGGCAGGCTGTCAAACTTGTTGATAAATACATCCTGTCGGTCATGACGATAGTCCAGAACAATTTCATGAAATACCGGATGAAGCCGCTGTTTCTCAACATGGGTCAAAAAGACATCCTGCATAGAGGGCGAAACACTCAGCGTTCCCTGTCCGTCGCCGGGGGGAAGTGAAATCGATTGTCCGTCCATACCCGATGAAAATGCCAGTATAAACAAAAGTAAAACACTGAAAAAGCGTATACATGTCGGCATATGGCTTATCCCTTATATAGTTGTTGTATGTTGATAATAAAAGCTCCGAAGGAGTGTCATCTGCAGCACAGGGTGAAAGCCCTGTGCTGCAGAGATCAGTTTCTGCCAATAAACCCTGAAAGGGCGTAATAAAAATATAACGCTAAAGTTAGCTTATATTGTTCAATAAATCAATAATGAGTTGACTCTAAGAAGACAAATGTTGGATTTGGATGCTACCATATTGTCACCCCTCCGGGGTTATGTGACGGATATGTGTCATTCGGATGTGGTTAATTTATCGGATTTATTGTTTAAATAAAAATAACTTACTGATTATTTTAAAGAAATGTTTGAAAAACCATCGTTAGCGGTAAGACAGGGGTAACGAATATATAAATAACTGATGTTACGCAAAGTATTATATCTCACCCTTTCAGGGTTACATTTTGTTTTTCATTATTATGTCGGGGCGTTGCCCCGACCTGATATATGTAACCCCGACTTGTCGGGAGTTAAACTGCTGAAAATAGTCCCCAAAGGGGACAAATACATCACCCCGACTTGTCGGGGAACGCCCTTGGTTTTGATTACCCAATAAAAATATTTTACCCTGAAAGGGTTAAATAAAAAATCTACAGTCCTAGCACGATTATTTCCTGTCGATTCAATGGGACACCCATTGATAGTTATCAACTTAGAGACATTTTCCAGATGTTCGCGGAAAACGGGAGGTATTCTTTTCCGATACTTGCCAGAATTAAAGGTTTTTTCTATATTGAAGTCGAATAAACATTTCCAAATCAATCAAACCATCTGTTTTTTAAAAACAATATCACACAATGGAGGATACGGTGCTTATAAAACTATCCATTATTTATTTAGCGATTGTATCTATGTGCATGCTCCCCGCACAGTCAAACGATGCCGTTTTTCCGTTTCCCGTTCATCAGAGCGTACTCGACAACGGACTTACGGTTATCTCCATACCTTTTGACAGTCCGGGAATCATCGCATATTACACGGTTGTCCGGACCGGTTCACGGAACGAGGTTGAGGAAGGGTTAAGCGGATTTGCTCATTTCTTCGAACATATGATGTTCCGCGGTACCGAACAGTATTCCGCGGAGGAATACAACGAGGTCCTGAAACGTCTTGGGGCGGATCATAATGCTTTCACCACAGACGATTGGACCGGCTACCATATTGTTGCGAGCGCAGACGCACTGGAGGAGGTCGTTAAAATAGAATCCGACAGGTTTATGAACCTGAAATATTCGGTCGAAGATTTCAAAACCGAGGCCGGCGCGATTCTGGGTGAGTATAATATGAACGCCGCCAATCCGCTCAGACAGATGTTTGAGCGAATACGCGAGATGGCGTTTACCGAACATACATACGGACATACAACACTCGGCTATCTCGAAGATATAAAAGATATGCCGAATCAGTTCGATTACAGTTTAACCTTTTTTGACCGATACTACCGGCCGGAGTATTGTACGATCATCGTCGCGGGAGATGTACAACACGACCGGCTTACGCAGCTTGCACAGAAGTACTACAGCGGTTGGGAACCGGGAACGTGGACGGTCGACATACCCGAAGAACCCCCGCAGACCGAAGAAAAACGATCCCATATGACCTGGGGCAGTGCAACGCTTCCACATCTCATGATCGGATACAGGGTTCCCGAGTTCGATGAAACAAACATCGATCTCCCCGCACTCAATATTATCGGCCAGCTGCTGTTTGCCCGCAATGCCCCGCTCTTCCAGAAACTCGTTGTCGATGAGCAGCTTGTCGATTTTGTTTCGGGCGGATACACCGACAGACGGGATCCTTATCTCTTCACAATCATGAGTCGCATTAAAAATATCGACAATATGGGAAGAGTCGAACAGGAAATATACGACGCGATCGAAGATTTAAAAAATAATCAAATCGCACCGGCACGGCTCGATGAAATAAAATCGTTCCTCCGGTACAGCTTTGCGATGAGTCTGAATACCGCAAGCTCGGTTGCACGGACCGTCTCGCAATTTATCCAGTTAACGGGTGACTTCAATACGGTAAATAAACTTTTTGATCTTTACGATAGTGTCACACCGGAAGATGTTCAGCGGGTCGCACGGAAATACTTCACCCCGGCAACCAGATCGGTTGTAACGCTTGCTCAGGAGGAGATACAACAATGAAAACAAGAATGATTATCACCGGTTTACTTATATGTATTTTTTCATTTTTTATGATAGCCCACGAGCATCTCAAATTTACGGAGCTACATCTTGAAGACAACCCTCTTGTGGCGTTTCGGATTCTCGTGCATGCCGGTGCTATCAACGATCCCGAAGGTAAAGAAGGTTTGAATGCACTTACCGCGATGACCATCGCCAACGGCGGAACCGGCGATTTGACGTTCCGCGACATCCAGGAGATATTATATCCGTGGGCTGCATCGATAAGCGTGAACTTCGACAAAGAGGTTACGGTTTTTACCGGCAACGTGCATCGCGATCATCTTGATGAGTTCTATACTATTTTTTCCGGACTTCTGCTCGATCCACGCTTTGATGAATCGGATTTCCGGAGAAATAAGACCAATTTACTCAATTACCTCAGGAATACACTCCGGGGTACAAACGACGAAGAACTCGGTAAATGGTCGCTGCAATTATTTATGTACGAAGACCATCCATACGGCAATGTCGATGCAGGCACCGTTCAGGGACTTGAAGCCATCACCCTCGAAGACGTAAAAAATCATTATAAAAATATGTACACGCGTGAGAATGTCCATATCGGAATAGCCGGAGGTTACAACAATGCTCTCATCGATAAGATGGGACAGGATTTTGCATCCCTCCCCGGCGGGAAACCCGAGCAATTAGTGTTGCCTCAACCAAAACCCATCGAGGATATTGAGGTGTTGATTGTTGAAAAACCGAACCGCGCCACCGCAATTTCACTCGGTTTTCCGATTGATGTTACGAGAACAGACAAGGATTTTTATCCGCTGATGGTGGCAAATTCGTTTTTCGGAGAACACAGAACATTTAACGGGGTTCTCATGATTGAGCTCCGGGGTTTGCGCGGATTGAATTACGGCACCTATTCCTATATCGAGAACTTCATACAGGACGGCGGAAGCACGCTCATGCTGCCGAATGTTCCCCGCAGACAACAATACTTCAGCATCTGGATCCGTCCCGTCGAACATGCGACCAACCATTTCTCATTGCGGTTGGCTCTCTATGAACTCGAGAACCTTGTTGAGAACGGACTGACACAGGAGGAGTTTGAAGCAACACGGGACTATATGATCAATTTCTCCAAACTCTGGACACAAACACTCAGCAGACGTCTCGGTTACATGATGGATTCCGCATGGTACGGCACGGATTACTTCATCGATAAGATCGAAGAGGAGTTAATGAAACTTACCGTTGAGGATGTCAATCGTGCTATCAAAACACATCTTCAAACCGGTAATATGAAAGTAGCAGCCGTCACGGCAAATGCGCAGGAATTTAAAGAAGCATTGCTGAACAATACACCGTCACCGATATCATATTCAGCGAACGTCGACGAAAGTGTAACAGCAAAAGATGCGATCGTAAAGGATTATCAGCTTACAATAAATCCCGATCGTGTTCTCATTGTACCTGTCCAGGAAATGTTCGAGGAATAGTATGAAATATAGAAATTTGGGTAAAACCGAACTGACAGTTTCGGAAATAAGTTACGGTGCCTGGGGAATCGGCGGCGGCATGTGGCAGGGATCCGAAGATAAAGAATCGCTACTCGCTCTTCACACAGCGATCGATGAGGGTGTTAATTTTATCGATACCGCACTTGAATACGGCAGAGGACACAGCGAGCAACTTGTCGGTAAGCTCCTCAAAGAGAGGAATGAGCCGATTTACGTAGCGACCAAAGTTCCCCCGAAGAACGGGGAATGGCCTGCACATCCGGATACCCCGGCGTCGGAGGTGTTTCCATCCGAGCATATCATCCAATGCGCGGAAAGAAGTTTGCGCAATCTCAACGTCGATCGTATCGACGTTTTACAGCTTCACGTATGGCACGACAATTTACTCGGTCAAAACGATATGAGTGATGCCTTTCTGAAATTAAAAGAGGAGGAAAAAATCAGATTCTTTGGCATATCGGTAAACGACCACCAACCGCATAATGCCGTCAGGGCGGTCGAAGAGGGATTCGTCGACACCGTTCAGGTAATTTACAATATTTTCGATCAGTCCCCGGAAGAAGATCTTTTACCCGCCTGTATGAAAAATAATGTCGGCGTCATAGTTCGTGTCCCGTTCGATGAGGGTGCATTAACGGGTAAGATTACACCGGAGACTACTTTTCCGAACCGTGACTGGCGTAATCGTTATTTCAGAAACGACCGGAAACAGCAGGTCTGGGATCGGGTGCAGAAACTCAAGAAGCTCCTCGGCGACGAGGCGGAAACCCTCCCCGAACTCGCTTTGCGGTTCTGCCTGTCACATCCCGGCATATCGAACGTTATTCCCGGTATGCGTACCGTGAAAAATGTCACAGCAAACTGTGCGGTTTCCGACGGGCGTTTCCTGTCGGAAGAACTCCTGCAGGAGCTTAAAAAACACAGATGGCAGCGGAATTTTTATGAGTAAAGCTGAGCGTGTAGAGCGGAAAAACATTCCGCTCTACACCGTTGTCCGGAATATTAAACAACTCGCGACACCAATTTCCGACGGAAAGCCGTTCCTGCGCGGTAGACATATGCGCACTATCGAAACGATCGATAATGCCGCGCTGGTGGTTCATTCGGACAGGATAGAATGGATCGGGCGCGATACTGCCCTTCCGGATCGATATCTGGAAAATGCCAGCGTATTCGACGGCAGCGGATTAGTCGCTCTTCCCGGATTCGTGGACATGCATACGCACATGGTTTTCGGTGCGACCCGTGAAGAGGAATTTGCGATGAGGTGCTCGGGTGCCACGTATCAGGAGATCGCGGCTCAGGGAGGCGGCATTCATAACACCGTTCGCACAACGCGCGAAGCCGACAAATCGAAACTGCGCAAGCAGACGATGCGATACCTCGATAACATGATCCGCCACGGAAGCACGACTGTGGAAATTAAAAGCGGTTACGGATTATCCGAAAAAGATGAGGTAAAAATACTCGATGTCATCAGGATGGTCAAAGATGATCATCTCATACATATCGTATCTACGTTTCTCGGTGCGCATGCGATTCCGCCTGAGTATAAAGAGCATCGCGAAGACTACGTGGATCTGGTATGCAGGAAGATGATACCGTACATTGCGGCAAAGAAACTAACCGGCTTTTGCGATGTGTTTTGCGAGAAGGGTTTCTTTACGGTAGAAGAATCCCGGAGAATTCTGAACACCGGTATTGAACACGGACTCGCACCAAAGATACACGCAGATGAACTTTCGCCGCTCGGCGGTGCGGAGTTAGCGGTTGAGGTGCGGGCAATCAGCGCCGATCATCTCGAACATATCAGCGATAAGGCAATTGAGCTTTTTGCAAAGTCCGACGTGATCGCCGGGATGTTGCCGGGCGTTTCTTTCTATCTCGGTCACGATTACGCACCCGCCCGGAAACTTATCGATGCGGGGGCAGTGGTCGCTCTCGCTACGGATTTTAATCCGGGATCATGTATGTCCTATTCGGTCCCGCTTATGATGACAATAGCATGCACGCAGATGAAAATGACACCGGAAGAATCGATCACTGCGGCAACGGTTAATGCGGCCGCAGCTTTAAACCTGTCACATATGGTGGGAAGCATTGAAAAAGGCAAGATTGCCGATATACTCTTTTTAAAAATGCCGAACTACAGATATTTGCCCTATCACTACGGGGAAAATCACGTTGCGGCGGTCATAAAGAGCGGCACCTGGCTCGAATACCGGTGAATGAAATACCTCTACAGGTTACATTAGTGGTTATACTGTTATCGATTTCATACACTTTAGAATATATCTGTGGGACTTCTAAATCTGTGGGAGTAATCTTTTAACAACAATAAAAACCGGAGTAGATCATCATGCAAAAACTCGTGGAATGCGTACCGAACTTTTCAGAAGGCAGAGATACATCGATTATTCAGAAAATTACTGAGAGCATTAAATCTGTTCCGGAAGTTGCATTGCTGAATGTCGATCCCGGTGCATCGACGAACCGGACGGTGGTCACTTTTGTCGGTTCACCCGAAGGAGTCGTCGAAGCGGCATTCCGGGCAGCGAAAACGGCGTATGGACTTATCGATATGAGTAAGCATCACGGTGAGCATCCGCGGATCGGGGCGGTGGATGTCGTGCCTTTCGTTCCCGTTTCCGGTGTGACGATGGAAGAATGCGTTGAGTTATCGAAACAATTCGGGAAACGCGTCGGCGAGGAACTCGGCGTTCCGGTATACCTGTACGAAGAGTCGTCTACAAATCCCGATCGTAAAGCGATGCGGCAAATCCGTTCCGGCGAATACGAAGGTTTAAGAGATAAAATTAAAAAATCGGAATGGAAACCCGATTTCGGTCCGCAGGAGTTCATCGCCAGATCCGGCGCCACCGTAACCGGCGCCCGCTTTTTCCTTATTGCCTATAACGTGAACGTGCTCGGAACAAAAAATCAGGCACACAGACTTGCATTGAATGTCCGCGAGCAGGGTCGAACCGTCACCAAACCCGACGGCACGAAAGTACAGGAGCCGGGACGGCTTAAAGCACTGAAGGGTATCGGCTGGTACCTTGACGAATTCAACATCGCGCAGGTCTCGATAAATCTCGATAATTACAAGATAACTCCTCTGCACGTGGTATTCGAAGAGATCAAAAAAGATGCAGCCGCGCTCCGGGTCGGTATTGCCGGAAGCGAGATTGTCGGACTGGTACCTCTTGAAGCGATCATAATGGCAGCCGATTACTATATCGAAAAAGAAAATCTTTTTGTCATCGATGCGAAAGCCAAAGTACGGCTTGCCATAGACCGGCTCGGACTCTCTTCCATCCATCCTTTCAAACCAGAAGAAAAAATTATCGAATACATGATCGACCGGGACACCGATGGTCCGTTGATAAAAATGACCGTTCGCGAATTCGTTGAAGAAGTCGGTTCACGATCATCTGCACCGGGAGGCGGTTCGGTGTCGGCACTCATCGGTTCGTTGGGCGCTGCGCTCGGCGCAATGGTGGGATGGTTGACCTATGGCCGGCGGAAATATGAGCATCTCGACAACCGGATGCGTACCGTCATCCCTCCCCTCGTCAACATACAGGAAGAACTCCTGAAGGCAATAGACCGTGACACCGATGCGTTCAACGATTATATGGAAGCACTCGGACTGCCCAGGAAAACCGCCGAAGAAAAAGAATTACGCGCACAGGCAATGCAGGAAGGACTGAAAAAAGCAACGCTCGTTCCGCTGCACACGATGGAACTTATCGATGGTGCCTGGGATCCGATCATGGAAGTTGCCCGATTGGGTCAGTACTCGTCGAGATCAGACGTCGAGGTCGGGGCAAAAGCGCTTGCGGCAGGAGCATTCGGCGCATACAGGAATGTGATGATCAATCTCGCAGATATCAGGGATGAAACATTTAAAAAAGATCTGACTGAAAAAGCAGGAACGTTTCTTGAACGTACAGAAAAAAAACTGAAGGAATTAACAACGATTATAACGGAACGGACGGGCGATGTATAGAGACACTTAAACTCTCCAGAAGCCTCTGGAGAAAATTATCATAATCGTAAACAACTCCAGCCGTCCCATGATCATGCAGATCGTCAGCGTCATCTTTGCAATATCGTGCAGATGCGCATAATTGCCGGCCGGACCGACCGACCCCAGTCCCGGACCTACATTCCCCATCGCCGATGCCGCGGCACCGAGTGAACTCATAAAATCGAGACCGGTCGCCGAAAGTATCAGCGTTCCGAGTATAAATACCGATGTAAAGATAAACACGAAAGCCATAATCTCGTTAATAGCACCCTGCGTTACTTTTTGCTTATTGAGCGCTAAGGGGATAACCGCTCGGGGATGAACCACCCGCTTTAATTCGTACGAGGTATTCTTGATAAAAAGTAATATTCTCATAATCTTTATGCCTCCGGCCGTTGACCCCGACATCCCGCCGATAAACATAAAAATTATAAGTAAGAATTGTACTGCCGGTGCCCAGAGTTCATAATCGTACGACCCGTATCCGGTCGTCGTTATAATTGAAACAACCTGGAATGCGGAATGCTTCAGCGCAATCCAGAAGGAATCGAACGTTGTGTACAGAGTACTGATGGTTGCAAATATGATCGCAGCCGCCGTTATTCCAAGATACCATCGCAACTCGGTACTCTGAAAAAGCGACTGATAATCACCTTTCATCCATCTGTAATGAAGCACGAAGTTCATGCCTGCCAGGAACATAAATATCGTGGCAACGACCGTAATATAACCTGATGCAAAACCGCCGATCGATGCATTCCGCGTTGAATATCCGCCCGTTGCCATTGTTGTCAGGGCATGGCACACGGATTCAAACCACGTCATACCCCCGGCAAAATAGAGGATTCCGACGGCAGCGGTTAATACGGCGTATACTTTCCAGAGTGTCATAGCGGTATCGCGCACTCTCGGTTTCACCTTATCGATGGTGGGTCCAGGCACCTCGGCTTTCATGAGCTGCATCCCTCCTACCCCCAATAACGGCAATAAAGCAATTGAGAGAACGATAAACCCCATACCTCCGATCCACTGGATCAAACTCCGCCAGAGGAGTAAATCGTGCGGCAGTATTTCTATATCTTCGAGTATCGTCGACCCGGTGGTGGTAAATCCCGAGGCCGACTCAAACCAGGCATCGACGACCCGCGGAATTTCTCCGCTCATCCAGAACGGTAACGCTCCGAACAACGACATGAGGATCCACCCGAGCGACACGATAAAAAATCCGTCGCGCACATTCAATTCGATTCCGGAATCGAAAAAGA
>Ga0209498_1000284_pt1 | contig 30990 bp, 38 predicted proteins | sample WalLakDeSediment_FD_184131 | JGI IMG/M metagenome (GOLD analysis project Ga0209498, IMG submission 184131) | Lake sediment microbial communities from Walker lake, Nevada to study Microbial Dark Matter (Phase II) - Walker Lake 11/02/13 Deep... | ecosystem: Environmental > Aquatic > Freshwater >...
GCGGGGGTGGGGGCCGACACAGGGCACCTGCGCGTTGTCGATGAAGTCGATCGGGTAGGCCGCGCGGGTGTTTTCGGTAATCGCACTCGACTCGAAGTCGACCGCCCGCGTCGCGGGGTCGTAGGCGACGTTCTCGAGCACGGTCCCGAACCTGATCGCCCGCCAGATGTCTGGCTCCTTGGCCGCGTCGAGGTGGATGCACTTGGCGTAGCAGCCCCCCTCGATGTTGAAAATCCCGGCATCGCCCCAGCCGTGCTCGTCGTCGCCGATGAGCCGCCGGGCCGGGTCGGCCGAGAGCGTTGTCTTGCCGGTGCCCGAGAGCCCGAAGAAGAGGGCCACGTCGCCGGGGCCGCCGCCGGGTGGGATTCCCTCGTTGGCCGAGCAGTGCATCGAGAGAATGCCGCGGCCGGGCAGGAGCCAGTGCATGTAGGTAAACACGCCCTTCTTCATCTCCCCCGCGTATTCCGTGCCGAGGATCACCTGCTCCCGCCGCTCGAGGCAGAGGTCGATGCTCGTGCGGCTCGTCATGGAGGAGGTGAAGCGATTGGCGGGGAATTGCCCGGCGTTGTAGATCACGTAGTCGGGGGCCCCGAATCGCTCGAGCTCGTCGAGCGTGGGGCGGATGAGCATGTTGTGCATGAAGAGCGCGTGGTAGGCCCGCGCGCAGAGCACGCGAACCTTCACCCGGGTGGCCGGGTCCCAGCCCGCGTAGCCGTCGCAGACGTAGATCTGGTCGCGGGTATTGAGGTAGTCGATCGCCCGCTGCCGGTTAAGCAGGAAGGTGTGCTCGTCGATGGGGCGGTTGACCGCTCCCCACCAGACGTCGGCCTCCGACTCGGGCCGCCGCACGACGTGCTTGTCGCCAGGGCAGCGGCCGGTCTTCGCTCCCGAGCGGATCGCGATCGCTCCCGAGGAGACGATGCCGGCCTGCTCTCTGGACACGGCATCTTCGTAGAGGCGGCCCGGTGGGGCGTTCCTCACGACGACAGGGACGGTAATTTCATGCGGTGAAAGATCGAGGTGGACCGGCATGGCGGGGTTCCGGGACGGGGGCTGAGGAGAACGGCTGCCGGGGGACGACCAGCGCGGCTGGGTCTGGCGTTGGGGAACGGCTGACGACCGCCCAGCCGACCGCGGTGAGGACGATGCCCAGGCCTGCTACGGCCAGTGCCGCCCCCCAAGGATTCCGCCGCACCCGCAGCGAACGGAGGGCCCGGCGCAACCGCCTTGTGAATTCGGCCCAGGCCTCAGCAGATGTCCGGCTGCCCACGGCTACGACACTCACACTGCGGGCCAGCCCGTGACCGTCGACGAGAAGCTGAATGCCCCGCGCCGGCAACACCACGCTCTCGCCGGCCCAGCGGGCCGTGCCGTCCAAGCCGCCGACCACCTCCGCGAGGATCGGCCGCAACTGCTCGGCGGTGATGTTGTAGACCACCAGCCGGGGCCGAGTAGCGAGGATCCCGGCGGCCACGACGAGCACAAACACGAGGATCAGCATCACGGCCGTCCACGGTGCCGCACCGACGGCCGGCTGCAGGAGCGCCAGCGGACCGGCCAGCACGAGCCCCGACACCGCCGTAGCGAGGAGCGTTAGATCCCAGGCCCCCGGCACCACGATCGGCCGGCACCGCAGATGGAGCCACCCGAGGCAGGCGAGGTAGCCGCCCACGGGCAGCACCGCCGCCCAGAGCGGGATCGACGCCAGCAACACGCTCATCGCCGGCCTCCGGCTAGGCCAGCCAGGCCAGCCACACGAGGAAACCGAGCCATGCAATCTCGGCACCGGCCGCGGTGAGCAGAAGCAAACGGGCTGCGGGAGCCGGGCGTGCGTCCGCTGCCATCGCTCCACGCTCCCAGCTCAGACGGGGTCGGGCACGGCGAACGGAATATCCCGGGCGAAAGCACTGTCGAACTCGAAGACATCCTGAAAGTCCTCTCGCTTGTCGCTGCGGGTCTTCCGCATCTGCCCGATGTCGATCATGTTGAAGACGATCTCGCCGATATCGGCGGTGCGGCGAAGACCCCAGGCCGCCAGCACCGTCGGTGCCAGATAGCCGTACTGCTGGAGGCCGTACCGACGGGCCGCCTCGCAGAGTTGCTGGCCCGAGACATGCCGTTCTGCCCGGCTGGCATCGCGGCGGGACCGAGCACGGGTTTTGCGGCCCCCGGGGGCCTTTTGCTCTGGAACCGACTCGAGTTCGTCCTCCGGCGGTTCGACGCCGTATCCAAGCGACTCCTGGGCGAACGCCAGGGCCTCGAGAACGAAGAGATACGCGTCGAGCGTGTAACGCCGGTCACGGGTGAGCAAATCGAACAGGGGATGCGATTCATCGACGAGCGGCATGGGACAGTCGTATTCCTGCGGAGCCTGACGAGTTGGCAGTATATCCGCCAGCATGCGGGTGGGCGAACCATTCACTCACCTGGTCACTCACCTGGGACTTACCCCCCATCAAAGCCCGAGGCGTGAGCCGAGCGGAATGGGCGGGCCGCCTCGCTCGAAGCCGTCCGAAAACTTTTACTTGCCGGAGCCGGGCCCCTGCGACGAGACATCGTCGAGAACGTACTTGTAGCCGAATGGGGTAACCGGCTTGGCAAAGTCGCGGATCATGTCGAGCCCCTTGTCGATAAAGTTTGTTCGGGGATCGAACTGATAGACGTCGCGGTCCTGCCCGCCCGGCTTATAGATCTGGATCGCAAAGGGCATCAGGTCGCGGGCCTGGAGGATGAGCTCCACCTTGGAAAAATTCGCCGCATCGGCCTGGTAGCGAGGCAGCGACTCGAGCCAGATCTGGTCACGAACCTCTGGCGGCGTGATGAGCCGCATCCAGTACCGTTTCTTGAGCGTATCGGCCTTGGCTCCGAACACGAACGGCAGCGGCCCGTCGCTGATCGCCTTGCCCCGCATTTCCGGGGGCAGCCTTGTTTCCCGCAACTGCCGCTCGTTGTGGCGAAACTCATAGATGCTCTCCCCGTTGCAGACCCAGTGCTCGCCCACGTCGCCGCCGCGGATCTCGTAGCGGCTGGCCTCGGGGCTCCATTGCTTCGATTCCTTGACGCGGAACAGGCCCTTGTCGGGGGCGGCATACTTGAGCTCACCGGTGCTTTCGGCGAAGGCCAGCCGGTCGCCGCCCGCGTCGGTCGGGCTCCAGGCGTTGTATTCCCACTTGTGGAAGGTGCAGGACCAGGTCCGCACCGCGGCATTGCGGGCCTCCCACGCGGCGAGGAGCTGATCGAGCGCCGCCTGTTGCTGTGGCGAGAGTGCGGGCGGCGGCTGAGGGGCGGCCGGCACGGCAGCGACGCGGGCGACCGGAGCCGGCGGGGCCGCTGCTGCCGCGGGCGGCTGAACCTGCCCGCGGGCCGGCCCGGCAGCGGCCAGGGCGACCACGAACAGAACCGGGAAGGACCACGGTGGGATTCGGCTGAAACGGCACACGGCTCTGACTCCTGCGGGGGCGGGAACTCTACCAGCCGATCCGGCCAGCGGCGAGAGCGGTTCCGGGCCCTTGTGCCGCAGCTTCTCCATCCCCCCCGGGCTGCGTGCTTCCCTTACACTTTTTCGCACCCCTCGACCGTCCCCCGGAGCCGCCCATGAAAATTGCCGCCTTCTCGATCAAGCCCTACGACCGCGACAGCCTGGCCGCGGCCTCGGCGGGCACGCCACTGGAATGGATCTGGCTCGAACCGCGGCTCGATCGCCACACCGCCCGGCTCGCCGAGGGAGCGGCGGCCGTCAACTGCTTCGTCAACGACGAACTCGACGCGGCGGCGCTCGAGGTGCTCGCTTTCATCGGCGTCAGACTCGTGACGCTCCGCTCGGCCGGCTTCAACCATGTCGACGTGGCGGCGGCCGCCCGGCTGGGGCTGGCGGTAACGCGGGTGCCTGACTACTCGCCCCACGCGGTTGCCGAGCACACCGTAGGGCTCATGCTCACGCTCGACCGCAAACTGCACCGCGCCTATGGGCGTGTCCGGGACGGCAATTTCTCGCTCCAGGGCCTGCTCGGCTTCGATCTTCATGGTCGCACCGTGGGTGTGGTCGGGACGGGCAAGATTGGCCGCTGCGTGGCCGAAATCATGCTCGGCTTCGGCTGCCACGTGCTCGCCCACGACCCCTACCCAGACGCAGTTCTCGCCGCCCGCGGTGTCGTGTACCTGCCCCTCGACGACCTGCTCGCCGGTTCCGACATCGTCACGCTCCATTGCCCGCTCGCACCGTCCACACACCACCTCGTGAACGCCACCTCGATCGCCCGGATGCGGCCTGGTGTGATGCTCGTGAACACGAGCCGCGGCGGACTGGTCGACACCCTGGCCGTGATCGACGCCCTCAAGAGCGGCCACATCGGCCACCTCGGCCTCGACGTCTACGAAGAGGAGGCCGGCCTGTTCTTTGATGACAAGAGCAGTTCGATCATCCAGGACGACACCTTCATGCGGTTGCTGACGTTTCCCAACGTGGTCGTCACCGCCCACCAGGCCTTCTTCACGAGCGATGCGCTGGCGGCGATCGCCACCCAGACAGTCCGGAACCTCCTGCTCTTCCACCGGGGCGAGCCGCTCGAGGCGATTGTCGGGGGCTGACGGCCCGGCTGCCTGACAGCCGGGCTGCCTGACGGCCGAGGAGAACCTCCCGTAAGGCTCAGCCAGTGGCCGCCGCCCGGAGCTCAGCGAGCTCGCGGGCAAATCCCCCTGAGAGAATCGGGAACCGGCACCATGTCTTTGGATCGAGGTTCTCGTCGTCGAGATGAAACGACGGGGCATACCGCTCCCGCTTCCACTGGTTGCGGCTCCAGAGCGTGAAGAATCGCTCGGTCCAGGTGGCGAGTTCAAGCGGCGAGTGCGTCGGAAACTCGGCTCGCAGCCGCCGCCAGCACTCAAGCGGAGTCTGCCGGTCCCGGATCGCAAATCGCTCGACCGCATCGAGAACATCATAGGGCATGAGGTCGGCTTCGTCGGTCTGGCCAGCGGCCTGGGGACGCAACTCCGCCGTGGGCTGCTGGGCATTGACGGCGGCGAGCGCCGGTACCGGGCCGGCCCCTGCCGGCCCCTCGTGCTCGAGCCACACGAGCCACCGCCTCAGATAGGCCTTGTCGATGCCGGCGATCGGGGCGATCCCGCCGGCCGTGTCGCCGTCCATCGTAGCGTAGCCCACCGCCGCCTCCGAGCGGTTGCTCGTGGAGACGAGCAGTCCTCCGGTGATGTTCGCGAGCATCCACACGCCCGGGGCCCGGGCCCGGGCCTGGATGTTCTGAAGCGCGATGTCGTCGGTCTCCCAGGAGAGCGGCCGGCCGAGCGCATCCGAGACGATCCGCTCGTAGGCCCGCACGACCGGCTCCACGTCGAACTCGTGAAACAATCCGCCGAGCGCCTCGGCGAGGCCGCGGGCCGCCGCCCGGGTGACTGGACCAGAGTTGGCGGTCGACTGATACACGCAGCTGAGCGCGGCCGTCACGAGCCGCCGCACCGCCGCGTCGCCGCCGCCGCTGCCGGCCGCACCCGGCAGGCCGAACCGGTCCGCCGCGACCTGCGGCGAGAGCTCACCAGCCGCCAGCTTGCAGGCAACCGCCACCAGGCATGCCACGGCCGAGGAGTCAGCCCCACCGCTGGCCGAAACCACAAATCCCCGGGACCGGCTCTTCCGCGCGTAGTCGAACAGGCCCAGCGCAACACCGCGGGCAAACTCTTCTTCCTTGACGTTTCCGCCGCGTTCCCAGGCATCACGGCCGTCGCTTTCGGCTGCCCCGGACTCAACCGACGCCGGCGTGAAGCCTACGGCCACGAGGTCTGCCGCCGGCCCGGGAGCCTCCCGCACGAGTCGCGCCTGTGCCTGCCGGATGGAGTCGAGATCGACCACGGCCGTCGTGTCGGTCCGATCTGCAAACGAAAACCGCCGCCCCTGGGCAACGATCCGACCGCCAGCGGCCAGGAGCACGCTGCCGTCATAGATCGCCCGGCCCGCCTCGTTGCCGACGAGGTTCGAGTAGACGTAGGCGGCGGCGAAGGCCCGAGATCCCTCCTGCACAAACCGGCGGCGAATCTCTTCCTTGCCGAACGCGAAGTGGCTGGCCGAGGGGTTGAGGATCACGTCCACACCGCGGGCGGCGAGCGCCGCCCCGGGGCGATCAGCGGCCCAGGCGTCTTCGCAGATCTCGAAGCCGACCCGCACGCCGCCGCAGTCAAACCGCAGGTCGCCGATCGGAAACTCGGCCCCCTCGACAGTGAGCGTTGCCTGCCGACCCCGCGGCCAGGGACGGAACCAGCGGGGTTCATAGTGGATCCCGTCGCCAGCGAGATGCTGCTTCGAGACCAGGCCAGCCAGCCTGCCGTCGGCAATGAAGGCCGCCGCATCGTAGACGCCGCTCTCGAACCGCACCGGAAGGCCCACGGCGACGGCGATCCCCGCGGTGTGCGGCACGATCTCGCTGAGCGTCCGCCAGGCCATTCGCTGCACACCGGGTGAGAGGAAGGCGTCTTCGCAGCCGTAGCCGGAAACGCACAGCTCAGGCAGGCAGAGGATCGCAACGCCGGCCGTCCGGGCGGCGGCGATGGCGGCCAGGATCCGGTCTCGGTTGCCGTCCCAGTCGAGTGGCGTCTGGTTGAGGGCCGAACCCCCGAGGCGGATCAGGTGCATGAGTGGCTGCGGGCAGAGGTGCTAGGTACCTATCTTACGTTCCCGCTTACGTTCCCGCCGGCCAGTTGAAGCCAGTCGGTTCGCAACGTCACAGTCCCCCGGCTCGCGCCGGGGGCTTTTATGGCGAGGCACTCCGCGGCGAATACGATTGCCAAAACCCGGCGGTCGGGCGCGGAGAACGCCACCTAGCCCGGTTCCTCGAGGTACGTGTAGCCTCCCAGTCCCTCTTCGTAAAACTTGAGGAACCGGCCCGCCTGGCCGTCGCCAATCCGGCCTTCGCGGACGGCCTGCTCGATCGAGTCACGGAGTTGCTGGACGAGGTGGTTGGCGTCGAACTCCACGTAGTCGAGCACCTCGCGGACGGTGTCCCCCTTCACCACGGCGTCGACCACGACCTCGCCCCGGTCGTCGGTGCTCACGTGGACGGCGTTGGTGTCACCGAACAGGTTGTGGAGGTCGCCAAGGATCTCCTGATAGGCACCGATCAGAAAAGCGCCGAGGTAGTAGGGCTCGTTGTTCCACGAATGGAGCGGCAGCGTCCGCTTGACGTCGCGGCGGTCGATGAACTGGTCGATCTTGCCATCGGAGTCACAGGTCACGTCGCCGAGCACGGCCGCCCGGCAGGGCTTCTCGTCGAGCCGGTGGATCGGCATCACGGGAAACAGTTGCTTGATCGCCCAGCTGTCGGGCATCGACTGAAACAGCGAGAAGTTGCAGAAGTAGGTGTCGGAGAGGGCTGCCTCCAGCCCTTCGAGTTCCTCAGGCACGAATTCGAGCCCCTTGGCAAGCTTGCGTATCCGCCGGCAGGTGGCCCAGTAGAGATTCTCGACGGCCGACCGCTGATCGAGTGGCAGGTAGCCGCTGGCGAACAGGTTCATCGCGGTGTCGAGACACTGCTGAGCGTCGTGGAAGCTCTCGAGCAGATTGCGGACGTTGATGTTCTGGTAGGTCTCGTGGAGGTCGAGGACAGGCTGCTCCGCGTCGGCAGCGGGCTCGGCAACTTCGACGGTGCCCCCCTGCTCCGACACCCCCAGCACGCTGAAGATGAGCACGCTGTGATACGCGACCACGGCCCGGCCGCTCTCCGAGATGATCGTGGGATGTGGCACGCCGGCCTCGTCGCAGGCGTTCTGGACGTGGTAGACAACGTCGTTGGCGTATTCCTGGAGGCTGTAGTTGACACTCGACTCGAAGTTCGTCTGCGAACCGTCGTAGTCGACGCCCAGCCCGCCCCCGACGTCGAGATACCGCAGGCCGGCGCCCCGTTTGACCAGCTCCGTGTAAATCCGCGACGCCTCATTGAGAGCAGTCTTGATGTGACGGATGTTCGTGATCTGGCTCCCCTGATGGAAGTGGAGCAGTTGAAGGCAGTCCTCCATGCCCCGCTCGGCGAGCAGTTCGAGTCCCTTGACCAACTCACTGGCTGTGAGCCCGAACTTGCTGCGAAACCCCCCCGACGACTGCCAGCGGCCGCTGCCCCGGGCCGCGAGCTTGACCCGCATCCCGATCCGGGGCCGCACTCCCACCTTCTCCGCATAGTCGAGGATCAGCGGGAGTTCTGAAAACCGCTCCACGACCGGGATGATCTGCCGCCCGATCTTCTGGGCCAGCATCGCCGTCTCGATGAACTCGGCGTCTTTGAACCCGTTGCAGATGATCGGGGTTTCGTTGTCGGCCAACGCGATCACCGCCATCAGTTCGGGCTTGCTGCCAGCCTCGAGCCCGAACTTAAAGGGCCGGCCGAAGCGGAGCACCTCCTCCACGACCTGCCGCTGCTGGTTGACCTTGATCGGATACACACAACAGTATTCGCCGTGATACCCGCTCTCCTTCATTGCCGTGGCGAAGGCCCCGTGAATCTCTCCCAATCGGTGCTCGAGAATCTCGGCAAACCGCAGCAGGATAGGCAGGTCGATCCCACGCACTTGGAGGCGGTCGATCAACTGTTTGAGATCGATGCTCCGGGTGGGGTCCCGGTGGGGATGAACCAGAAGGTGGCCGTTGGGGCCGACCGAGAAGTATCCGTTGCCCCAGCGGGCCACCTCGTAGAGGTCGGCCGCATCGGCGGTGGTCCAGTGCTCGACGTCCAGATCGACGGCAGCCATCGATGGCCCTCGGGGCGACACGTGGGAAATCCGCCGTGCCACAAAAGTGTATCGCGGACAAACCGGCTGACCATGCCAAATCTTGCCACTCACCCGCTGCCCGTCACCACTGAGGGTCTCAGACGGCGACCCGCGACCAGGCGACGCGGCGGAAAATCACGAGCATCGCCAGGCCGCGGGCCGCGAGGTCAGCGGCCATCGCCAGCCAGGCGCCGTACACGCCCAGACCCCAGCCGGCGACCGAGCCCCAGCCCCCCGGCAGTTCGATCATCGGCCAGGCCAGCCAGACCGCCAGTGGCAGCCTGATCGCGATCAATCCGGCAAAGTTGACAAGGAGCGGGGGCCGCGTGGCCCCGGCCCCGCGCAGGCCGCCCGAGAGCACCATCAGCAGGGCCAGCGGGGGCTGGACAAAGGCCACGATCCGCACGAGTGACGCGGCCAACGCTGCCACCTCGGGCTGGCGGCCCGCCCCGCCGGTGAACCAGGCGGCGAGCGGGTCGGCCACGAGCAGGAATCCCAGGCCGGCGAGGGTCATGAATGCGGCCGCGATCACCGCCGCCAGCCCGACACTTCGGCGGGCTCGCCGCTCGTCCCCTGCCCCGAGGAACTGACCGGCCAGGGTCGCCGCCGCCACGCCGAAGGCGCTGCCCGGGAGGAAGGCGAGCGATTCGATCGTGATGGCCACGGCGTGGGCGGCAGCGTCAAGATCGCCCAGCCGGTTCACGATGCCGAGAAACGTCAGGTGACAGGCCGCGTTGCCCACCGCATCGGTGCCGGCCGGACCTCCCACCCGCGCGATCCGTCGCAGCATGTCGGCCCGGGGTCGCCAGTCGCTCGGGCTGGGCCGCAGGCCGCGACCGCGGCGGGCCAAAAGCAGAATCACACAGCCCGTGCCGCAGGCGTAACCGACCACCGTGCCCCAGGCGAGGCCTTCCCATCCCAGCCGTGGCAGTCCCAGCCCGCCGGTCGCAAGCAGGAAACTTGCCCCCGCGTTGACCAGATTGACCACCGACATCGCGACGAGCCCGGCCACCATGTCGCCGGCTCCCCGGAGGACGGCGACGCCGACGAGATTCACCGCCACCAGCGGCAGTGCCGGCAGCACGATCTCCAGATAGCGGATTGCCAGCGAACTACTGCCCGCCGGCAGGCCGAGCAGTTCCACAAACCAGCTGCCCCCGATGGCCGCCAGAGCGAGCGAGGCGGCCACGAGCACGGCAGCCACCAGCATGCAGTGGGTCACCGCCCGCCGGACGGCAGGGAGATCACCCCCTCCGACGCCGCGGGCCACGAGCGCCGTGGCGGCGGCGGCCGGCATCACAAACAAGACCGGCATGAATGCCAGGCAGTAGGCCACCATCCCGATCGCCGCCAGCGGCTCGGTCTCCGTGAAGAGGTTGCCGGCCAGCCACTTGTCCACAAATCCGACGGCGAGCGCGAGAAACTGTTCGAGCAGCACCGGCCCGACCAGGATCGCCAGCGGCCAAACGATGCCGGGCAGGCCGGTGATTCCGGTGCCGTCCGAGTTCGCCGCCTGCTCCGCCGCCCGAATCTTGCTCAGGCGAACAGTTCCTTGATCACCTTGCCGGAGTTGGCGATCTTCATCGGCCGACCGTTCTTAGCCGTGAAGGTGGTCTCGAGCCCGATGCCAAGTGCATTGAGGACGCTCGCCATCAGGTCCTCGGAGGTGTACGGCTCGGTGATGACCTCCTTGCCATCGGAACTCGTCTCTCCCACGACCACACCACGCTTGAAGCCGCCGCCGCCAACCACCACGCTCCAGCTCCGCGCCCAGTGATCACGCCCGGCACCACCGTTGATGTTCGGCGTCCGGCTGAACTCACCCATCCACATCACGACCGTGTCGTCGAGCATCCCGCGGTCGGCGAGGTCACTCACCAGGGCGCTCATCGCCTGATCCACTTCGGGAAGCTTCTGGTTGGCAAGTGTCGGGAAAATGCCGCTGTGGTTGTCCCAGCCACCGAGATCGACCTCGACGAAGGGCACGCCCATCTCCACCAGCCGCCGGGCCATCAGGCAGCCTCGCCCGAAGCCGGTGGTGCCATACTTCTCGCGAACCTCAGCCGGCTCCTCCCCAATCTTGAAGGCCTTCATCTGGGCGCTCGTCATGAGCTTCACGGTCTTATCGATAACCTTCATGTGATCGTCGGCCGCGCCTCCGCGGCCCTCGCCGATAAACTTCTTTTCGACCGTGGCCAGCATCTCGAGCCGCTGGGAAAGCCTCGCCCGATCGATGCCCATGTCGAGATTGCGGACATTGCCGTTGGAATCGACGACGAACGGTGCCCACGTCATGCCCAGGAAGCCTGGCCCTACGCTGCCGCCCCCGACCGAAACAAACGGCGGGATCTCGAGGTGCGGAACCTGATCGATGAGTTCGTGGGCGATCACCGCCCCGTAACTGGGATAATCCACGTTCGGGTTGGGGACGTAACCGGTGTGCATGTAATACCGGCCCCGCATGTGGTCGGCTTCACGGGTACTCATCGACCGCACGATCGCCATGTGATGCATCTGCTTGGCCATCAGCGGCATGTGCTCGCAGATCTGGACACCGTCGGCAGTCGTCGCGATCGGCCGGAATTGGCCGCCCGTCGGAGCGCCCGGCTTGAGGTCCCACATGTCGATTGTGCTGGGGCCGCCTCCCATCCAAAGGAGGATCGCTGCCTTGTGCCGCTTCCGCATGTCGCCAGACTGCGCCAGGATCGTGTTGGTGAAGGCAGTGGCCGGCGCCGCCAGCGCGGAGGCGCCCGCCAGGTGGCTCATGAAGTGGCGGCGGCTCATGCCCGCGGGCACATCAAGGAGCCCGGGGCGGGCCGTGGGAAGAGAGAGGGGCGAGGGGAGCGAGGTGGACATGGCGGAACTCCTACGGAGCGGGATTGGGGCCGGGCCTGAGCGGTGTCGCGGCCACTAACTGATTCGCCGACTGAAGTATCCCTTATTCCCGTCCCGCCTGCCACTCCAGGGGCCGACCGGAGGCGTGGCCTACGGGCGGAGGCTCGGCCAGGCTATAGGACTTGCCCTGGGACTAATGATTGATGATGAACTCATTGGAATTGAGCACCGCCCACCAGACGTCTTGAAGGGCGGCGGAGACGTCCCCCTTCCGGGCAGCGAGCAGGGCCGTCGCGACCTTCCGCTCCTTCGACGACGGCACTCGGGCCAGGGCCGCCAGGTAGAGCGCGTCAATCTTGGCCGCGGGCGAGTCGGAACTCCGCGCGACCCGATCGAGGAAGCCTCCCTGGCCGGTGCTCGTGGCCTTCTTCATCAGCTCCCCGTTGAACATCATGAGAACCTGGGGAATCGAGCCGTTAAAGGTCGTCGAATCATCTCCCTCGTCTGTGCCGAAGGCGATGATGAACTGCGACAGCCACGTGTCCTTCGTTTTCGCCGCGTCCTCGCTGCGACTGGTCTTGTCGGCCTGCGTCGCGGTCAGGAGCGACTCATACAGTTGCTCGGCCTGCATCTGCCGCACATAGAAGTGAGTGAACTTCGGCCGCTCGCCCAGGGCAGGATCGTCGGCCTTGTTGGTCGCGGTCTTACGACTCGACAGGGCGTAGGGCCGCGAGAGCACGATCCAGCGGGCCAGCTCCTTGAGATCGAAGCTGCTCTCACGGAATTGCTCGGCGAGTCCGTCGAGCAGTTCGGGGTGGGACGGCGCATTATGGTCACCGAGATCATCGACGGGCTTCGTGAAGCCGTACCCGAGAAACTGCCCCCACATCCGGTTCACGATCGCCTTCGTGAAGTAGGGGCTGCCCTTGATCAGCTGGGCGAGCTCCTTGCGACGGTTCGCACCATAGGAGTTCCCGTCCGACATCGTGCCGGGCAGATACCCACTCTTTGAAATCTCCGTGCCGTCGATGAAAACCGGGTACGCAACCTTCATGATGCCGTTGCGGAGCTCGTAGTAGAGTTCGGCTTCCTCCGGATTGCCCCCTTCACCGGCGAAATCCTCGTCGACGAGTTCGACCCACTGCACGTCATCACCGCCGCCCCGCTTCCGCAGCGCCCGTGTCTGCCGGAAGAACGCGTTCATCTCCCAGAATTGGTTCTGTTTGCCCTTGTTGAACGGATGGTTGTGGCACTGCGTGCACTGGACCTGAAGACCGAGAAACACCTGGGCCGTCTTGGCCGTAGCCTGCACGCCGTTCTCGACGCCCATCTCCTCCATCTTGCCGCTGAGGAAATTGGTGGCCCCATTAAATCCGGGAAGATCGTTGCGGTTGGCATTGACCCCGGTCGCCGTCACCAGATCGTCCATGAACTTGTCGTAGGGCAGGTTCTTGGAGATGGCACGCCGGAGATACTGCCGCATTCCGGGGCGGCTTACCCGCTCGTTCTCGACATCCCGACCGATAAGGACCGTGGTCCAGACGTCGGTAAAGTGCCGGGCGTATTCATCCACATACTCATCCCCCAGCAGGCGAGCCACGAGGTCAGCCTTCTTGGTGGGGGATGAATGCGTGAGGAAGGCCTGCAACTCCTTGACGGAGGGCACCCTGCCGATGAGATCGAGATGGACGCGGCGACACCACTCGCCGTCGGCCGCGGGAGCCGACGGCTGCAGGCCGGCATCGGCCCAGACGGAGGCAATCTGCTCGTTGATAAACTTGACCTGGGGGATGCCGAAATGCTCGTCGCCCGCCCCCTTGCCGGCGGGCGCCGCCGCCAGGGGGATACCTCCGCAGAACACTAGCACGAGCAGGGCCCGGGCAGCAGATACGCAGACGGGGCGACGCATAGCAGACTCCGGAAGGGGGCACGCGAAATCCGGGGTAGAACATCCCCGGTAGCAGCATTCTATTCGGAAGGCCGGTCCGGGCCTATTCCCCGTCGCGTTGCAGCCTACGCCCGAGCCTTTTCCGACCGGGGCGACTGGGGCCGTGCCGTGGACTCCCCCCCCACAAATTCGAGAATCGCCCGGTCGCCGGCGTCACCCAGCCGGGGTGCCGCCAGTTTGAGGATCCGTGTGTAGCCACCGGGCCGATCGGCGAATCGAGGAGCGATCACCTCGAACAACAGCCGGGCCGCCTGCTTGTCACCAAGCAGCTGCACGGTCCGCCGGCGGGCCTTGACGACCGGAGCCATGGCCTGTGCCCAGGCCTGCCACTTCGGACCGGTTCGCCACTCCTTCCAAGCAGCCGAGCCCCGATCTGCGGAGGTGGAGTGTTCGCCGGCCTTGGCCGACGCGGCGATCCCACGGCAGGCGATGGTGATGCACCGCTCCACGAGTGGTCGAACCTCCTTGGCCTTGGGCAGGGTCGTGATGATCCGCCCCTTCACCTTGGGAGCTCCCAGCTCACCCGGCTCGACCTCTCGCTCAGTGAGCATGAGGGCCGAGGCGAGGTTTCTCAGAAGCGCCCGCTGGTGGGACGGACTACGGCCGAGCACTCGGCCCTTGCGACGATGACGCATGACAATTTCCTCTTCTGAAGGGGCGCCCGATGGGCAGCTCCATGAATCAAGCCTCGGCGGCCGTGGCCGCCACCATTCCCAGCCGCAGCCCGATTTCCTGGAGCTTTTCCTCGATCTCCTGGAGCGTGGTCTCCCCGAAGTTCCGCACCTCGAGAAGTTCCTCGCGACTGCGGCCCACAAGTTCACGAAGCGTGGCAATACCCTCCTCGTGGAGGCAGTTGGCCGCCCGGCCGGAAAGCCGCAGATCGGACACCAGCATTCCCAGCCGGCTCTCGAGCGGAGCCTCGAGCGCGAACACATCGGAGGCAGCCGGCAGCGCGACCGCCGGGCCCGGCTTGGTGTAGCCGACGAAGGGATTGAGGTGCTTTCGCAGAATCTTGGCCGCCTCGACCAGCGCCATCTCGGGCGTCACCGTCCCGTCGGTCCAGATCTCGAGGGTCAGCTTGTCGTAGTTGGTCTTCTGGCCAACACGCGTCTCCTCGACCTCGTATTTCACTCGGGTGACCGGACTGAAGACCGCATCGAGCGGAATGATGCCGATCTCCTGGGAGGCCTGGCTCTGCTCGCTGGCGGGCACGTATCCGCGGCCGTTCTCGACAACCATCTCCAACTCAAACGGAACGTCGTCGGTCAGAGTCGCCAACACAAGGTCCTTGTTGACGATCTCCACCGCGTCGTCGGTCTGGATGTCGGCCGCCGTCACGGGACCACGGGTGCTCTTCTCCACCCGGATCACTCTGGTGGAGTCGCTGTGATTCTTGACGATCAGGCTTTTCATCGCGAGCACGATGTCGGTAACGTCTTCTTGGACGCCCTTGATCGTGGTGAACTCGTGCAGCGAGCCGGCGAGTTTGATCTGCGTGACCGCACTGCCCTCCAGGCTCGAGAGCAGCACCCGCCGCAGGCTGTTGCCTACGGTCGTACCGAACCCGCGCTCGAACGGCTCCGCCGTGAACTTGCCGTAAGTGCCGCTCAGCGTGCCATGATCGGCACTAACCGCACCAGGCAATTCCAGACCACGCCAACGGATATGCATGCGATGCTCCTCCGAAAAATCACTTTGAACACAACTCGATGATCAGATTGGTCTGCACGGGCAGAGACACGTCGTCGGCACCCGGGAGGCGGTCGATCCTGGCCTCGGGAATGACGCCCTCAATCCTGGACAGGAAGTCGGGGACTTCCCGCCGGTTCTCGGCGATCGCCGCATGCACAAGCTGCAGACTCTTGACCCGGTTCTTGACCCGCACCAGATCGCCGGGCCTTACCAGGTAGCTGGGGATGTCGAGCCGCCGCCCATTGATCGTGATGTGTCCGTGCATGACCATCTGCCGAGCAGCGGCCCGCGATGCCGCGAAGCCGAGCCGGTGCACAATGTTGTCGAGCCGTCGCTCCAGGAGCGCCATGAGCGACTCGCCGGTGTTTCCCTTGCCCCGGACCGCCCGGGCGAAATAGGTGCGAAACTGCCGCTCGAGCACGCCGTAGTAGTGCTTGACCTTCTGCTTCTCCCGCAGCCGCAGGCCGTAGTCAGTCGGCTTCGGCCGCCGCTTCTGGATCACGCCCGGAGGCGTCGGCCGCCGCTCAAAGGCGCACTTGGGGGTGTCGCAGCGACTGCCCTTGAGGAAGAGCTTGAGGCCGTCGCGGCGGCAGAGTCGGCAAACAGGTCCGGTGATGCGTCCCATGGCGTAGAGAGTTGCTTGGTGCTCGGAGGAAAAATGGCTGGACTAGACGCGACGCTTCTTCGGGGGACGGCAGCCGTTGTGCGGCAGTGGGGTGATGTCCTCGATACTCCGGACATTCATGCCGGCGGCCTGGAGCGCCGTGATTGCGCTCTCGCGACCACTACCAGGACCCTTGACCCGAACTTCGAGGTCCTTTACCCCAAACTTGGCAGCCTTCTCGGCAGCCTGCTGGGCCGCCATCTGGCCGGCAAAGGGAGTGCCTTTGCGGCTCCCCTTGAAGCCGCATGTGCCACCGCTCGCCCAGCAGAGTGTGTCACCGCGGGCGTCGGTGATCGTGACGGTCGTGTTATTGAAGCTCGCAACGATGTAGGCAATGCCCGACGTTACGTTCTTCTTTTTGGTCTTTGCTGTTTTCGACATTGCTGAAAAATTCCTGTGAACTGTCGGCTTTGGGCGGGCGGGCCAGCCAGGCCCCTGCGGGCCGGCCCCAAACGACACCCGGCTGCTACTTCAGATCCTTGACGCCCTTCTTGCCGGCAACCGTCTTCTTCGGTCCCTTGCGGGTCCGTGCGTTGGTCCGGGTTCGCTGACCGCGGACCGGCAGCCCACGGCGGTGCCGCAGGCCGCGGTAACTGGCGATGTCTTTGAGCCGCGAGACGTTTTGCGCGACCTGCCGACGCAACTGCCCCTCGACCGTGTAATCCTTGTCGAGGAGTGCGGCCAGCCGGGCCAGTTCGTCCTCGTGCAGATCCCGAGCCCGCGAGAGCGGGTCTACGCCCGCCTTGTGGCAGAGTTCCCGAGCCACTCGCGCCCCAACCCCATAGAGGTATTGGAGGGAGTAGACGGTCTTCTTCTCCGAGGGGATGTCGACACCCATCAAGCGCGGCATGGCATAGTCCTAAGCGAGGCGGCCGCCCCAATGAATCCCTGGGAGATGAAAAACTTCCTCATCCCTGCCGCTGCTTGTGGCGGGGATCGGAGCAGACCACGAACACAACGCCTCGGCGCCGGACGATCTTGCACTTGTCGCACATGCGACGAACGCTGGCGCGAACCTTCATGGCGACGAGCGTGACCGTGGCCGGTCACTCCTAGGAATCATATGTGGGACTGATCAAGGCGAGTCCCAGATAATAGGTCGCCACGGGGTCGGTTCGCAAGGGGGTGCTCGAAAACGCTGGTCTGGGGGCCTCCGCGTCAGGCGGCCGACCCGGCCGCCCCCACCACTTCCCCGGTCGCCGGGGGGGCCGTGAGCACCACCGGGCCGTTTTCCGTGATCGCCACGGTGTGCTCGAAATGGGCGCTCGGGCGGCCGTCGATCGTGGACTGCGTCCAGTGATCGGCGAGGCTTCGGACCTTCTTCGAGCCCATGTTCACCATCGGCTCGACCGCGATCACGAGTCCTGATTCCAGCTCGAAATCATGCTTCCGACGGAACGCAGGCGTGCAGAAGTTTGGCACCTGCGGATCCTCGTGCATGCTCCGGCCGATGCCGTGCCCCACGAAGTTCTCGACGACCGTGAAGCCGTGATCCCGGACGTATGCCGCCATCTCCGCCGCCACGTCGCTCCACCGATTCCGCACCCCCATCAACTCGATCGCCAACGCCAGCACCCCGGAGGTGCAGTCGAGCAGTTTCTGCACGTCCGGGGAGACCTCCCCGACCGCGTGCGTGAAGGCAGAGTCGCCGCACCAGCCGCCGACACTGCAGCCGGTATCGATGCTCACGACGTCGCCAGTCTGCAACACCCGTGGTCCGGGAATCCCATGCACAACCTCGTCGTTGACGGAGATGCAGCACACGGCGGGGAATGGCACCTTCCCCGGCACACCCTTGAAGAGCGGCACCGCGTCATGCTCGATAAAAAATCTTTCCACCGCGGCGTCAATCTCCCCGGTCGTCACACCGGGCCGCACCAGGCCCCTTGCCACCTGATGGGCGCCCCAGACAACGAGGCCAGACCGCCTCATGAGCGAGATTTCTCGGGAAGATCGCAGATTCACCACGGGCATGCCACCACGGACGAGGGACACCGAGCCAGTCCGAACAACCGGACGAGACTGAAGTATATACGGCTCACTTCGGCCGTTGCACGCGGCGACTCTAGCGAAACCGTCGGCCGAATCGCTCGACCGCCTTCCGCACCCGACTGAAGATCTCGTCAGCCGTGCCGAGGCCATCAATCGATGCAAGCTTGCCCTGCCGGCTGTAATAGTCCAGCAGTGGAGCCGTCTGGATCTCGAAACTCATGATCCGCTTGGCAAATACCTCCGGGTCGTCGTCGGCCCGCTTGCGGGCGAGCATCCGCCGCACGAGTTCGTCCCGCGGCACGGCCAGTTCGATGACGCCGTCGACGCTCATCGCCCGCCGCTCGAGCAGATCATCGAGAGTCTCGGCCTGGGGCAGCGTCCGCGGGAAGCCATCGAGCAGGCAGCCGTCGCGGCAATCGGGCTCGGAGATCCGCCGACTGATCATGCCGACAATGATCGGATCCGGAACGAGTTGGCCGCTGGCCATGGCCTGGGCCGCCTCGAGTCCTGCCGGCGTCCCGGCCTTGGCCTCGGCCCGGAGCATCTCGCCGGTCGAGAGATGCGGCACCTTGAGCAACTCGACGAGCCTCTGGCACTGGGTTCCCTTGCCGGCGCCAGGGGGCCCGATGAGGATGATCCGCATGGCCGCTGCCGCCGGCTGAAGGAAAAACGAGATGTCTCCGGCCAGGCCGGCTTTACGTTGGATACCGCTGCCGAAAACCGCCAGCTGATCAGTTTCGCTCGAGCAAGCCGCTGTAGTTTCGCATCACGAGATGACTGTCAATTTTCTGGACGAGGTCGAAGACCACGCTCACGGCGATCAAGAGGCCCGTGCCGCCGTAGAAACTGGCCGCTTGGTAGGGGATTCCGAGAAAGCCCGCAGCCACGGTCGGAATCACGGCCACGAGCGCAAGAAAGCCAGCCCCGACATAGGTGATCCGCTCCATCACCCGCTCCAGATAGTCGGCTGTCCGCTTGCCCGGCCGGTATCCCGGAATGAAGGCCCCGAAGTTCTTGAGGTTGTCGGCCATTTCCTTGGGATTGAAGGTGATTGCCGTCCAGAAGTAGCAGAAGAAGTAGATGAGGGCGATGTAGCCGACGTTGTAGAGATACGACTCGCCGCGGGTGAACGACTCATAGAGCCCCTGCAGCACGCCGCTCTGAGGGAAGCTGCGGGCGAGGTATTGGAAGAGAAACTGCGGAAACAGCAACAACGAACTTGCGAAGATAATCGGCATCACGCCGGCCTGATTGACCCGCAGGGGAAGGTACTGGCGGGTGCCGCCATAGACCCGGCGACCGCGAACATGCTTGGCACTCTGAGTGGGGATCCGCCGCTGCCCCTGCGTCATAAACACGACGCCTGCCACGACCCCGACAAACAGGGCGATCAGGACCGGGATCATCTCCACACCGAGCTTGCCAGTGCCGGAGCCTCCGCCGACCTCCCAAGACGTGGCGCCCGCAAGTTCCAGGAGCGCCCCTGGCATGCCCGCCAGAATGCCCGCCATGATGAGCAGGCTGATCCCATTGCCGATCCCAAACTCGTCGATCTGCTCGCCGAGCCACATCAAAAACATCGTGCCGGCGGTCATCGTCAACACCGCCACGAACTGCCACAAGAAAGGGAGTTGGCCTTCCACCAGGAAGCCTTGCTGGACGAGCGACTGCTCGCGACCGGGGGCTGCCAGAAACGCCACATAGGCCCAGCTCTGCACGAGGGAGATGACGACCGTGGCATAGCGGGTGTACTCATTGATTTTCTTGCGGCCGGCCTCCCCCTCCTTCTGCAGCCGCTCAAGCGGCGGCCAGACTGTGCCCAGCAACTGAAAGATGATCGAGGCCGAGATGTACGGCATGATCCCGAGGCCGAAGATCGTGGCCTGCGAGAGTTGGCTGGCAGAGAACACCGCCACTGTGCGGAGCAGTTCGCCCACGCCGCCAGCCTGCTTGGCGAAGGCGGTCATCGCCTCAGCATCGATGATCGGCAGCGGCACCTGCCAGCCGACCCGGTAGATCGCCAGCAGCCCGAGCGTCAGCAGAATCTTCTGCCGCAACTCCGGAATGGTGAAGATGACGCGGATCTTTTCGAGCACTGGATAAACTCCTCAGGGCGAACGGCTTCCTGGCCGCATACCCTACCCGGCGACCGGCTTTTTCCGCGACGCCTTTCCGATCTTCCGCACGAGCGGGGCCGGACCTGGAAGTTCAGTGACCGTGCCGCCGGCCGCCAAGATCTTCTCCTTCGCCCGAGCACTGAAGTGATGGGCGGAAATTTTCAGTGACTTCGAGATTTCGCCATTGCCGAGGATCTTGAGGTCCTGCCAGATGCCCTTGAGCACACCGGCCGTGCGGAGCGACTCGGGGGTTACCTCGCTACCAGCGGCACAGACGGCGGCCAGTTGCTCGACATTGATGCTTTTGACGGTTCGAGCGAAGGCGTTGTGGAAGCCCCGCTTGGGGATCCGCCGGATGAGCGGCTGACGCCCGCCCTCAAAGATCCCCGCGGCCGACCAGCCCGCCAGTTGCCCCTGCCCCTTATCGCCCCGGCCAGCAGTGCAGCCACGCCCCGAGCCGGGGCCACGGCCCACACGGAGCCGCTTGCGGTTCTTGTGAATGCCCTTGTTGACGTCGCAGAGTTTCATGATGGGGAATCCGTCGCTGGCAGGGAAATCTTGGGATGCAGGCGGCTTAGAGGCTGACGCCCCGAAGCCGCTCTGTCTCGTCCTTCGTCCGCAGTTGCTTGAGGCCCTCGAGGGCGGCCTTGACGAGGTTGACAGGATTGGTGGAGCCGTGGGCCTTGGTGAGCACATCGCGGATGCCCGCGGATTCGCAGACGGCCCGCACGGCGGCGCCCGCGATGATCCCGGTGCCCGGGCCGGCCGGGAGCATGATCACCTTGGCGGTCTCGTAAATACCCTCGACCCGGTGCGGGATGGTGCCCGACTGGATCGGCACCTCGATGAGGTTCTTCATCCCGTCCTTGATCGCCTTTTCGACGGCCGGGGGCACCTCGTTGGCTTTGGCATAACCACAGCCGACCTTACCGCGGCCGTTGCCCACCACGACGAGGCCGGCGAAGCTGAACCGCCGCCCACCCTTGACCACGGTAGCGCAGCGTCTGACCTTCACGACCTTCTCAGCGAACTCGCCGGTTCGCGATTCTTTGCCGGTGGACACGGGTTTCGATTCTCCCTGATGCGTGCTGCTGAAACGTGCGGTAGTGAAGACTTAGAATTCGAGGCCGGCGGCCCGGGCCGCGTCGGCCAGGGCGGCAACCCGCCCGTGATACTTGAAACTGCCGCGATCGAAGCAGACCTGCGTCACCCCGGCGGCCTTGGCCCGCTCGGCAACGGCCTTGCCGATCACCTCGGCGGCCTGCTTGTTGCCTCCGAAGGCGACGGATCCACGGATCTCACGATCGACCGAACTGGCAGATGCGAGTGTCTTGCCGGTCGCATCGTCGATGACCTGGGCATAGATGTGCTTCGAGGTGCGGCACACCGAAAGCCGGGGCCGCTCGGACGTGCCACGAAGCGGTTTGCGGACACGGCGGCGCCGGCGAAGCCGTTGCCTGAGGATGGTGCGGGCGTGGTCCATGATCTATGGTCTGTGGATAGATGTCGGGGGGGGTGGAAATGGAGGGCGGCCGGGGCCGCGGATGACTCTACGTGGTTACTTCGTGACCGCCTTGCCTGCCTTGCGACGAACCTGCTCGTTCTCGTACCGGATGCCCTTGCCCTTATAGGGCTCCGGCTTCCGCAGCGACCGCACTTCCGCGGCGAACTGGCCGACCGCCTGCTTGTCGATGCCCTTGATGGAAATATGCGTCTGGTCTGGGCAGATAACGGTGAGCCCCTTTGGAATCGGGACCTGGAGTTCGTTGGCGAATCCGACCCGCAGTTGCAGGACTTCCTTCTGGATCGCCGCGAGATAGCCCACGCCCACGATCTCAAGCTTCTTCTCGTAGCCCTTGGAAACGCCCTCGACCATGTTGGCCGCGAGAGCTCTGGTCAGGCCGTGTACCGAACGGGCGATCCGCCCATCGTCGGCCCGCGTGACCAGGATCTGGCCGCTCGCCTCGTCGACCTGCACCGCCACCGCCGGGTGGATTTGCTGCTCGAGCTTGCCGAGCGGGCCTTCGACCAACAGCGCGCTGCCGCTCACTGAGGCCTTGACGCCCTTGGGGATGGGAACGGGATTCTTGCCGATACGGGACATGGCTCGTGACCTTAGGGAACTACCACAACTCGCAGAGAACTTCGCCGCCGAGCTTCTTTTGCCGCGCCTCGCGGTCGCTGACCACGCCACTCGAGGTCGAAAGGATCGAGATCCCGAGCCCGCCGAGAATGGGCTTGAGCCGCGCCGAGCGGCTGTACACACGCCGGCCGGGAGAGCTCACTCGTCGGATATTGCGGATGAGTCGCTCGCCGTTGGGCCCGTACTTGAGCTCCAGTTGGAGTCGCGGAACCGGAGAGGCTTCGACCTCCCGCCAGTCCCAAATGAAACCCTCCCGCTTGAGCACCTCCGCCAAGCCCCGCTTCACCTTGGAGGTGGGAATCTCCACGGTGGCGCGTTCAACCCGGACCGCGTTGCGGATCCGGGTGAGCATATCGGCGATGGGATCGGTCATCATGTCAGCTGAGCCCTCTTCTCGATTCCGGATTTACCAGCTCGCCTTTTTCACACCGGGAATGCAGCCCTGATCCGCAAGCTTGCGGAAACAGATGCGGCAAATGCCGAACTTGCGGTACACGGCCCGCGGCCGACCGCACAGCATGCACCGCCGGACGATCCGTGTGGAGAACTTCGGAGGCCGCTTGGCGGCCGCGATCTTCGATTTGCTTGCCATGGTCGGTCGTCTGCCTGCTCGTCCCTATCATGCGCGCCGCTACGCTGCGGCGTCGCCCTCGCCCTGCTTCTTGAGAGGCAGCCCCATGGCCACCAGAAACTCCCGCGCCTCCTCGTCCGTCTCGGCCGAGGTGACGAAGGTGATATTCATGCCCTGCGGCCGCGTGTAGCGGTCGGGGTTGATTTCAGGAAACACCATCTGTTCCGACAGCCCAAGGCTGTAGTTGCCGTGGCCGTCGAAGGCCGTGGCCGAAAGCCCGCGGAAGTCTCGTACCCGCGGGAGCGCCACCGCCACAAGCCGGTCGAAAAACTCGTACATCCGCCGCCCCCGGAGCGTCACCTTGCAGCCGATCGGCAGGTTCTCACGGAGCTTGAAGCCCGCGACGGCAACCTTCGAGAGCGTTGCGATCGGCTTCTGCCCAGCGATCTGGGCCATGGCGCCGATGGCCTCGTCGAGGTGCTTCTTCTCGGTGGTCGCCACCCCCACGCCCATGCTGATGATGATCTTCTCGAGCCGGGGAATGGCATGCGGATTGGTGCGGTCAAGCGCCTTTGCGAGGTGCGTTCGCACGGTCGTCAAATAATGCTCAAGGAGCCGCGGCGTCGCCGCCGGTTCCAAGGCCGCTGTGGGCTTTGTTTTCTTCGCCATCGTGAACAGTTCCTACCTACGTCCTACCTACGTCCTACCTACGAAATTTGCTCTGCCTGTCTCAACCCGTCGCCTTGGCCTTCGTGCGAGCCCGCCGGAGCACGCCATGCTCGGCACCACACGCCCGACAAAACCGCACCTTGGATCCATTTGCGTCGAGCTTGGACCCAAGCCGCGTCGCCTTGCCGCATGCCGAGCAGACGAACAGCACGTTTGAGGCGTCGATTGGCATCTCCTTGCTCAGTCGCCCCCCCTGGGGGTTTTTCTGACTGCGACGGATGTGCCTGAAGACCCGATTGACTCCTTCCACCACCAGTTTGTCGGCCTGCACGGGCATCCCACCCGGCTTCGCCAGTTTGACGGCGAGCACCTTGGCACGTGTGCCACGGCTATTGCCAGTCCTTACCTCGACCACGTCGCCCGATTTGATCAGCATCACACCACCTCGCTCGCCAGGCTCACGATCTTCATGAAATTGCGGTCGCGGAGTTCGCGGGCCACAGCTCCGAAAATACGCGTGCCCTTGGGGTTCTTGTCGTTGTCGATGATCACGCAGGCGTTGGAATCAAACTGCACGTAGCTGCCGTCTACCCGCCGCGTCTCTTTTTTGCACCGCACGATCACAGCCTTGACGACAGCCTTTTTCTTGACCTCGCTGCCGGGGATCACGCTCTTCACGCTGCAGACAATGATGTCCCCCAGGCCGGCGGTCCGCTTGCGGCTCCCGCCGAGCACCTTGAAGCACATCACCTCTTTCGCGCCCGTGTTGTCCGCGACATTGAGCCGCGTCTGCATCTGGATCATGTCGCCCGCCCTTCCGAAGCAGCCTCACCGGCCGCAGCCGTGGCTTCTGCGCCCGTCGCGGCAGCATGTTCGGCCCGGGCCGCGGTCTCCTTGAGTTCCGTCGCCCGAGCACCGCTGCGAAGCGATGCCAGATCGACCGCCGTGCTCTTGGCGACCACACGGACGAGCTCCCACCTTTTTGTCTTGCTCCGCGGCCGGCATTCGATGATCTCGACGAGGTCGCCCGCGGCCGACTGCTCGTCTTCGTCGTGCACGTGGCACACGGTTCGGCTATGGAGAATCCGCCCATACTTCGCATGGCGAATAATCCGCGGAATCTCCACCCGCCGCGTCTTCTTCGCCGCGGCGCTGGTCACTGTTCCTGTCTCGACTCGCTTGGGCATCGTCTCGTTTCCTGTGCTAGATCCCTGACCGGCTGCTACGCCTACCGCCCTGCTCTCCCTACGCTTCCGCCCCTGCCTCGCCGACGGCGACCGGCTGGGCCGCGGCCCGCTCGGCCAGGATCGTCTGGCAGCGGGCGATTGTCTTGCGGTGCTTCCGCATTTCCGACGGGGCCGCGAGTTTCTCCGTCTGCGACTGGATTCGCAGCCGAAAGAGCGACTCTGCAGCGTCTCGCCAGACGAGCTTAATCTGCTCGTCAGCCATGTCCCTGATTTCCTTCACTTTTGTCATTGCTCGTACCTCGCCCTTACATGGTCCGCCGCTTCACGAACCGCACCCGAATCGGCATCTTGTGAGCCAGCCGGGCCATACAAAGCCGAGCAGCCTCTTCCGGAACACCACCAATTTCATAGAGAACCATGCCGGGCTTCACCACCGCCGCCCAGAATTCCGGCTCGCCCTTGCCCTTACCCATGCGGGTCTCGAGCGGGATCGAGGTGACCGACTTGTGGGGAAAGGCACGGACATAGAGCCGTCCCTCCGTACGGAGATACTGCTGTGCAGCGATCCGGCCGGCCTCGATGGTCGCCGCAGGGAGCCATCCCGGCTGCTCGGCCTGAAGGCCGAAGTCGCCGAAGACAACACGATTCCCGCGAGAGGCATCACCTCTTATACGACCTCTTTGGCTTTTTCGGTGCTTCACCCGTTTGGGCATCAGCGCCATCGCCATCCTCCTCGTACATGCCTTGGTTGACCCACACCTGAATTCCTATGTTGCCCTGCGCCGTGGGAGCCTCGCAGAACCCGTAATCGATTTTTGCCCGCAGCGTAGAGAGCGGCATCGAGCCGGCGATCGCCTTCTCGCATCGCGACATCTCCGCTCCGCCGAGCCGGCCCGAGAGCTGGATCTTCACGCCCCTGGCTCCGGCATCCATCGTCGTATCGAGCGAACGCTTGAGCGTCCGCCGAAAGGCGGCCCGCTTCGTGAGCTGGTCGGCGATGTCCTCGGCCACAAGCTGGGCCTGAATCTCCGGCCGCGACACCTCCTCGACCTTGAGATTGACCTTCCGGCCGAGGAGTTCCTGGAGCTCGTCCTGGAGACGGTCCACTTCCTGCCCCTTGCGACCGATGATCACGCCGGGCCGGGCGGAGTGGAGAATCACCTTCACCTCGTCGCGGGTCCGCTCGATCTCGACCTTGGGGATCGCCGCAGCGCGATACTTTGTCTTGAGAAACTTTCGCACCTTGAAGTCTTCGAGCAGAAGCACTCGAAACTCCTTCTTGGAGGCATACCAACGGCTCCTCCAGGGCTCGGTGATCCCCGTGCGAAACCCGATCGGATGAACTTTTTGACCCATGGTAGCGTGCCCTTCCTCCGGGTACCGTGCCCTTATTCCGCCCCGCCAGCCGCCACTGGGACGGAGGCATCGAGCGCAACCTTGATATGGGACATCCGCCGCTTGATCCCAAACGCCATCCCTCGGGCCCGCGGGCGAACCCGCTTGAACATCGGCCCCGGATCGATCCGGGCGTCGACCACCACGAGGTCGTCGATCCCGGACGCCTGCTGATTCTCGGCGTTGCCAAGCGCGCTTTTGATCACCTTTTCCAGCATCCGCGCCCCGCGGTGAGGCTGGAACCGCAGGATGTCGAGCGCCTCGTCGGCAAACTTGCCACGAACAAGGTCTGCCAACGCCCGCACCTTGCGGGGGCTGATTCGGGCGTATTGGTGCGAGGCCGTGAAGGGCATCGTGTCGTCTCCGCCGCCTGTGCCTAGGATTTTGCCTTGTTGCCGTGACCCCGGAAGGTCCGGGTGGGCGAAAACTCGCCGAGTTTGTGTCCGACCATGTCTTCGGTCACGAACACCTTAAGATGCTGTTTGCCGTTGTGAACCATGAACGTGAGCCCGATGAACTCAGGCACGATCGTGCACGAACGCGACCAGGTCTTGATCGGATCCCGCTTGCCGCTGGCCAGTTGGGCCTCGACTTTCTCGAACACGCGGGGGTCGATGTACGGCCCCTTTTTTGCACTGCGTCCCATGGTGAATTACCTCAGTTTCAATTGCCCGTAGCGGCGGCTCTTGCGACGGCGGACGATCGCCGTGCCCGACGGCTTGCGGGGCTTTCTGGTGCCCCCACCCTTGGCACTCTTGCCGGTGGGGCTCACCGGGTGCCGGCCACCCTTGGTCTTCCCCTCGCCGCCGCCGTGGGGATGGTCAACCGGGTTCATCGCGGTGCCACGAACGGTGGGCCGAATTCCAAGCCAGCGGGAACGGCCTGCCTTGCCGAGCCGCACGTTCATGTGCTCGGAGTTGCCGATCGCGCCGATCGTTGCCCGGCAGGCCACCGGCACCCGGCGAATTTCGCCGGAGGGCAACGTGAGTTGGGCCCAGCCGGCCTCACGGGCAACAAGCGAAGCGGCGGCGCCAGCCGAGCGACACATCCGCCCCCCACGACCCTGCTGCAGTTCGATGTTGTGGACCTGCATGCCCAGCGGAATGGCTGAAAGCGGCAGGCAGTTGCCCACCTCCGGCGCCGCGGTCTCACCGCTCTCCACCGTCCGGCCCACCACCAGCCCCTCCGGCGCGAGAATGAATCGCTTCTCCCCGTCGGCGTAGTGAATCAGGGCCACACGGCAGGTGCGATTGGGATCGTACTGAATCGAGTGCACCTTCCCTGTCACGCCATCCTTGTTGCGGCGGAAGTCGATCAACCGGTAGTGCTGTTTGTGACCGCCGCCCCGGTGACGGGACGTGATCTTGCCCTGGTTGTTGCGGCCGCCTGTCTTGTGCTTCCGGACACGCAGCCCCTTGGGCGACTCGGCGCCGGGAGTCAGTTCGACAAAGTCCGAAACGCTGGAGTTGCGACGCCCAGCGCTGGTCGGCTTGTACTTGCGGATGCCCATCGGTTCGGCTCGTGGCTTTTACGGACTGAGAACTAAAACAGGTTGATCTTAAAATCGGGCTTGAGATACACGATCGCCTTCTTCCAAGGCTTCGTCATGGTCTTCCGTACCTTGCCCCGCCGTACCTTGCCCCGGCGATTCTGCACCGCGACCTTGTCGACCCTGACGGTGAAGAGCACCTCAATGGCATGCCGGATGTCGGCCTTCGTGGCCTCCGTCGCCACTTGAAAGGAGTAGGCGTTGTGGCGGTTGGCACGGTGCAAGCCCTTCTCGGTCACGAGCGGCCGGAGGATCACATGGGCCGGCTCGAGACGGGGGTTGCGGGCCGGGGCTGGAGGAACGGGAACGGCCATGGCTCAGGTCGCCTCCTTCCGGGTTGCTTTCCGCCCAGCGCGACCCGCGGGCTTCGCCCGAGCGACCGACCGCTGGGCCGGCTTGGCGGCCGGTCCGGAAGCCTTGACAGACTCCCGGAACGCATCGAGGGCAGCGCGGGTCATCACGATCGACCGCGGCCGCAGAATCGACCAGGCATTGAGTTCGGCCACCGGCGAAACGGAAACTCCCGCAATGTTGCGGGCACTCTTCCAGACGTTCGGGTCGTGCTTCTCGGGGGCGACAAGCACGGTGGCCTCACCCAGCCCGAGGGCGGCAAGCATCCGGGCAACCGTCGCCGTCTTGGGCGCATCCAAGGAGAGAGCCTCCACGAGTTTGATCTCGTCGTCGGCCAGCCGGGAGGCGAGCGCCATTCGGGTGGCCGCCTGAAGCGACTTGCGGGGCATCCGCCAACCGAAGTCGCGTGGGGATTTGGCGAAGATGTGGCCGCCGCCCCGCCGCGTGCCGCTCCGCCGGCCGCCGGCCCGGGCGTTGCCTGTGCCCTTCTGCCGATAGAGCTTTTTGGTCGACCCGGCGACCTCGCCTCGGGTCTTCGTTTTCTGGGTGCCCTGTCGGGCGTTGGCTTGGTACATGACCACCGCGTCATGGAGCAACTGCTTGCTGACGCGGGGGGCGAGTTCGGCCGGGTCGATCTCGTAACTGCCGACCTGCTTGCCAGCCATGTCATAGACGGCGAGATTCATTTGGCACCGCTCTTCTTCTTGCTGGTCGGCACCGGACCGCCAACCCGCTTGAACTTGTTCGTTTTGCGCACCGTGACGTACGAACCATTCGGCCCTGGAACGGCACCCCGAACGAGCAGCAGGTTGTGGTCCTTGTCGACGCGGACGAGTTTGATATTTCGCATCGTTGACCGCTCGTTGCCGAAGCGACCGGCCATCTTCTTGCCCTTGAACACACGGGCCGGCGACGTGTTCTGACCGGTACCACCCTGATGGCGATGCACCTTCTTGACGCCGTGGCTGGCACGCTGGCCCTTGAAGCCATGACGCTTCATGACGCCCGCAGTACCACGTCCCTTGGTCGTGCCCACAACATCAACGAACTCGACTCCCTCGAAAACGTCGACGGTGAGCACCTGCCCAACCTCGACCCCCTCGTAGGCACCGCGGAGTTCGCGTACGAATCGCTGGGGTTCGCAGTCGGCCCTGGGCAGCGTCGCCATGCCCGCCTCAGCCCGCTTCTTGGCCCGGCGACCGTCGAGTTTGGCAACCTGGCCACGCACCGACCGACTGGCGAGCCGGCGGGGCTTGTTCAAAAAGCCGATCTGCACCGCCGCGTAGCCGTCCCGTTCGGGCGTCCGCACGGACGTGACCGGGCAGGGGCCAGCCTCGATCACGGTGACAGGAACCACGACACCTGACTCGGTGTCGAAAATCTGCGTCATGCCGAGTTTGCGGCCCAGCAGACCTGGGCGACCTGGCTTATCGGCAGCGGGTTTCGAGGTGTTGGCCATGGTTGTCGTCGCGGTGATGCTCGTCGACACAGTTCCCGCACCCGGGGTGTGACCCCCGAGGCGATAACCGCCTTCACGCCCGAAGCCGTTGGCTGCAGGAGCACCCGAACCTCATCGACCGCCTCGCGGCGGAAGAATCACCACCCCCTGCGGGGCGGAATCGGTCGGGCCTTACCCACGACGCCTTCCAAGCATGCAGTTCGTCGAATCTCCCGTGTCCTGTTGATCCTGCTCTTTCAATCACCCCACCGCGGCTACGACCGCGAGGAGGCCTTAATCTTGATGTCGACGCCGGCGGGCAGGCTCAGCTTATTGAGAGCCTCGATTGTTTTGGCAGTTGCCTGCACGATGTCAATGACCCGCTTGTGCGTCCGAATTTCGTACTGCTGTCGGGCTTTCTTGTCGATGTGGGGCCCGGAAAGCACGGTATATCGCTCGATCCGCGTTGGCAGCGGGATCGGGCCATGCACCTCGGAATTTGTCCGCTTGGCCGTATCGACGATCTCCGCCGCGCTCTGATCGAGGACGGTGTGGTCGTAGGCCTCCATGCGGATGCGGATAACTTCCTGGGTGGGACCGGCCACAATAAGACTCCGACGAAACTAGTTCTTGTGCGATATGGTGCGTGACAAAAATCACTTGGCGAACGACGACCAGTTCGTGTTGCCAGCGACCGAGTGGTCATCAGGCACAAGCAAATCGCCGCTCCGCCTCCCGGCGACACCCCCCGCTCAAGGGAGCAGAAGCGTCGCAACAGGCGAGCTACGGAATGTACGGTGACCGCTGAGCGGTGTCAATGACCCCGCTACGCAGATGGCTTGAGACCTGCGTCAGCGGCCAGCCGGCCCCGGAACAGGCGGCGGCCCCATGGGCCCTTGAACGGGAGCCAACGGCACGACCTCCGGCAGAGCTACCCCGGGAACTCGGGCTCCGCCGCGGTCGCCGGTCTGGTCGAGCGATGTGTCGGCCGCCCGCAGATCGGCGTCGGCCCGCCAGTATTCCTGGCGGGCGGCGATCTCGAGAAGATCGGCGTCAAACTTGGCCTGCTCGCGGAGCGTGACGCGGAGGATATCACTGCGGCCCAGCCGGAACTGCTCCCGCTCGGCCTCCGCCACGAGCGCCGCCAACTCCTCCTGCTGCACGGCCTGCTTGTGGAACTCGTAGGCCCGCTCGAGTTTCGAGTAGGCATCCTGGACCTCGGCCCGCACGCTGTCGAAGGTGAACTCGAGCCGCCGGTCGAGTTGCACGAGCTGGGAATCGACCACTTGCATCCGGCCGCGCGCGTCACGCCGCTGGGCCGGCATCTGGAACACGAGGGCCGCCTGCAACACCTGCCGATCGAGGCCGTCGTTGCCCGACAGCCCGCTCTTACCAAAGCCCGCATCCTGGTTGCCGAACACCTGGGCGTCGATCCCCGGCAGCGTCTGGTTGACGGCGAGCCTGCGCTCCACGAACAGCTTCTCCCGTTCGAGGGACAACCGTTGGAACTCCGGCCGGGCGCCGAGCGCTCGAGCAAGCGCCGCCTCGTAGAAGCTGATCGAGAGGGGCACCGGTTCGGGCAGGGGCTGCATCCGCCGGCGGGCCGGCAGAAGCGGCTTGCCCGCCGCATCCCGCAGAAACAGCGACAAGTCGATCGTGGACTGCTGCACGGCCCG
>Ga0209498_1000285_pt1 | contig 30939 bp, 29 predicted proteins | sample WalLakDeSediment_FD_184131 | JGI IMG/M metagenome (GOLD analysis project Ga0209498, IMG submission 184131) | Lake sediment microbial communities from Walker lake, Nevada to study Microbial Dark Matter (Phase II) - Walker Lake 11/02/13 Deep... | ecosystem: Environmental > Aquatic > Freshwater >...
GCAAACCGCCTGATCGGGGTTAAAGGGGTTAAACACGGCAAACTGACGATCACTTCAACCGGCAAGGAGTTGAACTGAAAACACCACAAAAGCATCTTTTTCTTAAAAAGCTTTTTAAGGAGATACAAACCGTCTGATCTGATCCTATATTACAGCGCTAGCTGAAAGTTTGAGTTTTTATAGCTTTTAGGGGCTTCGGTTTTTAAACATTTTCCTGAAAGGTCTAAGGGAATATTATAGCAAGCCGAAAATCAAACGAGGGTGGTTGGCCAAATCACGACGGCAGCCGATCATTCTGAAAATGCCGCGACTTTTAAACAGTCTGATCACCGCCTGTTCCTGGGTAGAGCCGATTTCCACCATCACCAGGGTCGGATGGCCTGCAAAAGCAGGCAGTTTGTTGAGGATTACCCGGTAACTGTCGAGTCCGTCTACCCCTCCATCAAGCGCTGCCCGTGGTTCAAAAGCTGCCACTGAAGACGGAAGATTGTCCAGTTCAGCTTGACTGATATAGGGAGGGTTGCTGATAATCAGGTTAAAACGAGGCGTCGGAAAATGATCTTCAAGGGGATCAAAATAGCTGCCCTCTATTATTTTTACCCTCTCTTCAAGTCTATACAGCGAAACATTTTGCCTCGCAACCTGCAGTGCTGCGGGAGATAGATCAACTGCCCACACTTCGGCAAAGGGCAGCTCAAGGGCCATGGTTATGGCCAGGTTCCCGCTGCCGGTTCCAAGATCAAGAATCCGCAAGCTTTTCTCATTACCAAACGCGCTCTCTTCAAGCCACCTCAGCGCCTCCTCAACCAGCAGCTCTGTTTCGGGACGCGGGATTAAAACCTTCCTGTTAATTAAAAACCGGCGGCCGAAGAAGTATTTTTCACCGCTGATATAGGCCAGCGGCTCATGACTGGCGCGTCGCTTTAAGGCCTCTTCAAAGCGCCGGCAGTCTGCTTCTTCCAGTAGAGCAGGTTGGGCCGTCACCACCCGGAGGCGATCTGTATTTAAAACAGCCGCCAGCAGAAGTTCCGCTTCGGACCTGGGGTTAGCGATGCCTGCTTCACGCAAGCAAAAAGAAGCTCTTTTTAGAGCTCCTTCATAGGTTATTTCCATGATCTCTTTTAGCTCCCGCCGGCTTTTAACTGTTCGGCCCGCTCGTTGGCGGCCAGCTCGTCAATAATATCGTCCAGATCCCCGGCGAGGATCAGGTCCATCTTGTGGAGAGTGAGGCCGATCCGGTGATCTGTTACCCGGTTCTGGGGAAAGTTATACGTTCTGATCCGCTCGCTGCGGTCACCACTGCCGACCATTGTTTTCCTGGCCTGGGCCTGCTCGGCATTTTGTTCCGAAATATACTTGTCCATCAGGCGACTGCGTAATATGCGCAAGGCTTTTTCTTTATTCTGCAGCTGTGATTTTTCATCCTGGCAGCTGACGACCACCCCGGTTGGTAGGTGGGTTATACGCACAGCCGACTGGGTGGTATTGACGCTCTGCCCTCCGGGGCCGGTGGCGCAAAAAGTGTCGATCCGCAGATCCTGGGGGTTAATCTCAACCTCAACCTCTTCCGCCTCAGGCAGCACAGCCACAGTTGCCGCAGAAGTGTGAATCCGCCCGCCCGACTCGGTGGAGGGAATCCTCTGGACACGGTGTACTCCGCTTTCGTATTTCAGGCGGCTAAAAGCGCCCTTTCCTTCAACGCCCAGAACAACTTCTTTATAGCCGCCAATGTCGGTTTCGTGAGCGTCCATTATTTCAGAACGGTAACTGTTCTTCTCTGCAAATCGAATATACATCTTCAAGAGGTCGGCGGCAAACAGAGCTGCCTCTTCGCCCCCGGTGCCGGCTCTGATTTCGATAAAGACGTTCTTTTCGTCGTAGGGGTCTTTTGGCAGAAGCTGTTCTTTAAGTTCTTCTTCAAGTTTTTCTTTTTTCTGCCTCAACAGATCAGCTTCAGCGCCCAAAAACTCGCTCATTTCCGCTTCATCACTGTCGCGGAGCATCTCTTCCGCTTCTGCCAGCTCGCGGTCAACCTGCTTCAGGAGACGGGCCAACTCTACCACCGGGGTGATAGAAGCCATCTCCTTAGACATTTTCAGCCATTCTTCACGTTGTTCCAGCGTTTTGGGATCGCTGAGCAACTGCTCGAGTTCAGCATAGCGCGACTCAATTACCTCTAACTTCTCATACATAAGCGGTCACCCCGGGGCGACCGCCGCTATGGCCAATCGCAATCATTTAAGTCACTTCCTTGCCTGGAAAAAGAGCAGAGTTTCTACTCTGCTCAGGGTTTTACATGCCGTATTTACGCTTAAACCTTTCAACTCTTCCGCCGGTATCAACAAACTTCTGTTTACCGGTAAAGAAGGGATGGCACTTTGAACAGATCTCAACTTTGAGCGTCTCTCTTGTCGATCCGGTTTCAAAGACTTCGCCACAGGCGCATGTAACCGTAGTTTTGTAATATTTTGGATGGATATCCGCTTTCACTGAACTGCTCCTCCTTCCGACATTCCCGAATAAAAATAATAGCACAAAGCCGCCGGCAATGCAACAGCCTGATGCCTGTCACAGCTTGGGGGTCACAGCTTGGGGATCAGAAGTTTTATCTTTTAGTGAGTATATGCTACATGGTATGCATGTTGCTTAAAAAGTCTTCGTTTGACTTTGTTTTACGTAATCGGTCAAGCAGCGCTTCCAGGAACTCGATTGATGTGCTGCTGCCCATCGCTCTCCTTAAGGCCCACATTAATTCAATCTTATGTTCATCAAGTAACAGCTCTTCGCGCCTGGTTCCGGAACGCGATATATCGATAGCAGGGAAGATGCGCCGCTCGGCTATCTTCCGGTCAAGATGCAGCTCCAGGTTTCCGGTACCTTTAAATTCTTCGTAGACTACATCGTCCATCCGGCTGCCGGTATCAACTATTGCCGTTGCCAGAATGGTCAGGCTGCCTCCGCCATCAATGTTACGGGCGGCCCCGAAGAACCGTTTCGGCTTGTAAAATGCTCCCGGATCGATTCCGCCGGAGAGAGTTCTGCCACTGGGTGGAATGACCAGATTATAAGCTCTGGTCAGCCTGGTAATGCTGTCAAGGAGCACCGCTACATTTCGCCCCTGTTCAACCAGACGCTGTGAGCGCTCCAGGACTAGTTCGGCCACACGGATATGGTTTTCCGGCTTCTGGTCAAAGGTTGAACTGACCACATCAGCGTTAACGCTGCGCTCCATGTCGGTAACCTCTTCCGGTCTTTCATCTATCAAGAGGATAATCATTTCGATTTCGGGGTGGTTAACCGAGATGCTGTTGGCCAGTTGTTTTAAGAGCAGCGTCTTGCCGGCCTTAGGCGGTGATACAATCATCCCACGCTGCCCCTTGCCGATCGGAATCAACAGGTCGATAATCCGCGTTGAAAGGATTTGCGGATTTGTTTCCATCCTGATCTGCTCATCCGGGTGGATCGGCACCAGGGAAGTGAAAACAGGGCGGCCAGCCAGTTTATTCGGATCTTCTCCATTCACCTCTTCAACCTGCAGCAGGGCATAGTAACGTTCGTTATCCTTCGGCGGGCGAATCTGGCCGGAGATTATGTCGCCTGTTCGCATGTTAAAGCGACGGATCTGAGAAGCGGAAATGTAAATATCGTCATCAGAAAAGTTATATTTCCTGCGCCTTAAAAACCCGAATCCATCGGTCATAATTTCCAACATCCCCGATGCTACTTCGGGCGCTTCACTTTCTTTGGTCGGTTCAACTTCAACTGGCCGTTCACTTTCTGCAGGTCGGCCTCTTTTTACAGGGCGGTCACTTTCTACAGGCTTGCTGCTCAGGGCAGCAATTAGCTCTGGTTTACGCATTGTTGACTGACCTTTGATCTGATTTTCTTTGGCTAACCGATGCAGTTCAGCCAGTGTTAATGCTTTAAGCTTTTCAATTTCCACCTTCACGCACCACCTAGTTATTAATTTCCTCCTGCTTTAAAAAGCATATAAAACGTTGCCAGATAAGCGGCAAAAACAAACATTGTATCGTAACCGACCCGGGCGACCCGCTTCTCTGCCCGATAAGTCAGGCCGAAAATTACAACTGCGCTCATCATGATAACCATGACGGCCGAAAGCAGATGCTGGCTTGATGCTGCCTGCAGCAGTGGGCCCCGAAAATAAAATATATCGGCCAGGGCGAGAATGAAAAGGTTCATGAAGTTGGCCCCGAAAATATTGGCAACGGCCATATCAAGATAACCGAGTCGCACGGCGGTGATCGTGGTCACCGTTTCCGGCAGAGAGGTGCTGATTGCCAGCAGTATCGAGCCGATAAAGGTCTGTCCAAGCCCGGTTTGAAGCGCTATCCGGTCGGCTGCATCGGTTAAAAAAACCCCTGCAAAGATAATCAAACCAGCTGCTAATGCAAAATTGAGCAAAGCCTGACCACTAGTTGTCCGTCCTTTTTGCTCTGCTGCGGGCTCGGCTTCACCGGCAAGCTCCGGCATGTTCTTCTGCTCGTAGCGAAAAATAAACCTGCTTCCCAGGATATAGACCACGATGATTAATATAGTTTCGAAGCCAACCCAACCAAGCGCTGCGGTAAAAAGACCGGTGAGAGTCATGGCGGCAAGGCAGATCGTCATAATGCTTAAGCTCGCAACGATTGTGTGCCCCTTGTTAATTCGCGCAGTTAGCGGACCCCGACCCTCTATCAGGTCGATAACCGCCAGCAGCGAAAGGTTGAAAAGGCAGCTGCCCAGTATGTTACCCAGAGCCAGATCCGGAGCGCTGATCATGACTGCCCTTAAAGTTGTAACCAACTCCGGCAGCGAAGTGGCCAGGGGAAGCATCAGCGCTCCGACCCAAGCCGTTCCGATCCCTGTATTCTCAGCCACAACAGCCGCGTTCTTAGTAAGCTTGGTTCCGGCAAAAACGATGATAGCGGCACAAACTATAAACTGTAACCAGTGGTTGATCATGAAACTCCTTATTAATTATCTCAATTGGGTCTGGTATTAGAATTCAAATGGTTATAGCGCTAAATCTGTCTCACTATTTCTGAAGGGGAGTTGATCGTTAATCGCCTGCTTAAAATAGTTACGAAATAGTCATTATACTCCTGTAAGTTGGTAATGTTGAAGTATCTTCTCTATTTGCTTTAACAATCCTGCTTTTTAAGAAAAATAATTACAAAATTTTTAAGGATAGAGACCGGTGATGAAAGGGTTCGTCTGCGTTTCTTCCCCGATAGTCGTTGCCGGGCCGTGACCACAGCAAACTTTTGTATCCGGAGGCAGGGTCATCAACTTCTCTTTGATGCTGGTGATTAATGTTTGGTAGGAACCGCCGGCCAGATCGGTGCGGCCGATTGAACCGGCAAATAAGGTATCGCCACAGAAAACAACGCCGCTACCGACCAGGGAAATGCCACCCTCAGTATGCCCCGGAGTATCGATTACTTTTAAGGTTTGCTCTCCGAACTCGATCAGATCTCCCCCCTCGATAAAGCGATCCGGTGCAGGTTGTTTCTTGAGGACCAGGCCAAGCCCAAAACCGGGATTATTATAAATAGTTAGATCCTTCTCTGCGAGGAAGATCGGCACTTGATATACTTCTTTCAGTTTGCCGTTAGCGCCGATGTGATCAATATGGCCATGAGTGTTGACTATTGCTTTAATCTTAAACTGTCCTTTATCAATCCGGGCAATGATGCTTTTAGCATCGGCTCCGGGATCAACGATGATGGCCTCTTGTGTTGAAGGACAGGAAACAAGGTAACAATTGGTGGCAAACATGCTTACCGTGAGGGTTTCAATATTGATCATGATCGCTCATCCTTTCCAAGCCAGAACTTGATCCATAGCAGTAAGCACCTGGGTCAGATTATCTGTTTCAGCTTCGATCGCCCGGCGCAGATCCGGATTGCCAATCATCAGCAGCGGAACCTGGTTACGGGTGTGATCACTGACAGACATGTCCTCAAGGTTACCGTGATCGCTGCAGACCATAATTAATGTATCTTCCGGATCAACCTGCCTGGCGAGGGTTCCGATAAAGCGATCGAGGGTATCAATTACCGACCATGCTTGCTCACTTTCACCCTGGTGGCCGGCCAGATCGCTTAAAAAGTATTCAAAGAGACAAAGATCGTAGCTCCCGCTAATTGTTGCCAGGCGCAGTGCACCTTCTTCCGGGCTAATCTGAGGAAGGTCGTAATCCTGTTTAATCAGCAGGCTGTTGGTTATATCCATGTAAACTGCGCCACCATTTTGTAAATCTGCCAGACCGAAAAAATTTAAACCGCCATAATAGGTAACCAGTGTAGAACAGGAGTAATGTTCACCGGGCAGCCCTTTCGCCAGCAGATCAAAAAACTGGGGACGATAGGCATTGGCAAAGCAGACCCGGTAGCCAGCCTGCCGATAGCGCTTAAAAAAACCTTTAAGAGCCAGCAACCCCCGCAATTTATAGTTTGGAAAGCCATTCAAATGACTGCCCAGGTAGGCGGAAGCATTGATCCCGCTAAAAATTGCGGCCTGCCCTGTTGCACTCTGGGGCAGACCGGGAAGACCTAAGGTAGCGTCAAGTCCCAGCAATGTAGCCTGGCGGCCACTAAAACCTGCCGCCGCTGCAGTAAAACGTTGTCCTTCCAGGATCGAGTCAAAACCAGGAGTGCTGCAAGAAAAGAATGGGTTTTCTGCAGCATCTGCGCCTAAGCCAACCCCGTCAACGAAAAACAAGATCAGCTTCAAGACCAGAACTCCATTTTGCCTGTACTCAGTTTAAGGTTCAACCGGTTCAATTGGTTCGGCTTCTTCCCCGTCCCCGCTGTCTTCTGTATCATCATTTTCCGGCACTTCCTGGATGATCGGCAGTGACTCCGGTCTTTCACCTAAAGTAACTGCTGCTTGCAACCGCTCACCTTCCCGGTAATACTCCACTGTTACAGTGTCTCCCGGATAGTAGGAAAATAATACATCAAACAGCAGGGCCAGGTAATAGATCTCCTCCCCATTGATCGCAACAATGATATCACCTCGCTGCAGGCCGGCCCTGTCGACCGCGCTATCCGGCGCAATATCGCGAATCAGCACGCCTCTTTCGGGCTGTTCTTCGCCATACTCAAGCCAATCTTCAATGATAACACCCAGGTGAGGCCTTCTGACTTTACCCTCTTCAATGATATCCTTTACCACCCGCTGCACCGTGTTGCTGGGAATCGACAGACCGATTCCTTCCACCCCGGCCAGGGAGATCTTGGCCGTGTTGATACCAATTATTTCCCCTTTGACATTAACAAGCGGCCCACCGCTATTGCCGGGATTGACCAAAGCATCAGTCTGGAGAAAAGTGTAAGCATAATCGCTGCCCGGAACCCTGACCTGCCTTTTAACTGCGCTGATAATTCCTGCAGTTACAGACTGTTGAAAATAGCCGAGGGGGTTTCCGAAAGCCAAAACTGTTTCACCAACCCTGGTTTGAGAAGAGTCCCCAAAAACCACATGCTTCAAATCATACTCATCAATCTTCAACACCGCCAAATCGGTCAGGGGATCCTGGCCGACCAGCTCTGCGTCGTAACGCCCCTTGCCGGGAATCACAACTGAAATCCGATCAGCTCCTTCTACAACATGGTGGTTGGTAACGATCAGGCCGTCTGCTTCAATAATTACGCCGGATCCGGACTCAACTTCCTCCATGACTCCCATCAGATCGCCGGTTAGCGATACATGCTTGTTCACACCGACAACTGCCGGCATCACTTGCTCAACCACTGTTACCAGGCCCGGTCCCGCTTCACTGGAAAGGGGGGGTGCGACCGCCTCGGTACTCTGCTCAAACGGCGGCTCTACTACTTCTGCCTCCGAAACCAGGTAAAAAGTAAAGAGCGAGTAAATCAAAGCCGCGCCAAGGAGAAGGCCTAACACTGTAAATGATAAATAACCTATAAAGGTCCAAAAACCGCCTTTGTATTCGTAATTGTTACCTTCATATTCATTGTTCATGGAGCTTCCCTCCTTAAATACAGTTTATACCAGTTGCAGCCGTCCGTAAAGCGCCCCAGAGCAAGATAAATAGTTCTTTATTCTGATCCCCCGGCAAGCTGTTCGGTTTCGTCTGCCTTAGCTCTGCGAATCGTGGCGCCAAGCTGCATCAGCTTATCTTCAAAAAGCTCATAGCCGCGATCGATATGCTCAACCTCGCTGATCTTGCTTTCTCCGTCAGCGATCAGAGCAGCGATCATCAAAGCAGCGCCGGAACGCAGGTCCGGAGCGCTGACCGGAGCCCCGGTTAGCGCATAACCTCCCTCTATTAAGGCGGTGCGCCCCTCAACCTTGATCCGGGCGCCCATCCTTATAAGCTCATCAACATGGTTGTAACGGCCGTCAAAAACATTTTCCGTGATCACGCTTAAGCCTTTGGCGACGGATAGCAGAACCATGGCCGGCGGCTGCAGGTCGGTTGGAAAACCCGGGTAAGGAAAAGTTTTTAAATCAGATGGCTTTAATTCCGCCTTTCCGCTTACAGTGATGCTTTCCGGCTCCACGAGGACCTCTGCTCCGGTTTCCCTTAACTTTGCGGTGATCGCCTCTAAGTGCTTTGGAATCACTTCATCAACGGTAACCTCACCTCTGGAGGCGGCTGCTGCGAGCATGAAAGTTCCTGCTTCGATTCGATCAGGAATAATCGTATGCCTGGCACCGGACAACTTTTTTACTCCTTCAATGCGGATTATATCTGTTCCGGCACCCTTGATCGATGCGCCCATGGCATTTAGAAAGTTGGCTACATCAACAATTTCCGGTTCTTTGGCCACGTTTTCCAAAATTGTTCTGCCTTCAGCTGACGCCGCGGCAAGCATCAGGTTAATAGTTGCCCCGATGGAGACAACATCAAAGTAGATTCGTGCGCCCACCAGTTTATCGGCTGTGAGGGTAATCATCCCATGCTCGATATTTATTTTTGCTCCGAGCGCTGAGAAGCCTTTAAGATGTTGGTCTATTGGCCGCGGGCCAAGATCGCAGCCCCCGGGGATCGGCACCTCCGCCCGACCGAAACGGCCTAAAAGCGAACCCATAAAATAGTAAGAGGCACGCATCTTTTTGACCAGGTCGTAGGGAGGAGCAACCCCGGAAAGATTAGCTGTCGTCAGCTCAACGGCATTTCTGCCCCTGCGGCGAATCTTTACGCCCAGATAGTCAAGAATGGCTATCAGAGTGCGCACATCTGTGATATCGGGCAGATTCTCCAGGCAAACCATCTCAGGCGAGAGGATCGCCGCCGGAAGAACAGCCACTGCAGCATTTTTTGATCCGCTTATTTTAACTCTACCTGAAAGTTCAGTGTTACCTTTGATGATTAATCGATCCATTAGTACCTCCTGCTGCGTCAGCTGCTTCTAAAAAATTATTGTTCCATTCTCTGCCGGTTACTGCAGCTGTTCCGGAATAACAATTTCCTGTTCCTTATTACCGGTAAAAGCATTGATGTAATAGTGTTGCCCGTTGATCAGAATACGCCATACGGGCGGAATTTCCCATTTCTCTGCATCATAGTCTCCACTATAATAACCCAATTCAACCTTGGTGATCATCTGTGGTTCCGGCGCCGGCCCCAACTCATAAACTAAATTGCTCAGGGCTTCCGCCGCCGAGATAACCCTTATTTCACGAATTGGGATTCTTTCAACAGGCTCCAGCCAATAAAGATCAACCGACTGGATCCTGTCATTAATTATTATTACATTCAGCTGACCGGAAAAAACGGGAGCCTCATTGACAATCTGGTTATAGTATACAACAATTGTGGAAGCTTCTTCTTTTTCCAGGTAATCAAAGTTTAACCCGTCAAAGTTCAATTGCTTTTCAGCCAGAAATGCGTCTACCGCATTTCTGATCTCGCGCGACTCCATGCCGTAAAGGTTTTCGCCGATCACAACAGGTGGGTTATATAATATGGTGATCAGGCCGCTGGCATGAATCACTGCTGTTTCACCTTCTATGTAGTAGTAGTTCCCATCTTCAGCCTGGTTAATGCTGGCGCCTTCTCTTAAAAAGTGGAGCAAGACAGAGCGCTGGACAGCCAGCGACTGCGAGACCGATAAAAAATCGATGCTTTGAACTGCCCTGTTAATCGGCGCCTCAAGGCTATAGTTGTTTTCAGCAAGCATCTGTTCCGTCAGGCGCAGCTCTTCTGCCGATACAGCCACCCTGGTTAAACGGCCAAAATCAGGCCAGAACAGATGGTAGCCCAAAAAAAGATTAAGAGCGGCAAAAGCGATGATCAGAATTAGCTTAGCCCGGCCAAGATTCATTGTAAATCCTCCGCTTTGAACTGCAACAAGTTGTCAACACGCAAAAGAATCCGCTGGTCATTTATCAGAATATGCCATACTGGCTCCGCCCATAATTCATTAACTCCGGCTACAACGGCATATCCAAGATTAAAGGCTTCCAGTCTCAACTCCGCAGGCTGCTCTTCTGCGTCCTTGCGGAACAGATCGACAGCTGTTTTCAGGGCTTCCTGCCAGCCCGCTGCTACCCGCAGTTCCGCCTGGTCCTGATCGACAGCCTGGATATTATAAATTAAACGGCTGAAGTGGATCAAGCCCCGATCGTTAAAGACGATCCTGGTCGGTTTCGCGGCATAGAGGGGATATCCGCGGTAATACATTCTCCACTGGGCACTGTAGGAAACAGAGCGTCCCAGGCGGGAATGCGTAACCTTCTCCAGCCTTAAGCCAGCCGGCCAACCTCCGTGGAAACTGATCAGCGTACCGCTGCTATTTAGCGCGTCCGCGACCGTCTGGTTTGCTTCACCTTCCTCTAGGCGCGGGTATGAATACTCAAAACCGGCAGCAGTCAGGCGCAAACCCCTTTCCCCATCAGTGTAGATTACCGCCCCGTCTTTCTCCTCAATCGTGCGGGCCAGACTGTAGTCAACAAAAAAGGTTTTCAAAAGCTGTTCCCGATTGATTGTTTCCGCCTTAACCGGATACCTGGCCAGGGTTATATCCTGCTGTGGCAGGAAGAATGCTCCCGCTACTGTAAGGCCTTCACCCGCCGCTGCTTTGGCGGCATTACTTTCAAGCAGCTTATACATAGCTCGCTCTTCCTCTCCCGCAAGAACAATCAGCTCTTTTAAGGCCGCAGTCTGAGAGGCAGTGAGTTCAGCTTCAGCTAATACTTCTTCTTCAGCTGAAAAGAGCCGGATCCAGTAAGACTCGTTCCAGCTTACCAGGTCAAGTCTGGCCAGTTCACCTTCCGGAAGAATTGGCAAGAGTGACTGATCGCTGCCAACTGGTAAAAAAGGATTCAGGTAGCAACTGAGCAGCAGAGGCGCCCCTTCAGGAAGATCAGCCGCTCCTGGAATATCTTCCTCAAAAGCGCTGTTCATCAGCCCCAAAATTTTTTCCCACAGCCGGTAATAGAACTGTTCGCCTTCCCTGAAAATATGGAAGCCATTTTCCGCATTTGTCGCGATCGTTTCGGGAAAGACAATTTGCTCCGGGGGACGGGGCTGCTCAATAATGATCCTTTCGTAGATATCTTCATCCTCAGTCAGTTCAACCGGTTGCTGCCCGTACCAAAGCTGGTAGGTCAAAAGCAGGCTCGTGCCGACCAACGCTAAAAGAATCACACTTTTTAAGTTTTCTTTCATATAGTGATTACTGCTCCTTCATCAACACCGGGCAGGGTGAAATAGACTGCTGTACCAATGCCGGGCACACTATCGATCCATATTATTCCACCATGACCTTCAACCACCTTGCGGGCGATGGAGAGACCCAGTCCTGTGCCGCCAAAATCCCTGCTTCTTGTTTTTTCAACCCGGTAGAACCGTTCAAAGATACGTGGCAATTCCTTTTCGGGAATGCCTGTGCCGTTGTCGGCTATGCACACCTTGACTTTCTCTGCATCGACCTTAGCGCTGATCTCGATTTGGCCATCGATGCCTGTATATTTAACAGCATTTATTAAAAGGTTTGAAAAAACGCGTATCACCTTGTCACGATCGACATAAACCGGGTAATCATTAAAATCCGGCGCAATGCTAATTGCCGGCAGTTTTTTCCCCTGCTTGTGTTTCAGGTTATCCACCGCTTCCTGCGCCAGATCTTTTAAGTTGATCACTGACTTTTGCCAGTAGACCCGACCCGCATCCATTTGCGACAGTGTGAGCAGGTCCTTAACCATAGCCACCATCCGGTCCGTTTCGGCAGATAGAACTTTTAAGAAACGAGTGCGCACTTGCGGATCATCTGCCGCACCATCCAACAGGGTTTCAACATAACTTTTTACAGTAGAAAGCGGCGTTCTCAATTCATGGGAAACATCAGCGACAAACTCTTCCTGCAGACGGGCCAACTCTTTTTCCCGCGTGATATCGTGAATCACGATTAAAGTCCCGTTTAGCTTGCCCTTTTCAATTTTAAAAGGGGCTATTTTGATCTCTACTGTGTAGCTTTCGGCCGGGTCGGCCAGCTCAGCCATATACGGCTCCTGATCCCGTAAAAAATGTCTGACCGCGTCCTGCCCGATCAGGTTACGCAGGAGGTGGAAACCCGATCGCCCCAGAGCCGGAACTGTTAACCCCATAATCCGGACCAGGCTGCGGGCTGATGGATTGATCTGAATAACATGCCCTTTTCCGTCGAGAGCAATGATCCCATCTGTCATATTGTAGATGATCGCCTCAACTTTGCTTTTTTCCGAAGAAATCTCATCGATTGTCTGGCTAAGCTGTTCAGCCAGATAATTAAATGTTTCACCAAGCCGACCAATCTCGTCTGCGGTTTGCACTATAATTTTACGGGAAAAATCGCCGCCGGCCATGTAGTTGGCCTGATCTGTAACTTCTTTGATCGGCGCAGTGATCGTTCTGGTAAGAATAACGCCTAAGATAAAGCAGATCATTAGAGCCACCAGGACCCCGGTCAGCAAAATGGTTTTCACTTCATTGAGGGTATTATCCACCGCTTGCAACGAGCCGCTCAGGTAGATAACGCCAATGGTGCTTTGCCCGCTGGTCACCGGGTAAGCCAGGTAGTAGCGTCTTTCCTGGCTGGCCGGATCAAAGCGGATCACATCACTGGTATGACCGGCCAGAGCCCTGGTAATCTCATCCCTGATCAGGCGGCGGCCGATCAGGCCCTGGCTGCCCGATGTTCCGACAATATTGGCGTAACTGTCGAGAATGATGATCTCCATTGTATAAAGATCTCTGAACTCGCGGGCCAGGCGCACGGTATCTTCCGCCCAGCCCTGACTATCGCCAAGGGTCGGCTGCATGAAAACAGAAAGCAGACGGGCCTGGTTTTCAAGACCTTCTTTAAAGTTTCTTAAATAGTACTGCTCCAGTGACTGGACAAGATAAACACTAATCAGCTGCAGTGAAAAGAGAATGAGCATCAGAAAGACAAAAATAATTTTCCACTGGAGGCTGTTAAATATTTTACCTCCACCTGAAATAATAACCGACACCCCTTTTAGTGTGAATGATTTCCGGTTTTGCCGGGTTAATTTCCATTTTTTCCCTTAGGCGACGAATAGTCACGTCTACGGTCCGCTCTTCGCCCACATATTCGTAACCCCAAACCTGATCTAAGAGCTGCTCGCGGCTAAAAACGAAACCGGGCCTTGCCATCAGGAACAACAGCAGGTTATATTCCCGCAAAGTGAGTTCAACAGGCTGCCCCTGGCAGCATACCTGAACCCGATCACGATCCACGGTAATCGGACCAATGCTTAACTTTCTCTGCTCTGGTTGTGTGCTGCTACGGCCTGCATCGCTGCGCCTCAGAATTGCCCTGACCCGGGCCGTTATCTCCCTGGCGCTGAATGGCTTAGTAACATAATCATCCGCACCCAGCTCCAACCCCAGCACCTTGTCGGTCTCCAGCTCTTTTGCGGTGAGCATTATTATCGGGATATCCCGGGATGCGCGAATTTCTCGGCATACTGTAAAACCATCTTTCTTCGGCAGCATAATATCTAAGACAATCAGGTCCGGGTTCTCTTCCTCAACCATACGCAGAGCCTCTTCACCGTCATAAGCGGTATTAACCAGATAGCCTTCCTTTTCAAGGTTGTACTGAAGGATTTCAACAATCGGTTTTTCATCATCAACAACCAATATTTTTTTCAAATGATCGTTCACCCCGGATGATATTTTTCAGTAGTTCTAAAAGTAATCACTTAGCGGATGGAGCTTGTTTAATGTTTCGCGACTCACCCAGAAAACCCTTTTAGCTCCTGAAGTGAGTAAGAAGTCCTTCCCTTTTGCGAGGGAAGGACTTCTTACTCCTAATAAACTCTGTTATGGAGTGAAGAATTGCAGTGGATCAATTGGAGTATGCTGGTAATAAGTTAGCCACTCGCCGGTGCCGTCGTCCAAGCGTACTTCAAAATGCAAATGCGGCCCGGAGGAACGACCTGTTGAACCAGCCTTGGCAATTACGTCGCCCTGCTGGACAGCATCACCTTCTTTAACCAGGTTTTGAATGTTATGCAGGTAAAGCGTCCAAAACGATCCATGGTACAAAATCAGGTAGTTGCCCTGGGACCCGCCATATCCAGAAAACCAGACAACGCCACTGTCAGCAGCCAGGATATTCGTGCCCGTATCGGCATGAATATCAATTCCGGTGTGCCAGGAACTGAAGCCCCGGCCAGGGGTTATCTCTCCACCGCCTTCAACCGGCCAGATAAAGCGGCCGGTTCCCACAGCGGGAACTTTCGCTGTTCCAACGGTCTCCACCTGGGTTACCGGCTCGGTGATGATCGTTTCCCGAATCTTAATCCGATCCAATTCGACGGCGTTCTCTCGTGTTATATGGTAAACAATCTCTTTGAGACCTTCTTCTCCCTCAACGGTTATCTCCCTTTGAACCACCCAGAGTTGATCATCATAAAGATAATCGACCTCGAAAGGGATCTCTTCCCTGATCACCACTTCTTCAACCGTCGTTACGCTGATATTTTTATCATTGATCACCGAAAGATCAGTTTTTCCGTCAGGTTCTTCGGATAAATAAATGATTGAAAAAGGCAAATCATAATACCCCGGGGCATAACCATTGCCTTGTACAATAAGGTCAAGCGAGGGAGGTAAGAGCGCCAACCGCTGTTCAGCTTGCAGATCAATACCGGTGAGCAGGCTTACCACTTGATCTGGGTCCAAAATTGCTTCAGGATCGGCTAAGCTTGGTTCAACAGCCAGCTCTTGATTGATCTTAGTCGCAATAGTTCTTGTTCCATAGCCATTGGAGGTGTATACGCTTTTTAGCTTACTCAGAACGAGATCCAGATCGTCTTCGCCACGCACGGCAACAAAGGGCTCGCCGTCTACTGTTATCACATAAGCGTCAGTTTGAAAGGTAAGCTGCTGCCTGATTGTCGCCTGTACTTCCTGGGAGGCAGGCTTGACGCCAGGCCTGAATTCTTTAATCAGCAACACTTCCGCAGCCGGCTCCATAGTCATGCCGTAAAGATCGCCGCAGCGGTCGGTTAGATGGACAATAAACCGCTCAACCTCGGTCGCGTTTTTTACAACGCCGACTTCCCGCTCATTTACCATTACAACATACACATAGTTGCCAAGGTAGTCGTGCAGGCCAAGTGACAAAACAACCATGCAGACTGTCAGCGCTACAAAAGAAAGCCTACTGAGCTTCCCGGAGCTAAATCTGCTGATTTGTAGTTTGCCGATACTATTAAAAAATGATGGTTTCTTGTTTTTGGGCCTTTTACCCGCAGGCACCGTGTGGACAGACCATTTTCTCATTAAGAAAATCCTTTCTCTGTTGTGATGCTCTGGTCAATCCTGCATATTTGTTTAATTTGGATACACCTGATCCGGCACTGCAGCTGAACAAAAAAAACGGCATTGCCGATTAAGCGATCCGTTAAGCAGAGATATTATAACATTTAAGGACTATCAGGGCAAGCGGGATAGAATTTCCCTGGCAGCCAGGACTCCTGTGGCTGAAGCCTGGATTAACCCACGGGTAATTCCTGCGCCGTCGCCGACTGCGAACAGGTTTTTAATCTCTGTTTCCAGTTTAGTTGTCAGGCTTAGCCGGTAAGAATAAAACTTAACCTCCACACCGTATAACAGGGTATGCCTTGAGTGGATTCCGGGCGCCATTTTATCCAGGGCTTCAAGCATCTCCACAATAGCCAACAGATATCGATAGGGCAAAACCAGGCTCAGATCTCCTGGCGTTGCCTCTTTGAGCGTTGGTCGCACCAGACCCCGGCGGATCCTCTCCTCTGTCGAGCGCCTACCCATCAGCAGGTCGCCAAGGCGCTGGACGATGACCCCGTCACCAAGCATATTGGCCAGGCTCGCAATGTAGCGACCATAACGAATCGGTTCATTGAAAGGTTCAGTAAAAGATTTACTGACCAGGAGAGCAAAATTGGTGTTGTTGGTGCGGGTCTCGGCAAAGCTGTGACCGTTAACAGTAACAAGACCGTCACTGTTTTCGGTTACCACCACCCCGTAAGGGTTCATGCAGAAAGTACGGATCCGATCATCAAACTGGCTGGTGAAATAGATCAGTTTAGACTCGTAAATCTGACTGGTTATGTTTTCCATTATAACCGCCGGCACTTCAACCCTGACCCCGATGTCTACCGGGTTATTCATCCCTTTTAAGCCCAGGCGGATTGACTCGCGGTGCATCCATTCCGCCCCGACACGTCCCGGTCCGCAGATCACATAATCGGCTTCAAGATGATCGCCGCCTTCCAGCTTAACCCCGCTCAAAAGTCCGTCCCTGACCAGAATTTCTGCAACTGTTGTTTGCGTCATAATATCGACCCGGCCGGTAAGCACATTGTGCATCTTCTCCAGGACGCGGAAGCAATTTTCGGTGCCCAGGTGCCTGATTTTTGCCGGAATCAAGTTTAATCCAGCAGCAGCGGCCCGGCGTTCCATATCTTTAACTGCTTCCAGATCAGTGCCGAAAACCTTTTCCGATGCGCCGTAGGAAAGATAAACCCGGTCAACTTCATCGATCAGTTTTTCTAACAGATCCTGATCGATAAACTCGTTGAGCATACCCCCGAAAGAGGGGGTTAAGGTAAGTTTACCGTCACTGAATGCGCCGGCTCCACCCCAGCCGCTGGTGATCGCGCAAGGGTTGCAGCGCAGACAGCGTCCATACTCACCCTGGGTTATACATTTTCTTTTCGCCAGTGGAGCACCCTGTTCAACGATTAATATTTTGGCCTCGCTGTTGGCGGTCAGCTCAAGAGCGGCAAAAATCCCGGCCGGACCGGCACCAACGATAATCACATCATACTTGCGGGAGCTGATATTCATGTTCAACCTTCTTCGCGCAGCGTTTCGCTGGCCTTATTGGCAAACTTGGTATAGCGATCAATAAAGTAAAGTTCAACCTGGCCAGTAGGACCGTTCCGCTGCTTGGCAATGTTAATCTCCGCCAGGTTTCCTTTATCAGAGTTTTTATCATAGTAGGAGTCCCGGTAGATGAACATAACCAAATCGGCATTTGCTTCAATTCCGCCGGATTCCATCAGGTCGCTTAGGATCGGCCGCCTATCGTTTCGCTTCTCCACCGCCCGGCTTAACTGCGATAGAGCTACCACCGGTATGCTGAGTTCCTTGGCGAGCGCTTTCAGCGCTCTTGAAATCTCGGAAAGTTCCTGTTGCCGATTTTCCGAGCGGCTAAACCCACGCATTAACTGCAGGTAATCAACAAAAATTGCATCAAGCCCTTTTTCCGCCTTCAAGCGGCGGGCCTTGGCCCGAACCTCCATCACCGAGAGAGTAGCGCTGTCATCGATATAAAGAGGCGACTCACTCAGAGGCCCCACTGCCCGGGTCAGTTTCGACCATTCATCCTGTGAAAGATTCCCCCTGCGCATGTTCTGGGCATCGATCTGCGCCTCGGCGCAGAGCAGTCGCTGAGCCAGCTGTTCTTTTGACATTTCCATGCTGAAAAAGGCCGTCGGTTTTTTTTCTCTCACCGCAATCTGCTGGGTCATATTGAGGGCCAGCGTGGTTTTTCCCATACTGGGGCGGGCGGCAATAATAATTAAATCTGAGTCCTGGAGCCCCGACGTAATGCGGTTCAGATCGACAAAACCGGTGGAAAGCCCGGTTACGCCTTTCTTTTCATCGTATAATTTTTCTATCCGATCAAAGGCCTGAACCAGTACCTCTTTCAGGGAGGCAAAACCCTGGTATTTGCCACGGCTGCCGATTTCGAAAATCAGCTGTTCCGCTTCATCCAGAAACTCATCCACATTGTGGGGAGAGTCAAAACTGCGGGTTACGATCCCGGTTGCAGCCTGAATCAGAGAGCGTAAGATTGCTTTTTCCCGGACTATTTGTGCATGATACTGCACGTTGGCTGCAGTAGGAACGGCATTGGCTAACACCACCAAGTAGGCGCTGCCGCCCACCTCTTCTAAGCTTTTATTCTTCTGCAGCTCGGCTGTAAGGGTAATTGTATCAACGGGTTCCCCTTTTTCACTTAAAGCGACAATCGCAGCAAAGATTCTTTGATGTGCAGTGCTGTAAAAATCATTTTCCACCAGCAGTTCGGCAGCAGCAAAAATTGCCTCGCGATCGATAATCATCGAACCGAGAACTGATTGTTCTGCTTCCTTGCTTTGCGGAGGAACCCGGTCACTGATTACAACCACAGCCATTCTGCCTCCTTTGGATCGTTAAGCTTCTTTTTCAACCAGGATATTTAGCTCTGCCCTGATACCAGGGTAAAGGCGGACATATGCTTTAAAACTACCGACCAGTTTGATTGGTTCTTCAAGCTCAATCCGTTTTTTTTCCACCTCAAACCCAATTTCTTTTAACCTCCCGGCGATATCTCCCGGGGTTACTGATCCAAAAAGACGCCCACCGTCGCCAGCCGGCATTGTAAAGATCAGATTCTGCCGGGCGAGCTGATCGGCATGCTGCCTGGCCACCTCTTCCTGCTCTCTGTTTTCTGCTTCTATCTTTGCTTTTTGTTGCTGCCATTCTTTAAGGCGTTGAGCTGTAGCTTCAACAGCATGCCCCCTTGGCAATAAATGATTACGAGCGTAACCCGGGGCCACATCTTTTAATTCACCGCGCTTGCCGAGGTTGGCAACATCCTGCTTGAGGATAACTTTCACTGAAAACTCTCCCTTCGCTTGGTTCGAACGCATAAATATAATTCGCTGCCTGAAGCTTGCTATCCTGCATAAAAAAGGGGCCCCGGTTTTTCAGCCAGGCACCCCATCTCTTTGACTCAGTAATAGCTCTTTGTTTTCTCCGGTTTTTACTCGGAGGAGAAAGGCATCAGCGCCATAATTCTGGCTCTTTTAATTGCTTTGGTCAGCTGTCGCTGGTGCCTTGCACAGTTGCCGGAAATACGACGGGGAAGCACTTTGCTTCTTTCCGTGACAAAACGTTTTAGCTTCTCATATTGCTTGTAATCAACATTTTCTATTTTATCAACACAATAGCTGCATATTTTTCTTTTAGGCTTGCGCCCTCGATCGCGTCTCAAGTGATACCCTCCTTCCACTAAAAGGGAACATCGTCCTCACTGATATTAATATCATCGACATTGGGGCCGTCATCATCGCTGCCCTTTGCTTCTTCGGAAGAACGGCCACCGCGGTCTAAAAACCTAACATTGTCAGCCACAACTTCAGCTACTTTGCGCTTTACACCCTGGCTATCTTCGTATGACCGAATCTGCAAACGCCCGGTTACAGCCGATAGACTACCCTTTTGCAGATAATTGGCACAGTTCTCGGCCAGTTTGCGCCAGGTTACAATATTAATAAAATCGGCTTCTCTTTCTCCCTGCTGGTTGGTAAATGGACGGTCAACAGCAAGGGTAAAGGTAGCAACCGGCACCCCGTTACCGGGGGTGTAACGTAACTCGGGATCGCGTGTTAAACGACCGATTAAAACAACCTGGTTTAGCATCAATGACACCGTCCCTTCAAAACTAAGCTTCAGGTTTCTCTTCTTCTGTTTCTGCCTCAGCTTCCGCTTGTTCAGCCTCTGCCGGGACATCTTCTGCCTTGACTTCTTCTACAACAGCAGTTTCGGTTGCAGTCTCTTCTTCAGCTTCATCTTTTTCGTCGGCTTCAGCTTCGGCTCCAGCATCAGTTTCTGCGGCAGGAGCTTCGGTTTCTGCTATGACTGTATCTTCTTCCTGAAGCACATCAATAGCTGCGGCCTCAGCGGCAGCTTTTTCAGCAGCAGCTTCAAAATCCTTCTCCTCAACTGATACGATCATGTAACGGATAATCGCATCCGTTACCCTGAAGTAATGTTCGAGTTCGGGGATGACAGAACCATCGCCACTGAAGTATACCAAGTAGTAATGACCTTCGCGGAGTTTGTTGATTTCGTAGGCTAACTTTCGCTTGCGCCAATCAAGAACGGTTGAAACATTACCGCCCTGCTTATCAATTACTGCAGTTAAGCCGCTTACCGCTTCTTCCTGCTCATTCGCTTCAATATCTGAGCGAATGATCACCATAATCTCATAAAGACCCATCTTTTTCACCTCCCTCTGGACTAATGGCCCCTTATTGATAAGGAGCAGGGAATTACCTGGAACATAATAGCATATCCTTAAGCCTGAAGCAAGCTCTGGTCCGCCGCTTAAGCTTTGCCGGGAAGGAGTTGGATAATCAGGTACGAAAACGGATAAAGAGCACATCACCGTCCTGCACCAGATATTCTTTACCTTCAGTTCGACTTAGTCCCCGGTCACGCACCGCTTTCAAAGACCCCGTTGCTTTTAACAGCTCCCAGGTAATAATTTCTGTATTAATAAAACCTTTCTCCATGTCTGTATGAATTTTTCCGGCTGCTTTTGAAGCCTTTGTTCCCCGGGGTATCACCCAGGCCTTTGCTTCATCGCCTTTTACCGTATAAAAAGTAAGCAGCTGCAATAGATTAAAGCAACGCTGCAAAAGCTTGGCAACCATGCTTTCGTTGATCCCGAATGCTTCAATGTACTGTGCTCTCTCCCCAGGTGGCAAATCAATCAATTCAGCCTCCAACCTTCCGCAAAGGGCCAGATAGGGCTGATCACCAAAGAGGTCAGTAACATCTTCACTGGTGTATTTTTCATCATGATTATAAACGTAAAGCATCTTTTTATAGGTCAGCAGTGATAACGAATCAAGGAAACCCTTCTCATCAGAACTGAATGTTAAATCGCGCAAAGGTAAACCTTCGTTAAGGTAGCGTTCCATTTTATCGAGCAGATCCAACTCAAAACGTGCGCTTTGAGCATCGCTTTTCAACTTCGGCTCTGTTTTTTCCCGGCGCCTCTTGATCGTCTCAAGATCGGCAAGGGCTAATTCGATGTTTATAGTTTTAATTTTTTCAGTTGGGCTCTCAAGGGTGAGCTGTTCACGATCGTAAGCAGCCACTACATGAATTAACAGATCTACATTGCGAAGATGCCCGAGAAACTGGTTGCCCAAACCCTCGCCTCTGTTGGCTCCTTTGACCAGGCCGGCAACATCAATGATCTCGATCGTTGCCGGGGTAACTATCTTAGAGCCACAGACAACAGAGAGAGAGATAAGGCGTGGATCTTCAGGCGCAACAACCGCCTTGTTCGGGTCAACAGTAGAAAAAGGATAACTGGCAATAGTAACATGGTGGGCGGTTATAGCTTTAAATAGAGTTGATTTCCCGGCATTTGGCAAGCCGACCAGACCACAACTCCAACCCATCTTGCACCCCTTTAGTTTTTATCTTGCTGCTGGAGTTCCGGATCAAGAACTGCTTTAACCCTGCGCACAAAGCGGGAACGGGGGATCAATACACTGCGCCCGCAATTATCACACTTTAGACGAAAATCCATTCCAACCCTAATTATGATCCAGCTGTTGGCACCGCAGGGATGGCCTTTTTTCATCTGCACTTTCTGGCCTACTGCAAACTCGTCCATCTATTTACACCAGGACCTACATTCTTTCGAGAATATCGTCTATCTGTTCGAAAACCTGATCGATATCAAGGTTGCCGTCAATACGGTCCAGCAGGTTTTTATCCAGGTAAAAGTTTACCAAAGGCTCTGTCTGCTTTTTATATACCTGCAGTCTCTCTTCTACCGTTTCCAGGGAATCGTCATCCCGCTGAAATAGATCCCCGCCACATTGATCGCAAACGTTGCGAACCTGGGGCGGTTTGAACTTTAGATGATAACCGGCCCCGCAGTCTGAGCAAACCCTTCTGCCGGTCAACCTTTCGATCAGTTCTTTTTCAGCCACCTCAATCAAAAGGACCCGATCGATACCAAAGCCTACACTCGGCAAAACCTGTTCCAGAAAGACCGCCTGGTTCACCGTTCGCGGGAACCCATCCAGCAGCGCCCCTTTGGCGCAATCAGGATCAGTTAGCCGCTCTTTAACAATCTCAACAACCAGTTCGTCAGGAACAAGTTGCCCCTGATCCATGTACTGCTTTGCCTTGCGCCCCAGCGCAGTTTCAGCCTTAACCGCATTTCTGAGAATATCTCCTGTTGCTATATAGGCAAGCTGCCTTTCTTTGACGATTCTTTCCGCCTGGGTGCCTTTGCCGGCACCCGGAGGGCCTAACAGAATGATTAACATCATGATCCCTCATTTCCGCTAAAAATAGCCTGTCAATTAGAGCCGAGTAGCAGCTAAAATAACTGATCAGATTTACGATTTCGGCTGTTCAACGCTTTTATCTTTTCCAGATTGAAGTAAGTTGGCCACCGCGCCGGTTTTCATATCCATATTTCCATCCAGGACAGCTCCGTCTTCAACATGTAAAGCGCTTGCCTTAAAGGTGCCTTTGGCCACCGCTGTTCTTTTGAGCTCAAGCCTTCCTCCGGCATCAATTGTGCCCTCAAATTGACCGGCAATAGTAACATTACGTGACTTGAGATCTGCTGCTACTACACCGCTTTCACCAATAAAGAAGTCCCCTTTATTATCCACCTGACCTTCCACCTTACCATCGATGCGAATTGAACCTTTACTTTCCAGTGATCCCTTTAAAAAGGTATCTTTGCCGATCAGGGTATTCACTTTGTCTGGTGGTGTCTCCAAGTTATCTTTTTTAAACATCCATATCCCTCCTGATTGAAATGCTTGAAATAATTTCTACTGCATATAATTGACAGGATTAACCGGCGAACCGTTATGGTGCACTTCATAATGCAAGTGTGTTCCCGTTGTTCTTCCGGAAGCCCCCATATATCCGACAGTCTGTCCTCGCTCGACTAGATCGCCTGCATCAACAGCAAAACCGGAGAGGTGGGCATAAAGTGTCTCATAGCCATACCCGTGATCAATCACAACAGTATGACCATAGCTGCCCCGGTAACCGGTAAACAGAACTTCTCCGTCAGCAGAAGCCCAGATAGTCGATCCGTAAGCTCCGATAATATCAACACCGGTATGAAATTGAAAGCCGCTCGCATAAGGAATTTTTCGCATCCCAAAGCCGGAGGCTATCCGGCCCCTCGCCGGCCAGACTGAAGGCTTGGCATCAGCTTGAACAACATATTCGTTGACCAGATCAAGTGTTTCTGAGCGTTCCGGCACCAGGCTTTGCAAAATGATTATATTTTGAGAAGCCCGCCCCAGGACGCCATCCGCTTCCGATCCCCCGCTGTAAAGATGATCTGTGCGAGAACCAGAAACCGTAGAACCGCCGCGGTAATAACCAAAACCCTCTTCTGCGTTTGATTCAACCTCGTTTAAAATCTCTTCGGCGTCAAGATCAAGCTTTTCGGTTACGAACATTACCAGCTCATCTATTGCCTCTACCTGCTCCATCATTCTCTGTGTCTCCGCTGCCAGGGTGTTTATCTCTTCCTGCTGAGCCCGGTTCATCTCTCTCAAGGCGTGGACCTCGCGGGCGTCCGCTAAAACCCTGAAATAAGAAAATACAAGCAAGCAGAGACCGGCAACAGCCAAAATAAGGAAAGCGACAGCCACCTGTACAGCAAAAAGAGGAAGTCGAGCAGAATATGTCGACTCTTCTGAATGCGGAATAACTAATATCGTAAAGCTTCGCTTATTATTTGCAGACATATATCAACAGTCCTTTTTAAACCGGACAAGCATTGCTAAAGCAGCAAAACTAAAAACATCTTGTCGATTATAACACAGTTTTCCCGGGCCCAACAAAGGGGCAGCTATTTATCGCAAAAGCAAAAATGTTTCACGTGAAACACAGGGACGCAATAATATGTTTCATGTGAAACAATAGTTAAAGACCTTCGGGCAACAGTTTGGCGATTAGCCGTTCCAGGTCTTCTTCCCCGTAATAATGGATCTCGATCGTGCCTCCGCTCTTTGCCGGCTTGATTTTCACCTTTGTTCCTAAGCGGCGCTGAATCTGGAGCTGTAGCTCAAGAGTGAGAGGATCTTCTGCCTTTTCCCGACTATGATCGAGGCCGGCCCTGCTTTTCTTGTCTGTTCTTTCCGACAGCTTTTCAGCATCTCTCGCCGTCAGGCCTTCGTTAACAATTTTTTGAGCGTATTCTTCCTGCTTTGCCTGGTCTGAGATGGCAAGCAAAGGTCTGGCTTGCCCCACAGTTATTTTTCCCTGCGCTATTAGGTCAAGTATTTTATCGGGCAGGGCCAAGATCCTGACACTATTGGCTATTGCCGGGCGACTTTTCCCCAGTCTCTTTGCCAGCTCTTCCTGGGTGTAGTTATAATCCTTCATCAGTTGGCGATAGGCTGCGGCCTCTTCGACAGGATTTAAATCTTCCCGCTGGAGATTCTCAATTAGGGCAATTTCAAGCATCCCTTTATTATCATAACTTCTGACGACCGCCGGGATGCTCTTCAGTCCGGCCAGTTTGGCTGCGCGGCACCGTCGTTCTCCAGCCACCAGGTAGTAATCGCCATCGTTGTCGGCCGGACAAACTACGATTGCCTGCAGCACCCCATGTTCCCTAATTGAATGAGCCAGTTCTTCCAACTTTTCCTGGTCAAAATTTTCCCTCGGTTGGTAAGGGTTCGGTCTGATATTTTCGAGAGCTATTTCGCTTTTCTCTAGATCGGAATCATTTTCATAAGCTTCTGGGATTAGCGCACCCAGACCTTTTCCCAGCCGTCTCTTTTCACTCATCTTCTAATTACCTCCAGGGCCAGATCAAGATATAACTCTGCTCCTCTGCTACGGGGGTCATATTCGAGAATGTGTTTTCCGTAACTGGGCGCCTCGCTTAGCCGGACATTTCGCGGAATAACAGTGTTAAATACATACTGTTTAAAGTAATTGCGAACTTCTTCGGCAACTTGCTCGGAGAGGTTTGTGCGGCTGTCGTACATGGTCAATAATACTCCTTCAATACGCAAATTTTTATTTAAATGTTTGCGGACCAGAGCGATTGTGTTCATCAACTGCCCCAAACCTTCCAGTGCATAGTACTCGCACTGGATGGGAATCAGAACACCATCAGCTGCCGTGAGAGCATTAAGGGTCAGGAGGCCGAGCGATGGCGGGCAGTCGGTAATGATAAAATCGTAATCGTTGCGAATCGGTCCCAGGGCTTTTTTCATTCTCCCCTCCCGCTCACCCATGTCCACTAATTCAATTTCTGCTCCGGCTAGCTGGATAGTTGCCGGTACGACAAAGAGGTCTGGCCAATTAGAATTTCTGATTACTTCCTTCACAGGCAGATCATCAATTAATACATTATAAATACATTTTTTCTCTTCATTTTTATTGAATCCAAGGCCGCTTGTTGAGTTGCCCTGCGGATCTGTGTCGATCAACAGGACCTTCAAACCACCGGCTGCCAGGGAAGCACTGAGATTAACGGCTGTTGTGGTTTTACCCACTCCTCCTTTTTGGTTGGCGATTGCAATTACACGTCCCATTTCATCTCTCCTAACTTTCACAATCTGTCAGCTACCGGAGTTCAACTCACGGTTTTTTCTCGCTTCAATCATTTCTTTTGTCAGGCGAATCGTAACCTCGATGTAATCCTGTTCAACTGTTTCGTCTACCTCCGGATAAAGGCCTGAACTCTGCATTACGGCCACTGCTTCCCTGATCGTGTTTAAGACGATCCTAATATCACGGATAATCGGCTTTGTCCGACTTTTCGCTTTTCGCTCTCCCCTGGTTTCCTGAATCCGATCAATGCGTTTCTCTGCCTGGCTGACTGTAAGACCCCTCTCGGATATTTCATGGAGCATTTTTTGCTGTGCTTCTTCTGCGTCAAGCCTGAGCAGAGCCCGGGCGTGACGTTCTGTGAGCCCTTTTTTTATCAGCGTTGCCCTGACATTATCACTAAGTTTGAGCAGCCTGATTTTATTAGCGATTGTAGACTGGCTTTTACCTAAGCGCTGGGCCAACTGCTCCTGGGTGAGATTAAAGCTTTTCATCAGGTTGGTGTAGCCCATGGCCTCTTCAATGTAGTTAAGGTTTTCGCGCTGCAAATTCTCAATTAAGGCAATTGCTGCCATAGCATTATCAGAAAGGGTCTTTACAGAAGCGGCTATTTTTTTCCAACCCAGTTTGCGGCAGGCTAAATATCTTCGCTCCCCCACGACAAGCTGATAACCATCTCCAGCCCTTCGGACTACAATCGGCTGAATCAGTCCGCAGGATTTAATTGACTGGGCCAGCTCGATAATCTTCTCCTCGGCCATTTCCTGGCGAGGCTGAAAGGGATTCGGCCTGATCCGGGCCAGATCGATGGCGAGAACATTTTCTGTAGTCGGTTCATTTTTCTGGAGTGAAAATTGATCCATCCATTCTTCTGTCATTTCACCAGCACCTTATTTGGGATAGGATACTTAATTCTAATTTGACAAGCGAGGCAGCTTTCCTTCAATCCAACCGGAAAAACAGTTCATCAAAGGAGTTAAAGCTACTATTTTAGTGGCCGGCGCTCTGGCTTACCTACTGAGCGAGGGTATTGGGCAGGTGTAAATGCAACTTTTTCCACCAGATAAATTATTCTTCTTTCACCCGCAGGCAATGCGTAGTTAAAAAAGCTAACCAGTCTGCCCCCACATAATATTAGCGCTTTTTCTGCCTCCAACATCTCCTGCTCTCCGCGCGGACCTTTATAAAAAACTGCCTTCCCTCCAGGCAACAAGAGAGGTAGTGCAAGCTCTGACAGCACAGCCGCTTTGGCAACAGCCTTGCTCAGGACGTAATCGAATCTTTCACGGTAAGCAACATCCCGCCCGTAATATTCGGCTCTTTCCCTTAAAATCACAACATTATTTAACCCAAGCGAATTGGCTGTTTCTTCCAGAAAAGAGGCCTTTTTTTGGTTGGCATCAAGAAGATATACCTTACATTCCGGCAAACAGATAGCCAGTGGAATGCCCGGTAGCCCCCCTCCGCTTCCCAGATCAACAATGCGGCTGCCATTTTCGAATGTTATTTTCTTCATGGGAAAGAGGCAATCGTAAATCTGGCGGTTAATCAGACCCTCAATATTTTCTTCCCCCGTGAGGCGTTGTTTGCTGAGGCCGTCTAACAAGAGTGCGCAATAATCTAATAGCAGCAACTGTTTCCTTTCATTCAAGGCCAGTCCGAGATTCTTGAGTGACTCACTGAGCACTGAATCCGGTTTAATCTCACTATCCATCTTGCGCACCTGCAGCTTTCCTGTTACTTGCCGAGACAAAATTCACTGAATATCCTATCCAGGAGATCATCGCCCGCCGTATCGCCGGTGATTTGTCCTAAAATTGACCAGACGTGCTGCAAGTTCAAGCTGATGATCTCTACCGGTTCAGAAAACAGCGCCGCTTCAGCTTGCCGGATCCCTGATAAAGCCTCATTCAGAATCTCTTCCTGACGCACAGTGATCAGGATCGGACTATCGCTAATTTCTCCGAATTGCTGATCCAGTTCATCTGCCACCGCTTGTTCCAGTAAAGAAATCCCTGAGCCTGTTAGAGCAGAGACCGGAACTGCCGCTGCTGCCTCAATATTTTCCTTTACTTCGTCCGCTGAAACAATTTGCGGTAAATCACTTTTGTTTATAATTACTATCACTCTCTGTGCTCTGCTGATAGGGGAAAGCTGCTTGATAATGTCCCGATCAAATGGCAAAGATCCATCGATGACCAGTAAAATAAGTTGGACCTCGGCGGCAACCGATACGGCCCTTCTAATACCTTCCTGCTCAACGGGATCATCTGACCCCTGGATCCCTGCGGTATCAATTAACCGCAGCGGATAACCTCCGAGCATTAAGTATCCTTCAAGCAGATCGCGGGTGGTGCCCGGAAGCTCATGTACTATTGCCCGTTGCTCTCCTAAGAGTCTGTTTAGCAGCGAAGATTTACCAACATTTGGCTTGCCGATTATTGCGACTGCTACTCCCTCCTGGTATGCTCTGCTCCTGGCAACACCAGTTAAGAGCAACTCCAGATCGCTTATTATTGATAGTAGTTCTTTCCGAGTTTCTTCATTGCCAGGAGACTCGTCCATGAATTCCTCCGGGTAATCAATTTCCGCCTCAATTGGAGCCCTGATGGCAATGATCCTTTTTTGGATATCATTAACCGTTTTGGCCAGCGTCCCCTGCAGGGTCCGCAGCGAGGCCTTAGCTGCTTCTTCTGAACGAGCGCGGATCAGGCCAATGACCGCCTCCGCCTGGCTTAGATCGATGCGTCCGTTTAAAAAAGCCCTTTTAGTAAATTCACCCGGTTCAGCAGGTCTGATGCCCATGGTTAATATGATCTTCAAAATGGTGCGCAGGTTAAATATTCCGCTGTGGCAATTAATTTCAACCAGATCTTCACGGGTGTAGGTATAGGGGGCAGACATAAAGGAAACCAGTACTTCGTCAACGGTTTCGCCATTTAAGTCTTTCACTGTTCCATAATAAAGGTATCTCGGTCTCGGATAATCCGGTTCATTACTTTTACGGCAATCAAATATTTTCAAGACTGCTCGGAAAGACTCAGATCCGCTTAACCTGACAATACCAATCCCGCCTTCACCGAGAGGAGTGCTAATTGCCACAATTGTGTTATTGCGATATTCATGAGCGTCCATTTAATAATAATCCCATCTTAGGTAAGTTATTTCAGGCAAAATAATAGCCGCCCCAACTACAACCCTGGGGCGGCCGTAATCTGCCATTTTAGCGCGGAGCCACAATCACTTTTCTGAAAGGCTCCTGCCCCGAACTGTAAGTGGTTACATCCGGATAATCCTGCAGCGCAAGATGTATAATTCTTCTTTCCTGCGGCGTCATCGGCTCGAGAGCCTGCTCATAACCTCCGGCACTGACTTTTTTAGCTACACTCCTGGCCAACTGTGTAAGCGTCTTTTCCCGCCTGATGCGGTATTGTTCCACATCGATAACCACCATTTTATTGAGACCGGGAAACTGGCGCCTCACAATAATATTTAAAAGGTATTGCAGATCGCCTAAAGTTCTTCCACGCCTGCCGATCAAAGCTCCTACATCGTCACCGGAGATATCTGCTTCGAGTTTTTCATCATCTTCATCGATCCACACGGTGCCTCTAATAGCCATCATATCCAGGAGCTCAGAAAGATATTCCTTTAAATACTGGGCTGCTGTTTTCACTGGAAGCACTTTTACCCTGGCTTCTTTATTGCCGATCAGTCCCAGTATACCTGAAGATGGTTCATCTATAATTTCAATCAGGGCATTATCTTTCTGAATTCCCAACTTGATCAATGCCTTTTCAACAGCTTCGTCAACTGTTTTCCCGGTTGCTTCGTATCCGCTCATTTTTTTCCCTTTCCTTTTTTATCCCGCGGTTTCGCCGTTTTTTCAGTTTTGCCTTTCTTTTCCGCTATTTTATCCTTTGGCGCTTCCTTTTCTTTACTTACTTTTTCGCCGCTGCTTTTAAGATCTACAGATTCGGCTTTCGCCGGCACTTTTTCTTTCTCCTTGATGGCATCCAGATGCACAATCAGCTTGTGCTGCCCGATTGAAAAAACATTGTTCATGATCCAATAGATTACCAACCCAACAGGAAAGCTAAAACTGAAAACAGTGATCATGATCGGCATCATATATAGCAACATCTTCTGACTGCTGTCAGTCGACATTGACATTTGCGAATAAAGATAAGTTGTTGCCCCGGCAATCAGTGGAAAAAGATAATAGATGCTGATATTACTTAAGAAATTTTCCATGCTCACATCCGGAACAACCAGCAAGTCAATCAGCTCTGCTTTTTGAAAAAGATAAGGATTTATAACGCTCATATCCAGGAATAAATCTGCTTCCCTCAATAAACGGAAGATCCCGATCAGAATAGGGAACTGGACTAAAAGCGGCAAACAGCCGGCCATGGGATTCATGTTGTTTTCCCGCATGAATTCTGACATCGCCTGGTTTTGTTTCTCTTTGTCGTCTTTATATTTCTGCTGAATCTTCTTCATTTCAGGCTGCAGCACCTGCATCCTTTTAGCAGACTGAATCTGTTTGTTGTTTAGAGGAAATGTTACCAATTTAACCATTACAGTCATAATGATAATCGCTATTCCAAAGTTGGGGATATACTGGTAAATGGCGCTGATAACAACTCCAAAAAATTGAGCTATTGCATCAATCATACATTTTTCCTCCTAAATATGTACCCTATTCTACAGGGTGATATCCTCCCGGGTTGAAGGGATGGCAGTGGGCCACTCTTTTCAATCCCATTGCCAGTCCCCTGTAAAGACCGTGCTTGTTCAGGGCATCATAGGTATACTGTGAACAGGATGGATAAAAACGGCAGACTTTAGGTTTAATCGGGGAAATAAAGCGTCGATAAAAGCTAATCAAGGCAAGGCAGCTTTTAGTTCCCATTTGCTCCGACTTGTTTACTGCTTTTTTAAAAATAGCTGCCCTTTCCGGCACAGGTTAGTCAACTCCCTGACTGCTCCATGATAATTCAGATCTGCTGAAGGCTTGCGGGCGATGAGGATCAAATCATAACCCTTTTTCATTTTGTGTT
>Ga0209498_1000287_pt1 | contig 30913 bp, 28 predicted proteins | sample WalLakDeSediment_FD_184131 | JGI IMG/M metagenome (GOLD analysis project Ga0209498, IMG submission 184131) | Lake sediment microbial communities from Walker lake, Nevada to study Microbial Dark Matter (Phase II) - Walker Lake 11/02/13 Deep... | ecosystem: Environmental > Aquatic > Freshwater >...
GCTGGCGCCGGTGGCGTCCGGCCCGGCGGCGAACGCGGCGTAGGGCGACGCGGCGGCCGCCGCGTCGCGGGCTCAGGCCAACACGGCCCCGAGGTCGAGCAGCGTCAGCAGCCGCGCATGCAGGTGGCCGTTGGTGGCGACCATCGCGTCGTCCTCCCAGCGGTAGGGGGCGCCGGCCGGGCCCGTGATCGTGCCCCCGGCCTCTCGCACGATGAGCATGGCGGCGGCGACGTCCCAGGCGTTGAGCGCGAGCTCCCAGAAGCCGTCGAGCCGGCCGCAGGCCACGTAGCAGAGGTCGAGGGCGGCCGCGCCCGGGCGACGCACGGCGCGTGCGCGGGGCAGCACCCGCGCGAAGAGTTCCAGGTTGCGTGCGATCGCCGGCCCGCCGTAGGCGAAGCCGGTGGCGAGCATGGCGGCGCCCAGCTCGACGGTGCGGCTCACGCCGATGGGGACCCCGTCGCGCAGCGCGCCGCCGCCGGCGGTGGCCGAGAAGCGCTCGTCGCGCGCGGTGTCGAGCACCACCCCGACCGCCAGCTCGCCGTCGACCTCGAGCGCGATCGACACGCAGTAGAAGGGGAAGCCGTGGGCGTAGTTGACGGTGCCGTCCAGCGGGTCGACGATCCAGCGGCAGCGGGCGTCGCCGGCGGCCTGGCCGTCCTCCTCGCCGAGCACCATGTGGTCGGGGAAGGTGGCGCGCACTTCGGCCCGGATGGCGGCCTCCGACAGCTGGTCGACCTCGGTCACGAGGTCGATGGTCGACGACTTGGTGCCGATGTCGAGGTGCGCCCCGGCGTGGCCCCGATGGATGCGGGCCGCCGCGTCGGCGGCGCGGTGGGCAACGGCGAGGGCATCGGCGAGGAAGGCAGGGTCGAGAGCCATGCCCCGAGGGTACCGCTTCGTCAGCGGGACGGCGCGGGCGTGCCGCCCCGGGTGGCGACCGGGTGGACGGTCGCCGGCGCGCCGGTCGCCGGCGCGCCGGCCGCGGCCGTCACCGTGGTCGCGGCCGGCGGCGGCGGGCCGGCTCGATCGAGGGAGCGGTCGAGCGGCTCCAGGATCAGGCGTGCGTGACGGTCGTAGGTCAGCCACTCGAACGCCCAGCCGATGAGGGCCCGCAACCGGTTCTGGTGCCCGGGCAGGTGGACGAGGTGGATGAACAGCCAGGCGAGCCAGCCGGCCAGCCCGCTCAGGCGGAAGCCGCCGAGGGCGGGCGACAGCTCGGCCACGCCGGCCGAGCGGCCGACGATGGCCATGTGCCCGAGGTCGAGGTAGACGAACGGGCGGGTGGGCCATCCGGCCAGCCGCGCTCGCAGGCTGCGGGCCACGTGCGCCCCCTGCTGCTTGGCGACCTGCGCCACCTGGGGGAAGGCGCCCGCCGTGCCCACCGGTCCGGCGGCGTCGCCCGCCAGCCACACCTCGGGGTGGGTCGGCAGCGACAGGTCGTCGTGCACCGGCACGCGGCCGGCGCGATCGAGCGGTACGCCGAGCGCCTCGGCCAGCGGGTGCGCCCGCACGCCCGCCGCCCACACGAGCGTGCCGTACGGCAGCACGGTGCCGTCGGCCAAGAGCACCGTCGAGGCAGTCACCTCGCGCACCACGGCGCCCGTGCGCACGTCCACGCCGCGGCCGCGCAGGACGCGGGCGACGTAGTCGCGGGTCGCCGGCCGGTAGGGTCCCAGGACGTGCGGCGCGGCCTCCAGCAGCACCACCCTCGCGCGCGAGAGGTCGAGTTCGGGGTAGTCCGATGGCAGCACCTGCTGGAACAGCTCGAGGAGCGCGCCGGCCATTTCGACCCCGGTCGGACCGGCACCGACCAGGACCACGTCGAGGGCGCCGTCGGCGACCGCGTGGGGGCTTTGGGCCGCCTGCTCGAAGCGCCGCAACAGGTGCCCGCGCAGGGCCATCGCCTCGGCGACGCTCTTCAACACGAACGCGTGCTCGCCCACGCCGGGCACGCCGAAGTCGTGGTACACGGCGCCGGGCGCCAGCACGAGATGATCGTAGGCGAGCGTCTCGTGACGCGTGGCGTCGGTCGGCGCGGCGTTGGCGGTCGTCGGCACGGCGCCGGCGTCGGCCGGCAGGTCGAGCGTTACCGCGCGCGCTTCGAGGTCGAGCCCCACCACTCGGCCCATGCGGAAGCGGGCGTGCCGGGCGTCGCGCAAGATGTCGCGGACCTGATGGGCCACGTCGCCGGCGTCGAGGCCGGCGGTGGCCACCTGGTACAGCAGCGGCTGGAAGGTGTGGTAGTTGCGCTGGTCGACCAGCGTGACGTCGACGCCGGCGCCGCGCAGGCCCCGGACGACGCTGAGACCGGCGAACCCGGCGCCGACGACGACGACGTGTGGGCGTGAACGCTTGGCGCGCATGGGTCGGCTCCTCTCGTGGGGGGCGGTCGGCGACCGCCCGGGACGAACGTCCCTACGAAGTATGCGCCAGGTTTCACGAGCGGTGCGTGGTCGGGGCCACCGTCCGGCGGCCGCCGCTCGTCCCGCGGCCGGCGTTCGTCCGGCCGGGTCCCAGCTGCGCGGGCGTCAGCGCGCCATCTGCAGCGCGATGCGACGGCCGGTGGGCGTGTCCGCGACACCGCCCTCGCCGGTCTCGCGCAGCTCCGGCGGCAGCAGCCGGCCCACCGATGCCATCGCCAACACGACCTCGTCGGGGGGGATCGGGGAGGTGATGCCGGCGAGGGCGAGCTGCGCCGAGGCGACGGCGTGGACCGAGTAGAAGGCGTTGCGCGACACGCAGGGGACCTCGACGTAGCCGCCGACGGGATCACACACCAGGCCGATCGTGTTCATCAGCGCCATCGCCGCCGCGTGCACCGACGCCGCGGCGTCGCCCCCCATGGCCTCGGTGACGGCGGCGGCCGCCATGGCCGCCGACGACCCGATCTCGGCCTGGCAACCGCCCGTGGAACCGGCGATGAACATGGAGCCCGAGATCACCTGGCCGATGCCGCCGGCGAGCGCCAGTGGCGCCAGCAGCAGGTCCTCGTCGAGCCCGAGATGGTCGGCCACGCCCAGCAGGGCGCCCGGCAGGGTGCCGGCCGAGCCGGCGGTCGGCGCCGCCACGATGCGGCCCATGCGCGCGTTCTCCTCGTTGACGGCCATGGCGTACGCCTGCACCCGCCGCAAGAGTGGCACCCGCAACGTGTCGGGCGCGTTCCACAGGGTCTTGGCGTTCCAGCCGACCATGCCGGTCCGGCTGGGCGCGTCGCTCGCCAGCCCCCGCTCGATCGATGCGCGCATCTCGCGCAGGCGCCCGCGCAGCCCCTCGAGCAGCTGCGCCCGCTCCGCGGGCGTCGGCGCCTCCTCGGCGAGCACCAGCTCGGAGGCGGGGCCGCGGGCGGCCGCAAGGTCCGCCAGCGTCACGGCGTCGCCTCGGTTCGGCCGGAAAGGGCGACCGCGGCCGCCGCGTCAGACCCCTGCATGACCTCGGGCAGCTCGCGCAGCCAGGTGACGTAGCGCAGGTGCTGCAGGTACGCGCTGGCGGGGCGGGACAGCGGGCGGTCGATCTCGATCGACATCATCGCCTCGCCGCCGCGCTTGCGGCGCGCGCTCACCAGCGTGGCGATGTTGACGTCGTCGTCGGCGATGACCCGCGCGACCCGGGCGATGACGCCCGGCGTGTCGAGGTGCCGGATCAGCAGGGTCGGGTGGGCGCCGGAGAAGTCGATGCGGAAGCCGTCCAGCTCGAACACCTTCACCAGGCCGCCGCCGAGGCTGGAGCCGGTGAGGGACACCCGCAGGTCGTCCGCCTCCAGGGCGATGCGCACCGTGTTGGGGTGCACGTCGCCCAGGTCGGCCGTGGTGGCGTCGTGGTCCAGGCCGTGCTCGCGGGCCACGTCGAACGCCCGGGCGATCCGTGGGTCGTCGGGGAACGCGCCCAGGGTGCCGGCCACCAGCGCGAGGTCGGTGCCGTGGCCGCGCGCGGTCTTGGCGAAGGAGCCGTGCAGGCTGAAGCGCGCGCGCGTCGGGGCGACCCCGAGCGCGTGCCGCGCCAGCAGGGCCAGGCGGCACGCGCCGGCCGTGTGGCTCGAGGAGGGACCGACCATGACGGGGCCGATGACGTCGAGGAGGCTCATCGCCGCGCAGTGTAGCGGAGCGCGGGCCGTCCGGGCGTCGTGGCCGCACGCGAAAGAGCGGCGGGTCCCGCAGGACCCGCCGCCACGATCGGTCAGGGCTTCCGCCCACGGGGCAGGCGTCTACTTCTTGACCTGCTCCTTGAGGGACTTGCCGGGCTTGAACGCTGGGTACTTGCTGGCGGGGATCTTGATCTTCTCGGTCGTGCCGGGCTTCACGCCCGTGCGCGCCTTGCGCCTGCGCACTTCGAACGTGCCGAAGCCCGTCAGCTGCACCTTGTGGCCGAGGTCGAGGTGCGCGCTGACCTTGTCGAGCATGACGTCCATCACCTCTTTGACGTCCTTCTTCTTCATGGACGTCGCGTTGGCAACGGTGTCGACCAGATCCGCCTTCGACACGGTCTTCGTTTTCGCCATGTGGACTGCCTCCTCTACGGACGTGCGGCGTGGCCAAACTGTAGCACGGGCCATGCGCTTAGGCAAGAGTGGGACGGCGTTCGTTGGATTCGTCACAAGCGAGTCTCGACCAGGACGCCATTTCTTCGTTCGGTTCCAGAAGCGAACCCGCGGCGCCGCCGAAGGTCACGTCCTGGACGGTAACAACGCCCTTACCGCGGCGGCCAACTCGGTCGTGAGCCGCGCGGTCTCCTCGCGCGAGCGGCCGCCGGCGCGCAACGCCGGGCCGAAGGCGACCCGGAAGGCGTGGCCGTCGCGCCAGATGGCCGCCGGCACGAGCGGCACGCCGGCTCGCTGGGCGAGGAAGGCGGCGCCCTCGTGGGCGGCACCGTCGCCGCGGGCGCGGCGCGTCCCCTCGAAGAAGATGCCGATCGCGTGGCCGCGCTGCAGCCGCCGCAGGGCCTCCTTCACGGCGCCGATGTCGTTCGCGGCGCGGTCGACGGGGAAGGCCCGCAGGCCGCGGCAGACGCGGCGGCTCAGCCAGCACGCGAAGAGCTCCTTCTTGGCCATGAAGTGGATCTCGCGCGGCGTCGAGATGCCCACCACCAGCGGGTCCCAGGCCGAAACGTGGTTGACCCCGACCACGCAACCCCCCGTTCGGGGCACGTGTTCCTGGCCGCTTGTGCGCAGGCCGTAGACGAGGCGCACGAAGAGCCGCACCACCATGGAGGCGAGCAGGTAGAAGGGGGGCGGGACGCGCCCGGGGGGCGGCGGGGTCGTGTCCATCGCGCCTCAGTGTACGTCGGTGGCGACCGGATCGCCGGCCGGCCGGCCGGCGCCGCGGCGCGCCGCGAGGCGTTGACCACGGCGGCGCGCCCGCGCCACCTCCGCCGCCAGGACGGCGCCCAGCAGGAAGAGCCACAGGGCGGCGTAGAGCCACAACAGCCACACGACCAGGCCGGTGACGACGCCATAGACCAGGTTGACGCGCTCGATCGAGAAGCCGGCGACGAGCAGCCCCCGCATGACGATGAGGCTGAGGGTGCAGGCGGCGCCGCCGACGACCGCCCCGACGAGGTCGCTGCCGCGGCCGGGGAGGTAGCGGAAGGCCAGGGTGAACACGGTGGTGGCGGCCACGGCCCGCAGGAGGTCGAACGCGGCCGGCAGCCGCAGGACGGGCAGGGACACGTCGAATCCCGCCGCGAAGCTGTGCAGCTGCATCCAGACCTGGCCGAGGCCGGCCAGCACCGCGCCGCCCAGCAGCTCGAACACCACGAACACCGCCACCGCGATCACCAGCAGGAGGCCGACGGCGCGCTTGCCGATGAAGCCGCGGGGCCGGCGCACCTCGAAGATCATCTCGAGCGCGATCTGCAGCGATGCGAAGAAGCTGGACGACGCCCACAGCAAGACGAGGACCGAGAGCACCGAGCGCACCAGCGCCCCCTCGCCGAGCTGCGTCACGATGAGCGCGAAGCTGGTGTCGACCAGCTCGCCCGGCTCGACCTGCAGGGGCAGCAGCTGTGCGGTGAGGTCGGTGAGCGCCTCGCGGTACGGCTCGGCCAGCTGTGGGCGATCGCGCAGCGCCAACGCCAGCCAGCCGCCCAGCAGCAGCAGCAGGGGACCGAGCGCGAACGCCGCGTAGTACGCCAGCGAGGCGGCCAGGAGCGGGACGCGCGCGCGGCCGTAGCGAGCGATCAGGCCGCGGGCGAAGCGGCCGGCGGGGTGTCGCCCCAACGTGGACAGCCGGGCGCGCACGGATCAGTCCGCGCGCCCTCGGCCGGTGGCGCCGCGCCCGCGGGGGGCGGTGCCACGCTCGCGGCCGGCGGTGCCGCCCTCGCGGCCGGCGGTGCCGCGCTCGCGGCCAATGGTTCCGCGCTCGTGGCTCGGGACGGCGTGGTCGCGTAGGGTCGGCGATCGCACGGTGGCCGCCCGGCGCTCGTCGCGCCCGCGCTGCCGGTCGATCAGCAGGGCGACCAGCACGCCGAAGACGCCCACCAGCAGGTGAAGCCCGACCCACGCGCCGCGGCCGTCGTCCCACGGCAGCTGGATGCGGAACAGGTCGCGCTGCGCCATGGCCTGCGCGAACACGGCGGGCGTGACGAGCAGCAGGGGCGACACGAGGATCGCGGCCCAGCGCCAGGCGTACTCCAGCCCCAGCATCGCCAGCAGGTTGCCGGACAGGACGATCGGCAGCATGACGAGCCAGGCCGCGTCGCCGCCGAGCAGGCCGAGCGCCGGTGCCACCAGCGCCGCCACGTAGGCGAAGGGCATGCCGCCCGCCGCGAACGCCAGGTAGGCGAAGAGCGCCACCGCCGCCGAGCGCAGCGCCACGGACATCGGCGCCACCGCCGCCACGACGGCGGCCAGGACCAGGAAGGTGCCGATGATCGAGCGCTGGGGCTCGGGCGCGGTGCGGATCACGTGGCCATGCTACCCGTCGGACGCGGTCAGGCGACCGCGTCGAGGCGGCGCGCCAGCTCGGCGATGCGGCGGAGGTACGCGCCGGTGGAGCTGGTCGGGTGGCGCGCCAGGTCCTCCGGGGTGCCGGCCGCCACCAGCGTGCCGCCGCGGGCGCCGCCGTCGGGCCCCAGGTCGATGATCCAGTCGGCCGTCTTGACGACGTCGAGGTTGTGCTCGATGACCAACAGGGTGTTGCCCGCGTCCACCAACCGGTGCAGCACGTCGAGCAGCTTGCGGGTGTCGTCGAAGTGCAGGCCGGTGGTCGGCTCGTCGAGGATGTAGAGCGTCTTGCCGGTGGAGCGCTTACCGAGCTCCGACGCCAGCTTGACCCGCTGCGCCTCGCCGCCCGAGAGGGTGGGGGAGGGTTGGCCGATGCGCAGGTACCCGAGGCCCACGTCTTGCATCAGCTTGAGCTTGCGGGCCACCGTCGGGATGTTCTCGAAGTACGCCAGGCCCTCGTCGACGGTCATGTCGAGCACGTCGGCGATCGACTCGCCGCGGATCTTCACCTCGAGCGTCTCGCGGTTGTAGCGCGCCCCCTTGCAGACCTCGCAGGGGACGTAGATGTCGGGGAGGAAGTACATCTCGACCTTGACGGTGCCGTCGCCCTTGCAGGCCTCGCAGCGACCCCCCTTGACGTTGAACGAGAAGCGCCCGGGGCGGTAGCCGCGCTTGCGCGACTCGGGCGCGCGGGTGAACAGGTCGCGCACGTCGGTGAAGATGCCGGTGTAGGTGGCGGGGTTCGAGCGCGGCGTGCGGCCGATGGGGCTCTGGTCGATCTCGATGACCTTGTCGACGTGCTCGGTGCCGAGCAGCCGGGTGTGGGCGCCGGGCGCGGCCTTGGCGCGGTAGAGCCGCTTGGCCAGCGACGCGTGGATGATGCGGTGCACCAGCGTCGACTTGCCCGAGCCGGAGGCGCCGGTGACGCAGGTCAGTGTGCCCAGCGGCACCTCGACGGTGAGGTCGCGCAGGTTGTGCTCGCGGGCCCCGACGACCTTGAGCGCCTTGCCGTTGCCGGCGCGTCGCTGCAGCGGGACCTCGATGCGCAACTCGCCGCGCAGGTAGCGGGCGGTGAGCGAATCGGGGTGCAAGATCAGCTCCGCCGGCGGCGCCGCCACGACCACCTCGCCGCCGTGCACACCCGCGCCGGGGCCGAGGTCGACGATGAAGTCCGCAGCGAGCATCGTCTCCTCGTCGTGCTCGACGACGATGAGGGTGTTGCCCAGGTCGCGCAGGTGCATCAGCGTGCGCAGCAGGCGGGCATTGTCGCGCGGGTGCAGTCCGATGGAGGGCTCGTCGAGCACGTAGAGCACGCCGGTCAGTCCGGACCCCACCTGGGTGGCCAGGCGGATCCGCTGCGCCTCGCCGCCCGACAGCGTGTTGGCGCTGCGGTCGAGCGATAGGTAGTCCAGGCCAACGTCCTCGAGGAACCCGAGGCGCGCGTTGACCTCGCGCAGGATGGGGCGCGCGACGTCGCCCGCGGCGCCCCCCAGTTCGAGGCCGCCGAAGAAGGAGCGGGCGTCCACCACCGTCAGGTTGGACACGTCGGCGATGTTGCGGCCGGCCACCCGCACGGCCAGCACCTCCGGCTTGTAGCGGCTGCCGTGGCACTCGGGGCAGGGCACGAGCGACATGTAGCTCTCGAGCTTCTCGCGGGCGTACTCGGTCTGGACTTCGCGCAGCCGCCGGTCGAGGTTGGGGATGACGCCTTCGAAGTCCGCCCGGAAGCGCATCGTCTCGCGGCCGCCGCGCGTGTAGACCACCTCGATGGCGTCCTTGGTGCCGTACAGGACGGTGGCGCGGAAGGCCTGCGGCAGGTCGCGCCAGGGCGTGCCGAGGTCGACGCCGTGGTGGTCGGCGATGGCCCGCAGGCGGTCCCAGTAGAAGACCTTGCCGCCGTCGACCCGGGCGCCGGTCCACGGGGCGATGGCGCCCTGAGCGATCGACAGGGCGTCGTCGGGCACGACCAGGTCGGGGTCGAACTGCTGTAGGTGGCCGAGCCCCGAGCAGTGCCCGCAGGCGCCGTAGGGGGTGTTGAACGAGAACACCCGCGGCTCCAGCTCCTCCAGGAAGGTGCCGTGCTCGGGGCAGGCGAAGCGTTCGGAGTAGAGCTCGTCGACGCCGTCGTCGGGCAGGAAGACGCGCATGAGGCCCTCACCGGTCGCGAGCGCGAGCTCGGCGGACTCCGCCAGGCGGGAGCGGTCGCTCTCGTCGATCTTCACGCGGTCGACGACGACCTCGATGTCGTGCTTCTCGTAGCGTTCGAGGTTGGCGTCGGCGGCCTCGTCGATCGTCTGCACGACGCCGTCGACCCGCACCCGGGCGAAGCCCAGCTTCTTGAGGTCGGCGAAGAGCTTGCGGTACTCGCCCTTGCGGCCGCGCACGACGGGCGCCAGCAGCAGCGCGCGGGCGCCCGGGTAGCGGGTGATGAGCCGCTCGACGATCTCGGACGCCGACTGACGCTCGATCGTGCGCCCGCACACCGGGCAGTGGGGCGTGCCCGCCCGGGCGAACAGCAGGCGCAGGTAGTCGTGGATCTCGGTGACGGTGCCGACGGTCGAGCGCGGGTTGTGGCTGGTCGTCTTCTGGTCGATGGAGATGGCCGGCGACAGCCCCTCGATCGCGTCCACGTCGGGCTTGTCCATGACGCCCAGGAACTGCCGGGCGTAGGCCGAGAGGCTCTCGACGTAGCGCCGCTGGCCCTCGGCGTAGATGGTGTCGAACGCGAGGGTGGACTTGCCCGAGCCCGAGACGCCGGTGAACACGACGAAGGTGTTGCGGGGGATGGTGAGGTCGATGCCCTTGAGGTTGTGCTCGCGCGCTCCTCGGATGACGAGGTCCTGCATCGGCGCCTCCCGGCGGCCGCCGACGGAAGCCGGCGGCGTAAGCGCACCACTGTACCAGGGGCAGGCGCGTCCGAGACGTTCTGGTACACTCGGTCCACGCCGCGACCGGGCGTGCGCGCCGCGTGTACCGCCGCGCCGCCCGCGGCGTGCGCCACGCCCGAGAGGTGAACCCTGCGATGACCGCTCAGACCGCTCCATCCCCCGCCGCCATCGGCGACCCGCACGCGGGCGACCGCACCGGCACCATCCTGGGCGCGTTCGCCGGCATGGTTGGCGGGGGCGCGGTCCTCTTCTTCTGGACGATGGGCGCCCTCGGCCTGCTCGGGCGCAACGGCGGCACGATCCTCGACCTCCAGCTCGAGGGGGCGTGGCGCACGCTGTTCCTGGCGTACCCGTTCCTGTTCGTGGCCGCGGTGGTGGCGGGCGCCGCCCTCGCGGCCGTCCGCCGCGACCTCGAGGCCGTGGGCGTGCTGGGCCTGCCAGTCGTCGCGGCCGTCGCGTACTACCTCGCCCTCATCCATCTGCGGCCCGTCTGAGGCCCGATGGCGGCGAGGGCGTGGCAGGGAGGTGCCATGAAGCTCACGTTCTTCGGCCACAGCGCCGTCTCGCTGCGGCACGGCACGCACGAGGTGCTCGTCGATCCCTTCCTCACCGGCAACCCGAAGGCGGCGATCGCCGCCGAGGCGCTGTCGCCCGCGGTCATCGTCATCACCCATGCCCACGCCGACCACGTGGGTGATGCGCTGGCCATCGCGCGCCGCTGCGGCGCGACGATCGTCTCGTCGGTCGAGATCGTGGCCAACCTGCAGGGGCGCGGCCGCTCCGAGGAGCTCGGCAGAGCCGAGTTCCTCGGAGCCAACATCGGCGGCAAGGTCGCGCTCCCGTTCGGCTCATTGCGCTTCACGCCCGCCTGGCACTCCTCTGGGTTCGCCGATGGCAGCTACGGCGGCATGCCGATGGGCGTGATCGTCGAGATGGGGGGCCGCCGCGTCTACCACGCCGGCGACACCGGCCTGTTCGGCGACATGGCGCTCATCGGCCGCCACGGTCTCGACGTGGCGCTGCTGCCGATCGGTGGCCACTACACGATGGATCCCGACGAGGCGGTCGAGGCCGTCCGCCTGTTGCGCCCTCGGCACGTGATCCCGATCCACCACGGCACCTTCGCGCTGATCGAGCAGGACCCGATCGCGTTCCGCGACGCCGTCGCGGCGTTGGGCGACGCCGCCGGCGGCGCCGTCGTCCACCCGTTGGCGCCGGGCGAGGCGCTGGACCTCTGAGCCGCCGCGCGCCGCGAGGGCGCCCATGAGCGAGGCCCCCAACCGGGCACCGGCGGGGTACCAGGTGCTCCAGCGCCTGGGTGCCGGCCGCACCGCCGTGGTGTGGCTCGCGCGCGAGGCCGTGGCTGCACGCGAGGTCGCGCTGAAGCTGCCACGGCCCGACCTGCAATCCGACGCGGTCCTTCGCCGGATGTTCGAGAACGAGGTGCAGATCACCCTCAAGCTCGATCACCCGCATGTGGTCCGCGCCTTCGCCGGCCGGCCGACGGGGCCCGAGGCCTTCCTGGCGCTCGAGTACTGCGCCGGCGGCACGCTGGACCAGCTGTTGCTCGAGCGCGGGCGGCTGCCGATCGAGATGGCCACGCGGCTGGTTCACGAGGTGGCGATGGGGCTCTTGCACACCCACGAGCGGCGGGTGCTGCATCGCGACGTCAAGCCCGCGAACGTGTTCATCGATGGCGACGGGCATGCCAAGCTCGGCGACTTCGGAACCGGCACGTTCCAAGCGGAGGACGCCGAGGAGCGCGTCGGCACCGCCTTCTACATGGCCCCCGAGCTGTTCGAGGGGCGCTCCACCAGCGTGCGCAGCGACGTCTACTCGCTGGGCGTGCTCGCCTACGAGGTGCTCAGCGGCGAGCGGCCGTTCGTGGGTGCGAGCTACGAGGCCCTCATGGTCGCCCACCTGCACTCGCTGCCGCGCGACCTGAAGGCGGTGCGCCCCGAGTTGCCTGCCCGCGTGCCGCGGGTCGTTTCGAAGGCACTGTCGCGTGACTCCGAGCGACGCTTCCCGGACGTGGCCAGCTTCCTCGCCGCCTACCGCGAGGCGATCGGCTTCGCGGCGCCGGAGGCGGCCACGCCGCCACCCGACGCATCGACGGTCGGCCGCGGCGGGGCCCGTCGCCCCGACGGCGCGGCCGGCGACGGCGGTCCGGGGTCGTCGCGGGCCACGCCGGTGCCCGCGGTGGGCAAGGCGGAGGCGCGTCCCAAGCGCGGCTGGTGGCCGTTCGGGCGGCGCCGTTGAGGCCCTGGTGACGCCAGGGCGACGCGGTCACCCGAGCGGCGCCCGGCGCACGCCCGGTCGCAATCCTGAGTCGTGCGCTATACGTTCCCTCGATGTCCGCGTGTAGAATCGGAATCGGAACGAATCCGAGTTAGGTGGGTAGGCACCCGCCGGACCCGGTGGCGAGCAGCGCCCAACCCAACGCCGGACAGCGACCGGCCCCGAGAGGACCCGCGATGAGTCAGCACAGCCTCGAGATCCGTGACCTGCACGCCCGCATCGTCGACGGCGAGACGATCCTGAAGGGGGTCGACCTGGCGGTCCCCCGCGGCGAAGTCCACGCGCTGATGGGTCCGAACGGCTCGGGCAAGTCGACGCTGGCGAAGGTCATGGCCGGCGACCCGCAGTACGAGGTCACCAGCGGCGACATCCTCATCGACGGCGAGAGCGTCCTCGCTCTGGAGCCGGACGAGCGCGCCCGGGCCGGCCTCTACCTGGCCTTCCAGTACCCCGTCGAGGTCCCCGGCGTGTCGATCGCCAACTTCCTGCGCCTGGCGCTCAACGCCCGCCGCGAGGAGGGGGACGAGATCGGCGTCATGGAGTTCTACGCCAAGCTGCAGCGTGCGGTGAAGGCGCTCGACTGGGACGAGTCGATCATCGAGCGCAACCTGCACGAGGGGTTCTCCGGCGGCGAGAAGAAGCGCTCCGAGATCCTGCAGCTGCTGGTGCTCGAGCCGCGCTACGCGATCCTCGACGAGACGGACTCCGGCCTCGACGTCGACGCCCTCAAGGTCGTCGCCCAGGGCGTCAATGCCGCGCGCGGCCCCGAGTTCGGCGCCCTGGTGATCACCCACTACCAGCGCCTGCTCAACTTCATCGTGCCCGACCGGGTTCACGTGATGTCGGCCGGCCGCATCGTCAAGGAAGGCCCCAAGGAGCTGGCGATGGAGCTCGACACCCGCGGCTACGACTGGGTCCGCGTCGAGGCCGGGCTCAACCCGGTCGGCGACCCCGAGCACGCACCGCGCGCCGGCGCCTGATCGCCGAAGGAGACGCCACCATGGCCGACTCGATGCCCCAGGACGCCCACCCCGACGCCGCCAAGCTCGAGGGGATGGCGCACACCGACCAGTACGGCTTCCACCTGTCCGAGAACTACGCCTTCCGCTCCGAGAAGGGGCTGAGCCGGCGCGTCGTCGAGCAGATCAGCTACCACAAGAACGAGCCCGCGTGGATGCTCCAGTTCCGGCTGCGCGCGCTGGAGATCGCCGAGAAGAAGGGCCGCCCGAAGTGGGGCCCCGACCTCTCGCACCTGAACTTCGACGAGATCTACTTCTACATCCGCCCGCAGGACAAGAAGGGCACGAACTCGTGGGACGACGTCCCCGAGGAGGTGCGCGAGACCTACCGCCGACTCGGCATCCCCGAGGCCGAGCAGAAGATGCTCGCGGGCGTCGGCGCCCAGTACGAGAGCGAGATGGTCTACCACAACCTCAAGGAGGTGTGGGAGCGCAAGGGCGTGATCTTCCTCGACAGCGACACCGGCCTGCAGCAGCACCCGGAGCTGTTCAAGGAGCACTTCGCCACCGTCATCCCGCCCGAGGACAACTACTTCGCGGCCGTCAACAGCGCCGTCTGGTCGGGCGGCTCGTTCGTGTACGTGCCGGCGGGCGTGGAGATCGACGTGCCGTTGCAGGCGTACTTCCTGATCAACGCGCAGTCGATGGGCCAGTTCGAGCGCACCCTGATCATCGCTGAGCCCGGCAGCAAGTTCCACTACATCGAGGGCTGCACGGCGCCGACCTACAACAGCGACTCGTTCCATTCAGGCGTGATCGAGATCATCGTCAAGGAGCGGGCCAACGTCCGCTACTCGACCATCCAGAACTGGTCCCACAACGTCTACAACCTGGTCACCCAGCGGGCGATCGTCCACCGGCGCGCCTCCATGGGGTGGCTCGACGGCAACCTCGGCTCCAAGGTGACGATGAAGTACCCCAGCACCTACCTGGTCGGGGAGGGCGCCCACGGCGAGGTCCTCTCGATCGCGTTCGCGACCGACGGCCAGCACCAGGACGCCGGCGCCAAGGTCATCCATGCCGCGCCCAACACGACCAGCAGCGTGGTGTCGAAGTCGATCTCGAAGGGCACCGGACGCAGCAGCTACCGCGGCCTGGTGCAGATCCACGATGGCGCCACGAACGCCCGCTCCAACGTCGAGTGCGACGCCCTGCTGCTCGACGACAAGGCCAAGACCGACACCTACCCCTACATCGAGATCAACGAGAAGACGGCCCACGTGGGTCACGAGGCCACCGTCAGCAAGCTGAACGACGAGCAGATCTTCTACCTGCAGTCGCGCGGCCTGCCCGCGGACGCGGCCATGGCGCTGATCGTGCGCGGCTTCCTCGATCCGGTGGCGAAGGAGCTGCCGCTCGAGTACGCCGTCGAGCTCAACCGCCTGATCGAGCTCGAGATGGAAGGGAGCGTCGGCTGAGGTGGCGGCCCTGAAGGAGAACGCCGCCGTCTCCGCGGCGGCGGTGGAGGCGCTGGTCGATCGCTTCGGCGAGCCGCAGTGGCTGGCCGACGAGCGCCGCGCCGCCCTGCGCACCTACGCCGCGACGCCGTTCCCCACCAACCGCGACGAGGTGTGGCGCTACACCCAGCTCGAGCGCTTCGCCATCGACGGCCTCGACCTGGTCGAGGGCCCGCGCGACGACGCCGTGGTCGACCGCGTCGCCATGCGGATCGCCGACTCCGACGCCGAGGCGGCCCTCGTCATCAAGAACGGCGAGGTCGTGCGGCGCGCGGGGCACGTCGGCCAGGGCGGCGTCGTCTTCACCGACCTGCGCACGGCCGTACGCGACCACGAGGCGCTGGTGCGCGAGCACCTGTACTCGGTCGTCAACGCCACCATGAGCAAGGCCGCGGCGCTCGACGCCGCGCTGTGGACCAACGGCACCTTCCTCTACGTGCCGCGCGACGTCGAGGTGGCGCTGCCGCTGGGGACGTTCACGACGGCCGACCGCGGCGGCCTGTCGGCCGGCCGCACGCTGATCGTCGTCGACGTCAACGCCAGGGTGACGTTCCTCGACGAGTACACCAGCGAGCCGATCGGCGAGCGGCTGGCCCACCACGCCGCCACCGAGATCGTGCTGAAGGACGGCGCGAAGCTGCGCTACGTCTCGCTCCAGAACTGGAGCCGCGACGCCATGCAGCAGAACAAGATCCGTGCCCGCTTGGGCCGCGACGCGCGGCTGGAGTCGCTGACCGTGTCGCTCGGGGGCGACGCCGCCCGCGCGGAGGTCGAGGTGCGGCTCGAGGGGCCCGGCGCCGAGAGCGAGATGCTCGGCCTCTACTTCGCCGACGAGGGCCAGCACTTCAACCAGTACACGGTGCAGCACCACGCCACCGACCACGGCCTCTCCGACCTGCTCTTCAAGGGGGCGCTGCGCGACGCCAGCACCGCCGTCTACTCCGGCGTCATCGTCGTCGACCCTGGGGCGCAGAAGACCGACGCCTACCAGACCAACCGCAACCTGCTGCTCGACGGCGAGTCCGAGGTCGTGTCGATCCCGCAGCTCGAGATCGGCGCCAACGACGTCAAGTGCTCGCACGGCTCGACGAGCGGCCCGGTGCCCGAGGACCAGCGCTTCTACCTGATGTCGCGAGGGCTCCGTCCCGAGGTCGCCGAGCACGTGCTGGTGACCGGCTTCCTGTACGAGGTCACCAGCCGCGTCACGCTGCCGAAGGTGTCGCAGTACGTCGAGCGCGTGGTGCAGGCCAAGCTGGGCGTGCCCGGCGTCAAGGAGAAGCTCTGAGCCGCCTCCGGGTCGGCGCCGTGGGCGAGTTCGCCGACGGCGCCATGGTGCGGGTGGCGGCGGAGGGACGGGAGCTGGTGGTCGTGCGCGACGGCGACGACTGGTTCGCGTTCCCCGACCGCTGCACCCACGCCAAGCGCCCGCTCTCCGACGGCGAGTTCGCGGCCGGCGTGGTCACCTGCGTCCACCACGGGGCCACCTTCGACCTGCGGCGCGAGGGCAAGCCCACCATGCCGGCCCTGCGGCCCCTCGCCTGCCATGCGGTCGAGGTCGTCGGCGACGACGTGTGGGTGGCGCTGACCTGAGCGGCCCCAACGCGGGGGACCAGGCGCGCCCGCAGGGCGCGCCCGTCCTCGTTCGGGCCGGCGAGCGGTGCGACCCGCCCGCTCCGCTGCGGCGTCAGCGCCAGAGGAGGACCGCCCGCGCCTGCACGTGGTCGGGCGCCAGGCCCTCGCTCGTCTTGAAGGTGAGTCCGACGCGGTCGGCCGGGAGGCCGAGCAGGTCCGCCAGGCGCGCGGCGATCGCATCGCGGTGGCGCCCCAGCTTGGGTCGGTCGAGCGTGACGACCGCCGACACCTGCCGCGGGCGCATCCCTTCGGCGCGCGCCGAGGCCAGCCGCAGCGCGTCGCGGAGCAGCCCGCTCGAGGGCGCGTCGCCGTAGGCGGGGTCGGTGTCGGGGAAGTGCTGACCGATGTCGCCCAGCGCCCAGGCAGAGAGCAGCGCGTCCGCGACGGCGTGCAGCAGCACGTCCCCGTCGGAGTGCGCCTCGGGCCCGCGGGGCGCGTCGTCGATGGTCACGCCGCCCAAGATCAGCGGCCGCCCCGCGGCCAGCCGGTGGGCATCCTCGCCGAAGCCGATGCGAAGCTCGTCCATGGCGGCATCATCGCATGGCCACCCGTTGCTGCCCGGTCCCCCATCGCGAGCCCGGCGAGAACCCGCCGGGACGGGGCCTGCGCGTGGGATGATGGTGCGCCGTGAGCCCCGCCCTGGGCGTCGTCACCCTGGTCCTGATCACCGTCGTGTGGGGTACGACCTTCGCCATCGTGAAGGACGCGCTCGACACGATCCCCGTGCCGCTGCTGCTGGCGCTGCGCTTCTCGCTGGCCGCCGCCTGCTTCGCATTCGTGCGCTTCGACCGACGCGCCCTCCGGCCGGCCCTGTGGCTCGGCCTGCTCGCCTTCGCCGGCTTCGCCAGCCAGACGATCGGTCTCAGCCTCACCAGCGCGTCCAACGCCGCCTTCATCACCGGGCTGGCCGTGGTGCTCACGCCGATGGTCGCGGCCGTCGCCTGGCGCCGCGCCGTGGCCCCGCGCGCGTACCTGGCCGCGCTGGTCGCCACGGCCGGTCTCGGCCTCCTGACCCTCGGCGAGGGCGGGTTCGCCGCGGTCAACGCCGGCGACGTGTGGGTGCTCCTCACGGCCCTGGCGTACGCCCTGTACATCGTCTACCTGGGCGAGGTGGCGGGCCGGGCCCCGGTGTTCGCGCTGGCGGGCATGCAGCACCTGCCGATGGCGCTGCTCGCCTGGGCGTGGGCGTGGCCGGAGCGCGCCGCGCTCGCCGACGTGCCGCTCGCCACCTTCGGCGCCATCGCCTACCTGGCGGTCGTCGCCACCGCGCTGGTGGCGGTGCTGCAGGTGGCGGCGCAGCGCGCAGTGGCGGCGCCGCTCGCGGCGCTGGTCTTCGTGCTGGAGCCCGTGTTCGCGACCGCCTTCGCCGCCTGGTGGCTCGGCGAGCGGCTCCCTCCGTCGGGGTGGCTCGGGGGCGGGCTGGTGCTCGCGGCGATGCTGGTCAGCGAGCTGCGCCTGGCGCCGGGAAGGCGCACCCCACGGCGGGCGACGGGGCGGGAGGGGTAGCGGCCGCGGGCGCCGCGCCGCCTGGGCCGGCGTGGCGGCGGGCGCGGCCCGGTCTCACCCGAACCCCCGGTCCAGCCGCGGACGCCGCCACCAGCCGTGGGTGAACAGCGCGAACACCGTCACCACCTCGAGGCGGCCGGCGTACATGCAGAACGTGAGGATCGCCTTGGCGGCCGGGTGCAGCTCCGCGAAGCTGTGCATCGGCCCGACGCCGCCGAGCCCGGGACCGATGTTCCCGAGGCAGGCGATGGCGGCCGAGAAGGCGGTGATGAAGTCCGCGCCGAGCAGCACCAGGGCCAGCGTGGCGAAGGCGAACAGCGTCACGTAGAGGGTGGCGAAGGCGGCCACGGCGCGCAGCACGTCCTCGGGCACGACGCGGCGGCCCATGCGCACCGGCAGTACGGCCCGGGGGTGAAGCGTGCGGAGGACCTCGCGGCTCGTGTGCTGCACCAGGATCACCCAGCGCGCCACCTTGACGCCCCCGGCCGCCGAGCCGGCCGAGCCGCCCACGAACGCCACCAGCAGCAGCAGCACCTGGCTGCGCTCCGACCAGGCGCCGAAGTCGGCCGAGGCGTAGCCCGTGGACGTGAGGATGGACAGCGTCTGGAAGGCGCCGTGGCGCCAGGCGTCGGCCAGCGGGTAGCCGTCGAGCCCGAGCACGAGCGCGACCGCGGTCGTGACCACGGCGGCGATGGCGAGGTAGGTGCGCAGCTCGACGTCGCGCAGGATCGCCCAGGTGCGGCCGGCGAACCCGCGGTAGAGGAGGGCGAAGTTGGCGCCGGCGAAGACCATGAACCCCACCGCCACCCACATCACGCGCGCCGAGAAGACCTCGAAGCTGCGGTCGTGTGGCGAGAAGCCGCCGGCCGACATGGTGGTCAGCGCGTGCGCCACCGCGTCGTACGCGCTCATGCCGGCCGCCGCGTAGGCGATCGCGCACACGGCCGTCAGGGTGCCGTACACGCTCAGGAGCGCGACGGCGGTGTGGCGCAGCCGGGGCGTGAGGCGCTCTTCCGTGGGCCCCGGGGCCTCGGCGAAGAACAGCTGCCGGCCGGCGATCGCCAGCTGTGGGAACAGGCCCACGAACAGGACGATGATGCCGATGCCGCCGATCCACTGGGTGGCGGCGCGCCACAGGAACAGCACCGGCCCCACGGCCGAGAAGTCGGTCAGCACCGTCGCCCCGGTGGTCGTGAAGCCCGACATCGCCTCGAAGTAGGCGTCGAGCGGCCCCAGCGCGCCGGCGCCCACGAACGGCAGCGCGCCGACCAGCGGCACCACCGCCCAGGCCGCCAGCAGGGCCGCGAGCGCCTCGCGGCGGGTGGGCTCGCCGCGCCGCCGGGTCGGGGCGCCCGCCTGCCCCCAGCGGCGTAGCGCCAGGCCAGGACCGATCCCCGCCACCGCGCCCAAGGCGAACCCGGCGGCCGGCTCGCCCAGCGCCCAGGCGGCGACGCCGAACGCCGCCAGCGTCAGCCCCACGGCGATCAGCACGGCGCCCACCACGAAGGGCGCGGTGCGCCCGCGTCCGGTCGTCGGTCGCGGCCGGGGCGGCGGCACGAGCGTGGCCGGGTCAGGCGGCGCCGTGGTCATCGCCCCCGCCGCCCGCCGCGCCCGCCCGGGGACCGTGGCGACCGAGGTTGCGCGGCCAGCGCCACCAGGCCGTCGTCACCAGCACGAACACCGTGACCAGCTCCAGCCGCCCGGCGTACATGTTGAAGATCAGCAGGGCGCGCCCGACCGGATGGACGTCGGCGTACGAGACCATGGGCCCGACGCCGCCGAGCCCCGGGCCGACGTTGCCGACGGTGGCGGCGGCGGCGGTGAAGGCGGTGGTCAGGTCCTCGCCCAGCCACGCCAGCGTCAGCGTGGTGAACGCGATCAGCATCGTGTAGAGACCGATGAACGCGGCGACGGCCCGGACGACCTCCTCGCTCATGCGGCGGTCGCCGATGCGCAGCGGCAGCACCGCGCGCGGGTGCAGCGCGCGCCGCACCTCGCGAACGCTGTGGTGGCCGATGATGAGCCAGCGCGCCACCTTGACGCCGCCGGCGGCCGAGCCGGCGCTGCCGCCGACGAACATGAGGAACACCAGCAGCGAACGGGCGGCGTCGGGCCAGGCGTCGAAGTCGGTGGAGGCGTAGCCGGTCGTCGTCACGACCGACACCACCTGGAAGAAGCCGTGGCGGATGGCGTCGGCGGGGGCGTACAGCGACCACAGCTGGACCGTGACCAACGTGCCGACGACGAGCACGATGGCCACGTAGGTGCGCAGCTCCGGGTCGCGCCACAGGTCGCGCGGCCGGCCGACGAAGGCGCGCCACAGCAGCGCGAAGTTGACGGCCGCCAGCGTCATGAACACGAGCGCCACCCAGTCGGTCGCCGGGTCGTAGTTCTCGAAGGAGCGGGCGCTGGGGCTGAAGCCCGCCGCGGCCACGGTGGTGAACGCGTGCGCCACCGCGTCGAACACCGGCATGCCGGCCAGGACGTAGCCGACGCCGCACACCAGCGACAGGCCCAGGTACACCGTCAGCACGATGCCGGCGGTGTGCCGCAGGCGCGGCGTGAGGCGCTCCTCGGTGGGTCCCGGCATCTCGGTGTGGAACAGCTGCCGCCCGGCGATCGCCAGCTGCGGGAAGACGGCGATGAACAGCACCAGGATGCCGATCCCGCCCACCCACTGGCTGAAGGCGCGGAACAGGAACAGCGAGTTCGGGACCGCCTCGAAGTCGGCGATGGCGGTCGCGCCGGTGGCGGTGAAGCCCGACATCGCCTCGAACAGCGCGTTCAGCGGCGTCATGCCGGCCGACATCACGTACGGAAGGAGGCCCACGAGGGGCACCACCAGCCACAGGCTCAGCACCGCCAGCAGCGCCTCGCGGCGGGTGGGCTCGCTGCCGGTGCGGCCCAGGCGGCGGAGCGGCAGGCCGGCCGCGAGGCCGACGCCGGCGGCGGCCAGGAACCCCCACGGGTCCTCGTCGGCCAGCGCCGCGCCGAAGGCGAAGGCCGCCAGCACCAGCGCCAGCGCCAGCAGCGCGGTGCCGACGACGTACGGTGCGAAGCGGCCGCGCGCGCGGTGCGGGGCCACGGCGCCCGTCAGCCTTCGGCGGCGAGCTCTTGGCGCTCGAGCCAGCGCTCGACGCTGTCGACGTTGTCCGGGGTGGTGATGAGGAAGAGGTGGTCGCCGGGCTGGATCACCGTGTCGCCCCGCGGGATCATGACCCGCTGCTTGCGCACGATGGCGCCGATCAGGCTGTGCTGGGGGGCGCCCAGGGCCTGCACGGCCCCGGCCGGGGCGCGGTAGGGGTAGGTGACCTCCATGACCTCGGCGCGGTCCTCGATCGTCGCGAGGTGGTCCACCTCGTCGACCTTGAGCCAGTTCAGCACCTCCTGCACCGCCGCGACGCTGGGGGTGAGCGGGGCGTCGATGCCGACCCGCTCGAACAGCCGCCGGTTGCGGGCGCGGCCGACGCGGGTGATCACCTTGGGGATGCCGAGCTGCTTGGCCAGCAGCGACACCAGCAGGTTGGTGGCGTCGTCGCTGGTGACCGCCACCATGACGTCGGCGTCCTCGAGGCGCTCCTGCTCGAGCAGCTCGAGGTCGGCGCCGTCGCCGCGCAGGACCAGGACGCGCGGCAGCAGTGAGGCCAGCTTGTCGGCGCGGGCGTCGTCGTTCTCGACGATGGTCACGTCGGCGCCGAGCTCCTGCAGCTGCTCGGAGACCATGAAGCCGACGTTGCCGCCGCCGACCAGCGCGACCCGCAGGCGGCGCTTGCTCGGCGCGAAGCGCGCCTCCAGCCGACGGATGGCGTCGGCGCTGCCCATGAACACCACCTTGTCGCCCACCTCGAGCACGGTGCTGCCGGTCGGGATGGCGAAGTCGTCGCCGCGGATGGTGCCCACCACCAGCACCTCGTCCGGGAGCTTCACGGCGGTCAGGGTCTGGTCGAGGAAGGGGTCGCCGCGCTCGAGGCGGTACTCGACCATCATCAGGCGGCCGCCGACGAAGCTGCCGGTGTCGAGCGCGCGCGGCACGCGCACGATCTCGACGATCTGCTGGGCCAGGGTCCGCTGCGGCCACAGGATGCGGTCGATCGACAGGCCGATCGACTGCATCGCCCCGCGCTGCCGGAAGGCGTCGACGTAGCGCTGGCGGGTGACGAAGGCCAGCGTCTCCTTGGCGCCCAACCCCTTGGCCGCCAGGCAGGAGAGCACGTTGATGTCGTCGTTCAGCGTGCAGGCCACGAAGAAGTCGGCCCTGTCGACCCCGGCCGCGCGCAGGTCGTCGGGATCCGCGCCGTTCCCCCGCGCGAAGCGCACGTCGAGCGCGCGGAACGCGTCCTCGCGCTCCGGATCGGTGTCGAGCACGGTGACGTTGTGGCTGCGGTGGACGGCCTCGGCGATCTGGACGCCGATCTCGCCGCCGCCGACGAGGACCAGGTTCATCGGGGGCGCATGATAGCCCCGCCAGCGGTCGGCGTCCAGATGCGGGTGTCCGCGGCCGGCGGGTGCGTGGCGCGCGCCGCGGCGGCGGGCCTCACGGCCTCACGCGCGCGGGCGCCGGGCGAGCGCCAGGCCGAGCAGCGTCAGGCCCGCGAGCAGCCACGGCAGCCGATCGGCGTGCCGGGCGTAGAAGGTGACGCGGTCGGAGGTGCCGAAGCGCACCGGCAGCGTGGCGGCCACCCGGCGATCGAGCTCCGTCACCACCCGGCCGTAGGGGTCGATGACCGCGGTGATGCCGTCGTTGCCCGCCCGCAGCAGCCAGCGGCGGGTCTCGATCGCCCGCATGCGGCCCATGTCGAGGTGCTGGCGCGCGCCGTCGCCGCGGGCGAACCAGGCGTCGTTGGTGATGACGACCAGCGCCTCGGCGCCGTCGCGCGCCATGGCGGCGGAGATCGTCGGGAACACCGACTCGTAGCAGACCCCTACCCCCAGCGGCGCGACCGGGCTCGGCAGGGCGGTGGGACCCGGCCCCGGCACCGTGTTCGCGAGCAGCGGCAGCCCGAGCAGGCCGAAGACCGTGCGGTAGACGCCCGGCAGCGTGTCGATCAGCGGCCAGCGCTCGCCGAAGGGCACCAGCACGTGCTTGTCGTAGCGCCCCAGCAGCTGCCCGTCGGCGAGGGAGTAGGCGGCGTTGGCGCCCTCTCCCGCGGGCAGACGCGCGCGGCCGCCGATCAGGAAGGCGCTGTCCGGGGCGGCCGCCTGGACGCGCGCGCGGCCCTCGGCGCCGCGCGCGCCCTCGAGTTCGACGCCGAGGGCGGCGCCCTCGGGCCAGACGACCAGGTCAGGCGCGGCGGCCATGCGTGCGACCCCCAGCCGGGTCAGCTCCACGTGCACCTCGAGCTCCTGGGCCTGGTTGGCGGCGCGGCCGAAGGGGTCGACGTTGCCCTGCACCAGCAGCGCCGTGGCGCCGGCGGGCACCTCGTGGCGCCCGGCGGACGCGGCGCCTGCGATCCAGCCGCCGGCGAGCAGCGCCAGTGCCGCGAGCGGCGCGAGGTAGGTGCGCCGCCGCTGCCGCAGGCCCCGGACGCGGCCGGGCGCCGGCGCCCACGGGGCGGCCAACAGCGCGGCCGCCACGGTGGTCAGCAGGCTGAGGCCGGTCACGCCCAGGGCGTCGGCCAGCTGGCCCGGCGGGACGTCCACCCAGACGTAACCCAACGTGCCCCAGGGGAACGCGAAGTAGCCCGTGGAGCGCAGGTGCTCGACGAGCACCCACAGCGGCGCCAGCACCCACAGGGTGCCGGTGCCGCGACCGCCGAGCCACCGAGCGGTGGCGGCGGTGAGGCCCCACATGGCGGCGAGCACCACCAGCAGCAGCGGGTACAGCGCCCAGAACCAGGGGCCGAGGAGGCCGGGTTCGGAGAAGCTGAGCGGCAGCCAGGCGATGTAGAGGGCGAAGAACCCGAGCGCGAAGGCGGCCCCCGCGGCGAACGCGGCGCGCGCGTCGGCCGCCCTCGCGACCAGCGCGAAGGGCACGGCCAGCACCGCGGTCAGCGGCCAGGCGCCGCCCGGCGGCAGGGCGCTGCCGAGGACCAGCCCGGCCGTCGCCGCCAGCAGGGCCGCGATCACGCCGGCGACAGGCCGCCCAGCAGCGCCGCCAACAGCGCCACACGCGCCAGCGTGTCGCCGATGCGGACGTGCTCGTCGCGGGCGTGGGCGCCGGCGCCGCAGGCGCCGATGCCGTCGAGGGTCGGCACGCCGAGGGCCGAGGTGAAGTTGCCGTCCGAGCCGCCGCCGACGACCGCCGAGTCGAGCGTCAGGCCCCAGGCGCCGGCCACGCGGCGCGCCGCCTCGAACAGCGCCCGGTTGGCGGGCGTGGGCTCCATCGGGGGTCGGTTGAGCCCGCCCCGGACCGTGACCGTCACGCGCGGGTCCCGCGGCTGCCAGGCGCGCAACGCGCCATCGATGCGCGTCGCCTCGGACGCGCGCAGCACCCGGACGTCGACGTCGAGGCGGGCGTGCTCGGCGATCACGTTGACCGCGCTGCCGGCGCGCGCCACGGTGGGGTGCGCCGTGGTGCCGGCCTCGCGGTCGTCGAGCGTGCGCACGAACAGTGCGAGGTGCGCCAGCTCGACGAGCGCGCTCGCGCCGTCGTCGGGGTAGTTGCCCGCGTGCGCCGCGATCCCCTGGAGCGTGACGTGGTAGTCGCCGACGCCCTTCCGGCCCACCTTGAGCGCGCCGTCGTGGCGCGCGCCCTCGACCACCAGCACGCGCGCGTGCCGGCGCGCCTCGGCCTCGATCCGCTCGCGCGAGGCGGCCGAACCCGTCTCCTCGTCCGAGGTGAGCAGCAGGGTCACGGGCCCGGGTGGCGCGACGCCCACCGTGCGCAGCAGCCGCGCGGCGAGCAGCGTCCCGACGATGCCGGCCTTCATGTCCAGGCTGCCAGGACCGTACGCGCGGTCGTTCGCGGCGTCGACCCGCCAGGGCATCTCGGCCAGTGTCCCCAGCGGCCACACGGTGTCGTAGTGCGCCAGCACCAGCGTCCCCGGCCCGTCACCGGCGCCGGGCAGGGTCGCGGCCAACACGTCGCCGACGCGTGGGCGGTGATCGCGCGCGACGCGCCAGCCGTCGGCGGCGAGGGTGGCGGCGAGCAGGTCGGCCATGCGGTCGGCGGCCGTCTCGTCGTGGGTCGGCGACTCGACGGCGACGAATCGCTCGAGCAGGGCGAGGAATTCGGCGCGGTGTCCGTGCGCCAGGGCGAGCAGGCGGGTCAGGGGCATGCGCTCAGTCTAGGCCGGGCTCGCCCGCGTCGGCCTGTGGCGCGCGGCCGCCCGCGCCACCGCGCCGGCCGCCCGCGCGCCCGCGGCCCCCGCCGCGGCCGTCGCCGCGGCCGTCGCCGCGCTGCTGGCCGGGTCGGTCTCGCCGGGCGGCGTCCTTCGGGCGGGCCGGGGCGAGGTGCCGGCCCTCGGCGACCGCCGCGCGCCACAACCGCTCGGCGAGCGCGCGCACGTTGGGCTCCCCGGTCGTACGGGCGTAGGCGTAGCCCATCCGCAGGTCGGCGGCGGCGTCGGCGTCGTCCGGGGCGAGCTGGTGGCGCGACAGGTACACCTGCGCCAGCAGCACGTCGCGCATTCGCTGGGGGCGCACCGCCTGCAGCTCGCGCAGCGCCTCCTCGAACGCGACGCCGGCGGCGCGGGCGTCGCCGCGCTCGGCCAGCGTCTTCCCGCGGCGGTAGTGCTTGGCGGCCTCGTACAGTAGTTCGCGCATGCACCCCGATGCTACCGCGCGCCGGGGGCGGGGACCGTGCCCGGGGCCGCAACCGCGTCCAGGGCGGCCCGGGCGGCCGCGTGGCGCTCGCGCGTGATGGGGTAGGTCCACACCCAGGCGGCCGCCACCAGGAAGATGCCGGCGGCCACCGGGCCGGTCATCAGCCGGATGCCGGCGACGGTCTCCGGCGCCTGCAGCGCCGAGCCCTGCACGTAGCCGAAGACCGTGGCCGCCAGCGCGTTGGCGAACACCCCGAGCGAGCCGGCGGCCTTCTGCCCGAAGGTGAACAGCGCGTACAGCAGGCCCTCGCGGCGCTCGCCGTGGGCCAGCGCGTCGAACTCGACGACGTCGGGCAGCATCGCCCAGGGGAGCATCATGACCGCCGCCAGACCGATGCCGGCGAGCGCCGTGAGCACGAGCAGGACGGGGCCGATGGCGCCCGGCGGGGCCACCGCCACCAGCGTCAGGACCGAACCGGCGAGCAGCACCAGGCCGGCGGTGAGCGCCCCGCGCTTGCCGATCCGCGCGCTGAGCCACCCCCAGAGGGGGAAGCTCAGGACCGCGATGCCGAACAGCAGGCCCAACACCACGGTCTGGCCCTCGCCCGGCAGCCGCAGCGCCGACTCGAGGAAGAAGGGCAGCATCGAGTTCAGCGTCATGATCCCCAGCGTCACCACCAGGAACAGGGTCCAGACCGAGGCGTAGCCGGGCGCCCGGAAGGCCGTCCACCAGGCCGCCCGCGGCCCCTTCGGCGGCGCCCTGGGCGGTCGCCGCGGCTCGCGCACGACCGTCGCGGTGATCAGGTAGGCCACGGCCGCCACGACCCCGAACGCCACCCCCAGCACCCGCCAGCCCGCCGGCCCGGTCGCCGCGAGGTCGCCGCCCCCCGCCACGCCCAGAACGATCAGGGGCGGGGCGGCGACGGCCAGCATCGAGGCGATGACCCCGAAGCCGATGCGCCAGCTCGTGAGCGCGGTGCGCTCGTCGTAGCCCGGCGCCAGCTCGGGCGTCAGCGCCATGGTCGGAACCTGCACCACCGTGTACGCGATCCCGAACACGATGAAGGTGAGCAGCGCGAACGCCACTGCGCCGCCCGGGCCGACGTCGGGCGCCCACCACACCGCCGCGAAGGCGGCGCCCAGCGGGACCGCGCCCCAGCGAAGGAACGGCAGCCGGCCGACGCGGTCGCGCCAGCGGTCGGCCAGCACCCCCATGACGGGGTCGGTCACCGCGTCCACCAGCCGACCGGCCACGAACACGACCCCGGCCCACAGCGGCGGCACGCCCGCGACGTTGACCAGCGCGTAGAGCAGCCAGGTGTTGATCGCCACGAAGGTCAGCGAGGCGCCCATGTCGGAGGCCCCGTAGGCGACGCGTTGCGGCAGTGGCAGCTTCATGGGGCCCTCCTGGGCGGACGGTGGTGGCCCAAGCGTACAGCGCGACGCCCACGGCCACCGCCAGGTCGTGCGCTGCGCGCGTGGGCCAGATGCCGACGGGGAGCGTCACGGCGCCGTCGCGCCCCGGGCGCGCGGCCGTTCGAAGCGCGCGCGCAGGCCCGCCTCCGCCGCCGCGCGCGCGGCGGCGGGCACCCACGTCAACGCCAGCGCCCCGCGGTACGCCTGCAGCGCGCGGTCGCGCTTGCCGGCCAGGTCGCGCAGCTGGCCGAGGCGGGCGAGCAGCAGGCCGGGCAGCAGGTAGGGCTCGCGGAAGTCGCCGCTCGCCGCGTGCTCCAGGACCGCCAGGGCCTCGGCGGCGTGGTCGTGCGCCAGCAGCAGCTGGGCCTCCAGGAAGCGCGCCTCGGCCAGGTCGAGTTCGCGCAGCTGCACCAGCAGGCCGGCGACGTCGGCCGCCTCGCCGCGCCAGGCGACGTCGAGCAGCGCACGACGGCGCGCCGCCTCGGTCACCTGCGGCGGCGCCACCGGCGCCCACGGGACCCCCTCGGCGTCGAGGGCGGCGGTCAGCGACGGCCAGAGGTCGATCTCCACCAGCAGGGCACCGCGCGCGACGCCGCGATCGCGCAGGTCCAGCGCGACGCGGGCCGCTGCCGAGCGGGCGCGCGCCAGGCGCCAGCCGGTCGCTGGACCGTCGCCGAACGCCTCCAGCCGCAGCCGCAGGTCGGCCGCCAGCGGCGGGACGACCTCGGAGAGGATGCCGGGCAGGTCGAGGGCGCGCGGTAGCAGCTCCCGTAGCGGGCGCAGCTCGGCGCGGGCCGCGTCGAGCGGGGCCCGCGCCCGCGGGTAGGCGTCGAGCAGGCGCTCGAGCTCGGCGGCGTCCTCCGCCCCCGGCGCACCGACGCCCGCCAGCGGCGTCCCGCGCCGCGCGGCCCACGTCTGTACCGTCCACGGCAGCGCCAGCTCCTCGGTGCCGCGCCACGCCGGGTCGTGCGCGTAACCGGGCGCCAGCGCCGTCGTCCACAGCGCGTCGGGCGCCAGCGCCGCGAGCGCGTCGGTCACCGTCACGACGTTCCAGCGCGGATGGCGCAGGTGCCACGGACCCATCAGGGGCACCAGGGTCAGCGGTGCGGCTGGGTTCACGGAGACATCGTACGGGGCCGCCTGGGCGGTGGCGGGTACCATGGCTCCATGCGCAACCCCGGACGCTCGGCTTGGCAGGTGGACGTGGCGTGGGCGGCGGCGCTCCTCGCCTGGGTGACGGCGGCCGCGGCCACCGTCCTGGCCGCCTTGGCGTTCGCGACCGGTCCCGCCACCGGTCCGACGCTGCAGGCGGTGGTGCTCGAGACGGTGTTCGCCGGCGGCGACGCGGCCCCGCCGGCGGTGGCCAGGCCGGCCCCGACGTACGACGGCCGCGGGCCGTTCGAGCTGTGGCCGGGCACCGGCGTGTCGGTGGGCGAGGCGGAGCTCCCGGGCCTCACCGTCGGCGAGGCGCGCGCGCGGCTCGCGACGGCCTTCGCCGACCGCCGCATGGCGGATGGCGCCGGCTGGACCGCATCGCTCGCGGACGCGCCGCTGGCGACCGAGTTCGACGTGCTGGAGCGGGCCGTGCTGGCGCCGCTGGCCGAGGCAGAGCTCGGGCGCGCGCTGCTGCGCCTCGGCCTCGACGACGGCACGCGGGCGGCGGACTGGCCGACGCAGGCGGCGCGCAACCCGGGGCAGCCGGTCCAGCCGCTTGTCGGCGTCTTCGTGACGCTGCCGGTGGACCAGGTGCAGGGCGTCGGCACGCGCGCGGTGGGCGAGCGGGTGGTGGCGGGTCTGGCGGCCCGGCTGGCCGAGGGCGGGATCGAGGCGGCGCGCGCTGCGATGGGCAACGCCCAGCTCGCGGCGGCGCTGGAGGCCGCCCTGGCGGGCCCGGTGTGGCAGTCGTGGCGAGCGGCCATGGCGGCAGCGTGGGTGGCCCGCGACGAGGCGCTGGGCCGGCGGCTGACGGAGGCGCAGGCCACCCTGGAGGTCACCGGGCGCGCCGTCGACCCGCTAGCCGACGCCTGGTCGGGGGTGGACCTCGAGGGCGCGACCCCGGAGGAGGCGCGCGAGCGCACGCTGGTGGCACTCGCGGAGCGGGCCCATGCGGGCGGCAGCGCCGCCGTGCTCGCGGTGCTGGCGACGCCCGAGGCCCGCGCCCGGGTCGAGGCGGCCGGCGGCTGGATCGACGCGCTCGACGACCGCGCCCAGCGGCGCTACGCGACCTGGGCGTGGGTCGCGGGCATCGTGGCGGCGCTCCTGCTGGTGATCGTGGCCCTGGCGCAGGTGGGTCGCGCCCGCCTCCTGGTCCCCGGGTTGGTGCTGTCGCTCGCGGCGGGGCCGCTGGCGTGGGCCTGGTGGTGGTGGCAGGCGCGGGCCGAGGATGCGGCCGCGGCCGCCGCCCAGGTGCCCGCCAACGCGCTGGCCGTGGGTCTGCCCGGCGCCGCTCGCGCGTGGTCCGGTCACCTGATCGCGGCCAGCGCCGAGGCGTCCGCCGCCGCGGTCGCCTACCCGGTCCTCGCGGCCGCGGGGCTCGGCGCCGTGCTGCTGCTGACGACGCTGCTGGCCGCCTTCTGGTCCGTCGTGCGACCGCGCCGGCGCGGGAGGTTCTGAGACCGGGCCGCGGCGCTTGCCCTTGCCTTGGCCGTGGTCCGCGACACGACGGGTATCGGGCCCAGACTATGCTCCCGCCATGGGCCCCTTGCGCGACCCGCGCGTGAGTGTGATCGGCGCCGGCATGGCCGGCAGCGACGCCGCCCTGGCCGCCGCCCGTCTCGGCGTGCGGGTCGACCTCCACGAGCAGCGCCCCGTGCGCATGACGCCCGCGCACCGCACCGACCGCTTCGCCGAGCTGGTGTGCAGCAACAGCCTCGGCGGCGAGGGCCGCAGCAACGCCAAGGGCCTGCTGCAGGCCGAGATGCTGGCCGCCGGCGGGGTCGTTCTCACCAGCGCGCACGCCACCCGCGTCCCCGCTGGCGGCGCGCTGGCGGTCGACCGCGACGCGTTCGCCGAGCGCGTCACCGCCGCCGTGCGGGCGCACCCCAGCGTCACCGTCCACACCGGTGAAGTCACCGAGATTCCGGAGGGCGTGGTGGTCCTCGCCACCGGTCCGCTCACCAGCGACGCCCTGGCCGAGCACGTGCGCAGGCGGGTAGGCGAGGACTTCCTGGGCTTCTACGACGCCGCCGCGCCCGTCGTCGCGTTCGACTCGATCGACCACGACGTCGCCTACCGCAAGGGCCGCTACTCTCAGGAGGCCGACTACCTGAACCTGCCGTTCGACCGCGCCGCCTACGACCGCTGGCTCGAGGCGGTCGCCGAGGCGCGCAGCCACGTGCCGCACGACTGGGAGAAGCTGGCGTTCTTCGAGGGTTGCATGCCGATCGAGGAGCTCGCCCGGCGCGGCCGCGACACGCCCCGCTTCGGGCCGCTCAAGCCCGTGGGCCTCGAGCACCCGGTCACCGGCGAGCGCTTCCACGCCGTCGCGCAGCTGCGGCAGGAGGACGCCGCCGGCCGCATGTGGAGCCTGGTCGGCTTCCAGACGGGTCTCAAGTGGGGCGACCAGCAGGCGGTGGTGCGACTGATCCCGGGCCTGGAGCGGGCCGAGATCGTGCGCTACGGCGTCATGCACCGCAACACCTACCTGTGCGCGCCGCGGCTGCTCGACGCGCACCTGGCGCTGCGCAGCGCGCCCGACGTGTTCGTCGCCGGGGTCCTGGCCGGCACCGAGGGCTACCTCGAGTCGAGCGCCACCGGCTGGCTGGCCGGCACCAACGCCGCGCGGCGGGCGTGGGGCCAGCCGCCGATGGTGCCGCCGGAGGCCAGCATGCTCGGCGGCCTGGTGCGCTACCTGGCCACGGCCAACCCCGACGGCTTCCAGCCGATGAACGCCAACTGGGGCCTGGTGCCGGTGCCGGCGAAGGCGCGAGGCGGCCCGGGCAAGCGCGAGCGCCGCGAGCTCGCCTACCAGCGGGGCCTGGACGCCTTCGTCGTCTGGCTCGAGGAGCTGCGCCAGGCCGGGCCCGTGCCCGCCTGACGGCCGGCGGCCGGGGATGGT